>Ga0255114_1000002_pt1 | contig 170332 bp, 153 predicted proteins | sample Law_Law_RepA_8h_FD_188477 | JGI IMG/M metagenome (GOLD analysis project Ga0255114, IMG submission 188477) | Freshwater microbial communities from St. Lawrence River, New York, United States - Law_Law_RepA_8h | ecosystem: Environmental > Aquatic > Freshwater > River | place: USA: New York...
CAAGCAGCCTCGGCGATCATTGCGAAGTTCTCGAATCGTCGCATGGCAAAAGAGGCCCATTGCTCGATTCAGTTTTTGATTGATGCAGTCAGCAAAACACCGCATATTCGTCACTACGGTGGAACTATCTATGAGCGACTAACGTGGGTAGTTGATCTACTGGAGCGTGTTGAGGAGCGCAAGCGCGAAGCGGAACTCAGTGTTGAGGACCGGTTTCAGAGAAGTTAGCTTGTGCCCTTATTTCACCCTTGGCATACGCCACGGCAACATAAATTGCACTGCCCACGAAGATAATCTAGGTATATCTAAGGTTTCATGAAAGGATGTCACACGCTCGCCAAGGAGTTCACTGCTGAGTACGGAGCGGGCATAAAAGGGCGTATCTTCGAGAGTATCAATAATTTGCAGCGCTGCATGGTTTGGATTACGCATTTGCCGCTGAATGCGCCAACCAGTCTTGGGTAAAGCTTGTCGTGGTGGTGGGTCAAAGTTTTCAATTCGCCCATCTGGATGAAAAACTAAACCCAACAATTTCTCAACCCCATTCTTTTGTCGAACATCATAAATAACGGCTGTACGTCCGCTACTGAGTTCTGCCCGCGACCAATCCCAATCTTTAAACGGAATAGTAATAGGCTCATCACCCTCATTAGAATCAAAATAGGCATTACCCTGCCATCTCAGTTTAGGTGAGTCTAGTTCAACCTCAATGCGGGCCGATGGTGCAAGTGGACCCCAGCGGTGTTTACCCTGATCATCTAAGCTGGTTGAGAAATTGAATAATTGCCGTGGAAATAACTTAAAGTGGCCGGCAACACGTTGTCCAAATGGAACCGCGCGTTCGTAAATATCAACCCGTAAATGATCGCCATGCCAGCGAAGACTACTCGGGCCAATGACAAAATCAGTTTGATTGCGAGAGATGCTCGCCGCACTCCGCTCGGTCATGGTCCAGCGTTTATTACCAGGACTATAAATAGCTAAATTAATGGCACAATGATTTTCTGGATCTACAGATTTAGAACGACGCTGGGCCCATGCATAGTATGGAGAAAACACGCTCCCCACGAACGCAATCATGACCAGACCATGCTGGCCATCATCGCTTAAGGCATCGACATACCACCAGAGATAAGCACCCGACCGGACCGTTTGATCAAACCGAGGTGAGCCATCAGAGTGGCGGCCGCCATACGACCCGAGAGCGCCGCCATCGGTACCCCCGCTCCCGGATGCGCGCTGCCCCCAGCTAGGTAGAGACCCGGAATGGTGGTGTGTGCTGCTGGCCGTCGAAAGGTATCCATCCAACCGTGATTGGCCTGGCCATAAAGTGCCCCACCGGTTGCCGGAAAGAGGCGATGAAAATCCTGTGGCGAGGTGCGGGTTACGATCGCTTTCTCCAAAGAGAGATCGAGACCACAGTGGCGTAGTAGAGAAAATGCTTTTTCTTGACATGATTCAATCTCACTAAGAGAGGGTTGATTGAGGTCCCCAATTGCTGGAGCGTTCACTAAACAGAGCATGCGTTCACCATCAGGATGCGTAAGATGGGTATCGGTTTGATCTTGTGCGCAGACATACACAGTAGGATTTTGTGGAAGACGCTTACGGTAAAAAATATCGGTGAACTCAGAGGCGTAATCTTGGTTAAAAAAGACGTTGTGACGAACCAAAGGAAAGCCCTTGGGTTTTGCAAACATCGACCACGTAATCGCAGAAAGTGAGCGAGTGGTTTGGCTAACTGGCGAAGCAGATTGATTTGCCAATCCCAGTAGACCTGTTTGTAAGGCCATTGCGTCACCGTTAAAGATAATGTTATCCGTGGCGATGACCTCATCATTACTGAGGCGTACCCCAGATACTTTGCCAGCACTTTGCATGATTTCTTCACAGTTCATGCCGGTGATGAACTGCACACCTTTAGCTTGCGCTAACTTTGTGATGGCTTCTGTAATGGCAACCATGCCACCTTGCACTGCCCAAACTCCTTGCATTTCAACATCCGCGATCAGCATGAGGGTCGCAGGAGCTTGTGAAGGGGATGAGCCACAATAGGTGGCATAGCGACTAAAGAGTTGATGAATACGAGGATCCTTAAAGTAGCGTGACAAGCTCTTCCACAAATCATTAAACAGACCAATCTCATAGAGGGCCTTTGATCCCATGGGACCAAGATCACTCATCATTCCCATCATGGATGGACGAGCGGAGAGCATGTAGGGTTTCTCAAGGGCGCAATATAGCTTGCTAGCTTGCTGACAAAAAGCCATAAAGCGATTGGCCTCTGCAGCACCTGCAAAATCATGAATCGCCTGTGCTGATTGCTCACGATTTGCATACAGATCTAAGCGTTCTGCTGGACCCCAAGCATGTCTAGCTAAGATCTGAAGTTGGTCAATATGTAAAACATCTTCTAATTGACAGCCCGCATTTTGAAAGATGCCATCGAACACCCAGCGCATCGTAAAGACCGTTGGACCAGAATCTACACCCTTGCCACCACAATCAATTTGACGGATTTTGCCACCAAGTTTTTGTTCTTTCTCTACCAAAATTACTTGAAGGCCAGCACTTGCCATCTCTAGGGCGCTGACAAGACCGCCAATACCGCCACCAATGACAACAATAGGCTTATCTTTGGGTGACTTAGTCAAGCCGTTTTCCTTTCCAAGAACCCTCTGCATCAAAGGGTTGGAAGCGTGCAAACATCGATTCAGAAAAATAATTACCTTGCATGGCAGCTTTGATAGCTGTGAGGTGTGCACCAGATCGAGCATACGCATCCATCGCAGCCTGCGAGTTCCAAATCGTGAAGGTAGCCTGACGTAGGACTGGTGCCTCACCAATACCGGCAGAGATTAAACATCCAGTACTCTGTTGTAAATCAGTTTGAGCCGATGAGGCCTTTGACCAAAATGAAAGAGCCCGCGTTGGCTTAATAGAAGCTCGGGTCAAAGATGCAATTGGACCTGATGTAGGCGGGGCCATAGATTCTTGTAATTGATGACCTGACCAACGCCCCTTTACCGAGTAGGCTCGGAGTTTTACTGTGAATAATTCGCTTGCATGACTTCGGTACCAATCTAATAATGGTGACTCAACCATAAATCGATTGGCTTGCTCAAGCCCTTCAAAAAGACAAAATAGGCCTTGATGGGTTCCGCTCGGGCTAATTAAGAATCCACCATTTTTACCTGATCCCATATGCTTTTGCAGAATAAGACCTTGTGGTCGGTATAGGCTAAATCGGTTAAACATCAGACGGGCAATACCAGAATATTTAGCTTGCGGTTTGATATTGATCAAGGCCATCACCGCTACCTGATTAGACATCTTATTCCTCGGTGTCGCTATCTTTGCTTTGGTCGCTCAGATCGTATTTACGTAATTTAATATATAAACTTTGCCGAGAAAGCCCCAGCATCTCAGATGCGGATACTCGATTCCCACGCGTGAGGTCTAGAGCGGCCTTGATACAGAGTTGCTCAATTAAATCGGTGGTCTCATTAATAATTTCTTTAAGAGGCAGGCGACCAACGAGTTGGGTGAGTTCTTCACTCGAACGAGTAATGGACTCTTCAGGCTGTATCTTAGAGCGTATGCGTGAGCCTACTTCTCGAATAGTAAATCCAAGACAGGCATGCGGGTAGGGGACAGATACTGCAGAAATCTCAACGGGATGCAAAGTGCCAAAGGAGTCACGAATTGAGGTAGCGAATAATTTAATTGATCCTTTTTCATGGAGATTGGACAGCATGACACGCAAATCAACACTAGAGCGCTCTAGCCAACGGTCTAGGGGCTCATTCAGAATTTGCTCCAGTTTGTCTGACATAATTAAGCGTAAGAAAGCTTGATTAGCCGTTAAGATTTTTCCTGCTGAGTTGGTCACAATAAAACCATCGGGCGCATTTTCAAGGGCCTGTATGACCAGTGATTGCGCATTTGAATCATGGCGATCAACCAACTCACCAGAGCGTTTCAGGGTAACCAGAATCAGCGATTGATTTTCATTACGAAATGGTGCTGCTGATAGGTAGACCTCTTGACCACTCAAAATGCTCGTATTTAACTCCGCTACTGTGCTGGTATAGGCTACCTTACTAAGTAGAGATTGAACCTGAATTCGGTCTCCCTTTGTGAGGTAGTCCATCAATAAGCGACCACTTAATTTTTTTACAGAGTCACCGAGTAAATCAGCAGCACGTGGATTTGCTTCAATGACTTTGAACGTATTGGCATCTAAAACAATCACTGCCTCAGATGCCATTTCAAATAGAACGCGATAGCGTGTCTCTAGTTGGCGTAAGCGGGTATAGTCGCGTTCAATGGCTTGTTGAGCATCAACCAAGCGCTGTTGTAATAAGGAAATTTCTCGGAGATCGCGCGCGAGTGCGATGATCTGTCCAGTGCTACCAACCTTTAAGGTCGCACACAGCAGCGGTAAATCGGCAGAGCCTGGAGAAGGTACATTAATTTGTCTAAAACGAGACAGACTCGTCTCATTCGCATCTTGGAGAAGAGCCTGTATTTTTGGACGACTTTCGCTAGTAACTACATCTAACCAATTTTTACCAACCCAACTTTCCAAGCTTGGGCTTCGTAAATCGGGGTTACCAAAGGCAATACTTTGAATGACGCCATCGCGATTTAATGTTAACGAGATATCTGCAGATGCTTGAACAATATGAGCAACCTCATCAGGATTGAGTTGCCCTAGGACATGAGCTGGGCTTGTTATGCTGTTCACTATCTACTCGTGTATCGATTTAATTAAACGCGTGATTTTAAGATATTTTCTGCTGCCACAACTGCATCTGCAGCACTTAATGTACAAATATCAGCTACACAATCATGCATGAGTTCAGGTTTTGCATTAAATAATGCGCCTCCCGCCATAATGCCAATTTGAGAGTTGAGGGAGGCTCGCCTTATCTGTGGAATGAGTGCCTGCAGTTTGTCCCACTGCAACTCATACGAAATAGAAATACCAACCACATCAAAATGCTCCCTAGAACACATGTCTAAGATCTCTTCATCACTGGGGCTAGGAGTTGAGTAAACATTCCAGCCCGCCTGCGCAAAGAACTCGCTCAGCATAAAAACGCCCATCGTGTGTTGGGAGTGCGGCATCGCAAAGAGTAAGGCCTTGCCAGAAAAAATGCGATGATGATTTTGTTCATTCCGAAAATCGGGACTTAGTTCTTGCATGATGTGCTGAATGCGTCCCAATGCTAGGGTCACTGTGGTAAAGCTATGTTCATCGAGCTCCCAATAGCATTGCATTCGTCTAGCAGCTGGGGCAATTAGATGAAGGTAGAGCTCATTGAGTGATCGACCCTCTAGACGTAAGGATTTGATATAGCCCATGCAAATTTCATTTGAGCTATTAATTAATAGCTCAGCAAAGTACTTCACATCATCAGCAGAGATAGGCTCATCGTTATGAGAAGCAAGCGCCTGATTTGTATTGCAATGTTGGATTAATAGTCGGGGGATGATTTGAGCCTCGATGGTTTTATTTAGTAGATGAGCAAGTTCGTGAGGGGAGGACCCTTTTGGCGATTCGGGCTCTAAACTCGGTAGCAGAGCACTTAAGCGGAACTTTTTTAGCCATCCTCTACCTTCCTTGTCGTTTGTTGAGTTACTTTTGCTAGTTTGTAGATTTAAATGATCCACTTTTATCTGTCCCCATACTGTTCAGTCATGTTGCAATGCAACATTTATTGCATCCAAGAGCCAAAATCACCCAAAAAGCATGGGTTTTGCGCCCTAGATAACTCAAAAAGGCGGCCCCAAATTGCCTTTTTCTTCGATATCTATAAGGTTAACCACTACTTGGCCTAACTGTCAAAATAATTTGACACTTATAAGGGTTTATTCTTAGATTTGAAAACATAAAAAAGCGTAAACTTAGGTTTACATATTTATATAGGAGCCAGGCTGCATAAGGAAGAAAGAGCATATGGCAAGTCAATTACAACCCCTTTATACCCCAGAAGAGCGACTTCGACGCGATCGCTCAAAGTGGACCTTGGTCCAGGGGGTCCTTGCTCCTGTGCAATTTATGGTGTTTTTAATCAGTCTTTATCTTGTTCTGCGATTTCTATTCACGGGTGAGGGTGAGTTTGCTGCAAATACCTCTGTTGTAATTAAAACCCTGTTTTTATATGCCATCATGATTACAGGGAGTATTTGGGAGAAAGAAGTCTTCGGGCGCTATCTTTTTGCACCCGCTTTCTATTGGGAAGACGTCTTCAGCATGCTGGTTTTATTCTTGCATACCGCCTATTTGCTTGCTCTCGGTTTTGGTTATCTAGAAATGCGCCAACTCATGCTATTGGCCTTGGCGGCATATTTGGCATACGTGGTTAATGCGGGCCAGTTCTTATGGAAGTTGCGTCAAGCACGGCTTCAAGAGGCAAACCAATCTATTGATAGGGTGATGGCATGAACCGTATTATTCCTTTGCAATCTGCACCAGCAGGATGCGACTCTGTTACACCATTAAACATTCTGAAAGAGAGAGGGCAGCGAGAAGTCTTTTGTGGCTTGACCGGCATTATTTGGTTGCATCGAAAAATTCAGGATGCGTTTTTCTTAGTGGTGGGATCTCGAACCTGTGCTCACCTCGTACAGTCTGCTGCGGGGGTCATGATATTTGCCGAACCTCGGTTTGCTACTGCCATCATTGACGACCACGATCTAGCAGGTTTAGCAGATGCGAATGAAGAACTTGATCGGGTGGTAAATCAGCTCTTAACTCGTCGGCCGGATATTAAGATGCTGTTTTTGGTGGGATCATGCCCGTCCGAGGTTATCAAACTCGATTTGTCACGCGCTGCTGAGCGTCTCAGCAAAACATACACACCACGCGTTCGAATTTTGAACTACTCAGGTAGCGGTATTGAAACAACCTTTACGCAGGGTGAGGATGCATGTCTGGCCGCTCTTGCTAAAGAAATTCCGCAAGTAAACGAGCCAACGACACAGGCAGCGGTTGATCTTTTAATCGTCGGTTGCTTAGCCGATGTTGTCGAAGATCAATTCTCTAGAATGTTTACAGAGTTGGGCTTATCCTCATACGCCTTCTTTCCGCCAAGGCGCTCAGGTAATCTGCCTAAGGTTGGTCCTAATACACACTATTTACTAGCGCAACCTTTTCTAACGGATACCGCTCGCGTACTAGAGGAATTAGGCGCCATTCGGATTCCAGCTCCGTTTCCATTAGGCGTAGAAGGTACAGAGGCATGGTTAGCCGCCGCCGCAAACACATTTGCTGTTCAGCCAGAGCGTTTTGAAAAAGTAGTGGCGCCTAAGCGTGAGCGTGCCAAGATGGCCTTAGAGCGTCAGCGCAAGATTCTTGATGGACGTTCGATTTTCTTTTTCCCCGACTCTCAACTAGAGATCCCGTTGGCCCGCTTTTTACATCGTGAGCTTGGTATGCAGCTGACCGAAGTAGGAATGCCTTATATCCATCGTCAACATCTAGCGGAAGAGATTGCATTACTACCTAAGGACGTTTGTCTTTCTGAGGGTCAAGATGTGGAGAAGCAACTAGACCGTTGCCGCAGCGCTAATCCCGATATGGTGGTTTGTGGTTTGGGTCTGGCCAATCCCCTCGAGGCTGAAGGAATGACTACAAAGTGGTCCATTGAGTTGGTTTTTACACCGATTCAAGGTTTTGAACAGGCCGCTGATCTCGCCGAGCTTTTTGCACGTCCTTTAGTGCGGAAAACGAAGTTGGCAGCCTAGGAGATAACGATGAAATTAACCCTCTGGACATATGAAGGACCTCCCCACATCGGTGCAATGCGCATTGCTACCGCGATGGAGGGTGTGCATTATGTATTACACGCCCCTCAGGGTGATACCTATGCTGATTTATTGTTCACCATGATTGAGCGCATGAACAAGCGCCCACCAGTAACCTATACAACATTCCAAGCGCGTGATCTTGGTAGCGATACTGCCGAGTTATTTAAAGACGCAGCTCGTTCTGCCTACGCTCGTTTCAAACCAGATTTGTTAATGGTCGGAGCTTCATGTACCGCCGAATTAATCCAGGACGATCCGGGTGGTCTTGCCGCCGCTCTTCAGTTACCAGTTCCTGTCTTGCCATTGGAATTGCCGGCTTATCAAAAGAAAGAAAATTGGGGCGCTGCTGAAACTTTCTATCAAATGGTGCGCTTACTTGGAAAAGAGTATGTATTGCCACCAGGAGAGAAAAGAGCACATCGTCCCGCTGGCATACCGCCGAGTTGCAATATATTAGGTCCCACCGCTTTAGGTTTTAGACACCGCGATGACGTCGTGGAGATTCGTAAATTACTGCGTCAAATTGGCGTTCGGGTTAATGTGATCGCACCATTAAGTGCGAAGCCTGAGGATATAACTCGTTTACATGAGGCAGACTTCAATGTCGTTTTGTATCCAGAAGTAGCGAACAGTGCAGCACAGTGGATGAATAAAAATTTTGGTCAGCCAAGTACAAAGACCATTCCGATTGGATTTAAGGCAACGCAAGCATTTATTCAAGAAGTATGCACATTAGCTGAAATTCAGTGTGATATTGAGGAACTTACGAAGCGTTCACGGGCACGCTGGTACGCCCTATCCGTTGATTCAACCTATTTAACCAATAAACGCGTATTTATCTTTGGCGATGCAACTCATGCAATTGCTGCTGCAAAGGTTGCCTCTGAAGAAATGGGCTTTCAAGTGGTTGGTTTGGGAACGTATAGCCGAGAACTGGCGCGTGAAGTTCGGGAGGCTGCTACTCAGTATGGAATTGAAGCACTTATTTCTGATGACTACTTAGAGGTTGAACAAAAGATTACAGAACTCCAACCTGAACTAATCCTGGGTACGCAAATGGAGCGCCATATTGCGAAGCGCCTAAAGGTTCCCTGTGCGGTGATATCAGCGCCAATTCATGTGCAGGACTTTCCAGCACGGTATTCACCTCAAATGGGCTTTGAAGGTGCGAACGTACTTTTTGATACTTGGGTTCACCCACTCATGATGGGTTTAGAAGAGCATCTTATTGGGATGTTTAGAGAAGATTTTGAATTCCATGATGGTGCTGCACCATCGCATTTGGGTCATGGCCATGCTAAGACCTCTGCCAATGAGCCGATTAAGGCTGAAGAGTCTGTTGAAGTCGTGAGTGCCGCTGTAGTGAATGGCGTACCGACGATGGAAAGTGTTTGGGAGCCAGAGGCTCAGAAGGAGCTCAATAAGATCCCGTTTTTTGTACGCGGTAAGGCCAGACGCAACACCGAACGCTTTGCCAACGAACGTGGTCTTCCTACGATTTCTTTAGAAACGCTGTATGACGCTAAGGCCCATTTTGGGCGTTGATTTCACTTTAACCATGAACAATATCTTTGGAGCTCACGAATGAACGTAGTCAATATACCGGTAAGTGATATGAAGGGTCGACGACCTGACGGCGATGGTAGTGTTCAGGTTCAACTGGATCCCAATTTAAAGATTGGTAAAGCAAAAGTATTTGCTGTGTATGGCAAAGGAGGGATTGGTAAAAGTACAACCTCATCCAACTTGTCGGTTGCCTTCTCAAAATTAGGAAAGCGTGTCATCCAAATTGGATGCGATCCGAAACATGATTCCACCTTTACGCTCACCAAGAAGTTGATGCCTACGGTGATTGATGTCTTGGAGAAAGTCGATTTTCATTCGGAAGAGCTTCGCGTTGAAGACTTCGTCTATGAGGGTTATAACGGTGTAATGTGTGTAGAAGCTGGTGGACCACCAGCAGGAACTGGCTGCGGAGGTTATGTCGTTGGTCAAACGGTCAAGCTTCTAAAAGAGCACCACCTCTTGGAAGATACCGATGTGGTCATCTTTGACGTCTTAGGTGATGTGGTGTGCGGTGGCTTTGCGGCACCCTTGCAGCACGCCGATCGGGCACTGATTGTGACTGCGAATGATTTTGATTCTATCTTTGCGATGAATCGCATCATTCAGGCGATTGGCGCTAAAGCCAAAAACTATAACGTTCGTTTAGGCGGCGTGATTGCGAATCGCAGTGCGGCTACAGATCAAATTGATAAATTTAATGAGAAGGTGGGCCTAAAGACCATGGCGCACTTTCCAGATTTGGATGTTATACGTCGTAGCCGCTTAAAAAAGTCCACCTTGTTTGAGATGGAGCAATCGCCCGAGCTCGATCTGGTTCAAAAAGAATATTTACGACTTGCGGCTGCTCTTTGGGCTGGAACTGACCCATTGCCAGCGGTTCCAATGAAGGACCGCGATATTTTTGATCTCTTAGGATTTGATTGAATCGGAAATGGATATGCAACATCATTCGTATCTCGAAAAGCGCGGTCAGCTAGAGCAGTATTTTGATCGCACTGCCTTTGATGCATGGGCTAAGTTAACCTCGACTGCACCAGTGAGTGGTATTCGTAAGACGGTTCGTGCTGGGCGCGATGAAATGCGTAATGTGTTACTTGCGTACTTGCCAAGGGATCTTAGCGGGCAGCGTGTCTTGGATGCCGGTTGTGGAACAGGAGCACTTGCTGTGGAATTAGCAAAGCGGGGCGCTCGGGTGATGGCAACCGATATTTCTCCAACCTTAATCAAGCTAGCCCGAGAGCGTTTACCCAGTGATTTACCGAATGGCTCGATCGAGTTCTTTGCGGGTGACATGTTGGATTCCAGTTTGGGTCAATTTGATCACGTAGTGTGCATGGATTCCATGATTCATTATCACCGGCAAGATATTACTAAGGCATTGGCAGGACTAGCAAAACGAACTCACCATACGATTGCATTCACCTTTGCGCCCAAGAATCCTTTTTTATCGGCCATGATTGCTGTGGGACGATTATTTCCCAGGGGTGATCGCGCACCATTTATTGAACCTGTGGCAGAGCAAACTTTAGCCAAGTTAATTACCCAAGAGGCACTCTTAGAATCTTGGCAAATTGCAAGTACGCAAAAGATTGCCCGCGGTTTTTATATTTCTCAGGCGATGGCTCTTCGCAAATCATGAAATCCCTCAACATCAACCTTTTCCAAGCATGGCGTCGTATCTCGCCAAGCTTGATGCCGTTCTCTGATGTGGCAACCAAAGACCTGCCTTTAAGTAAATGGTTACGCCTTGCATTATTTCAAGTATCGGTTGGGATGGCGACGGTCATGTTGATTGGTACTCTGAATCGCGTCATGATTGTGGAGATGGGTGTAGCAGCTAGTCTTGTTGCGCTGATGGTTGCACTGCCTTTAGTATTTGCTCCTTTTAGAGCCTTGGTAGGCTTTCGGAGTGATCGTCATCGCTCATTCCTTGGCTGGAAAAGAGTCCCCTACATTTGGTTAGGCAGTTGGTTGCAATTTGGTGGCTTAGCCATCATGCCATTTTCATTGATATTACTTTCAGGCGATTCTAATTGGCCTGCATGGTTTAGTCATATTGCTGCAGCTCTTGCATTTTTATTGGTGGGGGCCGGTATGCAAGTGACCCAAACGGCGGGTTTAGCATTAGCCTCTGATTTAGCAACACCTGCTTCTCGTCCTCGTGTAGTAGCACTGATGTATGTCATGTTCTTACTAGGCATGGTTTTTAGTAGTCTCTTGTTTGGTTTTCTGCTTAAAGATTTCTCACCCGTTCGTTTAATTCAGGTAGTACAGGGCGCAGCAGCATTAACGATGCTCTTTAATCTGCTCGCGTTATGGAAGCAAGAAGCCCGTCAGCCAAAGACTAAAGAGCAATTGGCGATGGAGCCAATCATTCGTTTTCAGGACTCCTGGAAACAATTTGCTAAGCAAGATAAAGTGATGCGGTTTCTAGTCGCTCTTGGCATGGGTACCGCTGCTTTTAGTATGCAAGACATTATTCTGGAGCCTTACGGTGCAGAGGTGTTGGGTTTATCCGTTAGCGCTACTACCTTGCTAACCAGCCTTACTGCCCTAGGAGCTCTGCTGGCATTTATGCTGGCTGCAAAAGTATTAAACCGATCAATTGACTCACATCGCCTAGCGGCAGTTGGTGCTTTGTGCGGTATTTTTGCCTTTACCTGCGTTATTTTTTCTGAGCCACTACTATCCCCAACCTTATTTAGGATTGGGGCTTTCTTAATTGGATTTGGCGGCGGTTTATTTGCCGTGAGCACTCTCGCAACGGCCATGAGTTTTGACTCCTTAGGCATGAACGGTTTGGTAATCGGTGCATGGGGAGCAGTCAGTGCTTCTGCTGCTGGTCTAGCCATTGGCCTTGGCGGTGTGATTCGGGATGTCGTTTCAAGTTTGGCTGTCTCCGGAACCTTTGGATCTGTTCTCGTATCTCCGGGTACTGGCTACAGCTTTGTGTATCACATTGAGTTGTTTTTGTTGTTTGCAACCTTAGTCGCAATTGGCCCATTGGTTGTAATGAAACGATCGATACCAATGCATTCGGATTCGAAGTTCGGATTGGCTGAGTTTCCAAGCTAATTCATTATTTAAAAAAAGGGGAGTTTATTATGGGAACTGGAGCAATTACACAATACGTCGATGTCGCACAATTAGCCCTATACGCATTTTGGGTCTTTTTTGCCATTCTGGTTTATTACCTTACGGTTGAAGGTAAGCGAGAGGGATTTCCTCTTGAATACGATCAAGCGGGTAAGGTACGTCGGGCTGAAGGCATCGCTGCAATGCCAAAACCAAAAACCTTTAAGACTCAGTTTGGTGGTGATATCTTGATACCACGGGATGAGCCGCTCGAGCGCCTAGCTGCAAGGCCAGTCAATCGTATGAATGGATCACCGATAGAGCCAACTGGTAACCCAATGCTTGATGGCATCGGTCCAGGGGCATATGCCAATCGTGCTGATGTACCTGACCATACCTCAGAGGGTGATCCGCGGATTGTGCCAATGCGCATGCTCGGTGGATTTAGTATTGCCCGTCAAGATATTGATCCACGGGGCTTAAATGTAGTTGGCGCCGATGGTGTGCGCGGTGGAACGATTAAAGATATCTGGGTAGATCGTGCTGAGATGATGATTCGCTATCTCGAAATTGAAACCACTCCAGAAGCCGGTGGCCGACGCGTTCTCTTGCCAATGAACTTTGCTCGAGTTGCACGCAATCAAGTATCGGTTCAAGCGGTTCTCGGTAGGCACTTTGCAAGTGTTCCTGCAACAAAGAGTACTGAACAGATTACCTTGCTCGAAGAGGAAAAAATCATGGCCTACTTTGGGGCTGGCACTTTGTATGCCACACCCGAGAGAAGTGAGCCTTTGGTTTAAGGATCATGAGTACTCTTTATCAAGCGCCAGAGCACGAGTTCGAAGCCCAACCCGGCTTACCAGAGCCTTTGCCATCTAATGAGGAAATTATTTGGCAAGGGGGTCCTGATCTCAAAGCTTTTGCGATGCATGCCTTTCATATGCATTGGTTTGCCTTGTACTTTGGGGTGATGGTTCTATTAAAGGCTATTGCCGTTAGTCAGTCTGTGGGAGGTTGGAGTCAGGAGTGGCCAGGTTTTGTTTGGGCCTTAGGACTCTCTGTTGCTGCATTGGTCTTAATTGGCTTGTTGGCCTATTGGTCAGTCAATACAACCATGTACACCTTGACGAATCGCCGCTTAGTAATGCGAATTGGGATTGTATTGACCATTACCTTTAATTTACCGCTCAAGCGCTTAGCGCAGGCTGGGATTCATGTTTATAAGGATGGGAGCGCCGATATTCCGATTCGCTTAAATCCTGAGGATAAGATTCCATATCTTCATTTATGGCCTCATGCTCGCGCCTGGAAATTAGCGCATCCCGAGCCCATGATCCGGTGTGTGCCTGATGGTAAGCATGTTGCCAGTCTGTTTGCAGACGCTTGGGCCAGCGCCAACCAGGTTGATCTTAATCAGCGTGAGTCAAGTCCTCTTAACGGTAATCCAGCAAAGTCTACAAATCATGCTTACGGGTCTGATATGGCGCTAGTAAAAGTGGGTCAATCAAGCCTATGATTTTGCCTTCCCTAAGACTTTCGCGCAGTACAACTTTAACAATGCTGGGCACTGTCGCGGCAGTAGTGTTTTTGACTTGGGTTATCACCCAGTCGCAAGTTAGTGCGCGTTATCCGGATGCGCCTGCAAAACAAGTGAAGCAACTTCGTTTTGAAGATCGTAGCGATGGCTCTATTGCTGTTTTTGATTATCAAACTGGGAAGCATATTGATTCAATCGTCGGTGAGGCGGGTTTTGTACGCGGCGCTTTAAGAACCTTGGCGCAGGAGCGTAAACGCCGTGATATTGATAGTAAGCCCCCATTTGAATTAATTGCCCGTCAAGATGGGCGCCTGACATTAATAGACCCCAGCACAGGTCGTACGATTGACCTAGAGTCTTTTGGAGCGATTAATGCAAATAACTTTGCTCGTCTGCTACGCGTAGACAGTCAAATGACACAACAACGATAATTATTGGAGAAATAGTATGGAATCCGCCGAAAGTCTATTACGGGATCAGATACCAGCAGCAGCCAAGGTCAACGAGTCCACCAAGATGGCTTTGCAAGATGCTGTTTTGAGTCCCCGTTTTTACACTACTAATTTTGATGAAGTGGATAAAACCAATATTGATGCACTTCGTTCGGAATGGAATGTCTTAATGGCCGAGTTTGCTGCGGATATTAATTCTGATCACTTTCAACGTCCAGCCAATATGGATAAGAACTATTCTAATGTTGATCCTGAGCTTTATGATGAGTTTGTTGACTTTTTAATTAGCTCAATTACCTCCGAGTTCTCAGGCTGTATTTTGTATGCCGAGATTAAGCGTAAGGTCAAGAATGAAGATATGAAGTTGCTTTATGGCTATATGGCGCGTGATGAGTCCCGGCATGCGGGTTTCATTAACCAGTGGCTCAAAGATTTTGATATTGGAATTGATTTAGGTTTTTTGGCAAAAGCGAAAAAGTACACCTACTTTAAGCCAAAGTTCATTTACTACGCGACGTATTTATCCGAAAAGATTGGTTATGCTCGTTACATCACCATTTTCCGTGAGCTTGAGAAAAAACCAGAGTTACGTTTTCATCCAATATTCCTCTGGTTTGAAAGATGGTGTAACGATGAGTTTCGGCATGGCGAAGCGTTTGCATTAATCATGCGTGCCAACCCACGCCTTCTCACAGGCCTCAATAAATACTGGATCCGATTCTTCTGCTTAGCGGTTTACAGCACGATGTACGTTAGGGATCATTCGCGCCCACAACTCTACAAAGCAATGCAGATCTCTCCGACTGATTATGACAAGAAGGTCTTGCACATTACCAATGAGATTACTAAGCAAGTATTTCCGATTACCCTTAATTTAGATGACCCAAGATTTTATGAGTGTATGAACCAGATGCTTGCATTGTTTCAAAAGATGGATGTTTATAAGGCTAAGGGTGGTTTATGGTCAAAAATTATGGTGCCGGTCATGGGTGCACGTGTTGGCGTGGTATTTGCAAGAGCATTCTTCTTGCCAGTCCATAACCATGAGTTGCCCCGCAATGTTCGTTTGGCGCCAAGCTGGTAATCAACAATGAGCATGAGCACTTTTGCCTTTCCATTGCTCTACACCGTATTTGCATGGTGGTTTGGAACAGGCATTATCTTGCTTCTTAATCAACGACCACGTTCAACCCATCAAACCACCTTTTGGATGAGTGGTGTTGTTTTGCTATTTGCTTTAGTTGGGCTAAAGACTAGCGCCAATTTAAATACAGTCGCTGGTGCGTATTGTGGCTTTACATGCGCACTTCTTGTATGGGCCTGGCAAGAAATTGGTTTTTTACTAGGCTACGTAACAGGATCAAGGCGGACTGCTTGCCCTCCTGAATGCCGTGGATTTAGGAAGGCTTTTTATGCGTTTCAGACCATAGCTCATCATGAGCTTGCATTACTTGTGCTCGGCGCAGCAGTAGCCTTAGTGACCTGGGGTGGAAGTAATTTAGTTGGATTGTGGACCTTCATCATTTTGTGGGCCATGCGTCAAAGTGCCAAGCTGAATGTGTTCTTGGGGGTTCTCAATTTGAATGAGAAGTTTTTGCCAGTGCACCTGAAATATATCCATAGCTATTTTACAAAACGGGCGATGAATCCTTTACTACCCATTTCTATTTTATTAGCGTGCTTATTTGCTATACCGCTTTGGCAAGCTGTATTTGCTTCTAGTGCCACCCCATATCAAATTGCTTCATCTACCATTTTGGCTACTCTGTTATCGCTGGCGATTCTGGAACATGTCTTAATGGTATTGCCATTATCAACTGAGGGATTATGGAAATGGGGACTTCGGTCTTAAACCAGGCGAGCCAACGCTCGCGGCCAACTCCATCAGCAATTTTGGAGTTACTAAAGCCGATCACATGGTTTCCACCCATGTGGGCTTTTGCCTGTGGTGTGATCGCATCCGGAGTGTCAGTGACAAATCATTGGCATTTATTGCTTGCTGGTGTAATTTTGGCTGGACCCATGGTGTGTGCTGCGAGTCAGGCGATTAATGATTGGTTTGATCGCCACGTTGATGCTATCAATGAGCCACATCGACCTATCCCCTCGGGCCGTATGCCTGGTCGCTGGGGCTTGTATGTGGCAATCATATGGACAGGCTTATCTCTTCTATTAGGCTGGTTGATTAGCCCATGGGCTTTCGTTGCTACGTTAATTGGTCTAGCCCTGGCATGGGCGTATAGCGCTCCGCCATTTAGGCTCAAACAAAATGGTTGGTGGGGTAATGCAGCCTGTGGATTATCGTATGAGGGGCTTGCTTGGTTTACGGGTTCAGCTGTGATGCTTGGTGATGCGTTTCCGTCATCCTATTCTATTTTGCTTGCCTTACTCTATAGCGTTGGTGCACACGGCATCATGACCTTAAATGACTTCAAAGCAATTGAGGGTGATCGACAGATGGGTGTTCGCTCTCTACCTGTTCAGCTTGGTGTTTATGGCGCCGCCTGGAACGCATGCTTAATGATGATTGTTCCTCAATATCTAGTTGCTGGATTTTTATATTGGCACGGTAGTTCATTTCATGCCTTGGCTATTTTGGTATTGATTATTGCTCAACTACTCATGATGAAGTATTTCTTGGGCGACCCCATAAAGCGTGCATTGTTCCTGAGTGGCTTTGGCGTACCACTTTTTGTGAGTGGCATGATGATTAGTGCGTTTGCGATTGCTCGGTGAGATGATGAGCTCTAACAACCAAATAAAATTGACTTGGTTTGGTATTGCTCGCTTGGGTTTAGTACAAGCCTCCTTAGGTGCAGTAGTTGTTTTGACCACCTCGGTCTTAAATCGGGTGATGGTTATCGAGCTAGCTCTGCCGGCTTTATTGCCCGGCCTATTAGTAGCCATGCATTACTTAGTGCAATTTATTCGGCCACGGATGGGTTTTGGATCGGATCAGAGTGGTCGGTCTACGCCTTGGATACAGGGTGGTATGTTGGTCTTAGCCAGCGGTGGAGTATTAGCAGCAATTGCGGTAGGACTCATGAATCATGATTTAGTCTGGGGGATTGGCTTAGCGTTCATTGCATTCATGATGATTGGCTTAGGAGTGAGTGCCAGCGGGACAGCCTTACTAGTACTTTTAGCAAAAAGGGTTGATGAAAAACGTAAGGCAGCTGCGGCCAGTTGCGTCTGGCTTATGATGATCTTTGGCTTTGCAATGACCGCTGGTATTAGTGGTCGCTTGCTCGATCCATTCTCCTTTGAGCGTTTAGTGTTTATTTCATTGAGTGTTTCATGCATTGCTCTGATCACCAGTTTTATTGCTCTTCATGGACTAGAGTCTAAAGTGAGTCAAGACGCTCCGATAAATACTAGTCAAACTAAATTGCGCTTTAAAGAAGCTCTTGCAGAAGTTTGGCAAGAATCACGGGTGCGTCGATTTACGATCTTTGTATTTATATCCATGTTGGCGTATAGCTCGCAGGATTTAATTTTGGAGCCATTTGCCGGGACTGCCTTTGGGATGACTCCTGGAGAGACAACCAGTTTATCAGGCTTGCAGCATGCAGGTGTTCTGTGCGGGATGTTGTTATGTGGTTTTGTAACTAGTAAAAGTAAGAGCCCTAGTCTATCGTCTTTGCGGATGTGGACTGTAGGAGGGTGTATAGCTTCAGCCTTAGCAATGTTAAGTCTAGTAATGTCCGGAATCGTTGGACCGGGGTGGCCATTTCTGGGGACAGTATTTATCTTGGGCGTATCTAATGGCGCATTCTCGATTGCTGCGATTGGGTCGATGATGCAATTTGCTGGAGTGGGCAAGGAGAAACGCGAAGGTGTGCGTATGGGTATTTGGGGCGCCGCTCAAGCAATCGCTTTTGGCCTAGGCGGAATCTTAGGAACCGGCGCTAGTGATCTTGCGCGTTATTTACTCGGCGATCCGGTTGCTGCGTATGCCAGTGTCTTCTTTATTGAGGCCATCTTATTTTTAGCAGCTGCAGTCCTTTCTTTTTATATTCGTCCTGTTGAGCGTATCCAACAAGTGCAAAAACAAAATACATCAATACCGAGCAGTTTAATTTCCCATGGAGGATCATCATGAGTTCCCTAGAAACCTTTGACGCCGTTGTTGTGGGCGGTGGACCTGCTGGCGCTACTGCTGCTGGCGATTTAGCCAAAATGGGACATAAAGTTCTTTTACTCGATCGTGCAGGACGGATCAAACCATGTGGGGGAGCAATTCCACCTCGTTTAATTAAAGACTTTGAGATTCCGGATGAGTTGTTGGTCGCAAAAGCCCGTTCGGCGCGCATGATCTCGCCGAAGAATAACCAGGTAGATATTCCAATTGATGGTGGCTTTGTGGGAATGGTTGATCGGGATAAGTTTGATGAGTGGTTGCGCGTTCGTGCTGCCAATGATGGCGCTACACGGCGCACCGGTATTTTTGAGAAGATTACACGCGATACGGATGGGACTGCAATTCTGCATTACCGTATCCATTCCTCCAATCGTCCAGAGGATGACCAAAAGGGAGCGGTTAGAGCTAAAGCCATTATTGGGGCAGATGGTGCAAAGTCGGGGGTAGGGCGTAATGCCATACCTGGTGCTAAGGACGTAGACTATGTTTTTGCTTACCATGAGATTGTGCGCGTTCCTGATGTGCTACCGCAAGGATATGACGGTTCGCGTTGCGATGTGTTTTATCAGGGCACCTTATCTCCAGATTTCTATGGTTGGATTTTCCCTCACGGTAATACGATGAGCATTGGAACGGGAAGTGCTGATAAAGGTTTTTCTTTAAGGGGGGCAGTTGCTGAGCTCAAGAAAATAACCGGCCTGGAAAATGTAGAGTTATTACGCCATGAGGGCGCTCCACTGCCAATGAAGCCTCTTAAGAAATGGGATAACAATCGAGACGTTATTTTGGCTGGAGATGCAGCGGGCGTCGTTGCACCAGCGTCTGGTGAGGGTATTTATTATGCGATGTTGGGCGGGCGCTTGGCGGCAGACTCGGTGCATGAGTTGTTAGAAACTGGTAACGTAAAAGCCTTAGCAAAAGCCCGCAAACGTTTTATGAAAGAGCATGGAACCGTGTTCTTGGTATTGGGGATCATGCAGCGCTTTTGGTATGGAAGTGATAAACGTCGTGAGCGTTTTGTCAAAATGTGTGAGGATAAAGATGTTCAGCGCTTGACCTTTGAGTCCTATATGCACAAAAAACTGGTTCGTAAAGACCCTATGGCACATATTAAGATCTTCTTTAAAGACATGGCGCATCTATTGGGTATGGCGAAGGTATGAGTTCTGAGTGGTTAGAACACTATAAGCCAATCATCTTTGCGATAACTTGGGGAATTGTTCTAGCTCTTGCAGGAGCGTGGGCCACTGAGTTGGGTGAGTGGTATAAAAATTTACAGCAACCTTCGTGGAAACCACCGGATTGGGTTTTTGGACCGATGTGGACCACCATCTTTATATGCGCTGGTATTGCATTCGTGATGGCATACAATCGGGCACCCAGTCAAGAGGCGATACGGATGCTGGTCATTCTCTTTATTGTGAATGGCTTATTTAATTTTGTTTGGAGCATTCTGTATTTTAGGATGCATCGCCCGGATTGGGCCTTGATTGAAGCAGTCGGTCTTTGGCTCTCTGTGCTGGCTATCCTATTAGCGACGCGCTCGTATTCGCCAATATCCAGTTGGTTGATGGCTCCATATTTAGTTTGGGTATCGATTGCAATGGCTTTGAACTGGACCACGGTAAAGCTTAACGGACCTTTTCCTCAGTAAAGGGGGGTGAATTACAAAAGCAGGAATAAAAAAAGCCAAGCATTCGCTTGGCTTTAGAGAGAGCTAAAACTACATTTAGCCTAAGCTATCAGCCCAAATATTGCGGGCCCAACCCCAAGCATAGACACCTTCAAGCTTACTTGCTTCCGCAGAGAGGCCGCCTGAACCCGGAACCGTTTTAAAGGTTTTATCTTTGGCGTCGTATTGATGAACGCTGGCGACGTGCACAACTTCATCCGCACTAATAAAGCTATAGCAGGTGTTGGTTAAGACGGGGGTTTGATTAATTTCAAGACCACCTAGCTCAGCAACGACTGCAGCTGCCGCTACCTTGGCGTGGGAGTTTGCCATATGACCAGATTTTGGCATGAGCGGGGCAACCTGAATGGAGTCACCTAAAACATGGATGTCCTTAGCTGCAGTGGACTCAAAATTAATGTAATTAACGTTCACCCAACGTGCATTGGAGTTGGCCAAGCCACTTTGTACAGCAATATTGCCAGCTCGCATCATGGGTAGGATATTCAACACATCCGCCCTAACATCATCTTGTACGTCAAATTTAATGACCTTTTTCTTGGAGTCAATCGCGACAACATTATGCTTGGAGCGGTACTCGATCATGCCGGGGTACATTGACGCCCAAGCTTTTTTGAACAGGCCACCTTTGGAAGTAACATCATCGTTGGCATCTAAGATCAGTACTTTGGATTTAGGCTTAAACTGCTTGAAGTAACTAGCAACTTGGCAGGCACGCTCATAAGGTCCAGGAGGGCAGCGATAGGGGGCAGTGGGAACGCTGATTGCATACACACCACCGTCTTTCATGCTCTCGAGCTGCTTACGTAGCAAGACAGTTTCTGGCCCTGCTTTCCAAGCCTGCACGGTTACGCCTTCCTGATTTGCCTTTTGTAGGCCCTCTACTCGGTCCATCATCATGTCAATGCCGGGGGAGAGTACTAACTTGTCGTATTTAATCGTGGCACCAGATGCTAAACGAACCGTTTTCTGTTTCGCATCAATTGAAGTCACCATATCTTTTACAACCTTAATACCATGGCGTTTGGACAGATTGTCGTATGGGGTGGAGATATTTGATATTGATGTGTGTCCGCCAACGACCAGATTAGACATCGGGCAGGAGATAAATTCAGTATTGGGTTCAATCAAAGTAACTTGAGCGCTGTTATTAGAAAACAGGCGGATGTACTTAGCAGCAGTGGCGCCACCATAGCCACCACCAACCACTACGACGTTGGCCTTACTAATATTGATCGGATTTGATGCACAGCCTGCAAGAAGCCCTAAAGAGGCACCTGAGCTAACACCTAAAAAGTGACGACGATTCATGATGGTTTCCTATTATTTTTTACCAAGAATATTGGAGATGGTTTGGAGTTGCTCGTCTGTATAGCCTTTTGATAATTGATGCATGATCGTGCCAGTACGAGCACCGCTCTTAAATGCTTTCAATTGGGTCAGCATTGCCTCACTACTCAGATGATTAATTTGGGGCATACCTGCATTTGGTACTCCAACCCCATTGGTGCCATGGCAGTTTGCGCAGGTTGCGGCCAAAGCCATTTGATTAATACTGTTAGCAGTTGATTGGCTAAAAGCAGGAGTGCTTAGCGAAAGTAATCCTACTGCACTTATACCCAACCCCAGTTTGCTTAAGGTACGCGCTGATTGAAAGAACATATTAAATATCTCCATTGGTTTTATTTCGAACAACTGTACTAAAGTAAGAATCTATCTTAAAGGATGGCCCAGAGGATCGCAGCCATATTCTTTTTATTTTCTAGACATTAACTTCATAATCATATAACTCAAGGCGCATATATAGACTAAGGTTTTCCCTAGGTTTTGCATGAATTTGATCCGAATTCATCGGGGATTAACCCTAGGCTAATAAACTATAGGGCATGCAAACACCGATTTCCTATCAATCTCTTGTCCTATGCGTCGTGTTTGCAGTAGGCGCTTATCTGTATGGGGCCGACAGTCGTTTTGCCCCAAAGAATGGCGATGAGTACCCCTATACGCATATTGTTCGCATGACCAGCTCCTCAACGCATTGGTTGCCTTTGCAGTCCGAGATGGTAGGAATCAAAAACACAAAACCACCTTTATTATTTTGGCAGGGTATTGCCTCCACCGACCAGGGAAAGAACTGGTCTCTATTCAACTTGCGTTGGCCAAGTCTCCTCTACACCGCAATCACTGCTTTATTAATTGCTTTGGTAGCAGGGAAGATCACAAAAAGTACGCCATTTGGCATTCTGGCAAGCCTGATTTGGCTGGCGTTCTTTAATACCTACCGCTATGGCAGACCATATCTAGCAGAGCCGCCTGAGATATTCTGGTTAAGCTTGCCGTTCTTTCTATTGCTCCTTTGGGGTAAGCAAGCATTTGAGTCTAAATGGATTTTTCCGTTGATGAGTGGCATCTCTTTGGGGGCCGCACTTCTTTATAAGTCAATTGCTTATGTAGTCCCAGCTTGTTTGGTTCTTATCCTTTGGTTTTGGCAGTGGCGTTCTGCGCATCTATTGGAACTTATTCGTAAAGACCTGTTTAAGGTATTCATGGTGGGCATGATTGCCGTCGCAATCTTTTGTCTTTGGTTCCTGCTAGACCCCGACCCAAGGGCGGTTTGGAATGAATTTATTCTCGGTGAGAATGCGGGGAAGTTTGCGGCCCGCAATAGCCATTATTTGAAAGACTTATTGTGGGGCGGGGATAGTATTGGCATGCTATTGCTAACGAGTGTGGCAAATGCGGGGTTTTTATCGCTGCTGGTCGTTAATTTGTTTTATCTCGCAATTCGGCATTACAAACAAATTAGTTTTGAACAAAAACTACTTTGGATCTGGATTGCTGTGTTCTTTCTAATCTTTTGTTTGCCCAGCCAACGTTCAGGACGTTACTTATTGCCAATCATGCCTGCAATCGCTATTTTATTGGCAATACATTGGCAGCGACTCCATCGATTTGTTTTTTGGATTGCATTGGTATTGCAAGCAATTGTACTGATTGCATTAGCATGGCTAAGCTGGAATATTGATTTATGGACCTATCCGGTGTGGCATTGGATTCTTCTCTCTGCCTCAATAGGCGTTGTTGGACTTGGCTTATTCCGCATATCACTTACCAAGATGGCCACCTTACTAGCTTGCTTTATGAGTTATCTCGTGTTGACCAGTAGCATCATGCCCTTAGAGGGATCTTCGGGACGTTTTAGTAAAGAGACTATTCAAAAACTTCAAGGTAAAACTGTTTGGTTTCCATGTGATTTCCGTGCCAAGGATGAGGAATATCGATTATTAATACCGGGGGCTAATATCAAAGGATATCCAGCAGGCGAGGCGAGAGAAATTAAAAAGCTTGCAGAGCGTTATTCTTTGTTCGCAGTTCAAGCTCCGCTTCAAAGCCAATTAGAGCTTTGTGCTGATTGTGTAATGCTCGGAGAGCGACTCGAGATGCGTGCGCGCCATAATGATCAAGAGATTAAAGCGATGCTCATGGGCCAAGTAAGCGACAATCTCTTTGTGAAAGAGTACATTGTGTCAGCCCCATTTAATACCGGCAAAGATACGGCCCTGTATCAGGACGCTTGTCGATGATTCGGGTTTTGGCATTTATCTTTCTGGTAGTAGCGCTTGGGATGGCCTATTTGCAAGTCAATGATCGGCCGGCTTGGGCAGATTTTATTAGTCCCATAGAGCAGCCTATCAATTCAGATGGACAACTGATTGCTATTGATCCATTGGGAGCGGGTAGTAAGAAAGGTATTGCTAAGCAAATCCCAGTCAGCTTGCAAGGCCAGCTTGATTGGCTACCTGATACAGGTAGACCTTCAGTACACGCTGCCTCACTAATTCCATTAAAAGATGGTAACTGGCGTGCTTTTTGGTTTGCTGGGTCTCGCGAGGGTGCCGCTGATGTTGTAATTCAGAGCGCAGTTTGGGACGCCTCAGTTAAACAATGGGGGCAGGGCACTGTTGTATTAGATCGTGAAGGAGCGCAGCAAGGCCTTAGTCGATACATTAAGAAATTAGGTAATCCTGTCCCAATCCGTAATATTAATGGACAGTTGCAACTCTATTTTGTGGCAGTCTCAATTGGCGGTTGGGCAGGCAGTTCAATTAGTATGATGTACTCCGATGATGAGGGCTTGCGTTGGTCAAAACCGCAACGTCTGATTACTAGCCCACTTCTTAATATCAGCACTTTGGTCAAGGGCGAAGGTTTCTTATTTAACGATGGCAGCATGGGGTTTCCTGTGTATCACGAATGGATTGGAAAGTATGGCGAGCTGTTACGGCTAGATCCCTCTGGCCAAGTACTCGATAAGCGTCGCATGAGCTCGGGGCGTGGCACGCTACAGCCAATCATATTTATTGATGACGAAAAACACGCTAGTGCTTATTTCAGGCAGGCACGTAGAAGTGGCGCTAAGCAGATCGCCGTAAGCCATACAGCAGATGCAGGCCATTTATGGACCGTCACTTCAGATTTAACAATATCGAATCCAAATGCCGCAATCACCGGGATTGAATTAGCGGATCGTACGCGCTTAATGGTCTTCAATGATCTTGAGCACGGACGTCACCGTTTAGTGCTGGCGGCATCTTGGCTAAGAACCAACAATGACACTAGCAGTCAGGCAGCAAAAGATAACTACTCTCCTTGGAAGATTATTCAGGTCCTAGAGGATGAATCCGCTTCGCAAAGTAACCCCAAAGAAGAGTTCTCATATCCTTATTTGAGTATGAATAAACAAGGGCAGGTTTTTTTAGTCTATACCTGGAATCGTAAGCGTATTAAGTCCATTTCATGGGAGCCTAACACCTTAATGACTTACTTACTCCAAGCTCAACACGAGATGGCCGCTACAAGTAATGCCCCAATAGATCTTAAGGAGTCTCAATGAGCTTAGCCATGCTAATCGAGCAAATACCTCTCGTTGAGCTTAGTGTGATTACCGGTGTTGTATTGATGCATTTTTCTAGGAAGTTCTTTGGCTTTAGTCAAAGTAGCGTTGCGGGTCTATGTTTCATTGTGTTTTGTACCGTATTGCTATTATTACCATTGAATAGTCTAGGCGCCCCCTGGAATCTACCTTTAGTAGCCTATATTCGTGGGGTAAGCGGAGAGCTCAGCATTGTGACAATGATGTTAATTTTATTTACGTGGTCATCTGCGCCGGCTTATCGCTTATCCAGCGTTACCCCTCTTATCATTGCGCTCGCGAGCATTTTGTTTTATCCATTTGCCTTGGGGTTGACGATGTTTGACCCATATAGCTGGGGATATGGATCCATCATTTTTGTTGTAGCGGTGATGATGATGGCCCTCTTATTCTTCTTTACGAAGCGCTCATGGGAGGCGCTTATGATCTCGCTAGCCGTAATCGCTTGGTCAATTCATTGGCATGAGTCTACTAATTTATGGGATTACCTATTGGACCCCTTCCTAGCAGTTTGGGCCATCATCATTAGCATTCGGTGGATTATTTGGGGTCGACCAGAACCTTATAGCTACTCTGCTTGGGATATTGACTCTAGTGTGCTGGCTCGCAGAAAGCAGGGCAAGATCTTTAGTTAAGCGAGAAGAGTTGCGGTAAAGAAAAAGGCCGGTTTAAAACCGGCCTTTTTAATGAGACGAAACGCTAAAGATTAGTCAGGGATATTTGCTTTACGAATAATTGGACCCCAACGATTGATCTCTGCATCCAAGTGGGCCTGTAGAGCTGGACCATTTTGCTTCGCAACTGGAACGATATCGATATTAGAAGTATCTAAACGAGCTTTAATGTCTGGATCTGATAAAGCTTTCTTCAAAGCAGCATTTATTTTGTCCAACACTGGCTTTGGAGTTCCTTTTGGAGCATAAACACCATGCCAAACCTTCACGTCAAAGCCCTTCATGCCTTGCTCATCCAATGTGGGTACATTGGGGAGTGCTGATAGGCGCTTGGGTGTAGTTACACCATAAACCTTCACGCGATTATCTTTGATATAAGGAATGGTTTGGGTCGTTTGGTCGCAAAGGAGGTCTACTTGACCGCCCAATAAATCTGTTAATGCAGGGCCAGTACCTTTGTAGGGAACGGTAGTTACGCGTACGCCCAATCGACTCTGGAAAATCAAGCCGCATAACTGCGATACCGCACCAGGACCAGCATTGGCCATGGTTACCTTTTCTTTATTAGCTTTAATGTAAGCCTCAAGCTCTTTAAAGTTATTGGGTGGAAACTTTTTGCTACCCAGAAGAACCATTGGTACGTCAGCTACTTGCCCAATGTATTCAAAGTCTTTCATCGGGTCATAAGGCAGCTTATCGTAGAGAGCTTGCGCGGTCGCCATACCCATGTGATGGATATAAATCATGTAACCATCAGGCTTGGCTTTGGCCACTTTGTTAGAGGCAACCGTTCCGCCTGCCCCGGGAGTATTCTCAACTACCACGGTTTGGCCTAGCGCCTTACCCATTGGCACTGCAATTAAGCGTGCGATCGTATCGGTAGGGCCACCGGCCGCAAATGGAACAACCAAGGCAACCGGTTTGTCAGGATAATTTTGTGCATTGACTGCGCCGGCCATCAAAAAACCAGCGCCAAGAACTGGAGCAAGTAATCCGTTTAAAAGTTTATTCAAATTCATTCAAAGTCTCCAAAAGAGGTAAAACGAGACTTATTTTGCCATGTTTTTAAAGGCATTCTCTTAGGGATTACCAGCTAAGCGCAAAATTCTGTGGGCTAGCATGACCACTGGGCGGTCAACCATCTTTCCATCGACCTTTACAGCCTGTCCATTGGAGGCATTATCGGCAGCAAGCACCCGTTTTGCCCAGCTAATTTCCTCAACGGTTGGGCTAAAAGCCCTTTTAATAATCGGAATTTGTTTGGGATGAATACACAATTTTGCTCCAAAACCAAACCGTTTGGCTTTTTGTGCATGTGCAAAAATTCGCGGTTCATCGTCTGTGGAAGGCGTAACCCCGTCTAGCGGAGGGGCAATTTGAGCCAGTTTGGATGCCAGAACCAACATGAAACGCGCGGTATCGATTTCGGTTTCATTGTCATCACAGCTTATGCCCAGTTCAACTTGCATGTCTAGATTTCCCAAGGCAAGACGGAGAACCTGTTCTGCACTTGCAATTTCATTGAGATGATGTAAGCCCAGCGGGGTCTCAATCATCGGGATAAAAGCCGTGGTTTTAAGTTCCTCGGCTGCTCCATTAATATGATCGCGTGATTCTGTTTTCGGAATCATTAAATGCCGGACCTGTAATTCTTTGGCAAGCACAAGATCAGCCGCATAAAAAGAGCTTCCTGGAGCATTGCAGCGAACCACGATCCGATGTTTCTGGTCGATCGAAATGGATGGCCAGGTATTTTTTAAAATCTCCCGCGCTTTGGCTTTATCATCCAGACCCACCGCATCCTCAAGATCAATGATGACCCCATCAGCTCCGCTAGCGAGTGCTTTGCCATAACGCTCGGGCTGGGTCGCTGGGACAAACAGGAAGCTACAGGCATCACTTAAAGGAGAGGGTGGCAGATTCATTGTGATGCTCCAGACTGAGGAAGAATGAACGGAACAGTTTTGGCTTGACGAATCTGAAAGAGTTGGGTGATGGCAAGGCGCATTTCTGCTTCGGTAGCACCCTGACTAAACGCTGCAAGCCGTAATGCTTTTTCTTGGATCTCTTGCCGACTTAAAGTATTTCCTGGATCACCTTTGGGTTCATCCACACGCCCATCAAGCGTCTTCCCATTCTTCAGGTGCACCTTCACTTTACCAATCCAGCGTTGTGGATAAGCCTGATCTACTTCCGTATCGAGAGTCATCGTTACGCGATCGCGAAGGGCGCAAATTTCTGAATCGTGAAAGTGGTCAGCAAATTCTTGAAGACCAGCAAAGTGATACTTGCAGACTAAAGCCAGTACCGTTCCCATGGAAAACTTTGATTGATGCAAGTTGCTTGGTTTGCTGGCGGGCCCTAGTACATCGATGGCACCCTGATGCACGAAGGTTTCAATGCGCTCAATCTCGTGTGACTGAATATTATTTTTTTGCAGGACGTGCAAAAGCGCATCCGCAGCAGGGTGGGTATGACGACAGGAGGCATGGTATTTGAAGGAGGTCTCCGCAACACACCAACGCGATCCGAGACGGTCAATTAACTTTTCGGGATTGGCATCGCTTGACATGCCTGCAGCCAGGCCTTGCGATCCCTCAAGGATCTTCTTAGCCCCTGTAAATCCCTCTTTTGCAAGGTAAGCCGACATTAAACCTGTAGCACTCGCATGTGCTGTGTGCAATTGCTTGGAGTCGGCGGCGTCGCGTAAGAACTCCCAAAGACCTGCAGATTGAGTACCCGCAGAGCCAAAGGCATGCAGCATTTGTTCATGATTTAGGTTTAATAATCGCCCAACAGTAGCTGCTGCTGCTAAGGTTCCCGCTGTGCCCGTTGTATGAAATATTTTGTAATGCGAGCGCCCCAGAAATTCTCCAACCCGAATACCCACCTCATAGCCAACAACAACCGCAGTTAGAAGTTCTTCGCCACTGAGTTGTTTGGCTTGCGCGCACGCAAGGGCCGCAGGGAATACTATGGTGCCTGGATGGAAAACCGAGCCGTTATGAACATCATCTTGTTCAACCACATGGGATGCCGCCGCATTAGCCAAACATGCCAAGAACGGACTTGAGCTAGTGCGTGTTACTAGGATTTCAGCAGAGCCTGCCACAGCAGTTTGTTGGCGCGGACCCATCGACTGCGCAAATTGCGCCATGATCTCCACAGGCTTCGCACCTTTACCGCCAATTGCCGATGCAAACCAATCAACGAACAAATCCTCGGTACGAGCAATGACTGACTGCGGAATATCACCGAGCTTGAGTTCTGTAGCAAATTGAGCAAGCTGTGCGGAGTAATGTGTTCTCATTAATTTAGACCAATTCTGCTTTTGCTTGCATGGTTAACCAACCCTCATGATCTTGTGCCCAAACCGAAAGAGTTTTGCCGCTAGAATCGGTAGCAAGATCAGGGCTAGCGTTTACCTGCATGGAATGAATATCAAAGGTCGGTCGAACGGCTCGGAACTCAAACCGCTTTAATTTCTTCCCAAGGTTGCTCTGCCGCACTAGATCCACCAACAAAGTGGCAATGAGAGGACCATGCACGATCAAACCAGGATAGCCCTCTTCTTGGGTCACATAACTACGATCGTAATGAATGCGATGCCCATTAAAGGTTAAGGCGGAATAGCGAAACAGCAAAACAGGATCTGGTTGGATGATCTTGCTCCACTTGGCATTACTTGGAGCTGGAGTTGGATCAGGGGCCTTTTCATCGGGAGAAGCCGCGGCGCGATACACAATGTCATGCTCTTCTGTGAGCGCCAAGCCTTTGGCATTATGAATTTGATGTTCTACTAAAACAAACAGTAGATCACCACTTCGTCCTGATTTATGGGTCACTGATTTAATGGTTGAGACACGCTCGATGGCATCGCCAATCACAAGATCCTGTTCCCAACGAAGTCGACCACCTGCCCACATTCTTCGTGGAAGTGGAACGGGAGGTAGGAAGCCACCGCGTTTGGGGTGGCCATCGGGTCCAATTTCAGATTGTTTGGCATGAGGTAAGAAATACAACCAATGCCATAACTCCGGTAGAAACACTCCATTAATGGGATCTGGATCCCTACGATCGAGGGTAGCTGATAAAGCGCGGTAGGGGGCGATAGTGACCGTATCTTGATATCGCTCGGTTTTACCAATCCATTCTTGGAGATGAGCTAGTGTGGGTGGGTCGATTCTCATACCCTCATTATGCCAATCCTAGCAAAACTGCTTTCTAAGAGCGATTACTGAAAAAGAAGCCCGCTAGGGGCAAAAAGAACCCCGACAAGAGCAGCCAAGCCCAGAGTTCGAATGACTCCCCACTGAAAGCGAATCATGAGCAAGAGGGCAACTCCGCAAATGAGCAGTGATACCCAAGAAATTCCAGCAGAGAGGCCGCTGGGAAAAAATACATGGTACGCAAAGAAAACCCCTAGATTGGCAATTACGCCAACGACTGCTGCACTGATGGCAGTTAGGGGCGCGGTGAAGCGTAAATTGCCATGGGTTGATTCAATGATTGGTGCGCCGATAAGAATAAATAAAAAGGATGGCAAGAAAGTAAACCACGTGGCAATACATGCTCCCAATATGCCCCCCAAAGTACTCTCTTGCGCATGACCGGCTAAGTAACCCACAAACGCAACAATCATGATGAGTGGTCCCGGCGTCGTTTCGCCCAAGGCTAGACCATCAATCATTTGGGTGGCAGAGAGCCATTGATAGTGCTCAACAGCGCCTTGGTAAACATAGGGTAATACAGCATAGGCTCCCCCAAAGGTAAGCAGTGCTGCTTTGGTAAAGAACCAAGCTAGTTGTGGGTACAGAGTTTTCCAGCCCAGCAGAAAGACAAGGCATGCTATTGGCAAAAACCACAAGAGGCTAGCAATCGTAATTTGCCAGATTAATCGGACTCGACTAAAACCGGCATGACTCGGAGGTGGGGTATGGTCATCAATGATTGCGTTCTCATGATGCTTGGGCGGTTGACTGAAATGTGCCTTCTGTTCTTGAGAAAAAAGTTCAGGATAGCGTTGGCCAGCCCATAAGCCAAAAATACCTGCGCTAAGAATGATGAGTGGAAACGGCAGGTTAAACACAAAGATGGCAATAAAGGAGAGCAGTGCCAATATTACTAAAGCACGATTCTGAATACTGCGTCTAGAAATACGAATCACAGCGGTAATGACAATCGCGGTTACTGCAGGTTTAATTCCATAAAAGATTGCGGTCACCAGGGTTGTTTGTCCGTAGTGAACATATATCCAGGAGAGTGCAATCAAAATAAACAAAGAAGGTAAAACAAACAGAGCGCCTGCGAGAATGCCGCCCCAGGTACGATGCATGAGCCAACCTAAATAGGTAGCGAGTTGCTGGGCTTCGGGGCCTGGTAGCAACATGCAATAGTTCAGGGCATGCAAGAAACGTCGCTCTGAAATCCAACGTTTTTTATCAACCAGCTCATCATGCATCATGGCAATCTGAGCAGTTGGCCCTCCAAAGCTAGTAAAGCCGAGCTTGACCCAAAAAGCGAGAGCGTCTCGCAATGGGATGGGTGACAGTTCTGTCGAAGAACTAGTCGGCTTGATTTTTAAACCTCATCCATCCCGCCAACAACTTGGCTAAAGCCATTATCGACATAGATGATTTCTGCGGTAATACCATTTGCCAGGTCCGATAAAAGGAAGGATGCAGCATTACCAACGTCATCAACGCTAACGTTACGACGCAAAGGAGCAGTCTTTTCAACCGCATCCAATATTTTGCCAAAGCCTTTAATGCCAGAAGCCGCGAGAGTTTTAATGGGTCCTGCGGAAATGCCATTTACCCGAATCCCTTTGGGACCCAATGAGCCAGCAAGATAGCGAATCGATGCCTCTAAGGATGCCTTGGCCAAACCCATGGTGTTGTAGTTTGGAACATTGCGCATCGAACCAAGGTAGGTGAGCGTGAGTAAGGCAGCATTGGGGCGGAGCATGGGCATTGCCTCTTTAGCCATGGCTGGGAAGCTGTAAGCAGAAATATCGTGGGCGATCTTAAAGGCTTCACGACTCAATCCCTCTAGAAAATCCCCAGCAATCGCCTCCCGCGGGGCAAAGCCGATAGAATGAACGAAACCATCAAATTGGGGCCAGCTTTTGGCAAGATCCTTAAAGAGAGCTGTAATTTGTTCATCGCTTCCCACATCGCAATCAAAAATTAGCTGGCTATTGAACTCTTTAGCAAACTCAGTAATTCGCTCTTTGAAGCGCTCACCCACATAGGTAAAGGCCAATTCAGCCCCTTCACGATGGCAGGCTTTGGCAATACCATAGGCAATTGAGCGGTTTGAAAGAAGTCCGGTAATGAGGATGCGTTTGCCGCTTAGATAAGCCATCTATTGTCCTTTACTCCAAAATTGATTTGCTATCTACAATTGTTGCATATGCTAAGCCAAACTAGACCCATTTCTTCCAGGGCGCCAATTCGAGCCCTGATTTTGCTATTGGCCCTAGGAACCCTGTTTGGCTTGGTATCTTATTCTGGCGAAGGTATCGCAGCACAGGGTATTGCTCAATACGGTAAGCCTAAATATGCGGATGGCTTTGCCCATTTTGAGTACGCCAATCCAAAGGCCCCGAAGGGTGGTACCTTAACTTTGCCCAATCCAGATCGGCGAACTAGTTTTGATAAGTTCAACCCCTTTACACTGCGCGGCGTTACAGCTCCCGGGATTGGCGCTTTAATGTTTGAGTCTTTAGCAGTAGGTAGTGCCGATGAAGTGTCGAGTGTCTATGGACTCATTGCAGATGATATTCAGGTAGCGCCTGACAAAATGTCGGTGAGCTTTCGGATTCGACCCGAGGCACAGTTCTCCGATGGTTCGCCCATCTTAGCAAGCGATGTTAAACATAGCTTTGATACGCTCATGAGTAAGTTGGCTAATCCACAATATAGAACAATTTACGCTGATGTGAAGCAAGCAGTTGTAGTATCTGAACGCGTGATTCGGTTTGATTTCAAGACTCGCAATAGCGAACTACCGTTGATGGTGGGTGGTCTGCCAATCTTCTCTAAGAACTGGGGAGTTAAACCAGATGGAAGCATTACTGCCTTTGACAAGATTACGTTTGAGCATCCGATTGGAAGTGGGCCTTATGTGATTGAGTCTTACCGTGCCGGTAAATCTATGATCTACAAGCGCAACCCTAACTATTGGGGCACTAAAGTGAATGTCCGAGTTGGCTTTTATAACTTTGATCGAATTGTTTATAAGTTATACAGCGACGACGCAGTGCGACTAGAGGCATTTAAAGCAGGCGAGTTTGATGCGCTAGTGGAATACCGCGCCAAGAACTGGGCGAAGAGTTATGTGGGCCCCAAGTTTAATAACGGTACCCTTATTAAGAAGGCCTTCCAAAACCATAATGGCGCTGGCATGCAAGGGTTTGCCATGAACTTACGTCGTCCTATTTTTCAGGATATGCGTGTGCGGAAGGCTTTGGGGTATGCCTTAGATTTTCAGTGGTTAAATCGACAACTTTTCTTTGATCAATACGGACGTATTAATAGTTACTTCACCAATAGCGATCTGAGTGCAAACTACCAAGGTGAAACGGTCCCGACAGAAGCCGAACTCAAGCTATTAAAACCATTACAAGCGAAGTATCCTCAATACGTTCCGGAGGTAGTGTTTGGGGCAATGCCACCACCGCCCAGTACAGAAGCCCCGAGCAGCTTGCGGAACAATTTACGCAAAGCGCGTGAGTTGTTAGCAGAGGCGGGTTGGACGTATCGCGATGGGGCGCTCCGTAACACCAAAGGAGAAATTTTTCGCTTCGAGATTGTGGAGGATGGCCCGTTTTTCATGCGGATTCTCTCAGCGTATGTGCGGAATCTCGAAAAGTTAGGCATCAAAGTTGATATTCGCACCAGTGACTATGCTCTGCATCAAAAGCGCATGGATGACTATGATTTTGATATGACCACTATTCGCTTCCCTGACACCCAAAGCCCTGGCAATGAACTGTATGATCGCTTTGGAAGTGCAGCTGCTAAAGAAAGAGGCTCAGATAACGTGATTGGCGTTCAATCCCCTGTGGTGGATGCACTCATTGATGCCATTGTAAAAGCAGAGACCCGCGAACAATTACAAGCGGCTACTCGTTCATTAGATCGCGTGTTATGGAACAGTTACTTTGTGGTTCCTCATTGGTATAACCCAACACATCGCATTGCATTCCGTAAGGAGATGGGCTACCCCAATCCTCCTTTGTATTACTCCGCAGAGTCATGGATTTTATCTACCTGGTGGTTACAAGAGGCCCGTCAATGAACTCCGAGATTCTCGTCTATATCCTCAAACGCATTCTGTTGATGATCCCCACTTTGCTGGGGGTTCTGACCCTGACCTTTGCGGTGGTGCAATTTGTTCCTGGTGGCCCTGTAGAGCAGTTAATGTTGGAGCTAAGAGGTAAGGGAGATGCAGCAGTCGGCGGCGAGTCCTCCGGTGGGGGAACGACCTATCGAGGACGGCAAGGATTAGACGCAGAACGTTTAGAGCAAGTGAAAGCCTTATATGGTTTTGATAAGCCGCCTCTCGAACGGTATGTTGCGATGCTAAAACGCTTTGCTCAATTTGATCTGGGCCAAAGCTATTACCAACATAAGAGCGTGTGGGATCTGGTGATGTCTAAATTACCAGTATCGATCAGCATTGGTTTGTGGACCTTTTTCATAAGTTACTTGATATCAATCCCCTTGGGTATTTCAAAGGCGGTGCGTGATGGAACGCGTTTTGACCGAGTCACCAGTACCATGATTTTGGTTGGCTATGCAATTCCAGGATTTGTTTTGGGTGTCTTGCTTCTTGTATTGTTTGGTGGCGGTAGTTTTCTGCAGATCTTTCCCTTGCGGGGCTTAACTTCCGATAACTGGAACGAGCTCAGCATGATGGGTAAGGTCTTGGATTATCTGTGGCATTTAGTCTTACCCATTACTGCTTCGGTCCTTGGAAGTTTTGCAGTAATCACCATGCTTACTAAAAACTCGTTTTTAGAGGAGATCCGCAAGCAATACGTGTTAACGGCGCGAGCAAAGGGACTCAGCGAGAGTAAGGTTTTGTGGAAGCATATTTTTCGGAATGCGCTCATCCCCTTAATTACTGGATTTCCGGCGGCATTCATAGGCGCCTTCTTTGCAGGCTCATTACTAATTGAGACCTTGTTTTCATTAGATGGGCTTGGCTTACTCTCGTATGAGGCGGTTATGAAGCGCGATTATCCAGTGGTGTTTGGTACTCTTTATTTATTTACCTTGATTGGCCTAGTAACCAAATTAATTTCTGATCTTTGCTATGTCTTGGTTGATCCGCGCATACAGTTTGGTTCAGGGGGTGGCTCGTGAGTCGCTGGTCACGCTTTAAGTCCAATCGCTTGGGCTACTGGAGCCTGTGGATTTTTTCAATCCTGTTTGGACTTAGTCTTTGTGCAGAATTGATTGCGAACGACAAGCCCCTAGTGGTGCGTTATGAGGGCCAGTTTTATTTCCCCATGATTCAGAATCACCCAGAGACTGTCTTTGGCGGGGACTTTGCAACTCCAACCGATTTTTTAGATCCCGATATCAAGAAAAATATTACCCAAGGTTCTAATTGGGCTATTTACGCCCCGATCCCTTATCGCTTTGAGACCCTGAATTATTTCTCTAAGGAGCCCAATCCCGCATCACCTTCTTTAGATAACTGGTTAGGCACAGACGATCGGGGACGCGATGTCTTATCCCGTTTAATTTATGGCTTTCGTCTCTCTATTTTGTTTGGTATCGCCTTAACCATTGTGGGAGTAGTGGTTGGGGTTTTGACCGGCGCACTGATGGGATTCTTTGGGGGGCGCTTTGATCTAATCACACAGCGCATCATTGAGATTTGGTCAGCGATGCCTGAGTTATATCTTTTAATTATTTTTGCTTCCATCTTTAATCCCAGCGTTCTCTTATTAATTATTTTGTTAGCAGCGTTTGGATGGATGGGTTTGTCGGACTATGTACGAGCTGAGTTCTTTCGTAATCGTGCTTTGGAGTATGTGAGGGCTGCAAAAGCCCTAGGCCTCACGAATGCGCAAATCATGTGGCGCCATATCCTACCTAATAGCTTGACCCCCGTGATCACTTTCTTGCCATTTCGGATGAGTGCCGCCATTTTGTCTCTCACCAGCTTGGATTTTTTGGGCTTAGGTGTGCCACCTGGCACCCCGAGCTTGGGTGAGCTCTTATCGCAAGGTAAGGCCAATCTGGATGCATGGTGGATTTCCTTGTCTACTTTTGTGGTCTTAGGCGGAACACTTCTTTTACTTACCTTTATGGGGGAGGCTTTGCGCGACGCATTCGATTCCCGTAAAAGTAATCCCTTGACTGGGGCAAGAGTATGAGCGCTAGTCTATTACGGTATGAGAACTTCTCACTGTCGTTTGGTAGCGGTCGGCGGGAGAAATTTGCGGTACGCGATTTATCCTTAGAAATCGGTATGGGTGAGCGAATTGCCTTAGTGGGTGAATCAGGTTCAGGTAAAACATTAACGGCGCTTTCCCCTTTGCGTTTGCAACCTGAGGGGGCACACTCTACGGGCAAAATTTTTTGGCGCAGAGCAGACGGTATTGAGGTCAATCTTTTAGATTTAAGTTTAGAAGAAATTAGAGAGGTGCGGGGGCGCGAGATCGCCATGATCTTCCAGGAGCCCATGACCGCATTAAACCCATTATTTACGATTGGTAATCAGATAGTCGAAGCGGTTCAAGTGCATGAACCTTTATTACCTTTAGTGGAATGCCGCAAGACAGCGGTTGCATTGTTAAAGAAAACAGGCATCCCTGAGGCAGAGGAGCGTTTTCATGCTTACCCTCACCAGCTATCTGGCGGTCAGCGGCAACGTGCCATGATTGCTATGGCATTGGCATGCAAACCGAGATTACTCATTGCTGATGAGCCTACGACGGCTCTTGATGTGAGCTTACGTCTACAAATTTTAGATTTATTAAAAGATCTCCAAGAAGAGGCAAAAGATCGTGGAGAAATGGCGATTCTATTAATTACCCATGACCTTAACTTAGTTAGGCATTTTGCCCATCGTGTGGGTGTATTGAATCAAGGGTGCTTGGTAGAAAGTGGTTCTACCCATGAGGTATTTGCCCACCCCAAAAATAATTACACAGAGCAATTAGTTAATAGCCAGCCAGTGAGGGAGCTATTACCGTTGGTTCCCTTAGCGCCGGTGCTCCTGAAGGTGAATGATTTAACCGTGTCTTATCCCCAGTCTAATTATTCAGGGGCCGGACTGCGCATTACGAAATGGTTTACTAAGGCCAAACGCAATACGGTGCTGCAACCCGTGAGCTTTCAATTGAAGCAAGGTCAGACCATTGGTGTTATTGGTGAATCAGGCTCTGGAAAAACAACCTTAGCTATGGCCGTATTGGGCCTACTGGGTGAGACCACTGCGCGCCTTGCTGGTGATGTCGAAGTTTTAGATCAATCGTGGCAAGTGCTGTCACCACTCGCCAGAAGAGCAATGCGCGCGAACTTACAAGTGATCTTTCAGGATCCATTTGGTTCTCTATCGCCCCGCATGACCATCTTTGAAATTGTTGCAGAGGGATTAAATATTCATCAACCCAAACTTTCTCTTGCCGATCGCGAGGCCCGCGTTGTTGAGATTTTGCGTGAAGTCGGCCTGGATCGTTCAGCCATGACACGTTATCCCCATGAGTTCTCTGGCGGGCAACGACAACGGATTGCCATTGCTCGCGCTCTGATCCTAAAACCGCAGATTTTGGTCTTGGATGAGCCAAGTTCAGCTTTGGACGTATCGATTCAAAAACAGGTCTTAGCTCTTTTGAGTTCACTTCAAAAAAAATACAATCTTGCCTACTTAATCATTAGCCATGACTTAGCTGTGATTCGAGCGATGTCCCACGAATTGATGGTTTTGCGGGGAGGCGAAGTGGTGGAATATGGCGAAACGGAGGCAATGATTGCGAACCCCAAAGAGCCCTATACCAAAGCCTTATTTGCTGCTGCCGAGCTTGTCTAGAACTAAATTGTAGTAAAAACAATCACTTAAAGATGGCAAATACGGGCAAACCCGCTTTCTAAATTGAGCGAGCTTTGTTAGAATCGCGCTATGTCTTTGAAAAAGAACGCAATCTCTTTGTCTTTTAAGCCCATAGCCGTCCTGGTTTTGGGTTTTGCTTTCTCATTGGCGCATGCCAATCCTGCCGGAGAGGCCGGGAATAAAGAAGGTACTAAAGTTGAGAGCATTCTTGAGAGTACGTCTTCATACTTTGCCCGTTTCACCTATCAGGTGGTTGATTCTGTATCGAGTAAAACGGAATCCTTGATTAACGACGCGATGCAACTTATTGGAGTTCGTTATCGCTGGAATGGTGATTTGCCCCAATCTGGTTTGGATGCTAGTGGATTTGTCCGTTTTGTGTTTAGAGATAAATTAGGTTTTTTACTACCACCCAAATCGTCGCAGATGAGTAAAGTGGGAAAGCCTATTACCCGCGAAGAGTTGCAACCCGGTGATTTAGTATTCTTCAACACCATGCGCTTAACCTTCTCGCATGTCGGTATCTATGTGGGCGATAACAAGTTTATCCATTCGCCTGCTAAAGGCTCCACAGTGCGTGTTGATGATTTAGCGAGTAGCTATTGGGATAAACGTTTTGATGGGGCGCGTCGTTTGGATGGTAGCGATGAGCTCAGTAATGCAGAGCGTAATGCCCTGATTCAGGAAGCCAAGAAATTACGTTTACAAACGCGTAATTTGTAATAGGCAAGTCGACTAAAAGACCCTAAGTTTTTCTCGTATCTCCGCAATTTTCTCTTGGGCAGCCTGCTCTCCCGCAAGGATTGCAGCATTTCTAGAGCGAAAGTCTGCGCTACCCATTTGCTTAAGTTGTGGCGTGATCAACACATCGGCTTTTGCTATTTCATATTGATTAATGCTTTGTTGCATGATGTTGATCGTTTGTTGAAGCAACCCTAGGGTGCCACTAGAGTTAAAAGTGTTTGTATCAGACGAGATGTTGACCGCAATGATGAAGTTGGCGCCCATTTCCTGAGCGTAACGAACGGGCACAGGAGCCACTAGACCGCCGTCGACATATTCTTTACCCTGAATTATTGCTGGTTGAAAAACTCCGGGCACACTGCAAGAGGCCCGCACTGCCAAGCCAGTATCTCCCCTCTGAAAAAGAATGCCCTTACCAGTTTGTAGCTCCGTGGCAACAATACCTAAGGGAATACTCATTTGCTCAATCGTTTTATTCTGAACCTCACGATTCACCATGCTCTGCAGTGCATCGCCCTTGATCAAGCCACCAAATCGTCCTGCAAATGGATAGGCCCAATCTGCAATGGCAGCCTCATCCAGATTAAGACCGATGCGGTTAAGATCAAGTCCGCTATAACCTGAGGCATAAAGTGCTGCAATCACACTCCCAGCACTAGCTCCAACGATCATATTCGGGCGAATACCTTGCGCTTCTAGTATTTTGATGACCCCGATATGGGCAAAACCTCTGGCAGCACCAGACCCCAAAACTAGAGCAATGTTGGGCTTGCGGCGTTCGTCCCATAAACTACATCCTGAAAGGGCGCTAAGCCCAAATAGCCCAAAGGCCTTGAGCGCAGTGCGACGATTTTCTGGGGAGGATTTTTGGGGAGGGTGAAAATGAGACATATGGCTATTGTATTGACCCTACCTTATAATGGCGAATCGGTGCAAATTGCTACGAAACTAAAAGATTCGTTTGATTGCCGAGCATCCCCAAAATAAGAATTAACTTGAGTGAGCTCGACATAAGCCAGAAAACACCCCAAACCCATTTTGACGATTGTGAATGAACCATCAAACAGGTAAATCCTGTTTAGCCAAATTGTATGGATACTGATCACTATAAGCGCGTAGTCGAGACCGCATTAATTTGCGCTCAAGAGCCTCTAACAACAAATGAACTCAACCGATTGTTTTTAGAGCCTCCTTTGGCATCTGCGGATCTCCAAAAAATACTTTTTGAGATCCAAAAAGAATGGCATGACAAAGGCATGGAGCTGGTCAATATAGCAACTGGCTGGCGTTTCCAGAGCCGCCTCAACATGCGTGAGTATTTAGATCGCTTAACACCAGAGAAACCTCCCAAGTACTCACGAGCAGTGATGGAAACCTTAGCCATCATTGCCTATCGGCAGCCCGTTACTCGCGGTGAGATCGAAGAGGTACGTGGTGTGGTTGTGAGTAGTAATGTCATGCGTCAGCTAGAAGATCGTGGCTGGGTTGAGGTAGTTGGTCACAAAGATACGATCGGGCGCCCAGGCCTCTATGCAACTACCAAACAGTTTTTAGATGATCTCAGCTTAAAAGATTTACAAAGCCTACCCATGTTAGAAGATGGCTCTATTTCTGCTGAGGCCTTAGGACAAGCTGTGATTGAGTTTGATGCTGATGCGACCGTGGAAACTGTTATTCCACTAGAGCCCCTGAACAACGCCGAGCACGATGACAAATCCTGATCAAGATTCTCTTACACCTAATCCAGTAGCAGAGGGGTCGGTCGACAATCCCTCTTCGGGTGATTCAGATACTGGGGAGCGTAAAGACCGCGGTGAGCGCGGCCCCAAACGTTTTCATAAATCGAACAATAAGGCCCGCGGTAAGTTCGGTAATAAAAATAAGCGTCGCGATGGGCCAAATCCTCATGCAGAGGCTGACGGAGAGCCAACCAGGCCCTCACCAAAATCAGCACAACTTCAGGCAGAGACCGAAGCCTTATTTGCCTCGGTAGTTTCTGGAGAATTTGATGCAGCTCTTGATGCTCCAGAGACTGAAGCCTCTGCGGTAGAGGAGCCCGGAGTAATTTCGCATGAGGCCGGCATTGAACAGCGAGCCTCTAAAGCGGGAGATGAGGAATCGGATGAGCTCGACAATCCAACTGATTTAGAGCGCTTGCAATTTGCCAGTGTCGATGAGCTACCACTGAGCTTGCGGGATGAAGTATGGTCTGATCTTGACGGTCTCGATGATGATGCCGAAGATGAGGATACCGTTAAGTTACATAAGGTCCTAGCAGATGTAGGAATGGGATCACGTCGCGAGATGGAAGATTTGATTATTCAGGGACGTGTTTCTGTGAACAGTATGCCGGCGCACATTGGTCAGCGTGTGGGCCCTAGCGATATCGTGCGCATTAACGGTAAGCCAGTGCATCGTAAGATTCATACTAAGCCACCGCGTGTCATTCTGTACCATAAACCTGCTGGCGAAATTGTTAGTCAAGCCGATCCTGAGGGTCGCCCAAGCGTCTTTGATCGCTTGCCAAAACCTCGGCAAGGTCGCTGGATTGCAGTTGGCCGCTTGGATTTCAATACAGAAGGCCTTTTGTTATTTACCACCTCAGGCGAATTGGCAAATCGATTGATGCATCCTCGCTATGGAGTTGAACGTGAATATGCAGTTCGTATCCTTGGTGAACTATCGGCCGAATCGGCAGAACAACTAAAAACAGGAATACAGCTCGATGACGGTCAGGCTCGCTTCTTGCGTTTAAGTCAAGGCGGTGGCGATGGTGCCAATCGTTGGTACTCCGTAGCGCTTACTGAAGGACGTAATCGTGAGGTACGTCGTATGTTTGAGGCAACGGGGCATGTAGTCTCTCGTTTAATTCGGACCCGCTACGGTTTGTTCATATTGCCCCCCCGTTTACGGCGTGGTAAGTGGGAAGAGGTGCCCCTTGAAAACATTACTCAATTGATGCGTGCTGCCGGTTTAAAGGTTCCGCAAATGGGAAGTAAAGAGAGGGGAGGTCCTCAAGGCCGAACTTCCGGCATGGATCCTCAAAGTGATCCTAATTTTCAGCCCGATCCAATGCAAACCTCGGTATCTTATTGGGGGTCAAAAGAGGCGCTCACGATGGCCTCCAACCATTCTCAGGGTACATCTCATTTGCCAGGTCAAGGCAGAGGCTCCAACAGTGGAGCTGGCCGATCTGGCTTTGGTCAAAAAGGTCAACGCGGAACCGGAGGAAAACCTGGGGGTCAACGCCCCAAGGGGCAAAAGATCCATCATGGAAGCGGCTTTAGTGCTGGGCCGGGAGGAACTGGAAGTGGGGGTCAAAAGCGTCCTAATCGTGGCAAACCCTTTAAGGGACCAAGAAAACCTCGAAATCCGGGTGAAAGTTTCTGATTTGACTAGAGATTTTATGATTCGGGTATAATTTCTCTCGCACCGGCTGATGTTGAATGCAACGTAAGCTGGCCTGTTCTGGTAGTTAGGAATATGGGCTTTGTAGGCCCATTTTTTTTTGCCAAACGGCGTGTTATGAGTGATGTTTGTGTGGGGATCGCGTGAAAGAACAGCAGATTATTTCTGCCGAAGTGGGCAATTTAGGCTATTCGCTAGTTGATATCGAGCGTGAGGGCCGTGGTTTGCTCCGTGTGACGATCGAAAACCCTGACTTTGATCGCATGATTACGGTGGAAGATTGTGAGAAGGTAAGTCATCAGCTGACCTATACCTTGGCGGTTGAGAACGTTCCTTATGAGCGTCTTGAGGTCTCATCGCCAGGGTTAGATCGCCCCGTTAAGACGGCTGTTGAGTTTATTCGGTTCGCAGGGTTGGAAATTGATCTGAAATTGCGGGTGGCAGTTTCAGGAAGAAAGAATTTTAGGGGAGTGCTGCAGGGCCTAAAAAGTGGCTCGGTAGATTCTCCAGATGCACGGTTTAGTTTGTTATTTGAGGCGAGTGATGGATCTACCGCTGAGCTTGAATTTAGCTTGGCTGAAGTTGAAAAAGCTCGCTTGGTCCCTGTAATTGATTTCAAAGGAAAAAAATCATGAGTCGTGAAGTTCTCATGTTGGCAGAAGCCCTCGCCCGTGAAAAGAATGTTGATCGTGAGATTGTTTTTGAAGCTCTCGAACTAGCATTGGCATCCGCCACTAAAAAACGCTACAGCGAAGATGTGGATATTCGGGTTTCAATTGACCGTGATAGCGGTGAGTATGAGACCTTTCGCCGTTGGTTGGTCGTTCCAGACGAAGCTGGCTTACAAGAGCCCGACAAAGAGATTTTGCAATTTGAGGCCAAAGAGCAAATCTCCGATATCGAGGTAGATGATCACATTGAAGAGCAGATCGAGTCTTTGGCGTTTGGTCGGATTGGCGCTCAGGCAGCTAAACAGGTGATCTTGCAACGTATTCGGGATGCTGAACGTGAGCAAATTCTGAATGATTACCTCGAGCGGGGCGAAAAGATCATGACCGGTACGGTCAAGCGTGCCGACAAAAATGGCTTAATTATTGAATCGGGTCGGGTTGAGGCTTTACTTCGCCGTGATCAAATGATCCCCAAAGAGAACCTTCGTTCTGGCGATCGTGTCCGCGCATATATTTTGAAGGTTGATCGCGAAGCACGTGGTCCGCAAATTGAGCTCTCACGTACATGCCCCGAGTTTTTAATGAAGTTATTTGAGAATGAAGTGCCTGAGATCGAGCAACGGCTTTTGGATATCAAGGGCGCAGCCCGTGACCCAGGAGTTAGGGCCAAGATTGCAGTGGTCACCCACGATAAACGCATCGATCCAATTGGTACTTGCGTCGGTGTTCGTGGCACTCGTGTGACAGCAGTTCGCAATGAAGTTGCTGGCGAGGCTGTTGATATCGTTCTGTGGTCTGAGGATCCTGCGCAATTTGTGATTGGCGCGTTAGCTCCTGCCCAGGTCTCATCGATTGTGGTGGATGAAGAGCGCCATGCTATGGATGTGGTGGTAGACGAGGAGAACTTAGCGATTGCGATTGGACGCAGTGGGCAAAACGTTCGTTTAGCGAGTGAGTTGACCGGTTGGCAAATTAATATCATGACTCCTGAAGAGTCTGCTGAGAAATCTGAAAAAGAGTCGGTTGTAGTCCGCCAATTGTTTATGGATAAGTTAGACGTGGATCAAGAAGTTGCTGATATCTTGATTGAAGAGGGCTTTAACTCCTTAGAAGAAGTAGCCTATGTACCTTTGTCCGAGATGCTTGAGATTGAATCATTTGATGAGGATACTGTTAATGAATTAAGAACACGGGCACGCGACTCTTTATTAACGATGGAGTTAGCTAAGGAAGAGCGCATTGAGGAAGTATCGCAAGACCTACGTTCACTTGAAGGTCTCTCTCCCGAATTAATTACAACGCTAGCTGAGAATCAAGTGCACACGCGCGATGATTTGGCCGGTTTAGCAGTAGATGAGCTAGTGGAAATCACTGGTATGGATGAAGAAATAGCCAAAACGCTCATTATGAAAGCGCGTGAACATTGGTTTAACGCATGAGGAAAAGCGCATGGCTACGACAACCGTAAAAGCACTGGCTGAGGAGCTAAAAAGAAGCTCGGCAGATTTATTGGTCCAACTGAAGGCTGCCGGAATTGAGAAAGAATCGGAATCCGACAAGATTACTGATAAGGATAAGACCGCACTATTGGGATACCTCCAAAAAGCCCATGGAAGTGCTGATGCTGGTGCTCGTAAAAAAATTACCTTAACAAAGCGTGAGACTAGCGAGATCCGTCAAGCAGATTCAGCTGGTCGGACTCGTACCGTGCAAGTCGAGGTACGTAAAAAGCGGGTTTTGGTCAAGCGCGATGAGTCTGCAAAACCAGAAGAAGCTGCCGAGGAAAAAGAGGTCAAGGCGCCTGTTGAGAAAAAGCCAATCTTGTCGGATGAGGAATTAGAAAAACGTGCTGCTGAAGCCTCGCGTCAAGCTGAGTTGTTAGCTAGACAAGAAGCGGAGATGAAAGCTGCAAGCGAGCAAAAGCAAAAGAAAGTTACTAATGAGCTTAAGCCTACTAAAGCAGAAGTTGATCAAGAGCTAGCCACAAAAGAGAAAGCCAGTAAAGATTTAGCTGAGCTTCGTACGCGACGCGCTGCGGCAGAGGCTGAAGTATCTGCCATTCGGGACATGATGAGTGCACCCGCACGAGTTTTAAAAGCACCCAGTGAAGTTGCTAGCGAAGAAGCGAAGAAGGGCACTTTACATAAGCCTGTAAAGGCTGATGGTGGCGATGATAAAAAGAAACCTACCAAGGTAGGCGGTAAATTAATCAAGTCTTCTGAGACTTCCTCAACGTGGCAAGAAGAAGGTGCAAAACGGAAGGTTGGATTAAAGACCCGTGGTGATATGAGTGGTGGTATGGGTGGCGGATGGCGCAGTGGTGGCGGACGTAAGAAGCAACACCAGAATCAAGAGGATAACCCGGCAACTAATTTTCAAGTCCCTACAGAACCAGTTATCCGCGATGTATATATCCCTGAAACCGTTACGGTTGCTGACTTATCGCACAAAATGTCTGTCAAGGGCGCAGAGGTGATTAAGCTGCTGATGGGAATGGGTCAAATGGTAACGATTAATCAAGTCCTGGACCAAGATACTGCAATGATCATTGTTGAGGAGATGGGTCATAAAGCACATGCCGCTAAATTAGATGATCCTGAAATAGAGTTGGGTGCCTCGGCAGAGGATGCACCGTTGCTACCAAGACCACCCGTAGTTACGGTGATGGGACACGTTGACCATGGTAAGACATCCTTGCTCGATAAGATCCGGGTCGCAAAAGTGGCCGCTGGTGAGGCTGGAGGTATTACCCAGCACATTGGTGCTTATCACGTAGAGACCCCGCGTGGAGTTATTACCTTCTTGGATACACCGGGTCATGAGGCCTTTACGGCAATGCGTGCCCGCGGTGCGAAGGCAACCGATATCGTGATCTTGGTCGTAGCGGCCGATGATGGTGTGATGCCGCAAACGCGCGAAGCAATCCACCATGCAAAAGCAGCCAATGTGCCATTGGTTGTGGCGATTAATAAGATTGACAAGCCAGAAGCTAATACGGATCGCGTCAAGACTGAATTAGTGAGTGAACAAGTTGTTCCTGAAGAATACGGCGGCGACTCTCCATTCATTGGAGTCTCTGCAAAAACAGGAGAGGGGATTGATGCGCTTCTCGAGAACGTGTTGTTGCAGGCAGAAATTTTGGAACTCAGAGCCCCCAAAGATGCGCCAGCACAAGGTATTGTGATTGAGGCACGTCTGGACAAAGGTCGCGGCCCAGTAGCTACGGTATTAGTTCAGTCTGGCACCTTAAAACGGGGTGATATGCTTTTGGCTGGCCAGTCTTATGGACGCGTTCGCGCCATGTTAGATGAGAATGCTAAGGCAACCAATGAAGCTGGCCCATCGATCCCAGTGGAAATCCAAGGTTTGTCGGAGGTACCTGATGCAGGCGAATCATTTCAGGTGGTGGCGGATGAGCGTAAGGCTCGTGAGATCGCTTTGTTCCGTCAAGGTAAGTTCCGTGATGTGAAGTTAGCCAAGCAACAAGCAGTCAAGCTCGAGAACATGATGGAGAATATGGGCGAAGGCGCGGTTGAGGCTAAGCTCCTGCCCATCATTATCAAGGCAGACGTACAGGGTTCACAAGAAGCTCTTTCACAGTCTCTGCAAAAACTCTCCACCGCTGAAGTAAAAGTTCAAATCGTACACGCTGCTGTCGGTGGCATTACTGAAACCGACGTGAACTTAGCAATTGCTTCTAAAGGAGTCATTATTGGCTTTAATGCTCGTGCGGATGCGGTAGCCCGTAAATTAGCCGAGACCAATGGCGTAGATATTCGCTATCACAACATCATTTATGACGCAGTGGATGAAGTAAAGGCAGCTTTAAGCGGCATGCTTACCCCCGATAAGAAAGAAGAAATTATCGGTATGGTTGAGATACGCCAGGTCTTTAATGTGTCGAAGGTTGGTGCTATTGCAGGTTGTATGGTGTTAGATGGTATCGTGCGACGTAATTCACGGGTTCGTCTATTGCGCGATAACGTCGTTATATGGACCGGTGAGTTAGATTCCTTAAAACGCTTTAAGGATGATGCAAAAGAGGTCAAGGGTGGTTTTGAGTGCGGCCTTTCTTTGAAGAACAATAATGATATTAAAGAGGGTGATCAGCTAGAAGTTTTCGAGGTCACTGAGGTTGCTAGAACGCTTTAATCAATTGTCGTATGCATAAAACAAGCCCGCATCGTCACCAACGTCTTGCTGATCAGATTCAGCGAGATTTGGCGGAACTCGTTCCCCGCGAACTGCGGGATCCAGCGAATGGCTTAATTACGATCCAGGCCGTTGAGTTATCACCAGATCTTGCCCATGCAAAGATTTATTTCACGGTTTTGGGTGGTGATCCGCAATATGCATTGGGATCATTGCAGGAGAAAGCGGGCTATCTCCATTCATTACTCTTTAAGCGAATGCATACCCATACTGTGCCCACCTTGCATTTTGTCTTTGACACATCCATTGAGCGTGGCGCAGAAATGTCTCGATTAATTGATCAGGCATTAGGCTCAAAGCCTAACTAATGAGAATGGCTCAGCGGATTGACGGGGTGGTTCTGTTGGATAAACCCTCCGGAATGAGTTCTCAAAGTGCGGTCACTTCCGTAAAACGACTCCTGCATGCAGAAAAAGCAGGACATACGGGCACACTCGATCCAATGGCTACCGGATTGTTGCCAGTTTGTTTGGGGGAAGCAACGAAGTATTCACAAGATTTATTAGATGCCGATAAGGCGTATCTCGCCCAACTACGTTTTGGGATTCAGACGGATACCGGGGATGCGCAAGGCCAGATTATTGCCGAGAAATCAACGGCAGAGGTCGTTGATAACGCAATGGCTAAGACTCTGATTGATGCAATATTGCCTCATTTCATTGGTGATATACAACAAGTACCGCCGATGTACTCAGCGCTAAAGCGTGATGGTAAGCCGCTTTACGAATACGCGCGTTCTGGTATTGAGATTGAGCGCGAAGCGCGTAGGATCACGATTTATTCGATCAAACTACTAAATGTTCAGTGGCCTGTGATCGATATTGAGGTGCACTGTAGCAAGGGAACTTATATTCGGGTATTGGCAGAGGATATGGGTCATGCACTTGGTTGTGGTGCGCATTTGATTGGCTTACGCAGAACCATGGTTGGACATCTTTCACTGGCACAATCAGCCAGCCTGGAAAGCCTTCAACATTCAGCTCCACAGATCTTGCCAGTCGACGCACTATTACAAACCTTGCCTGAGCTGACTGTGGATGATATTCAAGCAAAACGCTTAGAGATGGGGCAACGTGTTCCATGTGCTGTCAATATTGCGACGCAATGGGCTAACTCTTTATTTCGGATCTATCGTAGCCAAGCGCTTCCCCAAAACTTTATTGGCACTGCGGATTGGCGTTCAGGTGTTTTACATCCTCGTCGCTTTATCTCCCAGCGTCTGATTAACCAAAACTAATTTTTCACCTTGACTAAGCAAAGCATCAAATGACCAAACGCGCACTTCGTAATATCGCCATCATCGCTCACGTGGACCATGGCAAAACCACTCTTGTTGACCAATTACTCCGTCAATCAGGCACATTTAGGACCAATGAAAAGATTTCTGAGCGGATCATGGATTCAAATGATCTTGAAAAGGAACGTGGTATTACCATTTTGGCAAAGAACTGTGCTGTGGAGTATGACGGTACACATATTAATATTGTTGATACACCTGGGCACGCAGACTTTGGTGGCGAGGTAGAGCGTGTTTTGTCGATGGTCGATGGCGTACTTTTACTAGTTGATGCGGTTGAGGGACCTATGCCTCAAACTCGGTTTGTTACCAAAAAAGCCTTGGCACTTGGGCTACAGCCGATTGTGGTTGTGAATAAGGTCGATCGTCCTGGAGCGCGTTGTGATTATGTTATCAATGCCACCTTTGAGCTCTTTGATAAGTTAGGCGCTACAGAGGAGCAACTGGATTTTCCAGTCATCTACGCATCTGGCCTCAATGGTTATGCTGGTACTGATGAGAGTGTGCGCGAAGGGAATATGCGCCCTCTATTTGATGCCGTATTACAGCATGTGCCAGTGCGCGATGATGAAGTGGATGCTCCATTGCAATTACAAATTTCATCAATTGATTACAGCAGTTATGTTGGCAAAATTGGCGTAGGCCGAATCAGCAGAGGCAGAATTAAACCTGGTACGGATGTTATTTGTATCAATGGTCCCGATGGCACACCCTTTAAAGGCCGCATTAATCAAGTATTGAAGTTCAGGGGTTTAGAGCGTGAAGTGGTTGATGAAGCCATCGCAGGCGATATTGTTCTTGTGAATGGTATTGAAGATCTAGCTATAGGCACAACTATTTGTGCTCTTGATCGGATTGATGCTCTACCCATGTTAAAGATTGATGAGCCAACCTTAACCATGAACTTTATGGTAAATACCAGCCCATTAGCAGGGCGCGAAGGAAAGTTTGTTACCAGTCGACAGATTCGGGAGCGCTTAGACCGAGAGGTGAAGTCCAACATGGCCTTGCGGGTTCGTGAGACCGATGATGATACGGTATTTGAAGTCTCCGGTCGTGGAGAGCTTCATTTGACTATTTTGGTTGAGAACATGCGGCGCGAGGGCTATGAGTTAGCGGTCTCAAGACCCAGGGTCGTTTTTCATGAAGAAAATGGTGTCAAACTCGAGCCCTATGAGAATCTCACCGTCGATCTTGAGGACACCACTCAAGGTGGGGTCATGGAAGAACTTGGTAAGCGCAAGGCTGAGTTGTTGGATATGGTGAGTGACGGTAAAGGGCGTACCCGTCTTGAGTATCGAGTTCCTGCGAGGGGTCTTATTGGATTTCAGGGGGACTTTATGACCCTAACCCGCGGCAATGGCTTAATGAGTCATAACTTTGATTCCTATGCGCCTGTGAAAGATGGCATTTTGGGAGAACGTCATAACGGCGTATTAATTAGTCAAGACGATGGTGAGGCAGTAGCCTATGCCCTTTGGAAACTTCAAGATCGCGGCAGAATGTTTGTTTCTCCGGGAGACCCTCTGTACGAGGGTATGATTATTGGAATTCATAGTCGTGACAATGATCTCGTGGTGAATCCCATTAAGGGTAAGCAATTAACGAACGTACGTGCTTCTGGAACGGATGAAGCAGTTCGTTTGGTAACACCCGTGCAATTAACCCTAGAGTATGCTGTCGAATTTATCTCAGATGATGAGTTAGTTGAAGTGACTCCCAAGAGCATTCGTCTGCGCAAGCGCTATCTTAAGGAACACGAGCGCAAGAAGGCTTCACGAGACGACGTTTAGCCCCTACAGTCCGAAGGTCGAGGCTAAACTTCGGTTACTGGCCTATGCGAAATAATGTAGTAACATTACTACATTAGTGTTTCAGTGAGGAGTTTGTATGCCAAAAACCCTGTCTAGCAGAGAATTTAATCAGGATACAAGCGGTGCAAAAAAGGCGTGTCGTTCTGGACCTGTTTTTATAACGGATCGCGGTAGACCGTCTCATGTTCTGATGCTTTATGAGGACTATCAGAGGGTTATCGGTCAGCAAAAAAATATCCTAGATCTTGTGGGCATGAAGGCTGCTGGTGATATTTGTTTTGAGCCTGCGAAAATAGATAGCCTGAGTAAACCAATTGATTTGAGCTAATGTTTTTACTTGATACCAATGTCATTTCGGAGTTGAGAAAAACGACCGAAAATAAAATTAATCCAGGTGTTAAAGAATGGGCAGAGACAAAAATGCCCTCAACCATGTTTCTTTCAGTTATCACTATTTTTGAACTTGAATTAGGTATTTTACGACTCGAGAGGCGCGATAAAAAACAAGGACAGATTCTACGCAAATGGTTATCCCAGCTTGTGCTCCCCGCTTTTGTTGATCGAGTTTTGCCCATAAATACTGCTATTGCAGTACGCTCTGCATCTCTTCATGTTTCAAATCCATCTTCAGATAGAGACGCCATGATTGCTGCTACTGCAATTGAGCACCACCTAACCTTGGTTACCCGTAATACCGTTGACTTTGATCTCACTAAAGTGAAGTTAATTAATCCATGGGAATAGCCCCTTGAGCATTAAACGTCTTGCCGTTGCCCCCATGATGGAGTGGACCGATCGCCATTGCCGATCGTTTCATCGTCTGCTGACAAAGCAAGCAGTTCTCTATACGGAGATGGTAACCGCGGGAGCGCTGATGCATGGTGATCTTCCCCGACATTTGGATTACAACTCCAGTGAACACCCTGTCGTTTTACAGCTTGGTGGCAGTGAGCCTGCGGATTTAGCACGTTGCGCAGAACTTGCCCAGAAGTGGAGCTATGACGAAATCGATCTTAACTGCGGTTGTCCCTCAGAGCGTGTCCAAAAAGGTGCTTTTGGGGCTTGCTTAATGGCAGAGCCTGTTTTGGTCGCTGATTGTGTCCGAGCGATGCGTGCTGCCTGTGATCGACCGGTTTCAGTAAAGCATCGACTGGGTTTGGATCAAATGGATGCGTCTCAATCCGAGCGCGATTATCGATTTGTGTTGGATTTTATCTTGGCTGTTGCAGATGCGGGTGCCTCTCAGGTGACCATTCATGCGCGTAATGCGGTATTAAAAGGACTATCGCCCAAAGAGAATCGTACTAAACCCGCTTTACATTATGAGATTGCTAAACAATTACGTAGCGATGTACAAAAATTCTATCCTGAACTTAAGGTACTCCTCAATGGCGGCTTAGAGACTAATGAGCAGATCGCGAATCACTGGCAAGACTTTGATGGGTTTATGGTTGGTAGATCTGCTTATCACTTCCCGGCAATGCTCTTGGGCTGGGATGATCTTTTGCAATCCGATGGCTTAGCGGCAGGCTACCTTTTTAGCGAAACGGAATGGCATCGAATTCAGATTGGACTTGTAAAACAAGCCAAGCAGTGGTTTGACGATTGTCAGGAGCGACAAAAACCGTTTTATCTTGGGGCAATCACTCGCCATATTATGGGTCTTGCCCATGGCAGGGCGGGCGCTAGACGTTGGCGGCAGCGTTTATCCGATCATGGAGCTCTTGCCAAAGTGCATACGAAAGAGGCGATTGAGGAGTTCTTTTTTGAGGCTAGCCTTGAGTTGGGAGACTGGGCTGCCTTTGATTTAAATGCTCAATCGGCCTAGTTCAGCGAGGCTCTTGAGAAGTTATAATACAAATGCAGCAATGGTGGACGTAGCTCAGTTGGTAGAGTCCCAGATTGTGATTCTGGTCGTCGCGGGTTCGAGTCCCGTCGTTCACCCCACTAATTACTCGGTCGCACCTGAATGATTTCGATGACGGATCCAGTACGATCCGCCTCACCAACAATCATCTCACTTTGATCTTTGACGCTCGGGATCACAATCTCCTCGCAAATTGGCTTAGAGCTGAAGACATTAAAAAAACTACAATCTTTCTTGGTAACCTCTGATGTAGCGTGTTCTAAGGGGGATCTCCCAGTGGTTATGGTAGAAGTAACACTCACTGCAGTGACTGGGTTGGCAACCGCTGCAGAGCCTACGGCAGTCCCTACGCTACTAGCAGCCGCCATAATTGGAGCGGCACACGATTGCAATAACAAGCAGCCTGAGAGAAGAAATAAAGTAAGTGTAGGGTGGACAAATGTCCTATTAACTACTGACGAGAACGAGTCTTTATGGACGACACGCAAGATTGTAGACTCCAGTAGTCCAGTCGCCATTGATGACCGGTTCAAAAGTGCTATTTGGTGATTTGATCTCACCAATCACCTTACCATCACCCTTTTTGTCAGACATAAATTTGACATCTAAAGCTCGATATTGATTTTGTCCACAATGGTATTCATTTAATCCAATAATCGAGTTAACCGGCGACTTGGATTTAGGATCAACCCCTGGTTTTTTGAGATCCAGCATAGAAAGGAGTAAGACCTTATCTCCTGATTTTTTGAGACTTGCTTTGTCTACCCATACTGTAATTAGTTCATTACTACCAAGCTCATCCCAAGCAGCAATTGCGTTACCTGAACATAGTAGAAAAAGAGTAAGGGCGCTAATGCGGAATGCCTGAATCGTATGGAACCCAAAAGTCATGAATGTGTACATCCTACAATTGTAGCGCTAGCATGGTTTGATCGATGCACTAACTCGATCATTTAGCTTTGATGATGATCTCACGGGTAATTGGAGCAGGATTCATAGTGAGCGGTAGAAGTGCATTATCAGACCATGCCTTACTTAAATTACGATATTGTGCACTTTGCACCCAGCCCGATTGTCCTGTCGGAAACATAAAAACAGACTGCTCTAGATCATTCAGGTCATAGATGGCACGTAAGCTTGCTGCATGATTAGATTGATATGGGGCGGCTATGTGATTGAGGACAGGTCGGCCAACATTGACCGTAAAGGCGTCTCCAGGAATGGCGACGCGTACATTAAAAAATGTCGAGAGGAAGGGTAATTTTTTAAAAGGGAGGTGTTCGGAGACCGCCTGATGGGCACGCCCCCATTGCCACTGATTGGGAGAGCTACCATGGCGATCTTTTAAATCTGACAGGGCTTTGTCAAGTGCCACATTAGCTGCCTCCTGGCAGTTTTCAAGATGCGGGGTATTGGGGACATCACACCAGGGGCTATTAGGGTTAGCAATTTGAGCTAAAAGGGCAGCGCGAAAGTGTCTGCGGCCATACTCTTCTTTAAAGGAGTCGCCCAAGCGCGAAAACAGAATGCGGGTAAGCTGATCTACCCAGGCATTAAAGATCAATGCACCTACCGACTCTCTTGTCATCGAGCCGTCAAACGATTGAATGAATGATTGTGAAGCAGCTTGCAGCGGGTGCTTGGTCTTTGCTTGTTTAAACAAATCCATCAATGGATAGGATGCAAGCGATAGGATATCGCCTTGCATAGTTTGCATAGAGCTACGATCGTGCTGGTCTTTTACTTCAATCATTGATTTAATTCGGTCATACCGAAATGGCAGATCCCAATCACCAGTTAAGGGATTGGTATTAGTGCTTGAGATAATTTGTTGATTAGCACTGGCTAGCCATCCAGAATCTGGATTAGTGGTACTGGGTAGTTGCTCAAACGGTAGGTAGGCAGTCCAATCAAATTGACGTTCCCAACCAAGAGCTGGAGCCACTCCATAGAGACCTTGCCCAATCTGCCGACGTGGGGCGGTTCCAGCAGCTTGCAGGGCAATATTTCCTTGCGTGTCAGCAATGGCGACCGTTTGCATCGGTGCATAGTGATGGCGCAAAGCGGATTTAAAAGACTCCATAGAGTCCGCTCGGTTCATCATGATTCCCCCAAGCAATGTTTGGTTCTCCACATCGAGAGCGGTCCAGCGCAAGGTAAGAGCAAACCGATTGGTATCAATAATCTTTTGCGCGCGCGCATGGCTATCGGAAATAACTGGCCCATGCCGACTTTGCTTAATAACAAAACGAAAGGGCGCCTTATTTTTAATCTTGATGATCTCTTCCCGAACCAAGAAAGAGAGAGGGCCGTCGGGGCCAATGTATTGATTTGGATTTGTTGGATCAATCTTCTCAAGATAAAGGTCTTGAACATCGGGCCCTGTATTCGTGAAGCCCCAAGCAATTTTATTAGTTCTGCCCAGCACCACTGCTGGAATTCCGGGCAGTGTAGCGCCCATGACATTTAAGCCTGGAGCATCGAGATGAGCAAAATACCACGTGGATGGTGCGCTAAGTCCTAAATGGGGGTCATTGGCTAAGAGTGGTTTGCCGGAAACCGTTTTTTTACCAGCCAAGACCCAATTGTTTGATCCCAAACCTTCTTTGTTATCGCTTATCCAGGAGGCTAAATCAGCAGATTGGAGAAGGTACGGATCTTGTTTACGATGAGATTGTTTATTTAATGAGATGGGTGATTGTTTAAATACCCCAAGTTCTTTATAGAGTTTTGCAAAGTCAAGATTACTCACGGGAGTATTACCCGGGTAGGGCGGCATCACATCCCAAATCTGGTCAGTGGTCAGGTGTTGTGAGAGCTCAAGCCTAAATAACTCTTTTTGCCAGTTATCTCCTAAATCAAGAGCCATCATCAAAGACCAGGCAACGCTATCCGTGGGCGACCAATGACCCGGTTGGGAGCCAGTTAATAAGTACTCAATGGGTAGGGCCCAACCTAAGGATTGATTACCAGCGTTCACTCCATCGGCATAGGCTTTGATGAGCTGCTTGATCTCAGTCGGGTAGCGTTCATATTGCTTCTCGGCAGCAAATTTTATTCCTAGCGTTCTTAGAAAACGATCTAAAGATACCGTTCGCTCTCCGAGGATTTCAGAAAGACGACCCGAAGCAAGGCGGCGGCTCACTTCTAGCTGCCACGATCGTTCAGTAGCGTGTAAAAATCCCAATGTATAAAATGCATCGTTTTGAGATTTGGCTTTGATATGGGGTACATCGTTTGCATCGAACTGAATTTGTACGGACTGATTCAGTGTTGCACTCGTCACGACTCCTGAAAAGCTAGATTTTGCAGAAATTAGATAAGTCGCCCCCAGACCAAGAATAAGTAACAAAATAAGGACCAGCGCGAAGACAACATAACGTATAAAGCGTTTTAAGGGAGAGCGCATAGCAGTGGATTTCATGGACCAACTGATTCTAATAAAAAAAACCCCGCCGTGGCGGGGTATTTAGAGATTCGGGCGAGCTATCGATACAAAACTCCTGGTAGCCATAATCCAATCGCTGGAAACATGTACAGTAAAAAGATCGCAATCACTTGGATACCCATAAATGGCATCATACCCATAAATATTTGATTTAAAGTGACGTGCGGCGGCGCTACTCCTTTTAAGTAGAACGCCGACATTGCCACCGGGGGCGACAAGAAAGCAGTTTGGAGGTTTAGAGCAACTAAGAGACCAAAGAACAATGGATTAATGCCAAAGTCATCAAGTAAAGGCACGAAGATTGGCATGAAGATCACGATGATCTCGGTCCACTCTAAGGGCCAGCCCAATAAGAAAATGATCACTTGAGAAAGTACTAGGAACTGAACTGGGCTAAGTCCCAGTGAAAGCACCCATTGCTCCACAAGGGTTTGACCTCCCAACAATGCAAAAGCGGCCGAGAAGATCGATGAACCCACAAACAACCAGCACACCATCGCACCAGTCTTTGCGGTTAAGAAAACGGATTCTTGAATGACCGTCTTATTGAGCTGTTTGTACGCGGCAGCTAATATTAAACCTCCAATTGCCCCCATTGCTGCAGCTTCAGTTGGCGTTGCTAAACCAAAGACGATGGAACCCAATACAAACATAATTAAGACCGCAAGTGGGAAGAAGGATCCCAGTAGCATCTTGAATATCTCAAGACGAACCCACGTGAGCATCAGGTAATAAATTGCGACAATCGCGCCAAAAATACCAGTCATGATCCAGAACCAAAGTGGCGCGTCGACTGGCTTAGGAGGCTCGGCCGCCGCAGCTGGCTCAGCGGGCCCTGATACTGTAGTAACAGGTTTTTCATCTTCAGCACCAGGAGGTAAAGCCAGGGAGGAGCTGCTAGATTCTTTCTCAGTGCCAGGAGGTTCATTTAATCCAGTACTGGAGCCACTCGAGTACTCACTAGCGCTCCCAGCATTACCCATGGGTACCAAATCCATGCTGATTACTTCTGCCGGCTTAGTAGCAATTTGATAGATGGAGCCTGTGAAAGCAACAAATACAATCAACGGAATTAATGCAATGATGAGTGATTTGAGAAGTTCCTTGCCACTAACGTTGAGATTGCTTTTACCTTTGATGGCTATAAGCAAAGCAGGGACTACTTTTTGACTAATCTTCTCACCAAGTTCGGTGTAACTTAGGGGTACTGGAACCTTACGATCCTCTTCAGCCAATGGCGGCATCAAGTTGGGCTTCAGCTTGGCCAAAATGATGACGTAAGCAATATAGAGTCCAGCCAACATAATGCCTGGAAAGAATGCGCCTGCATATAACTGCACAACTGATACGCCTGCAGTTGCGCCATACACAATGAGGAGTACAGAAGGGGGAATTAGGATACCTAAGCAGCCGCCTGCTGTTATGCAACCTGCAGAGACGCGGGTGTCATAGCCTGCTTTTAACATCGCCGGAAAAGCAAGTAAGCCCATGAGTGTTACCACCGCACCGACAATACCGGTAGCTGTTGCAAATACGGCGCAGGTAAAGATGGTCGCGACTGCCAGTGAGCCTGGAACACGAACCAATGCTAGGTGAAGAGATTTAAAAAGCTTTTCAATCAGATTGGCACGCTCAACTAAGTAACCCATGAACACAAATAGGGGAATCGAGATCAAGACATCGTTGGTCATGACCGCATAGGCACGTTGCACCATTAGCGCCAAGGTGTTATCAAGGGCCAGTGCAGGGTTCTGAAAACTATAGGCGATAAAGGTAAAGATCATGCCCATACCCATCAGGGTGAAGGCAGTGGGGAAGCCCAACATAATTGCCACAACTACCAGTGACAACATTAGCAGTCCCATATGACCGCTCTCAATATTTCCCCAGGGCATGAAGATGACAGTAGCTAAGACCACCAAAGCCATGATGGAGAAACCAAATAGAAGTTCCTTACGCATTTTATTTATTCCTTATCTTTGCCAACCATGGCTTTAAGTGCATCAACGTCAACTTCCTCAACGTCTTGTTCGCGTGAAGGCCACTCGCCTTGTTTGATGCAAACAATGCACCGAAAAATTTCAACTAAACCCTGTAGGAGCAAAAATACCCCGGCAATCGGAAGAATAGTTTTAAATGGGTACAGAGGAGGGCCATCTGCCGTAATGGAGGAGTGCTCCAAAATTCTCCAAGAATCTGCGGCAAAACTATACCCCGCATATGCGAGAGCAACCACGCCTGGAATAAAGAAAACGATATATAAAACGAGATCAAATATAGCCTGGGTGCGGGGCTTCAAAAAGCCGTACAAAATATCGCCACGCACATGACCGTTTTTGGCAAGGGTATACGCACCAGCCATCATAAACATGGTGCCGTACAGCATGATTTGGGCATCAAAGGCCCAGGCGTGGGGATTATTTAAAACATAGCGGGAGAATACTTCGTAACCAATCAAACCAGTTAGACCGACTACTAGCCACGCAAAGAGATGGCCGACAAATGTGGATATTCTATCGATGGTTAAAAAGAGGTTTTGCATAACGATACCTTTGACTCTTATATGAGAAATGGGATGGTTACTCAGTAACCATCCCATTGGTTTACAACTTTTGGTATTTTAACAAAAAAATACCGATTAGCCTACAATTAGCTTAGGCCTTCTTTGGTGCAGGCTTAGCTGGTGCAAAGTAATGGTCATAGGCCATCCGACGATTAACGACGGTATCTAATTCCCACTTCACTGCACGTTTAGCAAAGGCTCTTTGTGAGTCCACAATCTTCTTAAAGAGTGGGTTCTCAGCGGATTTCTTCGCTACAACCTCATCAAACACCTTCAACTGATTGCGCAATACGGAGTCAGGGGTCTTGTAGAACTTAACGCCCTGCTTAGCTTGCATTTCTTCATACGAGGAAGAGTAACGATCCACTGCTTTCCAAGACATATCGGCTGAAGAAGCTTCAACAGCGTAGTCGAGGATGCTACGCAATTTAGCTGGCATTGCGTTGTACTTGGTGCCGTTAAACAGAATCTCGAACTGCTCGGCATTCTGGTGGAAGCTTTGTAACATGCAAACCTTCGAAACGTCTGGGAAGCCCAATAGACGATCTGACGATGCGTTGTTAAATTCAGCTGCATCCAAGAGACCACGATCCATCGCAGGAATAATCTCGCCACCTGGCAATGCGTTCACGGAAACACCCATGGCAGTAAACATATCGATGGAAATACCAACGGTACGATACTTGAGACCTTTTAAGTCCTCAGTTTTGGTAATTGGCTTCTTGAACCAACCCAGTGGCTGAGTTGGCATTGGGCCATAAACATAAGACTTCACGTTAGCGCCAACCACTTTGTAGAGCTCATCAAGCATTTCTTTACCGCCGCCGTATTTGTGCCAAGAGAGCAACATATTGGCATCCATACCGAATGAAGGACCAGATCCCCATAATGCGAGGGCAGCATTTTTACCGTAGTGATAAACCACCACACCATGACCACCATCCAAAGTACCTTTGGATACTGCGTCGAGTAATTGGAAAGCTGGAACTACGGCGCCTGCTGGCAATACTTCAATTCTGAGTTCGCCACCGGTCATGTCATTTACTTTTTTAGCAAAATCGAGTGCGTACTCATGGAAAATATCTTTTGCGGGCCAGGTCGATTGGAAGCGCAATGTTTGTGGCGCTGCTTGACCTTGGGAAATCATTGGGAAGCTAAGAGCGGCTGCTCCAGCGCTACCAACTGCTGCACCTTTCAAAAATTTACGACGTGGTGCTTGTTTTTTAGTTTCGGACATTCATATCTCCTGGTTAATAACGAATAAGTGCTGCAAGTAAAGCAGAGGGAAATTGTAGGTTTTTTACTGCAATAGAGATATCGGGTAAACCCTTTGTTTCTATGGCTGTATGGTTATTTATTCCACCCCTTGAGGACAATCGACAAAATCCTCGTGATACGATTAATTACATCCTAGTTTGTTGCAATGCATCACCATCCCAATATTCTTTATTACAATGATGGATTGCGTTTGCCCGAGTGGTGAAATCGGTAGACACAACAGATTTAAAATCTGTCGCTTTCCGCAAGGGGCGTGCCGGTTCGATTCCGGCCTCGGGCACCAGTTATTGATCGCGAACGCAACGTAAACCGATATAGACAACCACGGTCTCTTCGGGCTTGGTCGCAACATTACTTTCAAGTTGCTGGTCGGGACCATACCACCAGGAGGCACCCCTCGTGATGCGTTGACCGCCAGATCGGGTGGATGTCCATTCCCAAACATTACCCCCCATATCCAATAGGCCATTGACCCCAGGCTGGGTGGTGCCAGCAGAAACATGGCCATCTCCGCGGGTCAGGCTGCCAGCCGGAGCCAAGCCCTTGTAACTGCCACAGGCGCTACTGAGGCAATGCGAGCCCTTTGGGCTGCTGCCATTGGGGTAGGGATAGCGTTGCCCTTTCTGAAAGCCTGTTGGTGGCGATTGCCGTTGCTCCAAGTGGGCTGCCTCCACCCATTCTTTATCACTGGGTAGGCGCTTGCCAAAATACTGGCAAATGGATTGGGCTTCAAATGCGTTGAGGTGAACTGCCGGTTCATTATCACTTGCAGGAACACCATAGGGGGTGCGCCAAGTCCACCCCGATTTTTTGACAAAACCTAGCTCATAGGATGTGCCACCACCCGCTTTCTCAGCAGCGCTTTGAAAACCGGTAGCACTGGCAAATCGTTTGACCTCCCCAATGGTCATTTCATGTTGATCCCAAAGAATGCCTTTGATCTCTACGGCGGGAATATTGGATTTGGCAGATTGCCCATATGCATGGAATGCCAATAACGATAGAGTAAATATGCAAAGTTTATTAATTGTGCGAATATTCATAGCGGTGTAAAAACCTGACAAAATAGTAATCTAAGTATTTTTACCGAATTCAACATAACCTGCATTTTTGCCTCGAGAGTAAAACAAGCGTCATGAAGAAAATTATTCTTTTTCTGCTTAGTTGCTGCCTTCTGGTTCAGACTGTTTCTGCAAACCCTGATACAACAAAAGGTGCTAAAGAGGTAGCGAAGGCAGATGCCACCCTCAAGGCAGAGGTGCTCGCGGTCTTTTTTACCCCTCCGGCTGGAGCTGCCAAAGGATTAATTCGTTATCTGGATGGGGCTAAGAAAAGTATTCAGGTAATGACCTACAGCTTTACATATGTAGAAATTGCAGACGCACTTGCTAGAGCTGCTAAACGTGGGGTCGAGGTGCAGGTGATTCAGGATGGACCAACGGCGGCAAATAATTTTGATGTCATTCCAGTCTTACTGAAAGGCGGGGTTGTCGTGCGAGGTAATAAAGCCCACCGCATTTTTCATCACAAGGTGATGATTATTGATGGCGAGATTGTGGTGACTGGTAGCTATAACTTTACGAATAGTGCCGAGAAAAGTAATGCCGAGAATATGATCGTGTTGCGATCTGCTACCTTGGCGCAGCAGTACTATAAAAACTTTATCTCCCATTGGGAGCGAAGCTACCCAATTACAACTGCACCTGAACGAAAAACAGCCAAACCAAATTAATCGGGTTCGGTCACAAAGCCCAACTTGGTTAGTCCCGCTCGGCGCGATGCTGCTAAGACTTGAGCCACTGAGTCATACCGTACGGATTTATCTGCGCGTAGGTTAATTTCAGGTTGTGGGTCTTTCGTGGCGGCCTTATCGGCATAGGCACTAAATGTAGCGATATCAATTGGGGTGCTGTTCCAAAAGATTTGTCCTTTGGCATCAATGCTCAATTGCACAGACTCGGGCTTAACTTCATTACGCACACTATTGGCTTTTGGAAGTTCAACCTTCACCGCCTGCTGAATCACCGGTAGAGTGATAATGAAAATAATCAGCAGCACCAACATGACATCCACCATGGGGGTCATGTTGATCTCGGCCATTAAGCCATCTTCGTTTTGGTCGTTTGAAAGATTACTAAAGGACATGATTACTCCTGATCGGGCACGCGTGCACCCGTGACAAAGTAGGCGAGTAGATCGTTGGCAAAGCGATTGAGATCAGCCATCACTAATTTATTACTGCGATTGATTGCGTTGTAGCCCAAGACCGCAGGGATCGCAACTGCAAGACCAAAGGCGGTCATGATGAGCGCCTCACCAATGGGGCCAGCGACTTGATCAATCTGCGCGCTACCTGAACTACTGATGGCGATGAGTGCGTGGTAGATGCCCCAAACCGTACCAAATAATCCAATGAAGGGAGCGGTGGCACCGGTTGATGCCAAAAAGGTCAGCCCCTTTTGGAGTTGACCTACAGATGCATCGATTCCATTTTTGAGGCTACGCGCCATCCATTCAGAATAGTTCAGAGTTTGCAAGAGCTCGCGATGGTTAGAGCGTTGATTGAGATGATGGGCAGATGCCTCGCTTGCAGTTTTGGCAACTTTATAAAAAGGATTGAGTGCATGATTGCTGAGTGAAGCAAGTCCTTCCTCAAACGAGCGCGCTCGCCAAAATCCATCCAGTTCATTTTTGAGGCGCTTGATATTGCGTAATCCCCAAATACGACTAATTAAGATTACCCATGTAACGACCGATAGCAATAAAAGAAAGAGAGCCACAAAGTGGGTGACGAAGTCTCCCTGGGTCCAAAGGTGGTGAAGGCCAAACGCATTGTTCATATTAGGGGCTCTTTAGGTTGAATTTAATCAGTAGATTAGTAGAGATTTTAGTAGGACTGCCATTTATCAGGTAGGGCTTAAAGCGGTAACGCTTACCAATTTCCATAGCAGCCCTGTCTAGTCTTGGGTAAGAGCTTGATTGCAAGAGGCGCGCATCTTCAACAACCCCTGTCTCATCAATGATAAGGCGCACAACAACCTCGCCTTGTTCGCCAGCGCGTTTAGAAAATGAAGGGTAGTAGGGATCGGCATCGGGTTGGTAAATCACAATCAATTTACCGATATCGGTTTGAATCGGAGTCCCGCTTACTCCGCCACCCCCGGTTGAAGGCGTAACGGTCGCTGATTGGGTACTTTCACTCAATTTTGCAGAGGGGGTTGGAGGCGCCGGCGTTGAGGTATTTTGTGCGGCAGTGGGCGCAGGCGTTGGCGCTTTCTCCGCCTTCTTCACTTCTGGTTTGGGGGCTGGTTTAGGTGCCGCCACCGGCATTCTGGGGGCAGGGGGCGCACTTTGCTTAGGAGGTGCAGGACTATCCGGTGGAAGCAAGTTAGCCATGACCCGTTCATCATTTAAATAATTGGGAGGTTTTGGGGTGAGTCCAAAATTAAATGGCACGATAAACGCCAAATGAGCCAGAACCACGAGAGCGATAATGATGCGCTCATCCTTAGAAAAAGGAATGTGTAAACGCGATTGGTTCATAGTGCTCATCAATTAAAGCGTTAGTGTTTTGGTATAGATGGCGTACTTGGATAAATCACGATGCAGTAAGCGCTCTGCCATCGCTTCTAATGTATCTGCATTAGCAGTACTCAGTAAGCTTAGCTTGGGGGAGTGTTTGGAACTCACAATAAGACCTTGTTGATGTATCTGTCTAAGCAATTGTCGGACCACGGCATCGCTAGTATCAATCAGCGTCATGGAGTCCCCCACAACTGCTCGGATCATTTTTTTGAGGAAGGGATAGTGAGTACATCCCAGAACCAAGGTATCCGCACCTTGGTCTAGTATTGGTTTTAAATGCGAGCGTAAGAGAGCTTGCATTTCAGGGGTCTCAATCAAACCAGCTTCGATCAAGGGCACTAAACCTGCACCTGCTTGTTTAATAAATTGACAATGCTCAGGAAGGGTTGCTAGTAGTGCATTGAACTTATCACTGTTTAATGTAGCTTCAGTGGCTAGAACACCCACAATCCCATTTTGGGATTGCATTGCCGCCGGCTTAATTCCGGGTTCAACCCCAATGATAGGAATATCCAGTGTGCTTCGGATTGTGGCAATTGCTTCTGCAGTAGCGGTGTTACAGGCCACCACAATAGCACTACAGTCTTGCTCCATTAAATAGCGACAGATCTGCAAACTGCGTTCTGCAATCCATTGTGGTGGCTTATCTCCATAGGGTGCGTTTGCAGAATCCGCAAAATAGATGTAATTGTGATGGGGTAACTGCTGTAGTGCCTCATCCAAAATGGATAGGCCGCCTACGCCAGAGTCAAAGACACCGATTGTGACCACGGTCAACCGTTCAATGAATTGCGATACATCTAAGCCACTGTGACTGGTATCTTGCCAATCTTGAGTTGCCATTCACGCGGACCGGTTTGATGCATGGAGGTACCCGTAGAATCAACCGCCACCGTGACCGGCATATCTTCGACGTCAAACTCATAGATGGCTTCCATACCAAGGTCTTGGAAGGCAAGCACTTTGGCATGCTTAATCGCTTTAGATACTAAATAGGCGGCACCACCCACTGCCATCAGATAAGCCGAGCGATGTTTTTTGATTGACTCAATCGCTACAGGCCCACGCTCTGCTTTGCCAATCATGGCGAGTAGGCCTGTTTGCCCCAACATGGTTTCCGTAAACTTATCCATGCGCGTAGAGGTGGTCGGGCCCGCGGGACCCACAACTTCATCGCGTACGGGATCGACAGGACCCACATAATAGATCACACGATTTTTGAAGCTCACTGGTAGAGGCTCGCCTTTGGACAGCATATCGGCAATTCGTTTATGTGCTGCATCACGACCCGTCAGAATCTTGCCATTGAGTAATAAAGTTTGACCGGGTTTCCAGCTCGCTACTTCTTCCGCGCTTAAGTTATTTACATCGATGCGCTTCGATTTCTTGGTATCGGCTTGCCAAGAGACAGCTGGCCAATCATTAAGAGAAGGTGCTTTAAAGTGAGTCGGACCGCTGCCATCCAAGTGAAAATGAATATGGCGGGTTGCCGCACAGTTTGGAATCATCGCCACTGGTAATGACGCAGCGTGTGTTGGGTAATCCAGGATCTTGACATCGAGAACGGTTGCAAGGCCGCCTAAGCCCTGCGCACCAATCCCGAGTTGATTAACCTTCTCATAAATTTCTAGGCGTAACTCCTCGATACGATTCTTGGGTCCGCGTGCAATAAGCTCCTGAATATCAATCGGCGCCATCAAGGACTCTTTCGCAAGGAGCGCTGCCTTCTCAGGAGTGCCACCAATCCCAATACCAAGAATGCCGGGAGGGCACCAACCCGCTCCCATGGTTGGCACTGTTTTTAGCACCCAATCCACAATCGAATCCGATGGATTGAGCATGATCATTTTGGCTTTGTTCTCAGAACCACCCCCTTTGGCTGCGCAAATGACTTCCAGATCATCGCCCGGAACAATTTCATAATGAATAACTGCAGGGGTGTTATCGCCCGAGTTCTTACGCTTGCCAGCGGGATCTAATAAAACAGAGCCGCGTAATGTGTTCTCAGGATTTAGATAAGCACGACGCACACCTTCATTAACCATATCGGCAACGCTCATCGTGGCACCGCTCCAATTAATGTTCATGCCCACTTTTAAAAAGACAACGGCAATGCCCGTGTCTTGACAAATCGGTCGCTTACCCTCAGCGCACATTCTGCTATTGGTCAGAATTTGGGCAATCGAGTCTTTAGCTGCAGCCCCTTGCTCAAGCTCATACGCTCGGCCCATCGCCTGAATGAAATCCCGAGGATGGTAGTAGGAAATAAACTGAAAGGCGTCAGCAATACTCTGAATCAGGTCGTCTTGGCGGATGGTTGGCATAGGGTTATTTCAATAAGTGGAATGAATATGGCATTTTAAGGGTTTGCCATAGGGCAAATCAGGACTTAATTCACTTATCGTCATATGAAATAATCAACTTATTAATCTTTTGTTGTCACTATAAGTACTTAGAGAGGGTGTTATTCAAATGGAACCACTAATGAACGAGAGCCGGATTTTCAATCCGCCCACCGATTTTGTAAAAAATGCAGCCATTTCTGGCATGGATGCCTATAACAAATTATGTGCCGAAGCCGAAAAAGACTACGTGGGATTTTGGGCGCGCTTAGCCAAAGAGCATGTTTATTGGAAGCAGCCTTTTACAAAAACACTGGATGAGTCGAAGGCACCGTTTTATAAATGGTTTGAAGATGGCACGACCAATGCTTCGTACAACTGCCTTGATCGTAATCTACAAATTGGTAATGCCAACAAGACCGCCATCGTTTTTGAGTCCGATGATGGCAAAGTTACTCCGATTACTTATCAAGAATTGCATGATCGGGTTTGTCAGCTAGCAAATGCTTTGCGCAAGCGCGGTATTAAAAAGGGCGATCGCATCATTATCTATATGCCGATGTCTGTTGAAGGTGTGATCGCAATGCAGGCATGCGCACGGATTGGCGCAACACACTCCGTCGTATTTGGTGGTTTCTCCGCCAAGTCTTTGCAAGAGCGCATCATTGATGCGGGCGCTGTTGCGGTCATTACTGCTGATGAGCAAATGCGCGGGGGCAAGTCCTTGCCCTTGAAGACCATTGTGGACGAAGCGTTGGCCTTGGGTGATTGCGAGATCATTAAGAACGTCATAGTCTACAAGCGAACCGGTGGCAATATTCCATTCAAGGCGGGTTTAGATTCTTGGATGCATGAGATCACTACGAGCGAGGCGAAGACCTGTGACCCTGAGTGGGTGAGTGCTGAGCACCCGCTATTTATTTTGTATACCTCAGGATCTACTGGTAAGCCAAAGGGTGTGCAACATTCTACCGGTGGATATATCTTGTGGGCGATTCTCACCATGAAGTGGACCTTCGATATCAAGCCAAGCGATGTCTTCTGGTGTACGGCGGATATTGGTTGGGTCACCGGACACTCGTATATTGCCTATGGTCCTCTTGCAGTGGGCGGAACACAAATTGTGTTTGAGGGAGTGCCGACATTCCCCAATGCGGGACGTTTTTGGGAGATGATCCAAAAACATAAAGCTACTATTTTCTATACAGCACCCACAGCGATTCGCTCTTTGATTAAGGCGTCTAATACAGATCCTAATGTGCACCCCAAAAATTACGATCTGAGCTCACTTCGTTTACTAGGTTCTGTAGGTGAGCCCATCAATCCAGAGGCGTGGATGTGGTACTACGAGAACATTGGCGGCTCACGTTGTCCGATTGTCGATACATTCTGGCAGACGGAAACAGGTGGTCACATGATTAGCCCCTTACCGGGTGCCACCCCCATGGTCCCAGGCTCTTGCACCTTGCCTTTGCCAGGCATCATGACTGCGATTGTGGATGAGACCGGTAATGACATGCCCAATGGTCAAGGCGGCATCTTAGTAGTCAAGCGTCCATGGCCATCGATGATCCGCACCATTTGGGGCGACCCCGATCGCTTTGTGAAAGCTTATTTCCCGGACGAGTTTGGGCGCAAGCTTTACTTAGCAGGCGATGGGGCAATCCGAAATAAAGATACGGGTTACTTCACGATTACCGGTCGTATCGACGACGTCCTGAACGTCTCGGGCCATCGTATGGGTACGATGGAAATTGAATCTACTTTAGTTGCCAACCCTCTCGTTGCAGAGGCAGCAGTTGTAGGGCGCCCGGATGAGATGACTGGCGAAGCGATTTGCGCATTCGTTGTTCTCAAAGGAAAGCGGCCCGAAGGAGAGGAAGCGAAGAAGATCGCGACGGAGTTACGTAACTGGGTTGCTAAAGAAATTGGCCCAATTGCAAAACCCAAAGATATTCGTTTTGGCGATAACCTTCCAAAGACCCGCTCTGGAAAAATTATGCGTAGACTCTTGCGCGTGATTGCCAAGGGGGAAGAGATTACCCAAGATACCTCTACCCTAGAGAATCCGGCGATCTTAGACCAGTTAAAACAACCCCTCTAGTGATGTGCACTGGCTCGAAGGGCTTAGCAAGCTCTTCAAACCGTATAATGATCTGTCCGGAGAGGTGGATGAGCGGTTTAAGTCACACGCCTGGAAAGCGTGCGTAGGGTTAAACCTACCGCGGGTTCGAATCCCGCCCTCTCCGCCACATGGGTTTTGATCACTTTTTTGTTTAATCAAAGGATCCTATTAATAGGCTTCATCAATGAAAAGTTCAATCTATACCCAAGGTCTTGATAAGAACCCCGCCAATTATGTGGCTCAGTCCCCATTAACATTTATTGAGCGTGCCGCATCGGTGTATCCCGAGCGAGTCGCGGTTGTCCATGGAGAAATTCGCAGGAACTGGGCGCAAACTTATGCCCGTTGTCGCGCATTTGCATCGGCACTAACCAAGCATGGGGTACAGCGCTTTGATACGGTAGCAGTAATGCTTCCAAATATTCCTGCAATGGTCGAGGCGCACTTTTCAGTTCCTATGACGGGCGCAGTTCTCTGTGCATTAAATACCCGCCTAGATGCCCCAGCAATCGCATTTATGTTGGAGCATGGTGAGGCGAAAGTTGTTCTCATTGATCCTGAGTTTTCTGGTGTGATGGGTGCCGCATTAAATATCTTGCGGGATAAAAATTTACCTCTTCCATACGTTGTCGATGTGAGTGATGTTTTATATCAAGGCTCAGCAAAACCGATTGGCGCAATCGAGTATGAGCAATTGATTGCGTCGGGAGACCCCCAATTTTCATATCAATTGCCTGCGGACGAATGGGACTCGATTTGCTTAAATTACACCTCTGGAACAACCGGTAACCCCAAAGGGGTGGTTTACTCGCACCGTGGCGCATATACCAATGCAATCTCCAATATCTTGGAGTGGGATATGCCGCGCCACCCGATTTATTTGTGGGTCTTGCCGCTTTTTCATTGCAATGGATGGTGTTTCCCATGGACAGTAGCCGCACGAGCTGGAGTGAATGTTTGTCTCCGTAAAGTGGATGCCCAAAATATCTTTGAAGCTATTCGTAAGCATCATGTAACTCATTACTGCGGGGCGCCCATTGTGCACAACATGTTGATTAATGCCCCCGATGAGATGAAGCAGGGTATTAACCATACCGTGAGCGCAATGGTGGCAGGCGCCGCTCCCCCAGCAGCCATGATTGAAGGTATGGAAAAAATGGGTTTTGATATTACTCATGTGTATGGCTTGACCGAAACCTATGGTCCCGCCGCAGTGTGCGTTAAGCATGATGATTGGGCCGACGCTGATGTTGGTGAGCGCGCCCGTTTGAATGCAAGGCAGGGCGTGCGTTATCACCTCCAACATGCAGCAATGGTGATTGATCCGGAGACTATGAAGCCCGTACCAGCCGATGGCGAGACTATGGGTGAGATTATGTTTCAAGGCAATATCGCTATGAAGGGTTACTTAAAGAATGAGAAAGCGACGCAAGAAGCATTTGCGCATGGCTGGTTTCATTCAGGCGATCTTGCAGTGATGTTTCCGGATGGTTACATCAAGATTAAAGATCGCAGTAAGGACATCATCATCTCAGGCGGTGAGAACATTTCTAGCATTGAGGTCGAGGACGTTCTCTATCGTCACCCAGCAGTATTGGCTGCGGCAGTGGTTGCTAAACCTGATCCGAAGTGGGGCGAGACCCCATGTGCTTTTATTGAGCTCAAAGCGGGTACAAATCCAACGCCACAAGAGATTGTGGAGCATTGCAAAAAGCATTTAGCTGGATTCAAGATTCCACGTGCTGTGGTCTTTGGTGAGATTCCTAAAACGGCCACAGGAAAGATTCAGAAATTTGAGCTTCGTAAACGAGCTGGTTCAGCCTCTGCTATTGACGTATAAAGATGCCAGCTGATTATCGTGCCCCACTCGCAGACATGCAATTTATTTTGCATGAACTGATTCCTTTCTCCACGATTAATAGTCTGCCAGCTTATCAAGAAGTAAGCGATGATCTGGTTAATACGATTTTGGAAGAAGCCTCTAAATTTGCCGGTGAGGTCTTGGGTCCCTTGAACTGGACGGGAGACCAAGAAGGCTGTTCATACTCGGAAGGGGCGGTGAAGACCCCGCAGGGATTTAAAACTGCTTATCAACATTATATTGAGGCGGGTTGGATTTCATTAGCTGCCAATGCTGATTTTGGCGGACAGGGACTCCCCATTACTCTAGCAACACCCGTCAATGAGATGTGGCACTCAGCCAATATGGCATTCATGTTGTGTCCCATGTTGACTGCCGGGGCGATTGAAGCAATAGAGCATCACGCTTCTTTTGATCAGCAAGCGCTCTATTTACCACCCCTTGTTTCTGGCAAATGGGCAGGGACCATGAACCTGACCGAGCCCTCTGCGGGGTCTGATCTCTCCGCCGTGAGTTCAAAAGCGATTCCAAGCGGTGACCACTATTTAATTAGTGGTACCAAGATCTTTATTACGTACGGCGAACATGACTTTACTGAAAATATTATTCATTTAGTACTTGCACGTCTGCCCGACGCACCCCCAGGGGTCAAGGGGATTTCATTATTTATTGTTCCTAAGTTTTTGGTGAATGTCGATGGTAGTTTAGGAAAGCGCAATGATGTGAAATGCGTCTCGATTGAACATAAATTAGGTATTCATGCGAGCCCAACGGCAGTGATGTCTTTTGGGGAATCCGTTGGTGCAATTGGCTATCTGGTCGGTGAAGCCAATCGTGGACTGGAATATATGTTCACGATGATGAACAATGCGCGCTTAGCGGTTGGCTTAGAAGGTGTTGCAATTGCTGAGCGCGCCTATCAGCAAGCAGCACAATATGCCCAAGAGCGTGTGCAAGGGAAGGTTCCACAAAAAACAGAGAAGCTACCAATCTTGCATCATGCAGATGTGCAGCGCATGTTGATGCTCATGAAAACGCAGACTGAAGCCATGCGGGCACTTGCCTATATTGCGGCTGCTTATTCAGATCTTGCGCAGAAGCACCCTGATGGATCGGTTCGTGAGGCTAATCAGAAACGTGTTGATTTATTGACCCCGATTGTGAAGGCATGGTCTACCGAGCAGTCGATTGAGATTGCTTCGCTCGGAGTGCAGGTGCATGGTGGCATGGGCTACATTGAAGAGACGGGTGCAGCCCAACATCTACGAGATGCTCGTATCACCACAATTTATGAAGGTACAACAGGAATCCAAGCTGGCGATCTCTTAGGACGCAAGATTATTCGGGATGAGGGGCAAGAGGCAAAAAATCTTATTAAAGAAATCCAAGCCAGCGTTACCGATCTCAAACGATCTCCCTCGGAAGAGTTGCAAACTATTGGTCATGCACTGGAGAAAGCTATTGCCGCTTTAGATCAGGCTGTCGATTGGTTATTACAGATGCATACCAAAAATCCCCAAGCTACTTTGGCAGGCGCTTACCCCCTCCTTAAATGCTTTGGCATTGTGTGCGGCGGATGGCTTTTGGCCAAATCTGCATTGATTGCTTCCCATAGACTTCAAAAAAATTCAGGTGATCGCTTTGCCCAACAAAAAATTGCTAGCGCGGTCTTTTATACCCATGAGGTTTTGGCTCAAGCACCTGGTCTTGTTGTCACCATTTGCTCCGGTGAGTCTGTAGCAAAAGCAATGCGTGATGGTTTAGCAGATTTATTGCATTAAGCAATACCAACGCACCCCAAACCAATTTCTGCTAACAGCCCAGACTTCTGACCATTTTCGGCGGCATCGCTAGCGCTGGCGTTGCCATCTACTGCTCGCTGTGCCACGCCATGCAAGATGGCTGCAATACGAAAGAAGTTATAGGCCATATAGAAGTTCCAATCGGAGCCAATAGTTCTGCCGGAGTTTGTCTCGTACCAACGAATGTATTCCTGTTCAGAGGGAATGCCTAGCCCAATCAGGTCCAAGCCACCGATACCGCGCCATAAAGTTGGCGGAATTCTCCAAGCCATGCACTGATAGGAAAAATCTGCCATCGGGTGGCCAAGAGTTGAGAGCTCCCAATCCAGTACGCCAATCACTTTATTTTCATGGTGATCAAAGATCATATTGTCTAAACGAAAGTCACCATGCACAAGAGTTGTTTCATCATCAGTAGGAATGTGATGAGGCAACCATTCCATTAGTTTTGTGATCGCTGCGGGGATCGGGATGGTACTGTCCTGCACTTGGCGTGACCAGCGACCCACCTGGCGAGCAAAATAATTTCCAGGCTTACCAAAACTCTCCAAACCGATTACTTGGTAATCCACTTGATGAATCGCAGCAATCACTCGATTCATTTCTTGGTAGATTGCGCCTCGATCAGATTGGCTGAGATGGGGCAAGGATTGGTCATTGAATACTCGCCCATCCAAAAAGGACATCAAATAGAAGGGCGTACCAACGATACTATCGTCCTCACAGTAAGACAGCATCTTGGGTACTGGGACCTCTGTCTTTGATAGTGCTTGCATCACGCGGTATTCACGATCAATCGCATGGGCCGAGGGTAATAACTTGCCACTTGGCTTCTTACGCAGTACCGCATGTTGATTGCCGCAACTAATTTTGTATGTTGGGTTGGATTGACCGCCTACCAATGGACTTACTTCTAAACCTTTGGTATCCCAGGCTAAATCTTGAAGATATAGCTCAATTGCTTTTGTATTAAACAGGATGCTCACGCAATGCTCTATAAAGAACTAACGAGATGTGCGCCATCGACCGCAATGATGCTACCCGACATAGCTTTGCCGGCATCGGATGCTAAGAGCAAAATGGGACCATCTAAATCACTCAACTCACTGAAACGCCGACTCGGAATGCGCATACGAAGCTTTTCTCCCAGATCGCTTTGTAAAAACTCTCGATTTAAATCAGTCACCACATATCCCGGTAGGATGGCATTAACGCGTATTTGATAACGCGCGAGTTCCAATGCCATTGTCTTGGTAGTCTGAATCACGCCTGCTTTGGAAATGGCATAGGGGGCGACCCCGTTGATTTGGCGCTCACCTAATATCGATGCCATATTGATAATTGATCCACCGGTCTTGCTTGCCACCATGTGGCGTGCTGCTTCGGTCGCCACCAACCAGACTCCTTTTAGATTGGTATCGATGACTGCATCCCAATCGGCCTCCGTTTGTTCTAGAAGACTTTTGGTGACCGAGATACCAGCATTATTAATGACGATGCTCGGTACGCCCCATTGAGTAATGGCATCAAAGCAGGCTTTGACGCTTTTGTTGTTGGTGACATCTAGAGAAAAGGCTTTAGCAGAACCACCATTTTGTTCAATGCTTTTGACAAGTGATTCGAGTTGCTCCAATCTTCTAGAAGCTAGAGCTACTTTTGCACCCATACTTGCTAAGAGTTCGCTACAGTGACGTCCAATTCCGCTGGATGCGCCAGTGACCAAAGCAAGTTGACCATCTAGACGAAAGCGCTCAGCAGGGCTCATGCCTTTTGATCCAAAAGTTTTCTGGCCATACTCCAACGATGAACTTCACTGGGACCATCGTAGATACGGAAAGCGCGCATATCCGTAAAGATACGCATCACCGCAGTTTCACCAGTGACGCCTTGCCCGCCCATTATTTGAACGCAGCGATCAACGACTCGCCACTCAGCCTCTGAGCAAATTACTTTGGCACGGCTGGATTCATAATTGCATTTCTCACCTTGATCGAGTAACCATGCAGTATGCAAAATATGTAAGCGTGCAGTTTGAAGATCCATGTCGTTATCCGCGAGCATGAATCCAACCCCTTCATGATCACCAAGTCGTTGACCAAATGCCTGACGCTTGTGTGCATAGGCAAGGGCAATATCATGTGCTCGACGCGCTTGTCCCAACCAGCGCATGCAATGGGTCAATCGTGCCGGTGCCAGACGAACCTGCGCATAGCGAAAGCCTTTACCTAGTTCACCCAAAATTTGATCTTCGGGAACGCGCAAATTAGTAAAGCGCAACACACTGTGGCCTCCCGCAAAGCATTGATCCATTGATTCCATATTGCGTTCGATTTCAATTCCAGGAACACCCATGTCGGATAAGAACATGGTGGCTTGACCGTCCTCGGTGCGCGCCATGATGATGACGTAGTCCGAGCCATCGGCGCCAGTAATAAACCATTTACGACCATTAATTATGTAGTCTTTACCATCCTTGACTGCTGAAGTAAGTAGCATGGATGGATCTGAGCCGGCACCGGGGGCTGGTTCCGTCATTGCAAAACACGAGCGTAGTTTTCCATCTATTTGTGGAATCAACCAGCGTTTTTGTTGGGCGGGATTAGCAACCTGCTCCATCAAATGAATATTGCCCTCATCGGGCGCATGAATGTTCATGGCAATCGGGCCTAGCCGTGAATATCCGGACTCTTCAAAAATTACGGCTTTGGCAACATGACTTAAGCCAAGCCCGCCGTGTTTTTGGGAGGCATGGGGTGTTAACAAGCCTGCATTTTTAGCAAGGCTCACTAATTCTTGGCGAAGTTCAGGGTTGGGCCCATGGGGAGTTTCGCGCGGGTCACCCTCATAGGGGATGATCTTTTGGGCAATAAATTGCCGAGTTTTATCCTTTAGGGCAATTAGCTCAGGTGTGTGTAAAAAATCCATATCTCATTGTAATCGCTGGTATTTAATTGCAATCAGCAAATTTACAGCTTTAGAGCCCCGCTATGGTTAGGGTTTTCGATATAGAAGGAAGTGATGCAGATACATTATTCTTAATGAATTCAGGCTCATAGGATTGTGTACTGTGGTTGCAGACGATCTCATTTTAAAGACGAAAAATTTAACGAAGTCATTCTACGGATTTACGGCGGTTAGTAACGTCAATTTGAATGTCAAGCGGGGAAGTATTCATGCTTTGATTGGCCCTAATGGGGCCGGGAAAACAACATGCTTTAACTTGCTCACCAAATTTTTAGAACCGACTACAGGTCAGATTGACTTTAATGGCCAGGACATTACGAAAGAAAAGCCGGCCCAAATTGCTAAGCGCGGCATTATTCGGTCCTTTCAAATATCTGCCGTGTTTCCACACATGACTGCTTTAGAAAATGTTCGCATTGGTCTTCAGCAGGAACTTGGAACCTCTTTTTTCTTTTGGAAAAGTGAGCGCTCTCTCGACATCTTGAATGATCGGGCAATGGATGCACTTCGTCAGGTTGGTCTTGATAGCTTTGCTGATGAGCTCGCCGTTAATTTGCCCTATGGCCGCAAACGCGCATTAGAAATTGCTGCCACTGTTGCCATGAACCCGGAGTTAATGCTCTTAGATGAACCCACTCAGGGAATGGGGCATGAAGACGTGAGTCTTGTCACCGAGTTAATTAAACGAGTATCGCAAGGTAGAACGGTATTGATGGTGGAACACAATATGAAGGTTGTTGCGAACATCGCAAATACGATTTCGGTATTACAGCGTGGCGAGGTGATTGCGGAAGGACCTTATGATCAGGTCTCAAAAAATCCACAGGTGATGGAAGCTTATATGGGTACCGCTGATTCTGAGTTACAAGGACATTAATACCGGATGAGCGCACTGGCATTAGAAATTCACGATTTGCATGCATGGTATGGTGAGTCCCATGTGTTGCATGGTATCAATTTATCCGTGCGGCACGGTGAGGTGGTCTGTTTACTAGGTCGAAATGGCGCAGGCCGCACTACGACCCTGAGAGCTATCTTGGGTCTTGTTGGTAACCGCACTGGTTTGGTCAAAGTAAATGGACATGAAGTCATTGGTATGCCAACCTATCAGGTGGCTCAACTGGGGATTGGCTATTGCCCTGAGGAACGCGGTATTTTTACAAGCCTCACCTGTGAGCAGAATTTAATGTTACCGCCCAAGGTGGGCGAAGGCATGGCAATGACTGTGGAAGAGATTTATCAGATGTTTCCTAATTTGTATGAGCGTCGTTCTAGCCCAGGCGGCAAGCTTTCCGGTGGCGAGCAGCAAATGCTAGCAATTGCCAGAATCTTACGAACAGGGGCTCATTTGCTATTGCTGGATGAAATTACCGAAGGATTGGCGCCGGTCATTATTCAGAAACTAACCGAAGTAGTTCGTGCGCTTAAGGAGCGTGGATTCACGATTATTTTGGTAGAGCAGAATTTTCGATTTGCTTCAAAGCTCGCAGATAGAAACTATGTGATCGAGCATGGGCAAGTTGTAAAAACGGTCGAGAGGGGTGAACTCGAGGCTAGTCAGGAAGAGCTCAAGATTTTGTTGGGCGTGTAGTTTTAATAAGTTGATAAAGTTTATAAGGAGAAGTTCAAATGAAAAAAACAGCAATTGCAACACTTGTCGCCTCTTGCTTTATGGCAGCAGCGATTCCTGCTCAGGCTCAAATGGTTTCGGATAACGAGATCAGAATCGGTGTATTGACCGACTTATCTGGTATCTACTCCGCGATTGAGGGCCCTGGAGCAGTATTGGCCGCCCAAATGGCTGCCAAAGATTTTGGCGGTCAAGTGTTAGGCATGAAAATTGTTATTACATCGGCAGATACTCAGTCAAAGGCAGACCTCTCAGGTTCTAAAGCGCGTGAGATGTTTGAAAAAGACAAAGTCGACATGATTGTTGGTAACGTTTCCACTGCGTCAGCCCTCGCTGCGATGGAAGTCGCAGAACAGTTTAAGAAAGTTTCAATTGTTACCGGCGCTGCCTCATTACCCATTACCAATGAGAAGTGCACTCCCTACAGCATTCATTACGTCTATGACACCTATGCCCTCTCACGTGGAACGGGTAAGGCTGTGGTGGATTCTGGTAAGAAGACTTGGTTCTTTGTTACGGCAGACTATGCGTTTGGTCATACCTTAGAGCGTGATACAACCGAAGTAGTCGCTGCCAATGGTGGAAAAGTTTTGGGAAGTGTGAAGCATCCAATTAACACCACCGACTTCTCTTCCTTCATGGCCCAGGCTCAATCCTCAAAAGCTGAAGTTATTGGTTTGGCTAATGCGGGTGGCGACACTATTGGATCAGTTAAACAGGCTGCTGAGCTTGGCATTATGGGTTCGAAGCAAACAGTAGTGCCATTACTAATGTTTACAAGCGATATTCAAGCCTTAGGTCTAAAAACAACCCAAGGCATGATTTTTACTGAGGGTTGGTATTGGGACTTTAATGACTCCAATCGTAAATTTGCTCAGCGCTTTATGAAAGAGTTCAAAGGTAAGGCACCTACATCTGTTCAGGCTGGCGTGTACTCATCGACCATGCAGTATCTAAAAGCTGTTGAGGTTGCCAAAACCGATAACGCTGATGCCGTGATGAAGCAAATGAAGTCCGTTGAAATTAATGACGGTCTCTTTAAAGGCAGAATTCGTGCGGATGGTAAGTTTGAGCACGATATGTATTTGCTCGAAGTGAAGAAGCCCGGTGAGTCTAAAGGGCCAAATGACGTAGCGAAGGTTGTGAAGGTTATTGCTGCAAAAGATGCCACTTTGCCTTTAGCGCAATCGAAGTGCAAATACGTCACGAAGTAATTGAGGATTATTCCTAGCCATGTTTGAGTTACTCGGAATCACGCCCCAAGCCTTAGTCTCTCAGCTTTTGATTGGACTGATTAACGGTTCATTCTATGCGCTGTTGAGCTTGGGCTTGGCGGTGATTTTTGGTTTGCTCAATGTGATTAATTTCACCCATGGTGCTCAATATATGTTGGGCGCCATGGTGGCTTGGATTGGATTAACTCAAGTTGGGAATTGGATTGGGATGCCAGAGTTTCAGATTAACTATTTTGTTGCTCTGTTTCTGGCGCCTCTGATCGTAGGGCTTTTTAGCATCGTGATTGAAAAAACGATGCTAAAGCGTCTTTATCACTTAGATCATTTATATGGCCTCTTGTTAACCTTTGGGCTTGCTTTGGTCATAGAAGGGATGTTTCGCCATTGGTTTGGCGCATTAGGTAATAGCTATCCTGTGCCAGAGTTGTTACAGGGCGGTATTCGGGTCGCTGAACTCTTTTTACCGTATTACCGATTATGGGTTGTTTTCTTGGCATTGATTGTTTGTTTTGCCACTTGGTATTTCATTGAACGGACTAGCCTTGGAAGCCTATTACGTGCCGGTACTGAGAACCCGCGTTTATTGCAGGCTCTCGGGGTGAACGTACCCTTGATTGTGACTCTCACTTATGGAGCGGGCTGTGCCCTTGCTGCTTTTGCTGGGGTTATGGCAGCACCCGTCTATCAAGTAACTGCAGTGATGGGCTCTAACTTAATTATTGTGGTATTTGCGGTCGTTGTAATTGGCGGAATGGGATCCATTGCTGGCGCTATTGTTACTGGCTTGGGATTGGGAGTCATCGAGGGGCTTACCAAAGTGTTTTACCCGCAAGCCTCATCGGTCTCAATTTTTGTCATTATGATTATTGTGCTGCTGATTAAGCCAGCTGGTCTTTTTGGAAAATCGAATTAATCATGAAATTCACACTTACTACCGTCGATAAGATTTCATTGGTTGTTCTCGCTCTGTTGACAATCGTGCCATTTCAAGGTTTTGTATACGACCTATTCATGATGAAGGTATTCTGTTTTGCAATTTTTGCAGCATCCCTAAATCTACTTCTCGGGTTTGCTGGCCTTCTATCTTTTGGTCATGCTGCATTTTTTGGAACCGGAGCTTACATTACTGCTCACGTTATGAAAGAGTGGGGCTTAACACCGGAGCTTGGTCTGATCTGCGGAGTGCTATGTTCTACGGCATTAGGTTATGTTTTTGGTGCTTTAGCAATTCGTCGACAAGGAATTTATTTTGCGATGATTACGTTGGCACTTGCCCAAGTCATTTATTTCTTGGCAACTCAAGTACCGTTCACCAACGGTGAAGATGGCATTCAAGGCGTCCCGCGTGGTAAGTTATTAGGCTTGATTGAGCTATCAAGCTCAACTCATATGTACTACTTTGCATTGATCGTCTTTATCTTGGCATTTTTTATGATCAAGCGGATCGTCAGCTCACCATTTGGTCAGGTGATGAAATCCATTCGGGAGAATGAGCCGCGTGCCATTTCCTTAGGATATGACGTTAACCGTTATAAATTAATTGCATTTACGTTGTCGGCTGGCCTTGCTGGTTTAGGAGGTGGACTTAAAAGCTTGGTCTTACAACTTGCTTCGCTATCGGATGTTTTCTGGCATACCTCCGGTGAGGCGGTACTGATGACCATACTGGGTGGCATTGGCACGCTGTGGGGTCCTGTTGCTGGTGCCGCCGTGATCATTAATCTACAAAATTATTTAGCAAACTTAGGGGGCTGGAGCACAATTACTACTGGAGCCATCTTTGTAATTTGCGTTTTGGCATTTAGGCGAGGCATCATTGGCGAGATTGCCTACCGCTTAAAGATTAAGCTCTAATCTTCATACATCCGAGTTATCCTCACAGGGCTTTATCATTTAGATAATGGTAATAAGGCCTGATATGCTAAATGATTCAATCGCATACAAGCTCGGGGTCTCCTTGGGCAGCAAAAAATAAATAGTAAAGTCATTCCATTTTTGAATTAATTAACCCCGCCTCTTTTATTGCTGCTTGCACGATTGTGTTTGTGGCTTATTTTATATTTGGGGTATCTGGGTTTGGCTCCTCCATCATTGCGGTACCTATTCTGGTTCTATTTTTTCCCTTGCAAATTGTTGTGCCCTTAATGGTGGTCTTGGATCTCTGTGCGGCTTTTTATTTGGGAGGGAAATCCTACCGTGAAGCCGATAAAAAAGAACTAACTTGGCTGTTTCCGTTTACCTTAGTGGGAATGGTGATCGGCATCACCTTACTCTTAAATGCTCCACAAAAGCCCTTATTGGTTTTATTGGGAGTGTTTGCTGCAGGTAATGGAATCCGCGTTTTAACCCGTTCTCAATCCACGCCGATCCTTATTATTAGTCGCTATTGGGCGATACCATTTGGTGTAGCAGGTGGAGTATTTACAGCTCTTTATGCCACGGGCGGTGCAATCTATGCATCCTACTTATCAATGCGACTTGATCAACCAACGCGCATGCGCGCTACGATGGCCTTGGCTGTTTTCGTACTGGTATTTATGCGTTTGATATTTATGCTCTTTTCGGGCCTGATTCTTTATATGCCTTTATTTATGCTGGGACTAGCTTTAATACCCTGCATGATTGCTGGTCTGTGGCTTGGATCAAAAGCACATCGCAATCTCAGTATGCATCGTATGCAGCAAGCTTACGGTCTTATTTTGCTGTTTGCGGGCTCAGTACTTTTATTAAAGCAAGTCATTTAGGTGCTAGACTAAAAACATCATGTGACAAATTTTCCTAAAAAGTATGACATCTTTTTTACTATATTTTGTAGTGCTTACGTAACCATTTAGACGGTAGATCAACAAGATTGCTCCTCGATGGGATTCTGGATTGAAATACCAGACTATGAGACTTGCTTTAAAGCCCGTTTTTGAGAGTGGGTAATAGTCACAGCAAAAGCAATACTTTCATGCTCAGCTCAAAATAGGACTATGTTTAGTCTGTTCGATGAGGTGATTGTTTAGGGTTAACCCTGATTCTGTTGAACTTGAGCCATATCAATTACATTAAAACCGGAATAAATTAAATTAGTTGCTGTGACTAACGGATCTGGTTTTGGCACTTTGGCCCATGAAATAGTTTGATTGAGAGATAGATAGCACATGAATCATCCAAAACCCTCTGGTGAGATTAAGGCAGTTGCTATTGCAACGGCGGATGATCTTCGTGCGCGCATTAAACAGAAAAGTAAGTTAAAGGGCCGCCAAGCAGATGACACTGCTATGGAGGCAGTCAAAACATTACTTGGTGATGGCCCTTATCGGCGCGATCTATTAATTGAAAACCTTCATCTTTTGAATGATGAGTACCGCGCTTTACATGACCATCATTTAGTGGCCCTTGCCAAGCTGATGAACTTGCCCATGGCAGAGGTTTATGAAGTCGCAACTTTTTATCACCACTTTGAAATAGTGCGCGGCAATGATCTTGTAGCCGAGATCACCGTACGTGTTTGTGATGGGCTCTCATGTGAGCTTGCTGGTGCAAAAAATTTATTGGAGCGTTTGCCAGCGATCTTAGGTAATTCCCAAGTGAAGGTGATTGCAGCTCCCTGCGTCGGGCGTTGTGAGCAGGCCCCTGTCGTAGTAGTGCACCAATATCCGGTCCTATTTGCCAATGTTGAGAAGGTATCCAATGCGATTAAAAATCAACAAACGAAGCACCCAAGAGCAAAAGATGATGCACAGTTCGAGCCTGCTGATTTTGTACAAAAGGGTGTCAGTCCTGAGCAAAAAGTAAATGTGGTCTCACCAGCCTATGTGGGCTATGAGGCATATCGTGCCAAAGGCGGTTATGCATTAGCCACCAGTTTGGCCAATCGTCAGCAAGATCCAGAGACCGTTATCAAGGCGATGGAAGATTCTGGTTTGCGTGGTCTCGGTGGCGCAGGGTTCCCAGCAGGTCGTAAATGGCGCATTGTCAGAGATCAAGCTGCTCCCAAGCTGATGGCAGTCAATATAGACGAGGGTGAGCCTGGAACATTTAAAGATCGTACTTATTTAGAACGAGATCCACATCGTTTCTTAGAAGGCATGTTGGTAGCAGCCCAAGTGGTTGGCATTTATGCATGTTATATCTACTTGCGCGATGAGTATCATGGTTGTCGCGAACTACTAGAGCATGAGATTGCGAAACTGCAGGCAAACCCACCTTGCAAATTACCGTTGATTGAGTTGCGTCGCGGTGCTGGTGCCTACATCTGTGGCGAAGAGTCGGCGATGATTGAGAGTATTGAGGGTAAGCGCGGCGAGCCCAGAATGCGACCCCCCTATATTGCCCAAGTTGGACTCTTTGGGCGCCCAACTCTAGAACATAATTTTGAGACCCTCTATTGGGTTCGCGATATTGTGCAGCGTGGACCTCAGTGGTTTAGCACCTACGGTCGTCATGATCGTAAAGGCCTGCGAAGTTTTAGCGTGAGCGGGCGCGTGAAGTCACCCGGCGTTAAATTAGCACCTGCCGGTATTACGATTCAGGAGCTAATCGATGAGTACTGTGGCGGCATGCAAGCTGGCCATAGTTTTTATGGTTATTTGCCTGGCGGTGCATCGGGCGGTATTTTGCCGGCTTCCATGAATACAATTCCATTAGACTTTGATACCTTACAACCGTATGGTTGTTTTATTGGATCAGCTGCTGTGGTGGTGTTTAGTGATCACGATAAAGCGCGCGATGCGGCGCTTAATGTAATGCGCTTCTTTGAGCATGAGAGTTGTGGGCAGTGCACCCCATGCCGGGTTGGAACCAGCAAGGCTGCTCAGTTGATGCAAGTACCCAAATGGGATCAGTCAACCCTAGAAGATTTATCAACCGTTATGGTCGATGCTTCTATTTGCGGCTTAGGTCAAGCTGCACCCAATCCAATACGCTGTGTTACAAAATACTTCCCACAAGAGATTGCTTAGATGAACGCCCCAGTTAATCCAAACGAACTAGAACTCCAAACCGTCGAGTTCAAGCTCGATGGTAAAGCAATCGTGGCCTACGAGGGCGAAACTATTCTGAAAGCTGCTAAACGTCACGGCGTTGATATTCCTCATCTTTGTTTCAAAGACGGCTATCGCCCTGACGGTAATTGCCGAGCCTGTGTAGTCGAGATTAATGGCGAGCGTACCTTAGCGCCGAGTTGCTGCCGATCAGCGACTGCTGGTATGGAAGTCAAGGCGAATAGCGAGCGTGCTTTAAAGAGTCAAAAATTAGTACTCGAGATGTTGCTGTCGGATATGCCTGATGAAGGGTATAAGTGGGTGGGTGACAGCGATGCAGAGCGTCAGCAACACCAACACGGTGAGCTAAGTGAGTGGGCTAGTCGCCTTGACGTGCAGGTTCGTCCAGAGTTGAAAGCCTTACGTCGCCATCAACCTCAAGCAGATTTATCGCATCCAGCCATGGCGGTGAACTTAGACGCCTGTATTCAATGTAATCGCTGTGTACGCGCTTGCCGCGAAGAGCAGGTCAACGATGTGATTGGCTATGCCATGCGCGGAGCTCATAGCGAAATCGTATTTGATCTCAGTGACCCCATGGGTTTAAGTACCTGTGTAGCGTGCGGCGAGTGTGTGCAGGCTTGCCCGACTGGCGCCTTGATGCCAAAAACCCATATGGGCTCACAAGCAGTCGATCGTAAAGTAGATTCAGTGTGCCCATTCTGTGGGGTGGGTTGCCAAATCACCTATAACGTTAAGGATGAACAGATTGTGAGCGTGGATGGTCGTGATGGTCCAGCGAACCACAGCCGTTTATGCGTAAAAGGTCGCTTTGGCTTTGACTACGTCCACAACCCTCAGCGCCTAACGAAACCATTGATTCGTAAACCTGGCATCAAGAAAGACGAAGGCTCGATTGAGGCGGCTGGTAAAAATCCCAATGATTGGAAAGAAGTCTTCCGAGAAGCCAGCTGGGAAGAGGCGCTAGATTTAGCGGCTGGCAAGTTAAAAGGTTTGCGTGATCAATATGGCAAAAAATCCTTGGCAGGTTTTGGTTCGGCTAAGGGAAGTAACGAAGAGGCATATTTATTCCAAAAACTAGTACGTACTGGGTTTGGTAGTAATAACGTTGATCACTGCACACGTTTATGTCATGCATCAAGTGTGGCTGCGTTACTCGAGGGCGTTGGTTCTGGAGCAGTTAGTAATCAGGTCAATGATATTGAACACTCCGGTCTGATTATGGTGATTGGCTCAAACCCAACTGCCAACCATCCGGTTGCAGCAACTTGGATGAAAAACGCTGCTAAGAACGGTACCAAAATCGTGTTAGCAGACCCACGCATTACCGATATTGGTAAGTATGCTTGGCGAACTTTGCAGTTTAAGCCTGATACCGATGTGGCGATGCTCAATGCCATGATTTACACAGTCATCGAAGAAGGATTGTGTGATCAGGAGTTTGTTAAGAACCGCGCCTCTAATTTTGAGGCTCTCAAAGAAAACATTAAAGGATATAGCCCTGAAGCTATGGCGCCGATTTGTGGCATTCCTGCCGAACGCTTGCGTGAAGTGGCGCGGGAGTTTGCTAAATCCAAAGCCTCGATGATCCTGTGGGGTATGGGCGTGAGTCAACACGTGCATGGAACTGATAATGCTCGCTGCTTAATTGCTCTAGTAAGTATTACTGGGCAAATTGGTAAACCAGGCTCTGGGCTACATCCATTGCGTGGACAAAATAATGTGCAGGGCGCAAGTGATGCTGGCTTGATTCCGATGATGTTCCCCAACTATCAGCGTGTGGATAATCCAGACGCGCACGATTGGTTTGAGAAGTTCTGGAATACGCCGCTAGATAAAAAGCCTGGCTATACGGTTGTGGAGATCATGCATAAGATCACAGCACCTGATTCTGATCCAGATAAGGTGCGGGGGATGTACATCATGGGTGAGAACCCAGCCATGAGCGACCCTGACCTCAATCATGCTCGCCATGCACTGGTATCCCTCGATCATTTGGTTGTACAAGATATTTTCATGACCGAGACCGCCTGGTTAGCTGATGTCATATTGCCTGCTAGTGCCTGGCCTGAGAAGACCGGTACGGTAACCAATACAGACCGCATGGTGCAGTTGGGTAAGCGCGCCCTTAGTCCCCCTGGCGATGCCAAACCGGACCTATGGATTATTCAAGAGTTGGCAAAACGAATTGACTTGCAGTGGGGCTATCAAGGCGAAGAGTGCGGAGTTGCAGAGATCTATGATGAGATGCGCCGTGCTATGCATGCCGCCATTCAGGGGATTACGTGGGAGCGTTTACAGCGTGAGTCTTCGGTAACCTATCCCTGCTTAAGTGAAGACGATCCAGGTCAGCCAATCGTTTTTGATCAATCATTCCCTACAAAGGATGGTAGGGTAAAGCTAGTTCCTGCCGATATTATTCCGGCGAATGAGCGGCCCGATGAGACCTTCCCTTATGTATTAATTACTGGGCGTCAGCTTGAGCATTGGCATACCGGCAGCATGACTCGACGCGCTAGTGTTCTGGATGCGATTGAGCCAATGGCCACGGCGTCAATGTGCGGAGCGGATATGACCCAACTCGCGCTTAAATCGGGTGATGTTATTACTATTCGGTCACGGCGTGGAGAGGTGGTGATTCATGTACGGCGTGATGATGGCACTCCAGCAGGAGCAATCTTTATGCCATTTGCGTATTACGAGGCAGCAGCTAACTTAATGACCAATCCTGCATTAGATCCGTTTGGCAAGATTCCGGAGTTTAAGTACTGTGCGGTTGCGGTTACTAAAGGCGGTAAACCTGCTCAATTCATTGGTTACGAGCTCTTAGTAAACGATGCTATGCTCATTCGATGAGTACAGAGCATGACCAAAATCATCCTGTTTTAATTATCGGAGCCGGTTTAGCCGGCCTAACAGTCGCCCTGCATATTGCGGATCGTCAGCCCGTTATTTTGATGGCCAAACGCCGTTTAAATGAAGCCGCTACTGCGTGGGCTCAAGGCGGTATCGTCGGCGTATTGGACCAAGACGATAGTATTGATTCTCATGTTGCGGATACCGTTACAGCGGGGGCAGGATTAGTAGTGGAGTCTGTTTCTCGCTATGTAGCCGAGAACAGTGCTGAAGCAATTCATTGGTTAGTGGATCAAGGGGTGCCATTTACTCCCGATGTCTCTGGCCCCAAGGGCTTGCACCTAACGCGTGAGGGTGGGCATACGCATCGACGTATTGCACATGCGGCCGATGCAACCGGTAAAGCTATCCATGATGTTCTATTGGATAAAGCGCAAGCCCATCCCAATATCAAGATCTTAGAGAACTGGATTGCGCTGGATCTCATTACGAATAAACATTTACAAACCGTCACTAAATATAAATCAAATCGCTGCTACGGTGCCTATGCACTTAATATAGAAAACAATCGTGTTGAGACTATCTTGGCCAAATCCGTCGTCTTGGCTACCGGGGGTTTGGGGAAGGTCTATCGCTATACCAGTAATCCTGATACGGCGACCGGAGACGGTATTGCGATGGCCTGGCGCGCCGGCTGTCGGATTGGCAATATGGAGTTTATTCAGTTTCATCCAACGTGTTTGTATCACCCCAGTGACCGAACCTTTTTAATTACCGAGGCAATTCGTGGCGAGGGCGGCTTATTGAAGCTTCCCAATGGAGAGTCTTTTATGTCGGAGCACGATGAGCGTAAGGAGTTAGCTCCACGGGATATTGTGGCCCGCGCCATAGACTTTGAAATGAAAAAACATGGTCTAGATTACGTCCATTTGGATGCAACTCATTTGGGTGAAGTCTTTATTAAAGAACACTTCCCCATGATTTATTCCCGCTGCTTGTCGTTGGGGATCGATATTACAAAAGAGCCAATTCCTGTAGTGCCAGCGGCACATTACACCTGTGGTGGCGTTGTTACAGATCTTAAGGGTAGAACAGACCTAACGGGACTGTATGCAGTGGGTGAGGCGACCTATACGGGACTTCACGGAGCAAATCGTCTAGCCTCCAACTCCTTGTTGGAGTGTGTCGTGATTGGTAAGGCAGCTGCTCAGGATATTGCCAATCAGGCCAATATTGATTTGCCTGCTATTAAACTTTGGGATGAGAGTAAGGTGGAGGATGCCGATGAGCAGGTAGTCATTGCCCACAACTGGGATGAGTTACGCTCGCTGATGTGGAACTATGTTGGCATAGTACGGACCACTCGCAGGCTGGAGCGGGCCTTACACCGTATTGAGCTCCTGCGTACCGAAGTTCAGGATTACTACGCTAACTTTAGAGTAACACGCGATTTGATTGAGTTACGCAATCTTCTAGAATGTGCAGAGCTCATAGTGCGCTCTGCGCTAATGCGTAAAGAGAGTCGGGGTTTGCATTACAGTCGCGATTACCCAAAAACCTGGCCAGTTTCGTATCCCACAATTCTGACTCCGATTCAAGCCCAAAAAACTTAAGTTAATGAGTCGATGCGCATCGAGTAATCGATCGCTTCAATATCTTTTGTTAGCTTACCAATGGAAATGCGGTCGACTCCGGTAGCCGCAATTGCTTGTAATTGGTCCAGCGTAATCCCTCCAGAAGCCTCAATGAACGCTCGACCGGCATTGATTTTGACCGCCTCGCGCATTTGATCCAAGGTAAAGTTATCAATCAAAATACTTTTTGCTCCAGCAGAGAGAGCTTCCTGTAACTCTGTAATATTTTCTACTTCGATCTGAACATCAACTCCGGACTGAAGAGCATCGGCAGCTTTTAAAGCAGCTGTGATATTGCCTGCAGCAGCAATGTGATTCTCTTTAATCAGAATTCCATCCCAAAGTGCCATTCGTTGATTTTTACCATTCCCAACTCGGACTGCATACTTTTGCGCTTGGCGAAGACCGGGGAGTGTTTTTCGGGTATCTAATAGTGCACATCCATTTGGATTCGGGCTTACTCCAGCGATCGCATCAACATGTTGACGCGTAATGGTGGCTGTATAAGATAAGGTTTGCAGGAAATTCATCGCGGGGCGCTCGGCACTGAGCAATGCGCGGGCATTCGCATCAATTTCGCAAACCGTCGTATTGGCTTGCATCCAATCGCCTTCCTGGAACTTCCATTGAATCCGAGCTTGCGGATCTAGTTGATGAACTATCGCCTCAAACCAAGCAACACCGCATAAGACAGCCTCTTGGCGAACGATTAATTTAGCATGGCCTTGCCGATCTTCTGGAACTAACTGAGCAGTCCAGTCTCCAGTACCAAGATCCTCTGTTAAAGCATCACGCACATTGCGAGTAATCGCTTGAGAAAGGGATTCGTTTTGCTCAAACATAAAGGGAAAAACTAAGCAGCACCAATATTTTTAATAAAGCCGTGCTGTGCTTTTTCCAAAAGCTCGGGGTGGGCACTGGTAAAGCTAAGCATTCGTTCAATGCACCCTAAGGCTTTTGTCCGTATAGTTTCTTCGATCAAAATCTCACCAGTTTGTTTTTCAAGGCAATCCAATATTCCGCGGAGCCCGTTCATGGCCATCCACGGGCAATTGGCACAACTCTTACATGTGGCACTTTCGCCAGCAGTGGGCGCAGCGATTAATTTTTTACCAGGGGCCAGTTGGCGCATCCGATGCAAAATACCCTGATCAGTAGCAACAATAAATTCATTTGCCTTACCATCAACTACGGCTTTAATCATGGCAGAGGTTGAGCCTACAACATCCGCTTGATCGACTACGTGTTGAGGAGACTCAGGATGAGCTAGGACCATAGCATTTGGATGCTTCTTACGCATCGCAGCTAACTCAGTGGCTTTGAACTCATCATGCACGATACAGGCCCCATTCCAGAGCAACATATCCGCTCCAGTTTGCTCCTGAATGTAACGACCTAAGTGACGATCTGGAGCCCACAAAATTTTATTACCTTGCTGATCTAAATGATGAACAATAGCAAGCGCGCACGAGCTGGTGACCATCCAGTCAGCTTGCGCTTTAACGGCTGCGCTGGTATTGGCGTAGACAACCGTTATGCGATCAGGGTGTGCTTCTCTAAATCGACGAAAGTCTTCAGCAGGGCAGCCTAGATCAAGAGAACAGGTCGCTTCTAAGTCTGGCATAAATACCCGCTTATCCGGACTCAGAATTTTTGCAGTTTCACCCATAAAACGGACACCAGCAACAATCAGGTTTTGGGCAGGATGCTTTTTGCCAAAGCGTGCCATCTCCAAAGAGTCAGAAACAAAGCCGCCAGTTTCATGCGCTAGATCTTGAATATCACCATCGACGTAATAATGCGCAACAATGGCCGCATTCTGGGAGCGAAGTAATTGCTTAATTCGACCAATCGTAGCTTCTTTCTCATCGAGCGAGAGAGGGGCAGGTGTTTTTGCCCATGCTTGAGCGATACAGGTTGTTCCAGAAGCATCTTGCTGTGGATAGTCAAAGAACGCACCTAGGTTTTTGTGGTTAATTACTTCAGTCATCCCGAAATCTTAACCTGCAATTGCTTTAGGGATAAAAATGTGACCCTATAGGGGATTTATATGAAACGCATCATGCTCTTGGCCAAACTTCATCGGGTAGTGGTGACTGAAGCCGATCTGCATTACGAGGGATCCTGTGGGATTGATGAAGATCTGATGGATGCGGCTGATATGCGGGAATATGAAAAGATTGAGCTCTACAACATTAATAATGGCGAGCGTTTTTCAACCTACATCATCAAGGCAAAGCGTGGCTCTGGGGCAATTTCTTTAAATGGAGCAGCTACGCGTAAGGCGCACGTGGGCGATCATTTGATTATTTGCACTTATGGACCGATTGATGATGACCAATCACGGTTACATGCGCCAAAGATCATCTTGGTGGATGAGCGTAATCGCATCAAACAGGTTAAGAATAGTTAGATAGCTGGCTTACTGGCAGTCTAGAAGCCATGAAATAGCCGGTCGATTGCGGTAATAACTTTATTTTGCTCAGGCTTGAGGTTTGCAACTAATTTTTTCAAGATTCTTGCTGGAACAGCTGCCATCTTTGGAGTTTCTAATACGTATTCATTTCCAGCAATCGAAAATAGCGGCATTAAATCTTTAGGAAGTTTTTTTATTTCATAGGAGTTTGCGGCTCTTTAGGGGATAACAACCCTCGTTTCTAAATCGCTAAGAAGGTCTGCCTGTACATCCATTAAGAAAGGTGTGCTTAAGGCGTATTGACCTCCATTTTCATAGACATGAAACCTCGCCATTAGAACGATCTCCATTCGTCGAGCGGCAAACCTTCTTTCTCTACCATTTTGTTATAGACAGAAATAAAGCTCTGATTCTCACTTTGCCAACGGCGAGCTTTTTCCCGTTTAACCAAATCTGTCAAAAAGGCATCGCAGACCTTGGATATATTGATACCTAGGTGCTTTGCCTCATTAAGCACCTCAGTGCTTATTGTTAGGTTGATCGGTTTTTTCAATGGTAAGGGTCGAAGATATGGGGCAATGGTCATCCAATAATAATAAGGATTAATTACCCTTATAGTTTATGCGCATAGATTGGCATATTTAACAAAAAATATCAAGAAATCAATAAAGCTCGGTATTTAAACACTGCACTTAGAACGGTAGTTTGGCATCGGGCTTTACAGCCAATAGGGCTTTCTTAAATTCCCCCTGGATTCGCTGAATTGCTTCATCAGAATCTGCCTCAAAACGTAAGACCACAATCGGAGTGGTATTCGACGGTCTCGCTAAACCAAAGCCATCGGCATATTCCACCCGAACACCATCAATGGTATTGATGGACTGAGAACTTGGGAACTGCGGATTCGCTTTTATCTTATCAAGTAGGATGAAGGCCTCGCCTTCAGCGCAGGGTAGTTGTAGTTCAGGGGTACAAATTGCATTAGGTAAGGCATTTAGTACTTCGCTAGGGTTGGCCACTTTACTAAGGATCTCTAGTAGACGAGCGCCGGTATAAAGCCCATCATCAAAGCCAAACCATCGATCCTTAAAGAAGATATGCCCACTCATTTCTCCTGCTAGTGGTGCGCCAGTCTCCTTGAGCTTAGCCTTCACTAGAGAGTGACCTGTTTTCCACATCAGCGCTTGACCGCCGTGTTGCTCGATCCAAGGGGCTAGATTACGAGTGCACTTAACGTCATAAATAATTTGCCCATTGGGGTGGCGGGTTAGAACATCTTTGGCAAACAACATCATTTGTCGATCTGGGAAGATCACTTGGCCATCTTTGGTCACCACACCTAAACGATCTGCGTCCCCATCAAAGGCTAAGCCCAACTCATTATCTGTGCTAGCGAGATTGCGGATCAGGTCTTGCAGATTCTCAAGATGGGCTGGATCAGGATGATGATTGGGGAAATTGCCATCAACTTCACAAAAAAGTTCCTGAACATCACAGCCTAGTGCTCTGAATAGCTCTCCTGCAAAAGCGCCACCCACACCATTGCCGCAATCGACTGCAATCTTCATGGGTCTGGCAAGGCGAACATCACCCACAATGTATTTGAGGTACTGGGGGAAAATATTGAAGGTGGAGCGCTGACCAGTCCCCTGATGAAAATGCTCACGCTCAATTTGTTTGCGCAAACTCTGAATCTGCTCACCATAAATTGCCGACCCACCCAAAACCATTTTGAACCCGTTGTAGTTCGGGGGATTGTGACTACCCGTAATCATGATTCCGGATTTGGGCTGTATGCTATCTAAAGTTTGATTGGCAGCAAAGTAAACCATGGGGGTAGCTACCATCCCTAAATCAATCACATTGATACCCGTTGAGAGAAGGCCCTTGCTGAGAGCTTCGATGAGTTGAGGACCAGAGAGACGACCATCGCGCCCAACCACTACCTCGGTCTCATTAAGATCACGCATTTGACTACCAAATGCTTGACCAATGGCGTAAGCAATTTCAGGATTCAGGGTTTCATTAATAATCCCCCGAATATCGTAGGCCTTAAAGATGGATGCGGGTACTTGCATAATAATTATTGTTTTAGATAGTTAATGCGGGCAGAGGTTACAGAGTCAAAACCTTCATTATTTGATTGAGACCCCTTGAGCGCTTCTTCAATCGGCCGAGCCAAGACTTTGCCAAGCTCAACACCTGGCTGGTCGAATGGATTGAGATTCCACAGAGCCCCTAAACAAAATGTACGGTGTTCGTATAAGGCTAATAGAGCGCCGAGGTGGTATGCATCTAACTTTGGTAATGCAATTAGATTGCTTGGTCGCTTGCCGGCATAGCTCAAATTTGGATTGGAGGACTCTTTACCATGAGCAAGAGCTTGGGCCTGGGCTAAGCAATTGGCTAAGAGGGCATTGTGATGCTCCTTGGCCTCTGGTAATGAGCTCATCGCCTCCTTCACCACAATAAAATCTACCGGGATGATCTCGGGTCCTTGGTGAAGGAGTTGAAAGTAGGAATGCTGTGCATTGGTACCGGCACTTCCAAAAACGACGGGAGAGCTTGCTTTTAGGTTCTTGCCTTGTCTATCGGTACTCTTGCCATTACTTTCCATATCGAGTTGTTGTAGCCACAATGGGAGGAGTTCTAAAGCATGTGCATAGGGTACCACCGCATATGCCTTAGAGTGATGTTTAGTTTGTTGATGGTAAAGCGCAAGAGCAAGTAAAACGGGTAGATTGTGAGAGATTGGCGTGCTTGCAAAATGCTGATCCATCGTATTGGCACCGGATAAAAATTGTTTGAAGGTCTCAAAACCATACTGCAAAGCAATTGGAAGGCCAACCGCAGACCAGACCGAGAAGCGTCCGCCCACCCAATCCCAAAAAGGGAAAATATTCTCCTTTTGAATGCCAAATGATTCTGCTGCCTTGGTATTGCTGGTGATTGCAAATAAGGAGTTCTGAATTTGGGACGAGGTAAGATTTTTGGCTTTAAACCAATTGATGATGGTCTTTGCGTTCATCATAGTTTCAGAAGTACTAAAGGATTTAGAAACAATCAATACCTTAGTACTATTCGCTTGAGCACGTTCCAAAATATGGCTTAGTTCAGCACTATCGATATTGGCAGCAAAATGAATTCGCATGCCACGATTTGGTTTGTTCGCCGAGTGAGCTAAAGCCTGTACTGCTAGGCGTGGACCAAAATCAGAACCACCAATCCCAATATGAATTAAATCGGTCACACCGACCCATTTATTACATAAACCCTCCATGCGTTGCCAAACCTCAGCAATTGCTGGCATTACATCATTGCCCTTATAAAGCATTGGATTTTTATTTAGATCACGCAGGGTGGTATGCAGGGCAGGTCGGTGTTCTGAGGTATTCACCAGACCACCGGTCAATAACTCAGTAATCTGCCCTTTGAGACCTATTTGATCGGCTTTGGTAAATAGGCTAGCCCACTCTGGTTGACTAATTCCTTGATAAGCAAGATCAAGGGTAAGACCGGCAGCTTGTAATGAACCAAAGACCGCTTTGGAGGGATTGGCGCTATCGCTTTGAGCAGACTTGGTAGACATAGGTAGATTTTATCAATAAGCCCTTAAAAAACCTATTTAAGGCTGAAGTGTTACGATTTTGTCTACATAAACAGCAGAACAATATGGAACGATTAGATTGTGTCGTAGTTGGGGCTGGCGTTGTCGGCTTAGCCATCGCCCGCGAGATGGCTTTGCAGGGTCATGAGACCATCTTGTTAGAGCGCGAGTCCTCATTTGGAACAATTAGCAGCGCTAGAAATAGTGAGGTCATCCATGCGGGCATTTACTACCCAAAAGACTCTCTGAAGGCCAAATTCTGTGTAGAGGGTAATCGCCTTTTATATGAGTATTGTCGCGACCATCAGGTAGGCACCCAACGTTACGGTAAATTAATTGTTGCCAGTGACCAAAAGCAGATCGATGCCCTAGAGGGTCTTTTCTATAAGGCGCAACTCAATCAGGCTCGTGAGATCAGCATCATTTCTGGCAAAGAGGCAAAAACCTTGGAGCCTGATCTTAGGGTTGAGGCAGCCATTCTTTCTAAAACGTCTGGCATTGTAGATAGTCATGCTTATATGCTTTCGCTTCTGGGTGGATTTGAGGATGCGGGCGGCATGGTTGCTTATTTATCACCCCTGATTCGGGCGACTGTTATTGCGGGTGGATTTGAACTGGAAGTAGGAGGTGCAGATGCAATGCGCCTACAAACAAAATATCTAATTAATTGTGCTGGAATGAGCGCTCCTGCCATTGCTAAAAAGATTGAGGGCTTGTCTCCAGAAACAATTCCACAAGCCTATTTTGCGAAAGGCAATTACTTTTCACTCTCTGGCCGATCTCCGTTTCAGCATTTGATTTACCCAATCCCGGAGTCTGGAGGTTTGGGAGTGCACTTAACCCTCGATATGGCAGGCCAAGCTAAGTTTGGCCCGGATGTGGAGTGGTTAGAGATCAAATCGGAAGAGCAAATTAATTACGCCGTTGATCCTAAGCGAGGCGAGCTCTTTTATGAGGCTATCCGTCAGTATTGGCCGAACTTAAAAGATGGCGCACTGCAAGCCGATTATTCAGGGGTGAGAGCTAAGATTGTGTCGAAGGACCAAGCCGCTGGGGATTTTAGGATTGATGGCCCAGAGGAGCATCGCATCGAAGGACTCTATAACCTTTATGGCTTTGAATCACCCGCATTAACTTCAAGCCTTGCGATTGCTCGCCATCTCAGAAAGAGGGTGGTGTAACTAATGCGCCTCAAAAGGATTCAATAGTTTGACATTAAAGCGCTTGAAGTCTTTGATATTTCGAGTAACGATAATCAGCTTTGAGTGAATGGCAGTTGCAGCAATCATGGCATCTTCATTGACCGTATCGGATTGGCGATGCATTAATTTTGCCCAGATCTTAAATCGGGTTGCATCTAAGGGAAGAACTTGATTAGTGGCAATAATTTGATTGAGCCACGTTTCTAGCTCCATAGCTTTTTGCTGATTCTGTTCCCGTGTTAACTCTATACCCGCTTGAATTTCTCCAATCGATACAGCTGATACAAATAGATTGGGTGACGGTATTGTTTTGATCCAAGCAGAAACAGCCCCGTGTGGTTTTGGCTTGCGCAGCTCAGAAATGACATTGGTATCGAGAAGGTACATGGAGTTAAATAGCTCTTGGCTTTCTTCGCTTACTTGCGCCGCGTTTTGGAATGACTAATTCAGCGTTTGCTTGGGGTGATAACAACAGATCCTTGAGGGAGGGCTGATGCGCCTGTTTGATTGCGAGCCATTGGTCAATGGGCACCAATACCGCAGTTTCTGCCCCATGCTTAGTAATAATTTGTGGTCCGTGATCCATGCATTCCTTGAGTAATTGACTAAATCGAGCTTTGGCATCCTGAATTGGCCAGTGAATATTCATCGTGAATTCCTTATTCTGACTAGAATTCTGACTATTTTATCAGTGTCCACCGGACGAAACACTCTAACCAATAATTGAATAAGAGTGACATTACCGCTTTGTCAGAAAAGGACCAAAAGTTAAGGCAATTGGATTACCTCTTTATAATCAAGCCCTCAATGGAAGCGTGGCAGAGTGGTTGAATGCACCAGTCTTGAAAACTGGCGAGGATGAAAGTCCTCCGTGAGTTCGAATCTCACCGCTTCCGCCATCACTCTTATTCGTTCAAAAACAGCTCCTGAAGATCATTCAGATAGCGCATACCCAGTGGCGTTGCCTTGAGTCGAGTTGGATCTTCGTCCAATAAGCCCTTTCGGATTGCCTCATCAATCGCTTTGGAGATTCGATGCAAAGGCAAACCGGTGCGTTCTGTAAATTGATGGGTTGGTACACCATTGATTAATCGCAAACCGTTGAGCATGAACTCAAAGCTTAGATCACTGAGGGCAATGATGCGATTCTCAATGCACGCAGCGTTATCTTTCGCCATCTTATCCATATAAGTCTCTGGATGACGCTCACGTACTTGCCGAGTAATCTTATTTGGATAGGAAATCTTCCCGTGGGCACCTGCGCCGATGCCAATATAGTCACCAAATTCCCAGTAATTGAGATTATGTTTGCATGCTTGACGATCTTGGCAATAGGCGGATACCTCATAGCGTTGATAGCCTCTGTCTTGGAGGATGGAGAGCGCAGCATCAAACATTGCGTCACTATCATCCTCACTCGGTAGTGTAGGGGGATGACTTGCAAAGTATGTATTGGGCTCCATGGTGAGGTGATACAGGGATAGGTGCTTGGTATTAAACGATAAGGCTCGCAATAAATCCGCTTTAGCCTCATCCATAGTCTGCTCTGGTAAGGCATACATTAAGTCGAGATTGATGCTTGCAAAATAGTCTTGAGCAATCTCAATGGCAGCCTGAGCTTCTGAAGAGTTATGGATTCGGCCTAAGGCTTTGAGGTGACGATCATTAAAACTCTGAATCCCAAGTGATACTCGATTAACACCGAGCTGAGCAAACTCTCTGAACTTAGCAGCCTCCACTGATCCGGGATTAGCTTCTAAGGTGATTTCAGCATGCGGCTCTAAGGGAAGCAGTGCGCGAACATGAGAAAGGAGTTGATCTAGCCCCGTTGGTGATAAGAGGCTGGGGGTACCACCACCAATAAAGATGGTATGAACGCGCCGACCCCAAACATTGGGAAGCTCTGTTTGCAGATCAGCAATGAGCGCTTGTATATAACGCTGTTCATCAAAGCCACCATCTTTCACCTGATGCGAGTTAAAGTCACAATAGGGGCATTTGCGCTCACACCAAGGAAAATGAATATAGAGCGAGAGCGGGGGTAAGGCCTTGAGTTGAATAGCAGAGTCAAGCATTGGTGGTAAAGAAGGAAGGGTTTTGTAATTGGTTCATGAGGGTCCTTAAGGCTTGACCACGATGACTAATTTGATTCTTATGCTCGGGGCTAAGTTCTGCAGCCGTCTTATTAAGATCTGAGAGAAAAAAATAAGGGTCATAACCAAATCCATTAACACCCCGAGGTGCATCGATGATTTCACCATCCCAACGTGTTTCCACAATAAGAGGCTTAGCATCAGTAGCATTTCGCACTAATACCAAGGCGCAGACATAATGGGCGCGTCGGTCTTTCTGATCGCGCAGGGCCGTAATGAGTTTTTGATTATTGTCGGCATCAGAACAGTGCGTGCCAGCAAAACGAGCCGAGCGCACGCCCGGCGCTCCAGCAAGAGCATCCACACAAATCCCAGAGTCATCGGCGAGAGCTGGAAGAGAGCTGAGTTGACTAGCATGCCTAGCCTTGGTTAAGGCATTCTCAACAAAACAGTCAAAAGGTTCATCTGCGGCTGGGATCTTGAGCGCCCCTTGAGCGACTACATCGATGGAAAAGGGTTGAAGCAGCTCAGCAAACTCTCGCAATTTGCCAGCATTATTAGATGCCAATACGAGGCGTTGCTTCATTTCAGGACAGTGCTTTTCTTTGCAGTGAGCTCAACTCCTCGATACCGGCTTTCGCCAAATTAAGCAGTGCCTCTAGTTCGGCGCGGGAGAATGGAGCTCCTTCTGCAGTCCCTTGAACCTCAATCATGCCGCCCTTACCAGTCATCACGATATTCATATCGGTATCGCAGGCAGAGTCCTCGGCATAATCCAGATCCAACACAGGAACGCCTTGATAAATGCCAACCGAGATGGCTGCAACGCTATCTAGAATTGGATCGCTAGATATCACTTTGTTTTTGAGTAAGAGGTTGACCGCATCGCGGGCCGCAACATAAGCCCCCGTAATGGCAGCTGTTCTTGTGCCACCATCCGCTTGCAAGACATCGCAGTCTAGGTGGATGGTGCGCTCACCCAAGACCTTCAGATCAAAGACGCTGCGCATCGCACGACCGATTAAACGCTGGATTTCTTGGGTACGGCCACTTTGTTTACCTCTGGCTGCCTCACGATCCGAACGGGTATGGGTAGAGCGGGGTAGCATGCCGTACTCCGCGGTAACCCAGCCCTCACCAGAGCCTTTCTGATGGGGCGGCACCTTTTCTAGGATGCTGGCAGTGCATAAGACCTTAGTATCCCCAAACTCAATCAGGACAGAGCCTTCAGCGTGTTTTGTGAAGGATCGAGTAATAGTAACGGGCCGAAGCTCACTGGCCTTGCGTTGACTAGGACGTTGGTAGGGTTGATTCATGGGAAGGTACCTTTGCAATTTACAATGTCTACATGATATCGAGCATGACAGGTTATGGAAGTGCCTCCCGCCAAATTGAGTTGGGCTCTGGGAGCTTTGCTAATTTACAGGTAGAAATCAGGGCGGTGAACAGCCGTTTTCTGGATCTGAGCTTTCGGATGCCTGACGAGTGCCGCAGTGCTGAAATAGGTATTCGAGATCTCTTAAGCAAATCCCTCAAGCGGGGAAAGATCGAGATACGAGCAGCTTGGCGCATAGCGCACTCTGAGTCAGTTTCTGTAAAAACGACCATTGGTCTTCATCAAGCCACCTTAAGCGCTCTTCAAGAACTTCAGCAAGGGATCCAAAAACAGTTTCCGAATGCAGGTGAACTGCGTATAGCGGATATCTTGCGTTGGCCGGGGGTTGTTGCTGAATCAGAAACCACAGAAGATCAATGGCAGCTTGCGAGTATTGAAGCCAGTCAGGAAGCCCTAAAACAATTACTGAGAGCGCGTCAAGAGGAAGGCAAGGCCCTTGCTCTAGTGCTAGGTAATATTTTGACCTCGATGGAAGCTATCGTGACTCGGATAGAACCCAAGATGCCAGAAACTGTGCACCAATACCAAAGTAAGTTAGTGACCCGACTTGAGGAGGCCTTGGGTTCCTATTCCAAGTCAGCCCAGCTTCCAATCAACACGGAGTTGATGGAGAGAATCCGGCAAGAGGTTGTTCTTTATGCCGTTCGGATTGATGTGGCAGAAGAGTTAGCACGTCTGCAGACTCATCTTCAAACTGCTTATTCTGTCTTAAAAGAGGGTGGGCCCGTGGGTAAACGTTTAGATTTCTTGGTTCAAGAGCTCAATCGCGAGGCTAATACTTTAGGATCAAAATCGGTGAACAAGGATTTCACGAATGCTGCACTTGAACTCAAATTATTGATTGAGCAAATGCGCGAGCAGGTGCAGAATCTCGAGTAAGGCTAATTACTGATGAACACAAGCTCACAATCGTATAAGGGAAGTATGTTGATGATCGTGGCACCCTCGGGTGCTGGTAAATCATCGCTGGTAAACGCATTATTAGAATCAGACCATAGCCTACAACTTTCTTTATCGTGTACCACTCGAGACCCCCGCGCTGGTGAGTTAGATGGGCGTGATTACTTATTCATCTCTAAAGAACAGTTTTTAGCCAAAAGAGACTCTGGCGATTTCTTGGAATGGGCTGAGGTACACGGTAATTTATACGGCACGTCGCGTTCCTGGATCGAGGGCCAAATGCAAAAAGGCAGTGATGTCATTTTAGAAATTGATTGGCAAGGCGCACAACAAATTCGTCAATGTATACCGCAAGCGATCTGGATTTTTATCTTTCCACCCTCGATTGAGGCCCTAGAACAGCGCCTGCATAAACGCGGACAAGATGATGAACAAACGATTGCCAAGCGGGTAGCTGCGGCTCATATAGAGCTTCAGCATGCTCACCAAGCCGAATTTATTGTGATTAACGAGATCTTTGCCGACGCGTTGCGAGATTTACAGGCAATTGTGGCTGCGAGTCGCTTGCGTACTAACCCCATGATGGCTCGTTTTCCTGCACTCGTTAAGCGTCTTGGGGCGTGATTCTAGCCAATCAGTTATCCTATGGGTATTGGAGAGTCTCCTAATCCTTAATAAGTGAGTTCCGTATGGCACGTATTACCGTAGAAGATTGTTTGAAAACCGTCCCCAATCGTTTTGAGTTGGTCCTAGCCGCAACTTACCGTGCGCGTCAGCTGGTTCAGGGTCATGCAGCCCGCGTGGATGCTAAAGATAAGGCAACCGTTGTTGCTTTGCGTGAGATTGCTGCTGGCGTAACCGATCGGGATATGCTGACCAAAGTACCTCTTTAAATTGGAGGTCCCGCTGTGGCGTTACCGGTCACCACATCGGGTTTACAAGGCGAGAGTTCGTCTCGCAAAATTGGTTCAAATCCGGTTGATTTAAGCACAAATCAAGGCGTTATTGCATCTTTGCTGGAGCAATCGAGCCGGCATCTTTTTGGACCAACCTCACAGCCTACGGTCCCACCGAAGCAACAAGTTGTTTCCGTCTCGGGGCTCACCGAGAAACTTCATTACCTCAAGCCAGAGGAAGTAACCCTTATCAAGCGGGCATTTCAGTTTGCCGATGCCGCTCATCTTGGGCAATATCGCCATAGTGGTGAGCCCTACATCACTCATCCCGTCTCTGTTGCCGAATTGTGCGCCAGTTGGCGACTTGATGCGCAAAGCATCATGGCTGCTTTATTGCATGATGTGATCGAAGATTCTGGTTGTACACAAACAGATCTGGTAAACCAGTTTGGAGCAAAAGTTGCTGAGCTTGTTGAAGGTTTAACTAAGCTAGATAAATTAGAGTTTCAGAGTCATGCTGAAGCGCAAGCCGAAAGCTTTCGAAAGATGTTCATGGCAATGGCACGCGATGTTCGTGTGATCTTAGTCAAACTCGCCGATCGTACTCATAATATGCACACCCTAGATGCCGTCCCTGCCGAAAAAAGGCGTCGGGTTGCTCTAGAAACGATGGAGATCTATGCACCCATTGCACATCGTTTGGGTTTGAACCTGATCTATCGTGATTTACAAGACGTAAGCTTTAAGCATTCGATGCCCATGCGCTTTCGGGTGATTGAAAAAGCGGTCAAGAAAGCACGCGGTAATCGCCGTGAGATGGTTGATAAGATTTTGCAGACTGTTCGGATGCAGTTTGCTAAAGCAGGGATTGAGGTAGATCTGCAGGGACGAGAAAAAACTCTCTTTAGTATTTATAACAAGATGCATGCCAAACATTTGAGCTTTTCCCAAGTCTTGGATGTGTATGCTTTTCGTGTCACCGTTCATTCTGTGGATGAAAGTTATCGTGCCTTAGGGATATTGCATTCGCTTTATAAGCCGATGCCAGGTAAATTTAAGGACTACATCGCCATCCCCAAATTAAATGGTTATCAGTCTTTGCACACCACACTGGTAGGACCATCCGGCGTACCCGTCGAATTTCAGATACGCACGGCCGATATGCATGCAGTGGCGGAGTCTGGTGTAGCCGCCCACTGGGCCTACAAAGACGGCTCTCCCGAGTTAAGTGAGGTACAAAATCGGGCACACCAATGGCTTCAGTCTCTGGTGGATATTCAAGACAATAGTGGCGACTCACAAGAGTTCTTGGAGCATGTCAAGATTGATTTGTTCCCAGATGCCGTTTATGTGTTTACTCCGAAGGGGCAAATTCGGGCATTGCCTCGAGGAGCCACCGCACTTGATTTTGCATATTCGATCCATAGTGATTTAGGCAATACCTGTGTAGCGGTCAAGATCAATAATTTGCAATTACCACTCAGAACGGAACTGAAGAACGGTGACATTGTGGAAGTGATTAATTCGACCTCATCGCAACCTAATCCGGGCTGGCTGGAATTTGTTCGCACTGGTAAAGCGCGTGCTGCGATTCGTCATTCATTAAAGACCAAGCACTATGCAGAAGCTCTGCAACTCGGAGAGCGATTATTGGCTAGTGCTTTACGACAACACGGGGTTGATGCAGGCTTATTGGTGCCTGAGTTATGGGAGAAATTACTTCATTGGACTGGTGATAAAACGCGTGAAGAGGTGTGTGTGAACATTGTGCTTGGGCGCAGAACGGCACAAGAACTTGCTTCGCGTTTAAAGATTTTGATTGGGGAAGAGACCGGTTCAGAACAAATGCGACTCGGTACAGGAGATTGGAGCACCTTGCACAATGAACCTCAAGGACAGGCAATTGTGGTGGATGGTCGTGAAGGAATGTCAGTAAGCTTTCAAAGCTGTTGTCATCCCATTCCGGGAGATGACATCATCGGCTACCTTGGTAAGGGTGAGGGCCTACAAATTCATACGCAGGATTGCAAGGTGGCCTCGCGGATGCTTTCAAAAGATAGTGATAAGTGGGTGGGAGTGCAGTGGAGCAAAGACACAAATCGGGAATTTGATGTCGGCATCATCATTGATACTAAGCAAGGAAAAGGTGTGTTAGCAAAAGTGGCCAGCAGTATCACGTCAGCTGATTCGAATATCTTAAACGTTGCGATGGACGATAAGTACAAAGAAGACTCGGTGACAATGCGCTTCACGATTCAGGTGTCTAATCGCCTGCACTTATCCCGAGTATTAAGAGGTCTGCGCTCTAACTCCGATGTATTCAGAGTGGTTCGTAATCGTAGTTCCTAAGTCGGACGACTATAGCTTGTCATAATTCACTGCGACGATATCAATCTCTTTGGGTCCCGCAGGGGTTTGTATTTTGACCGTATCCCCGACCTTTGCCTTGATGAGTGCCTTAGCGATCGGTGAGACCCAGCTCACATAGCCTCGTTCAAGATCTACTTCATCAACCCCAACAATCCGAATAGTGGTCTCCGTCCCCTCAGAATCGCTGTATTGAACAGTAGCACCAAAGAACACTTGCTCGGGGTCGCCGCCATTAGCAATTCGATCGGAGTTATTGACCACCACGGCATTTTCGAGACGCTGATTTAAGAAACGAATACGGCGATCAATCTCGCGCAAACGCTTTTTGCCATAGATATAGTCCCCATTTTCGGAACGATCACCATTGGATGCGGCCCAATGGACAACTTGCACAATCTCAGGGCGCTCCTGATCCAAAAGTTGTAATAACTCCGTTTTCAGGGCTTGATGGCCAATGGGAGTAATGTAGTTCTTCTTATCCATGGCATAATTCTGCCTCATGCGGCTGTAGCTCAGTTGGATAGAGTACTTGGCTACGAACCAAGGGGTCGTGGGTTCGAATCCTGCCAGCCGCGCCATATTCCTCACTTTTGCACCTTAATGGGCAAATGCCACAGTACTTAAATTGTTTGCTTTAATACTAGTTTGCTTTAATACTAATTAACAAGCTTAATTTGAAATCATCACGTTATACAGGTCAAAGGCGTGAATTTATTTTCATAATAATCAATTGAAATTACCCAAGGAGACGAAATGGATTTAGGCTTAAAAGGAAAAACAGCACTGGTTCTTGCATCAAGTCGAGGACTAGGTCAAGCCATGGCGGTTGCCCTGGCACGCGAGGGAGTGAAGGTCGCAGTAACTGGTCGCAATACTGAAGGTCTTCAGCAGACTGTGCAGATGGTCGAGGCTGTGGGTGGAAAAGCCTTAGCTTTAAATTGGGATTTAGCAAATCTTGATTCTGTTGATAACCATATTCAACAAGTTGAGTCTAGGTTGGGGCCCATTGATATCTTGATTAACAATACTGGTGGCCCGCCCCCTACATCTGCTACTGGGCAGGATCCACAGTTATGGCAAAAAAGTTTTAATGAGATGGTCTTATCCCTGATGGCCATCACGGACCGAGTATTACCAGGTATGCGTGAACGCAAGTGGGGTAGAGTAATTACCAGCACGACTTCAGGTGCAATTGTGCCAATCAAAAATTTAGCAATCTCTAACACTCTGCGCGCTGCATTATTGGCATGGTCAAAGACCTTGGCAGCCGAGGTAGCTGCAGAGGGGGTTACTGTTAATGTCGTGATGCCAGGCCGTGTTGCAACCGATCGATTACGTCAATTGGATGAGGCACGTGCGAAGCGCGAGAACATTAGCTATGAACAGGTCGTGAACACAAGTCTTAAAACTATTCCTATGGGACGTTATGGCGATCCTAAGGAGTACGGCGATACGGTCGCGTTCTTGGCAAGTGCTAATGCGTCCTATATCACTGGATCGGTCATCCGTATTGATGGCGGCCAAGTACCGAGTATTTAATCACTATGCTCAGGTTCACTAAAGAGCTGCGCGCAAAAGAGCTCCTTTGGCTTTTCATAGCCCTCGTTTTATCGGTTGCCGCATTATCTAGCGTCAGCTTTCTGGCCGACCGTTTACAACGTAGTTTTGAGATCGATGGGCGTACTTTATTAGCCTCTGATTTGTTGATAGCTGCAGATCAGCCCATTGCCACTCAACTCATTGAGGAAGCAAATGCAAAGAAATTAGGAATAGCACAAACCATCGTGTTTCCTAGTATGGTGAGCCATGGTAGCGAAAGTAAATTAAGTTCGCTCAAGGCGGTTAGTAATGCATATCCACTGCGCGGCAAGCTGCAAATCAGTCGTCAAGATGTACGCAGTAATGACAAAAACTATTCTGTGCTTGAGGTCACTGGGATGCCACCCAAAAATACGGTTTGGGTAGATCCCGCTGTATTAATTTCTCTGCAGGCTAAGATTGGGGATCGTCTAACAATCGGGGATCGTCAATTTCAGATTGATGCCGTGATTGTTCGTGAGCTCGATCGCGGGGCCGCGTTTATGAATTTTGCGCCCCGTGTAATGATTTCTTTAGATGATTTAGCAAGCACGGGCCTAATCGGCTTTGGAAGCCGAGTTACCTATCGGCTATTACTTTCTGGAAGTGATGCCCAAATAAAGTCGTATGAAAACTGGGCCACCCGCTTAATCGAACAGCAAAAACTGCGAGGTCTGCGTATAGAGTCTTTAGAGAACGCACAACCGGTGATGCGTAAGACCTTAGAACGCGCTGAACGATTTTTATCGATTGTTGCTTTGATGACCGCTCTCATTTGTGCCCTTGCAATTGCGTTGGCGGCGCGTCGATATGTATTAAAACAAGCAGATATCAGTGCAGTCTGGAAATGCTTTGGTGCCAGTCAAGGCATGATTTTGCGCAGACAGCTCTATCTACTCGCTATTATTGGACTGGCAGCTAGCTTTTTAGGAGCGGCGATCGGTTGGTTTGCTCAAGAAAGTTTGATGCAATTACTTGGAAGCTTAATTCGGGGCAATCTTCCAGCGCCATCGATTTGGCCTATGGTCTGGAGCATTATTTTTGCACTTTTACTGTTGATGGGTTTTGCAGGACCGCCCATGCTCACCTTAAGTCAGATATCACCGTTGCGTTTAGTGCGACGCGAGTTCGGTAAGGTGCCGTTTACAGCTCGTTCGATGGCTGTTTTTGGCTTCATCAGTTGCTTGGCATTAATCTTTTGGGCAACGCGTGATTGGAAGTTGCTGCTGTGGGTCACCATCTGTTTTGGTGCTGGAGCAATCCTCTTTGCCGCCTTAGCGTACGCGGGTCTTTGGAGCCTAAGTCGATTCGCGCAATCTAACCAGTTAGCTAATATTGGCTTTGCACTTCGTTTTGCCATTAGCGCACAGTCGCGGCGGGCTGCCTTTGCAATGATTCAGGTGAGCTCGCTGGCGCTGGCAATCATGGCACTACTTTTGATCTTTCTGCTACGACAAGATTTATTACAGAGCTGGCAAGCCAATGTGCCGGTCGATGCGCCCAATCGGTTTCTGATTAATATTCAAAACGATCAGAGACAAGCGGTCCGGCAGATGCTAGATAGCGGCGGGGTAGGTCAGGTGCAGTTGTATCCCATGGTACGAGGTAGACTCACGCAAATTAATGGGCGTGAGGTCATGCCCGATCAGTATCAATCTGATAATGCCAAGCGCTTAGTTGATCGGGAGTTTAATTTATCGTATACGTCTATTTTTCCTGAAGATAATCAATTGGTATCAGGGCGATGGTTTGGTGATGATGGCAAACCGCAGATATCAATCGAAAGCGGGATTGCAAAAACCTTGGGACTAAGCTTGGGCGATCAAATGAGCTTTGATATTGCTGGACAAACGATTACAGCCCCCATCACATCAATGCGTAAATTGGATTGGGGATCCATGCAGGTTAATTTCTTTGTCATTTTTCCACCAGAGGCCTTAAAGAGTTTTCCTCAATCCTGGATTACATCCTATCACCAAGCAAAAAATTTAGACTCCTTGGATATTCAATTAGCGCAGCGGTATCCAAATCTAACGATTGTTGATATTGATAATTCTTTGCGGCAAATTCAAGAGGTCTTAAATCGCTTAGCAAATGCACTTGGCTTGTTACTAGCTTTTACCCTTTGTGCTGCCGTTTTGGTTCTATTTGCAGTTCTGGGCTCAACTCAGGATGATCGGTTTAGAGACGCTGCCTTATTAAAAGCAATGGGCACCTCCAAAAAAACCTTGAGGCAATTAGTATTTATGGAACTTGCAACCATTGGTTTGCTGTCAGGACTTCTTGGGGGCCTTGCAGCGAGTGTGAGCACATGGGCTTTAGGACGCTACCTCCTCGAAATCGAGTTTTACTCGTTTGCGAGTGCGATTGCTCTGGGAATGTTGATTGGGCTGCTTGTTAGTCTGATTGCAGGCGCTCAGTTACATCGCAAAATACAAAGTGCTAGCACGATGGATTGTTTGCGCGCAGCGTAATCAGACTTTAGTTAGCTCTCTTTGTTAGGGTGTCTTGGCAGTTCAACTAACTTTGTTCCGGCTATTCGGTCTGGCAACCCTTGGCGATTTTTGCGATCGATGTAAATGGTTAGTGGCCATAAAAAGAGAGACACTACGAACAATACGCCAATGATTTGCCAACCTCGTAATGGATAGGCAGCATGAATAACTAAGCAGGGCACTATCCAAAGTGAACCATAGACATAACGCCAGAAAGCCTGTTTTTTTTCGGGACGATAGCCATCCTCTGTGATGAGTTGTATGCGCCACGTTTGCATTGCAAGAGTTTGCCCATTGCGGCGCCAATACCAAGTAAAGTAGAGAGCTAACACCCCATAGAGATAAAAAAAGGTTAGCCAACTTGGTATTGCCATCCCAAAAACAATGCCAATAATCAGGTTTGGCACTAGGAAGGTAAGGGCAAGAACCCCTAAAAGTATTAATTGCTCGTAGAGATTACAAGAGACCCTACGCCAAAATCGAGGCGAGGGCAATGCATTAAGTTCGCTAGGGTTCATACCCCCAGTTTATTTGATTGCAGGATTTGATGAGGGGTTGCTGCTATTAAGTACTGGACGCGGTTGTATTGTGGGCGAGGTAACGGCTCCGCTTTTTTTCTGGGCACGCTCTTGCTGAGCTAATTTTTGTTTTTCTTCTTCGCTTAGCTGCTGATAAGACTCCCAAGCTGCCTTTTTTTGCTCTGGCGGTAATTGCATACTAGATAAATAATTATCACGCGCCATCCGCCGATCTTTTTGAGGCAGTTTTGACCATTCCGACATACGTCCTTGAAGACGCTCTTGATCGGCTGCGCTCATGGTAGGGTAGCGATTTGCTACCTTTAACCATTTCATTTTGCTGCTTTGATTAAAGCTAGACCAATCGGATTCTAAAGAAGCTAAAACAGCTTGCTGGAGCGGGCTTAAATTTTTCCAATCCAATTTGGATGCCTGCTTACTTGGCTGAGACTCTTTGGATGGGACTTTAGTAACAGGCTCTTGCGAGAAAGCAGAAGTGGGCAAAACGCAGACTAGTAAAGCAAAAATACTGAATGAGAACGCTGCTTTATTCATCACTAAATCTTGTCGTCTTCCGCTTTTTTCTCTTCTGGCTCTGGCTTAGCAAGGGTCTTCATTTTTAGATAGGCCATATACCCGTTATCTGCAAATGCGCTCGGAGGAACATCGTCGGTTAACAGTGCAATATCAACGGTGGCAATATCTTTGATGCGAAGATCTTCTTGCCATTCAACAATGGCGATAAGACCCAGCACGACAATAGCAAGGGGAATAAGCCAAGTGGCAAATGACCACATAGGATTACCAAAGCGCGGTGCATCGAAGTGATGGCCAGCGCCAGCCATTTGTCGGTCCAGAATGAAATTAGGCTCTTGCTTAACACGACTCATTGCTAGAGTTCGTGATTGCAACAATCGATCTTGAAGATTGCCGTCAAGCTGCTGGCTTTGCGCATCTAGAAGATTGGCAACACGTTTACCAAATTGATCCTCAATGGACGGGGTATGCATTTGATGGTTTACTTTCGTATTCACAACACAATTCCTTTAGCTTTTAAGGCAGCGGCCAAGGTATGGGTGGCTCGGGAACAATGGGTTTTCACGCTTCCCTCGCTGCATCCCATGGCAAGAGCAGTCTCGGCCGTACTGAGCTCATCCCAATAACGCATGAGGAAGGCTTCTCGTTGACGAATTGGTAATTTTGTTATTTCAGCCTCCAGGATAACTAACAATTGACTTTGCACGAGCTTTTCCTCCCCGGTTTGGGGCGTTTGGGCCTCATCCCTGATTTCAAGCAGCTCTAAGGGGTCAAAGCTATCCTCGCCGTCCTGACTAGAGCCAAGCGAGGAGAAAGAGGTCTCATAGGCATTTCGGACCTTTTGACGTCTAAACCAATCGTGAATACGGTTTTGTAGAATCCGGGTAAAGATGAGAGGAAGTTCGCTCGCAGGGCGATCACCATATTTTTCAGTCAGGCTAATCATGGCATCTTGAACAATATCTAGGGCGCTAGCATCATCGCGAACGGCATAAACAGCCTGTTTAAAGGCTTTTTTCTCAATACCGGCTAGGAATAGGTTCAGTTCGTGGGCGGACGCCATGCTAAATCGGGGGCTTGCAAAATAGGTTGATTGGGAACAAATTCGCTTATAAATCGATCTGAATTAAGGGCTTAGCTCGCTCATTCTAGGCTATTGCTTTACAATATAAGGCTTACCGCAAAGAAACCATCCATGAAGTGGCTTTAATTTTCTGCGCGGCGGTGCCGTTCGAACCCGGACCATAAGTAAGGGACAGAACAGCCTAAACAATTTTTTGCCGAAAATTGCAAAGGAAAAGGAAAAATGAATACAACAAGTGCTGAGTTTTTAGCGAATAAAGCTAGTCAAACCCCAAGTGGGGTAATTTCAGGAAATGATACGCCTGTCTCCGGACCAGAAATGATTGGTGCTGAGATGCTCGTGCATGCTCTCCATGCCGAAGGTGTTGAATATGTGTGGGGTTATCCCGGCGGGGCTGTACTCTTTATTTACGATGAGATCTTCAAGCAAGATAAGTTTGAACACATCTTAGTTCGTCATGAGCAAGCCGCTGTGCATGCTGCCGATGGTTATGCTCGCGCTACCGGTAAGGTTGGAGTTGCGTTGGTTACTTCTGGGCCAGGCGTGACCAATGCGGTGACTGGTATTGCCACTGCTTACACCGATTCAATCCCAATGGTCATCATTACCGGTAACGTACCAACGTATGCGATTGGGGAAGATGCTTTCCAAGAAGCAGATACGGTTGGTATTACGCGTCCGATCGTCAAACACAATTTTTTAGTCAAAGATATTAAAGATCTTGCCTTAACCTTGAAAAAGGCATTTCATATCGCACGTACCGGCCGACCTGGCCCCGTTTTGGTCGATATTCCAAAGGATATATCGGCAACCAAAGGTCCATTTGTTTACCCGGATACTTTAAATATGCGTTCTTATAACCCAGTGGTTAAGGGTCATAGTGGACAAATTCGTAAAGCCGTCTCTTTATTACAAGAGGCAGAGCGCCCCTATATTTATACCGGCGGTGGCATCATCATGGCGGATGCTGCTCTGCAGTTAAAAGAGTTTGCAGAACTTTTGGGCTATCCAGTAACCAATACCTTGATGGGTTTGGGTGGTTTTCCTGGAACCCATCAGCAGTTTATTGGCATGCTTGGCATGCATGGCACCTACGAGGCCAACATGGCCATGCAGCATTGCGATGTATTAATTGCGATTGGCGCACGATTTGATGATCGTGTAATTGGTAATCCAGCGCACTTTGCAAGCCACCCGCGCAAGATTATTCATATTGATATCGATCCGTCCGTGATCTCCAAGCGAGTCAAGGTGGACGTTCCAATTGTTGGCGATCTCAAAGAGATCTTGGTAGACATGTCTGCACAGATTCGGAGTGCTCCTGCTCGTAAAAATCAAGCTAAGGTTAAAGCTTGGTGGGATCAGATTGCGCTATGGCAAACAAAAGATTGTTTGAAATACGATACCAAATCACAAATTGTGAAGCCACAGTATGTCGTTCAAAAACTTTGGGAGTTAACCAAGGGTGATGCTTATATTTGTTCTGATGTAGGTCAGCATCAAATGTGGGCTGCTCAGTTTTATAAGTTTGATGAACCCCGGCGCTGGATTAACTCTGGTGGACTTGGCACCATGGGCGTTGGCTTGCCCTATGCCATGGGGATTAAGAAAGCCTTTCCTGATAAAGAGGTGGTCACCGTGACCGGTGAGGGCTCTATTCAGATGTGTATTCAAGAACTCTCTACGCTTACGCAATACAACACTCCGATCAAGATTGTTTCTCTGAACAATCGGTATTTGGGGATGGTGCGTCAGTGGCAAGAGCTCACCTATAGCAAGCGCTATTCCAGCTCGTATATGGACTCCTTGCCAGATTTCGTGAAGCTAGCAGAGGCTTATGGACATGTCGGTATGCGAATTGAAACGAAAGCCGATGTGGAGCCTGCCCTCAAAGAAGCATTCAAGCTCAAGGATAGAACCGTATTTATGGATTTCCAGATCGATCCAGAAGAAAACGTTTGGCCAATGGTGCAAGCCGGTAAGGGCATTAGTGAGATGTTGCTGGGAAGTGAGGATTTGTAATGCGCCACATTATTTCTGTCTTGCTAGAGAATGAACCGGGTGCTTTATCACGAGTGGTTGGTCTTTTCTCAGCGCGCGGTTACAACATTGAGACTCTTAGCGTTGCGCCTACTGAGGATCCATCGCTATCGCGCATGACTATAGTGACCATTGGCTCGGATGATGTTATCGAGCAAATCACGAAACATCTAAATCGCCTAGTTGAGGTCGTCAAAGTATTTGATTTAACCGAGGGTGCGCATTTAGAGCGTGAGCTCATGATGATTAAAGTACGTGCGGTTGGTAAGGAACGAGAAGAGCTCAAGCGGACAGCCGATATTTTTAGAGGCCGCATTATTGATGTGACCGATAAAAGTTACACCATTGAGCTAACGGGTGTAGGTAGTAAGCTTGATGCATTTATCAGCGCCATTGATCGTGCATCTATTCTTGAGACTGTACGTTCAGGCGGTTCCGGTATTGGTCGTGGTGAACGGATTCTCAAGGTTTAATTTCAATCATTCTTCGTTTAATTAAGGAAAAAGTATGAAAGTTTTTTATGACAAGGACGCCGATCTGTCCCTGATCAAAGGTAAGAAGGTAACAATTATTGGTTACGGTTCACAGGGTCATGCCCATGCACAGAACTTGAATGACTCCGGTGTGAAAGTCACGGTTGGTCTTCGTAAAGACGGAGCCTCCTGGAAAAAAGCAGCCAATGCTGGTTTGCAAGTCAAGGAAGTTGCTGAGGCTGTGAAAGATGCTGATGTGGTGATGATGCTCCTGCCAGATGAGCAAATTGGCGAAGTCTATAAGAATGAAGTGCATGGCAATATGAAGCAGGGTGCTGCCTTGGCATTTGCGCATGGCTTTAATGTGCATTACGGACAAGTTGTTCCCCGCGCTGATTTAGATGTCATCATGATTGCACCGAAGGCTCCCGGACATACTGTGCGCAGTACCTATACCCAAGGTGGTGGTGTGCCACACCTCATTGCTGTATATCAAGATAAATCAGGTGCTGCACGTGATTTAGCTCTTTCGTATGCAACTGCGAACGGCGGCGGCCGCGCGGGTGTGATTGAGACTAATTTCCGTGAAGAAACAGAAACCGATTTGTTCGGTGAGCAGGCAGTTCTCTGTGGTGGTACTGTCGAACTCATTAAGGCTGGATACGAGACCCTGGTGGAAGCAGGTTATGCCCCAGAAATGGCTTACTTTGAGTGTTTGCATGAACTCAAATTGATTGTGGACTTGATCTATGAGGGCGGTATTGCCAATATGAACTATTCGATTTCGAATAACGCAGAGTATGGTGAGTACGTTACTGGGCCCAAGATTGTGACTGAGGAAACCAAGAACGCAATGCGCAAAGCGTTGCACGATATTCAAACGGGCGAGTATGCCAAGAGCTTCATCCTTGAAAATCGTGCTGGCGCTCCAACCTTGATGTCACGCCGTCGCTTGACTGCTGAACATGAGATTGAGGTGGTGGGTGCAAAATTACGCGCCATGATGCCTTGGATTGCAAAGAACAAATTAGTCGATCAATCCAAGAACTAATTCATAGAAAGTAGATCAATTTATGATGTATCCACACCCCATCATCGCTAAAGAGGGATGGTTGTATTTGGTAGTGATCGGGGTGCTTGCCTTTGTCGTGCATCGCATTGGCGGTTTCTTTTGGTCTTGGCCTCTATGGTTATTTTTTGTTTTCACTCTCCAGTTCTTTCGCGACCCCCAGCGCATCGCCCCGCTTGGTAAGGACCTTGTCTTATCACCAGCCGATGGCAGGATCGTGGTCGTTGAGAAATCACATGATCCCTATGCAAATCGTGAGGCATTAAAAATCAGTGTTTTTATGAATGTATTTAATGTGCATTCCAACCGCTCTGCTGTGAATGGATTGGTTAAACAAGTAACCTATTTCCCCGGAAAGTTTTTTAATGCCAGCATTGATAAGGCTTCGACTGAGAATGAGCGTAATGCAGTAGTAATCGATGCGAATGGCAAGGTAGTTACGTTAGTGCAGGTTGCCGGTTTAGTAGCGCGCCGTATTCTTTGTTATATCCATAGTAATGATCAGGTGAAGCGGGGAGAGCGTTATGGCTTTATTCGGTTTGGCTCACGGGTGGATGTTTACTTACCTCTAGATGCAGAACCTTTGGTTAGTGTTGGTGAAAAAGTATTTGCAACGAATACGGCATTAGCCCGTCTACCAGGATTAGATTGATACATGTTGCCACGCCGTAAATTCCGCCAAGATCGTCTCCGATTTCTGAGGAGTAGAAATGTACGACAGGAGGATTGGGATGGCAATAATGAGTCGCACGATGAGGATCCCATAGCTTCTCCTCCAAGACCACGTAGTAAAAGTATTTATTTATTGCCTAATGCATTTACAACCGCTTCTTTATTCTGTGGATTTTTTGCCATCGTCAATGCTATGAACCATCGCTTTGAGGTTGCCGCCATTGCTATTTTTGCTGCATTGGTCTTGGATGGTATGGATGGTCGTATTGCTCGCATGACCAATACCCAAAGTGCTTTTGGTGAACAATACGACTCACTATCAGATATGGTTTCTTTTGGAGTGGCCCCTGCCCTGGTGGCATATGAGTGGGTCTTAAAGGATCTTGGGAAGTGGGGCTGGCTGGCTGCCTTTACGTATTGTGCAGGTGCTGCTCTACGTTTAGCCCGCTTTAATGCCAACATCGGGGTGGTCGATAAGAAATTTTTTCAGGGTCTTCCCAGTCCGGCCGCTGCTGCCCTAATTGCGGGTTTTATTTGGTTAGCCGATGACAATAAGATTCCGGTTAAGGATTCTGCAATTCCGATCGTCACCTTTTTTATCACCATCTATGCAGGCCTAACCATGGTATCCAATGCGCGTTTTTATAGTGGCAAGGCATTGGATGTTCGTTACCGTGTTCCATTTTGGGTCATGGTTTTACTAATTTTGGTCTTTGTCTTGGTCTCTACTAATCCACCCCTGACCTTATTTGGTGTGTTTGTGGTGTACGCCTTATCGGGCTATGTACTCTGGCTGTGGGAGAGGGCTAGAGGACCCCGAATTGGTGGGGAAACTACAGCTATCCACAAATCAGATTAAATGCGGTATAGTTAAGTCATGTTATTAAAACCAAGCGCACTTTTACTACTTCTACTAGCACTGGGCTTACGGCTCGGGGCGGGTCGCGCTTAGCAAAATGAATTCGTAGTTACTAGCTAACCAACCAGCCCCAGCCAAACAGCTGGGGTTTTTGTTTTATGGAAAAGAGATAATACGCAGAGTGAAAGAGGGAAATGGAATGAGCGACAAATTAATCATTTTTGATACCACCTTACGCGATGGTGAACAGTCACCTGGGGCATCCATGACCCGTGATGAAAAGGTTCGGATTGCGCGTCAGTTAGAGCGCTTGCATGTGGACGTGATTGAGGCCGGCTTTGCTGCCAGCTCGGATGGTGACTTTGCAGCTATTAGTGCAGTTGCCGCAGCCGTGAAGGATTCGATTATTTGCTCTTTAGCAAGAGCGAATGACGCTGATATTACGCGAGCATCCGACGCCTTAAAAGCTGCGAATGCAAAACGAATCCATGTGTTCTTGGCAACAAGTGCTTTGCATATGGAAAAGAAGTTGCGTATGACCCCTGATCAAGTATTCGAGCAGGCAAAGAAATCCATTCGCTTTGCCAGAAATTTAGCGAGTGATATCGAGTTCTCTCCAGAAGATGGTTATCGCTCGGATATGGATTTTTTATGCCGAGTTTTGGAGGCCGTGATTACTGAAGGTGCTACAACGATTAATGTGCCTGACACGGTGGGTTACGCAGTGCCTGAGTTGTATGGTGAGTTTATTAAAACCTTGCGTACTCGTATACCCAATTCTGATAAAGCGATTTGGTCTGTACATTGCCATAACGATTTGGGAATGGGCGTAGCAAATTCTTTAGCAGGGGTTCATATTGGCGGTGCTCGTCAAGTAGAGTGCACCATTAATGGTCTCGGTGAGCGTGCTGGCAATACCTCCTTAGAGGAAATTGTGATGGCGGTTCGTACGCGCAAGGATTTCTTTAAATTAGAACTCGGAATTGACACGAAGCAAATTGTGCCGGCCTCTAAATTGGTCTCGCAAATCACAGGCTTTGTGGTGCAGCCCAATAAAGCGGTGGTGGGTGCCAATGCCTTTGCCCATGCCTCTGGGATTCATCAGGATGGAGTGCTAAAGGCACGCGACACCTACGAGATCATGCGAGCGGAAGATGTGGGCTGGGCTACTAATCGTATCGTGCTTGGTAAGTTGTCTGGGCGTAATGCGTTTAAACAACGTATTCAAGAATTAGGGGTTGTATTGGAGTCAGAGACTGAGCTCAATGATGCCTTTGCACGCTTTAAGGCATTAGCAGATCAAAAATCAGAGATCTTTGATGAAGACATTATTTCCCTGATGTCTGACTCTTCCATTACGGATCAGGGTGAGTACTTTACGTTCATCTCCTTAAACCAACATTCTGAAACCGGAGAAAAGCCAACAGCGAAAGTGGTATTTAAGATGGGTGGCCTAGACATGCATTCAGAGTCTGAGGGCAACGGTCCCGTTGATGCAACTTTGCATGCGATCGAGACCAAGGCGAAGAGTGGCGCTGAGTTATTGTTATATTCCGTTAATGCAATTACCTCGGGAACAGAATCACAGGGGGAGGTTACGGTACGCCTATCTAAGGGCGGGCGGATTGTGAATGGCGTTGGCATGGATCCGGACATCATTGCTGCTTCAGCCAAGGCTTATTTAGCTGCTCTAAATAAACTGCACGACCCAAATGCCATTAAGCTCAACGCCCAAATGGCACCATAAATCTATAAGTGTTTGATTTTTATAGACTTATTATTTAATCACATCGATCCAAGTGTACTAAATGCTTGGGTCTGTTAGAATGCTGAGGCTTTGATTTATAAAGCTTTTTATTAACACGGCATCTCGGGTGCAAGCTCGAATGTTCGCACGTATGGAGTATGAATATGGCAGTTGCAGACATTAATAAGGCGGAAATCGTCCAGCAAAACGCGCGTGGCGCAAACGATACGGGTAGCCCAGAAGTTCAAGTGGCTTTATTAACCGCTCGTATCAACGAACTTACCCCCCATTTCAAGGCAAATGCAAAAGATCATCACAGCCGTCGTGGCTTGTTGAAGATGGTCTCACGCCGTCGCCGTCTCTTGGATTATCTCAAGGGCAAAGATCTGGACCGTTATCGCGCGCTGATCGACAAACTCGGCTTACGTAAGTAATTTCGACTGTTTTTGTCAGCATTGCAATGAAGTAGGGTCTTGCCAAATGGGTAAGTCTCTACTTTGAGTGGTTCTAGATGACCGGCTTCTAGGGATCGTGTCATTCCAATGAACTTCTTCACGAGAGGCTCATTGGAATGGCATCCCAATTGGGTTTTTCTATCAATCACTCCAGTGATATCGCGGCGCTGCTTATCCGCGTAGTAATTATTTGGAGAAAACAATGTCAATATTTAATAAAGTAGTAAAAACTTTCCAATGGGGTCAACATACTGTGACCATGGAAACTGGTGAGATCGCTCGCCAATCTAGTGGCGCCGTCTTACTCAATATGGATGACACCGTGGTTTTAGCTACTGTAGTCGGTGCGAAGACCGCTAAAGCTGGCCAAGACTTTTTCCCTTTAACGGTTGATTACATTGAGAAGACCTACTCGGCAGGTAAGATTCCGGGTGGATTTTTCCGTCGCGAAGGTCGCCCATCCGAAGGAGAGACCTTAACCTCTCGCTTAATCGATCGTCCTATTCGTCCATTATTTCCAGAAGGCTTCTACAATGAAGTTCAGGTAGTTGTTCATGTAATGTCGATCAACCCAGACGTGCCCGCAGATATTCCTGCGCTCATCGCCTCATCTGCTGCATTGGCTATCTCTGGTATTCCATTTAATGGTCCAATGGGCGCTGCACGCGTTGGTTATCGTGATGGCCAATACTTGTTGAATCCAAATCGCTCAGAGCAAACCACTAGCGAACTAGATTTGATCGTAGCCGGTACGCAAGCTGCTGTACTGATGGTTGAATCGGAAGCGCAGCAATTATCGGAGTCGGTAATGTTAGGTGCGGTTGTATATGGTCATGAGCAAGCTCAGATCGCAATCAATGCAATTCAGGAGCTAGTCCGCGAGGCTGGTAAGCCTGAATGGGATTGGAAGCCAGCAGCTAAGAATGAACCATTGATTGCTAAATTGCAAAGTATCGCTGAAGCCCCATTGCGTGAGGCATATCAAATTCGTCAGAAGCAAGCGCGTTCGACCAAGATTAAAGAAGTCGTTGCCAATACGATGTCCCAATTAGCTGCCGATGGTGAGGTTGATGAAGTTGAAGTTGGCAATCTTTTATTTGAGATCGAGGCAAAGATCGTTCGTAGCCAGATTTTGAATGGTGAGCCACGGATTGACGGACGTGATACGCGTACTGTTCGTCCTATTGAGATTCGTAATGGCGTATTACCTCGCACCCACGGTTCTGCGCTCTTTACCCGTGGTGAGACCCAAGCACTGGTTGTGGCTACTTTGGGTACAGCCCGTGATGAACAAATTATTGATGCCTTAGAGGGCGAGTATCGCGATCGCTTCATGTTCCACTACAACATGCCTCCTTTTGCAACCGGTGAGACTGGTCGTGTTGGTACACCGAAGCGTCGTGAGATTGGTCATGGTCGTTTAGCTAAGCGTGCTTTGATTCCGGTGTTACCGAGCTTAGAAGATTTTGCTTACAGTATTCGTTTGGTTTCAGAGATTACTGAGTCCAATGGTTCGTCTTCCATGGCATCGGTATGCGGTGGTTGCTTAGCATTGATGGACGCAGGCGTACCTGTAAAAGCACACGTTGCTGGCGTAGCTATGGGCCTGATTTTGGACGGCAATCGTTTTGCAGTCTTGACCGATATTCTTGGTGATGAAGATCATTTAGGCGATATGGACTTTAAGGTTGCAGGAACTGCGAATGGTATTACTGCCTTACAGATGGATATCAAAGTACAGGGCATTACCAAAGAAATTATGCAAGTTGCATTAGCGCAAGCTCAAGAGGGACGTTTACACATCCTCAGCAAGATGCAAGAAGCGATGGGTTCTGTGCGCACTGAGCTATCAGAGCATGCACCCCGTATGGTGAGCTTTAAGATTCATCCAGACAAGATCCGTGAGGTGATTGGTAAAGGTGGTGCAACCATTCAGGCGCTCACCAAAGAAACTGGTTGCAGCATTGACATTAAAGATGATGGTACTGTCACCATTGCATCGACCAGTGCTGAGGGTATGGCTGAAGCAAAATCACGTATTGAAGGTATTACAGCCGAAGCGGAAGTAGGCAAAATTTACGAAGGCCCTGTTGTTAAGCTTCTTGAGTTTGGTGCATTGGTCAATATCCTTCCGGGTAAAGACGGCCTCTTACATATTTCCGAGATCTCGAATGAGCGCGTCAAGGACGTTAAGGATCATTTGCAAGAAGGTCAAATTGTGCGTGTTAAGTTATTAGCTGCTGACGAGCGTGGTCGTTTACGACTTTCCATGAAAGCACTCTTGGTACAAGATGGTGGTGCAGGTAATTCAGAAATGAGTACAAGCACCAACGAAACCGCCTAAACGCTGGAGATTGGTCATGCGCGTGATGGAGATTCGGGAATTCGGTGCGCCGGAGATGTTGGTCAAGGCAGAACGACCCGATCCGGTGTTGCCCGCTTCAGGCTCGGGAGAGATACTCATTCGGGTGAAGGCAGCAGGTATTAATCGACCTGATGTCTTACAACGAAAGGGCCACTATCCGGTTCCAGCAGGCGCATCAGATATTCCAGGATTAGAAGTTGCCGGAGAAATTATTGGTGGAGATCTAGGTCACCCTGATAATGCTTTTGGACTCAAAATAGGTGATCATGTTTGTGCTTTAGTACAAGGCGGTGGATATGCTGATCTTTGTATTGCTCCGATTGCACAATGTTTGCCATATCCAAAAGGGTTTACCGATATCGAGGCGGCATCCCTTCCAGAAACGTTTTTCACTGTTTGGAGCAATGTCTTTCAGCGGGGTCAATTAAGTGCTGGAGAAACATTACTGGTGCAGGGTGGATCAAGCGGTATCGGAGTCACCGCCATCATGCTGGCTAAGGCAATGGGCCATCGTGTTTTTGTAACCGCTGGTAGTGACGAGAAATGTGCTGCTTGTATCAAACTCGGCGCAGATGTGGCGATCAATTATAAAACTCACGATTTTGTAGAAGAGGTAAAGACGGCCACGAATGGTAAGGGCGTTGATGTGATTTTGGATATGGTTACTGGTACCTATCTGCAACGAGAAATTGATTGCCTTGCCGATGACGGTCGTATTGTGGTGATTGCGATTATGGGCGGCTCCAAATCGGAGATCAATACAGGCCAAATATTGCGCCGTCGTTTGACTGTTACAGGTTCAACACTGAGACCTCGCCCAGTAGCATTTAAGCGCCAGATTGCTAAAGAGCTTCATGAGTATGTATGGCCTTTATTGAATTCAGGCAAATTAAAACCAGTGATTTACAAAACATTTTCCCTAGAACAAGCTGCTGATGCCCATCGCCTGATGGAGTCGAGCGAGCATGTTGGGAAAATTATTCTCACTGTGTAATTAGGATTTACCATGCGCGCACTCACTGTCATTGGTAATTGGAAGATGAATGGCAGTCTTTCTGCTAATCAAGCTTGGATGCAATCGGTCAACGAAGGGATGCAATGTGGCATGCCTGCCGGGCGACGTTTCGGTGTGTGTATTCCCCTTCCTTATTTACACCAGTGCGCACAGTATTTAGCAAGTAGTCAGCTATTACTTGGCGCCCAAGATGTGTCGGCTCACGAATCTGGTGCTTATACCGGTGAGGTCAGTGCGGCAATGCTGCAAGAAATGGATGTGCGTTTTGTAATCGTTGGCCACTCAGAGCGACGGATGCAGTTTGGGGAAGCCAATGAAACGATAGCCTTGAAAGCTGAGTCTGCTTTGGATCATGAGATTACTCCTATTATTTGTGTGGGTGAGACTGCTGATGAGCGAAATTCAGGTCGTGCCATTGAGATCGTTCGGCGTCAAGTGGCCAGTCAGGTTGGCACCTTGCAGGATCGTTTAGTTGACTGCTTAATTGCCTACGAACCAATATGGGCTATCGGTACTGGTAAAGTCGCTAGCGCGCAAATGGCACAAGACATGCATCAGGCTATCCGCTTGCAGTTAGCAGAGTTCAATCATGATGTGGCAGCACATATTGGCATTATTTATGGCGGCAGCATTCGGGCAGATATTGCAACGGAATTATTTGCCATGCCAGATATTGATGGCGGGCTTGTGGGTGGCGCATCTTTGGATGCCCAAGAATTTTTATCAATTTGTCGAGCATAGCTTGGTCGATGAGAGCACTAATTTATTAATGGAGAAATCGTATGGAGTGGCTTAAAACATTATTTGTTGTATTGCAGGTGGTCTCTGCCTTGGCCATTATTGGTTTGGTATTAATCCAGCAGGGTAAGGGAGCGGATATGGGTGCTGCATTTGGATCCGGATCGTCGGGAAGCGTATTTGGTGCAACGGGCTCGGCTAATTTCTTATCCCGCACTACTGCCGTCTTTGCAGTGATCTTTTTTGTAAGCACCCTTGGTATTACCTGGTTGGGTAGTAAAAAGCCTGTTGAGTCAGGGGTTTTATCAAATTCCACTTTGCCGGTTGTGGCGCCAACTCAGCAAGGCACGCAATCCGTTCCAGCCCCCGCAGCGGCGGGTAATACAGAGCCAGCAAAGCCAGTTGTACCAAAGTAATTTCGGGTCATTAAAAAGGGTGCAATGCAGTAGAATTGAAGGCTGTTGTAGGGCTTTTCCAAGATGCCGACGTGGTGAAATTGGTAGACACGCTATCTTGAGGGGGTAGTGGCTTAGGCTGTGCGAGTTCGAGTCTCGCCGTCGGCACCATAGTGGATTAGTTTATTCGGGAATTCTTGTGGTTTTTGTCATTAATCAAGAGTTCAAAGAGTTAAATCGTACATAATTTTTTGTGTTTTGGAATAAAACTGACGCAGGATAGAAGTTGAACCTTTCAAATTACTTCCCAGTGCTGTTGTTCATACTTGTCGGTATCGGCGTGGGATTGGCTCCTATTGTTCTTGGCAAGACTCTCGCTCCCTCCAAACCCGATTTAGAAAAAGTTTCTCCCTACGAGTGCGGCTTTGAGGCCTTCGAAGATGCTCGTATGAAATTTGATGTGCGTTATTACCTCATCGCTATTCTCTTTATCTTGTTTGACCTAGAAACTGCATTTTTATTCCCTTGGGGTGTTGCTTTAAGGGATATTGGCTGGGAAGGTTACCTTGCAATGGTGATCTTTCTTCTGGAATTCATGATTGGTTTTGTGTATATCTGGAAAAAGGGCGCCCTTGATTGGGAGTAAATGTAGATGGCACTTGAAGGCGTTCTAAAACAAGGTTTTGTTACCACCTCTGCGGATCAGTTAATTAACTGGACCCGAACAGGTTCGCTATGGCCTATGACCTTTGGCTTGGCCTGTTGCGCCGTTGAGATGATGCATGCTGGTGCATCCCGCTATGACCTTGATCGTTTTGGTGTGGTGTTTCGTCCATCACCTCGGCAGTCTGATCTCATGATTGTGGCTGGTACTTTGTGCAATAAGATGGCACCGGCTTTACGTAAGGTCTATGACCAGATGCCAGAGCCTCGTTGGGTGCTTTCAATGGGTTCGTGTGCCAATGGTGGTGGTTACTACCATTATTCCTATTCCGTGGTGCGTGGCTGTGATCGTATCGTGCCAGTCGATGTCTATGTTCCTGGTTGCCCACCCACTGCTGAAGCACTGATCTACGGCATTATTCAGTTGCAGGCGAAGATTGGTCGTACCAGTACGATTGCGCGTAAGGGATAAGATGTCCGAGCGCTTAGAACAACTTCATCAGCATTTGGATCGTGTCCTTGGTCAGCGCATAAAGAGCGCTGTGATTGTGCGCAATGAGATCACAATCGTTGTTGACTCTGCAGATTATGCTGAGGCGGCAATACTATTGCGCGATGATCCCAGCCTCTCGTTTGAACAGTTAATTGATCTATGTGGCGTTGATTACAAAGATTATGCAGACGGAGCACGGAGTGGACCTCGCTTTGCAGTGGTTAGTCATTTACTCTCGATTAAATATAATTTGCGCTTGAGACTTAGAGTATTTGCCCCCAACGACGACTATCCTTTACTGGCTTCGATGACGCCCATTTGGAACTCAGCTAATTGGTTTGAGCGTGAGGCGTTTGATTTATTCGGTATCTTATTTGATGGACATGACGATTTACGTCGTATCTTGACCGACTATGGCTTTATTGGCCACCCCTTCCGCAAAGATTTCCCCATCTCAGGTACGGTTGAGATGCGCTATGACCCTGAACTAAAGCGTGTGGTGTATCAACCGGTGTCGATTGAGCCGCGTGAGGTTACGCCACGCGTGATTCGTGAAGAGCAATATGGTGGGTTGAACTAATGGCTGAGATTAAGAACTACACCCTTAATTTTGGTCCACAGCATCCTGCCGCGCATGGCGTCTTGCGCTTGGTACTCGAGCTGGATGGCGAAGTCATTCAACGAGCAGATCCACACATTGGTTTATTGCACCGTGCCACTGAGAAATTAGCTGAGACCAGAACCTGGATTCAAAACGTTCCTTATATGGATCGTTTGGATTATGTCTCCATGATGGTCAATGAGCATGCGTATGTTATGGCGATCGAGAAGTTATTGGATGTTGAAGTACCGATTCGGGCGCAATACATTCGGGTTATGTTTGATGAGCTCACCCGCTTACTCAACCACTTGCTTTGGGTTGGCTGTCACGGGCTTGACGTTGGTGCGATGGCGATATTCTTATACGCCTTCCGTGATCGCGAAGATATCTTTGATATGTATGAAGCGGTATCGGGTGCGCGAATGCATGCTGCTTACTATCGTCCAGGCGGAGTTTATCGGGATCTTCCTGAGCAAATGCCTCAATATGCCAAGTCAGCGATTCGAAGCGAAGGATCAGTTAAGCGTTTAAATGAGAATCGCAGTGGATCTTTATTGGACTTTATCGAGAATTTCAGTAATCGTTTCCCTGCCAATGTCGATGAGTACAACAATCTCTTAACCGATAACCGTATCTGGAAGCAGCGCTTAGTGGGTATTGGTGTTGTGACACCAGAACGTGCTTTACAAATGGGTTTTACAGGACCCATGCTGCGCGGCTCTGGCATCGAATGGGACTTGCGCAAGAAGCAACCCTATGAGGTCTATGACAAGCTCGATTTTGATATCCCGGTGGGAGTGAATGGCGATAGTTACGATCGTTATTTAGTACGCATGGAAGAGATGCGTCAATCGAATCGTATTATTGCGCAGTGCGTAAAATGGCTTCGCGCCAATCCAGGGCCGGTGATGAGTGATAACCATAAAGTGGCTCCCCCTAGCCGAGTTGATATGAAAACGAATATGGAAGAGCTAATCCATCACTTCAAACTCTTTACCGAGGGTATTCATGTGCCGGCTGGCGAGGCCTATGCCGCAGTGGAGCATCCAAAGGGTGAGTTTGGTATTTATTTAATATCTGATGGTGCCAATAAACCCTATCGCTTAAAGATAAGAGCGCCCGGCTTTGCCCATCTTGCGGCGATGGATGAGATGTCGCGTGGTCACATGATTGCCGATGCAGTTACCATCATTGGTACCCAAGACATTGTGTTTGGTGAGATTGATCGATAAATGAATACAAAAAACTCACTCTTCTCTCCTAAAGCGCGTGCCGAGATGGATCGCAATATTGCCAAGTACCCATCCGAGCAAAAGCAATCAGCCGTCATGGCTTGTTTGATTGCCGCCCAAAAGGAGCATGGTTGGGTATCCCCAGCCATCATTGCAGAGGTCGCCGATATCCTTGAGATGCCAACTATTGCGGTTGAAGAGGTGGCTACTTTTTACAATATGTATGAGACCAAGCCGATTGGCCAGTTCAAATTAGTGATTTGTACCAATTTGCCTTGCCAACTTTCACATGGCGAGGAAGCCGCTCAGTATCTCCAGAAAAAATTAGGCATCAGCTTTAATGATACAACACCCTGCGGCACATTTACTCTCAAAGAGGGGGAGTGCATGGGTGCATGTGGAGATTCTCCGGTGTTACTCGTTAATAATCATCGCATGTGTAGTTTTATGAGTCACGATAAGATCGATGCTCTCCTAGACGAGCTGAAGTCTCAAGCAAAACAGGGAGTGTCAGCATGAGCAGTTTGCACAGTCGGCATATCAAGCCCTTAATTCTTGCTGGTTTAGATGGTCAGAACTGGCGTCTCAAAGATTACGAAGCGCGCGGTGGCTATCAGCAATTAAAACGGATCCTGGCTGAAGAGATTACCCCTGATGCCGTGATTGCGGAGCTAAAAGCATCATCATTACGAGGTCGTGGAGGCGCAGGCTTCCCAACCGGCTTGAAGTGGAGCTTCATGCCCAAGAACTATCAGGGCGCTAAATATCTGGTTTGCAATAGCGATGAGGGCGAGCCTGGTACTTTTAAAGATCGCGACATCATGCGCTACAACCCACATGCCTTGATTGAGGGCATGATTATTGGTGCCTATGCCATGGGAATTACAGCCGGTTATAACTACATTCATGGTGAGATCTGGGAAGTGTATGAGCGCTTTGAAGAGGCTTTAGACGAAGCGCGTGCAGTGGGCTATCTTGGTCAAACCATTATGGGAAGCGAGTTTAGCTTTCAATTGCATGCAAGCCCAGGCTTTGGCGCCTATATCTGTGGTGAAGAGACCGCCTTGCTAGAGTCGTTGGAGGGTAAAAAGGGTCAGCCCCGCTTTAAGCCACCATTCCCAGCCAACTTTGGTTTATATGGCAAACCCACAACCATTAACAATACCGAGACCTTTGCGGCTGTCCCATTTGTCTTGGCGATTGGCTCTGATGCTTATCTGAAATTAGGTAAACCCAATAATGGGGGCACTAAAATATTTTCTGTCTCTGGGGATGTCACATACCCCGGTAATTACGAGATTCCCTTGGGTACACCGTTTGCCGAGTTATTAAAGCTCGCCGGTGGTGTTCGTAATGGCAAGCAATTAAAGGCGGTTATTCCTGGTGGCTCATCGGCACCCGTATTGCCCGCTAACATCATGATGGATATGACCATGGACTATGACGCGATCTCGAAGGCGGGATCGATGTTGGGTTCGGGCGCAGTGATTGTGATGGATGAGACCCGCTGTATGGTGCGCTCACTATTGCGTCTGTCGTACTTCTATCACGAAGAGTCCTGCGGTCAGTGCACACCCTGCCGTGAGGGGACCGGTTGGCTCTGGCGTATTGTGAACCGCATAGAGCATGGTCAGGGTCGACCTGAGGATTTAGATCTGCTCAAAGATGTGGCAGGCAATATTCAAGGCCGTACCATTTGTGCCTTAGGAGATGCTGCAGCAATGCCAGTGCAAGGAATGCTCAAGCACTACCTGGATGAGTTTGCCTATCATGTTGAGCACAAGCGTTGTTTGGTTTCTTCTTATGCAAAGGCAGCTTAAGCATGAGTACGGTCAACATGATTGAGATACATGTCGATGGTAAAGCCGTTGAGGTACCTCAGGGTTCGATGGTGATGCATGCCACAAACAAATTAGGTACCTATGTACCGCATTTCTGTTATCACAAGAAATTATCAATCGCAGCCAATTGCCGCATGTGCTTAGTTGAAGTGGAGAAGGCCCCCAAAGCATTACCAGCGTGTGCTACCCCAGTGATGCCCGGCATGAAAGTATTTACGCATTCAGCCAAAGCGGTGGAAGCCCAAAAATCAGTGATGGAGTTCTTGCTCATTAACCATCCCTTGGATTGTCCAATTTGCGATCAAGGCGGTGAGTGCCAATTGCAAGATCTGGCAGTGGGTTACGGGAAGTCCAGTTCGCGTTATAAAGAAGAGAAGCGGGTTGTTTTCCACAAGAACGTGGGCCCATTGATTTCGATGGAAGAGATGTCACGCTGTATTCATTGCACGCGCTGTGTGCGCTTCGGTCAAGAGGTGGCCGGTGTGATGGAGTTAGGCATGATTAATCGTGGTGAGCATTCGGAGATCACTACCTTTGTTGGGCAGACCGTTGACTCTGAGCTCTCGGGCAATATGATCGATATTTGTCCCGTGGGCGCCTTAACCAGCAAGCCATTCCGTTATGCAGCCCGCACCTGGGAGTTGGTGCGTAAACGTTCGCTGAGCCCCCATGATTCTTTGGGAAGTAATACGACCGTTCAGACCAAAGCCAACCGGGTGATGCGAGTGGTTGCTCTAGAGAACGATGATATCAATGAGTGCTGGATTAGCGATCGCGATCGCTTTGCCTATGAGGGCCTCAATAGCACCGATCGTCTTACTACCCCCATGGTGAAGCAAAATGGTCAGTGGTTAGAAACCGATTGGCAATCCGCACTCGATTATGTCGTGCATTCCTTGGGCGATATTCAGAAGCAGCATGGTGCAAACGCTCTAGCAGCCTTAGCTCATCCGATCTCAAGTGTGGAAGAGTTATATCTCTTGCAAAAGGTGATGCGTGGGCTTGGCTCCGGTCACGTGGAGAGCCGTTTACGCCAAGTCGATACACGTGGTGCTGCTCAGCTTGCTTGGTTAGGAATGTCGATTGCAGAGATCAATCATCTCAAACGTGTTTTGGTGATTGGTAGTCATTTGCGCAAAGATCAACCCTTGCTAGCTGCCCGCATTCGAACAGCGACTAAGCGTGGCCTAGAGGTTTATCGATTAGACGCTGGCGGCAATGATTGGTTAATGCCAATCGCGGCTCATCTTCATAGCGCCCCTGCAGATTGGGTGAAGCAGTTAACTGAAATTGCAACTGCGATTGCCAAAGTAAAATCACTGACCTTGCCAGCAGGTTCACAATCTAGCTCGGTATCAGCACCAGCGCAACGCATCGCTGATCAATTATTGGCAGGTACTAATTCAGAGAACCCAGAGAAACAAGCTATTTTCTTGGGTACGCTCGCAATAGCTCATCCGAATACATCGGATTTGCATATCTTGGCTGAGTTCATTGCACACCATACAGGCGCTTGCTTAGGCTTCTTAAGCGAGGGTGGTAATGCGGTTGGTGCACAAGTAGTTGGCGCTACGCAAGGTAATCACGGAAGTGTCGAGAGCCTTTTGCAAAGCAATGCACGCGCTTATGTGATGATGAACCTTGAGCCTCTGATGGATTTACCTAATCCACAGCAAACCCGTGCAGCACTGACAAAGGCGGATACGGTAATTACTCTCAGTGCATTTACGAACCCTGATTTATTAGAGTTAGCCGATGTTATCTTGCCCATCACTCCATATACCGAGACCGTGGGCACTTATATAAATATGGCAGCTCAGGTACAGACCATGCAACCTGCTGTTCGTCCCTTGGCTGACGCAAGACCTGCTTGGAAAGTATTGCGAGCAATGGGTAGTCTGTTGAACTTAGATGGATTCTTATACAACGTACCCGAGGAGGTTCTTGCAGATGCTTTGGCAAAGCCCCTTGAGCATTCCTTAAGTAATTCGTTTACAGCAAACGCGCAGATTCTAAACAAGAGCATCCTATCGGGGTCGATTCAGCGTCTAGCGGATCAAGCTATTTATGCAAGCGATGCAATCGTACGTCGTGCCCCATCTTTGCAACTCACGCGAGACGCCAAGATGGCGAATCAAATTGGCGTGGGTGAGGATTTGTTTGAGCAGTTAAGCTTAAAAGAAGGCGACTTGCTTACAGTTAGCCAAGAAGGAAAGACTCTTGAGGTGCCTGTTACCCTGCAATCTGGATTAGCAAGTGGCGTAGTGCGCATCGCGGTTGGAACTGCGATCAGTACTCAGCTCGGTTCTATGTTCGGAGAAGTCACTATTACTAAAGTGGCGGTCACCGCTTAAAGATAATCATGGCAGATCTCTTGAACATCATCACAACCCAAGGCGCAGATCTTTTTGGTCCTATATGGCCATTGGTATGGACCTTGGTTAAGATCGTGGTGATTGTTTTGCCGATGTTTGCTGCGGTTGCATATCTCACTCTCTGGGAGCGCAAGTTAATTGGCTGGATGCATATTCGCTTAGGCCCCAATCGTGTTGGCCCCTTAGGTTTATTACAACCAATCGCCGATGCCTTAAAGCTCTTAATGAAGGAGATTATTTCTCCGGCGCGTGCAAGTCATACCTTGTACATCATTGCACCCTTGATGGTGCTTACCCCAGCATTTGCTGCTTGGGCGGTGATGCCATTTCAGGCGGAGCTTGTGCTAGCGGATGTGAATGCTGGTTTGCTCTACATCATGGCCATTACTTCGGTCGGTGTTTATGGCGTGATCTTGGCGGGTTGGGCATCTAATTCGAAGTATCCATTCCTCGGTGCGATGCGTGCCTCAGCGCAGATGATCTCCTATGAGATTGCCATGGGTTTTGCTCTAGTGTCCGTATTGATGGTTGCAGGTTCGCTTAATTTAAGCAATATTGTTCGTTCCCAAGAGGTCGGCTACTTCGCCAGCATGGGACTCAATTTCCTTTCATGGAACTGGTTACCACTGTTGCCCATGTTTGTAATTTATTTCATATCGGGCGTTGCTGAAACCAATCGTCATCCCTTTGATGTGGTGGAAGGGGAGTCGGAGATTGTTGCAGGTCATATGGTGGAGTACTCGGGTATGGCATTTGCGCTTTTCTTCCTCGCTGAATACGCCAATATGATCTTGATTGCCGCCTTAGCATCCACCATATTCTTGGGCGGTTGGTTACCCATCCTTGATCTACCGGTCTTACGCGATATCCCCGGCTTCTTCTGGCTATTTGCCAAAACCTTTTTCTTACTCTCCTGTTTTATTTGGTTACGTGCCACCTTGCCACGCTACCGCTATGACCAGATTATGCGTTTGGGTTGGAAAGTTTTTATCCCCTTGACGGTATTTTGGGTTCTTTTGGTTGGGGCTTGGATTTTGTCCCCATGGAATATCTGGAGCTAAGCGATGATGTTTAAACGAATCTCTCAGTTCTTAGATAGCTTGATGCTAAAAGATATCTTGACTGGCATGTCGATTACCGGCCGTTACTTATTTAAGCGGAAGATCACCGTCCAATACCCTGAAGAAAAGACTCCTTTGTCTCCTCGTTTTCGTGGGCTTCATGCATTGCGTCGCTATCCCAATGGGGAAGAGCGCTGTATTGCTTGCAAACTATGTGAAGCGGTGTGCCCTGCCTTGGCTATTTCGATTGAGTCGGATCAGCGTGAGGATGGTACGCGCAGAACAACGCGCTATGACATCGATTTAACCAAGTGCATCTTCTGTGGTTTTTGTGAAGAGGCTTGCCCAGTCGACGCCATTGTTGAAACCAATATTTTTGAATACTTTGGTGATAAGCGTGGGGATTTGTATTTCACGAAAGAGATGTTGCTTGCGGTTGGCGACGAGTATGAAAAACAAATTGCTGCAAATCGTGAGGCCGATGCACCCTATCGTTAATTGATTTATGAACTTTGATCCATCCACTCTTTTTGCTGTTTTCTTCTACGCCTTTGCTGCTTTGCTGGTCGTAGCTGCATTGCGAGTGGTGACCGTATCTAACCCAGTGCATGCCGCTTTATTCCTCGTACTCGCATTCTTTAGTGCATCGGGTATTTGGATGTTGCTCAAGGCGGAGTTCTTAAGCTTAATTCTGATCTTGGTGTATGTGGGTGCCGTGATGGTACTGTTTTTGTTTGTGGTGATGATGCTCGATCTTGATTTAGCCCACCTACGTCGTGACTTTAAAAAATACCTTCCTCTGGCAATGCTCATTGGCGTGGTTATCATCCTCGAGTTATCAATTGTCTTGATCCGAGGATTTATTGGTACCACTGCCCCCGTCAATATCCTTCCCGAGGTGGTCTCTGCTAACAACACTCAGGCACTTGGCTATCTGATGTTTACCGATTACCTCTATGCTTTTGAGATCGCCGGAATCATTCTCTTAGTGGCAATTATTGCTGCGGTGGCATTAACCTTGCGTAAGCGCAAGGACGTGAAGGGACAAAATATTGCTGATCAGGTGGCCGTGAAGGCAAAAGATCGGATGCGGATTGTCTCGATGGATTCTAGTAATGAAGCCAAACAGGATCGTAAGTCGCAATCGCCTGAGGGCAAGAGTTAATCATGACCATCACCCTCGCTCATTATCTTGTCCTTGGTGCCATCCTGTTTGCGATTAGCGTGGTTGGCATCTTTTTAAATCGTCGTAATGTGATCATTCTATTGATGGCTATCGAGCTCATGTTGCTTGCTGTCAATATGAACTTTGTGGCCTTCTCCCATTACTTAGGGGATATGGCAGGGCAAGTATTTGTGTTCTTCATTCTGACCGTGGCTGCGGCAGAAGCTGCGATTGGTTTAGCCATTTTGGTGGTCCTCTTCCGTAAGGTCGACACCATTAATGCTGAAGATTTGGATCACCTTAAAGGTTAAGCGCATGGCATCCTCCTTAACCATCGCCCATCTCTGCGCAATACCGCTAGCCCCGCTGCTAGGTTCGGCCATGGCTGGTTTATTGGGAACCCGATTCTTTGGAAATCGGATTGGGCAGGTGGCTACTCAGTCCTTGACAATTTTAGGGGTCACCATTGCCCTGATCTTGTCTTGCTGGGTCTTGTTTGAAGTCAATAACGGCTTCTACTTTGATGGTAGCGTGTATACCTGGATGAAGTTAGGAGAGCTCAGCTTTGATATTGGTTTTCTGATTGATCCACTAACCGCAGTGATGATGGTGGTTGTGACCTTCGTATCCTTGATGGTCCACATTTACACCATTGGCTATATGAAAGGTGAGGAGGGCTATAACCGCTTCTTTGCCTATATATCCTTGTTTACCTTTGCGATGTTGATGCTGGTGATGAGCAACAATATGTTGCAGTTATTTTTTGGGTGGGAGGCGGTTGGTGTGGTCTCCTATCTCTTGATCGGTTTTTATTACGACCGACCCACCGCAATCTTTGCCAATATGAAGGCTTTCTTGGTGAATCGGGTTGGTGACTTTGGCTTCATTTTAGGAATCGGTTTGTTGTTGGCCGCCACCGGTTCCATGAACTACGCCGATATCTTTGCCCAAAACACCGTGTTGGCTGCGCAAACTGTACCTGGAACTAATTGGAACTTAGTAACCGCAGCTTGTATTTGCTTATTCATCGGTGCCATGGGTAAATCAGCCCAGTTCCCCTTGCACGTTTGGTTGCCTGACTCAATGGAGGGCCCAACCCCCATCTCTGCCTTGATCCACGCTGCCACGATGGTGACCGCTGGTATCTTTATGGTGACCAGAATGTCACCGCTCTTTGAGTTGTCTGATGTTGCCTTAAGTTTTATCTTGGTTGTGGGTTCAATCACAGCACTCTTCATGGGCTTTCTTGGAATCGTGCAGACCGATATTAAGAGGGTGGTGGCATATTCCACGCTTTCGCAGTTAGGTTATATGACCGTTGCTCTGGGAGTGTCAGCGTATCCAATCGCCATATTCCATTTAATGACCCATGCATTCTTCAAGGCTTTATTGTTCTTAGGGGCGGGTAGCGTCATTATTGGCATGCATCACGAGCAAGACATGCGCAAGATGGGCGGTTTATGGAAGTACATGCCGATCAGTTGTCTGATGATGTTATTAGGATCCTTGGCACTCATTGGCACTCCATTCTTCTCCGGTTTTTATTCTAAAGACTCCATTATTGAAGCGGTCGCTGCAAGCAGTATTCCTGGCTCAGGCTTTGCTTACTTTGCGGTCATGATGAGTGTCTTTGTAACCGCTTTATATTCTTTCCGTCTTTATTTCTATGTATTTCATGGCAAAGAGCGTTTTGGGCATGATGATCATGGCCACCATGATGCGCATGGCGATCATCACGGCGTGGCCCCTGGCGAGAAGCCGCATGAGTCATCTTGGGTCATTACCTTGCCATTGATTGCGTTGGCAATCCCATCGGTCATCATTGGGTATTACACCATTGATCCAATGCTTTTTGGTACCTTCTTCGGAGATGCAATTTTTGTGGATGCTGCTAAGCATCCGGCGATGGCAAGCTTGGCATCTCATTTCCATGGCCCAGTAGCGATGGCCTTACATGGCTTTATGACCCCAGTATTTTTATTGTTGGTGCTTGGTGTTCTGGTAGCTGCTGTCTGCTACTTATGGGCAACCTCATTGCCCCAGAAGATTGCGAAGACCTTTGCCCCCATTAAAACTCTCTTAGATAACAAATACTACTTGGATGATCTCAATCAGTGGGTATTTTCTAAAGGTGCTTTATTGATTGGCGGTGGTTTGTGGAAGCAGGGCGATCAACGGGTCATTGATGGTTGGTTGGTGAACGGTAGTGCCCATTTAGTAGGTAAGTTCTCCGGTGTGATTCGGCAATTGCAATCGGGTTATTTGTATCACTATGCCTTTGCCATGATCATGGGATTAGTTAGTTTACTAGCTTGGATTTTGTATACCCATATTTATATTGCCTATTAAGCTTAAGCCCTGCCCATGATACTTTCTTACGCCATTTGGATTCCGATTGTTTTTGGTCTGATCATTTTGATCTATGGCTCAGAGCGTCCATCGGCTGGCATTCGTTACCTCGCTTTATTTGGTGCTGTTTTTGGCTTCATTGCCACATTGCCCCTCATTAGCAACTTCGATCTTGCTAATCCGGGGATGCAGTTTGTGGAGAAGATCAGTTGGATTCCGCGCTATGACATTAACTATTACTTAGGTGTTGATGGCATCTCCGTTTGGTTTGTGGTTTTGACCGCCTTCATTAATATTTTTGTGGTGATTGCTGCCTGGGAAGTGATTACTGAGAAGGTATCGCAGTATTACGCCGCCTTTATGATTCTGTCTGGCCTGATGATTGGGGTGTTCTCCGCACTCGATGGTTTGCTCTTCTACATCTTCTTTGAAGCCACTCTAATCCCGATGTACATCATTATTGGAGTGTGGGGAGGGCAGAACCGGATTTATGCAGCCTTTAAGTTCTTCCTCTATACCTTGCTGGGCTCATTACTCGCCTTAATTGCTCTGCTGTATTTGTATAACCTCAGCAATACCTTTGATATTTTGGCTTGGCACCATACAAAGTTGGATATTGTGGAGCAGGTACTCCTCTTTATTGCTTTTTTCATGGCCTTTGCGGTCAAGGTGCCCATGTGGCCATTACACACCTGGTTGCCGGATGTGCACGTTGAGGCACCTACAGGGGGCTCAGTGGTTTTGGCAGCCATCATGTTAAAGCTCGGTGCCTATGGATTCTTACGGTTTTCTTTACCGATCACACCCGATGCTAGCCAATACTTAGCACCTTTCATCATCTTCTTGTCTTTGGTGGCAGTGATTTATGTTGGTTTAGTGGCCCTCGTCCAGCAGGATATGAAAAAACTGGTGGCGTATTCATCGATTGCCCATATGGGTTTTGTGACCCTTGGTTTTTTCATCTTCAGCCCCTTAGGAATAGAGGGTGGCATTATTCAGATGATTTCGCATGGTTTTGTATCGGGTGCGATGTTCTTAGCCATCGGCGTTCTTTATGATCGCATGCACACTCGCCAGATTGCTGATTATGGTGGCGTAGTTCACCGGATGCCGAAGTTTTCTGCATTCATGGTACTCATGGCGATGGCTAACTGCGGCTTACCCGCAACCTCTGGATTTGTGGGGGAGTTTATGGTGATCTTGGCTGCGGTTGATTACGACTTCATGATCGGACTTTTATCAGCAACGGCCCTGATTCTGGGTGCCGCATATTCCCTTTGGATGGTTAAGCGAGTGATCTTCGGTGCTGTTGCCAATGATCATGTTGCGCAACTGGAGGACCTCAATAGTCGAGAGTTTTTTATGTTTATGGTGCTTTCGATCTGCGTGATTGGCATGGGCGTGTATCCCAAACCCTTTACCGACATTATTCATCCGGCGGTTATGCAGCTCTTAGAGCATGTCGCCATTAGTAAACTCTGAGTAAAGAAATCGTATGGACTCCTTTGACCTAATCGCAATTGCTCCAGAGCTCGTTTTAATCACGATTAGCTGCTTACTGCTAGTGACCAGTGCCTTTGTTAAGGAAGCAAAGGCTGATGCTGAACAGGATGTATTCCATGCTCCTAGAGCAGCATCCTATGTGTACTCGGTGGCCTGTCTTCTCTTAATTGGTTTGGGCGCCGCATTCATTACGCGGATTACTGATCTTCCTTACCTTGCTATGGCTGGCTTATTCCAGTCCGATGCGATTGCTAATTTATTAAAAGCAGGATCCTGCTTTGCCTTGCTATTGAGCTTGATTTACTCCAAGCAGTATTTGATTGATCGCGGCTTGTTTAGACCAGACTTCATCGTTCTTACTCTATTTGCGCTATTAGGCCAGCTTGTCCTAATCTCTGCCGCTAATTTACTCACTCTATACCTCGGTCTTGAGTTGATGGCACTTTCAACCTATGGATTAGTGGCAATGCGCCATTCCAGTGGCCTCTCCTCGGAAGCAGCTATTAAGTATTTTGTACTTGGGGCATTGGCATCGGGATTCTTGCTCTACGGTATGTCGATGATCTATGGTGTAACCGGGTCACTGGATTTACTCGAGATCCTCCGGCTCTTGCTTGACCCTAGAATTAATCATTTGGTGATGGCCTTTGGGCTGGTCTTCATTGTGGCTGGTTTAGCCTTCAAGTTTGGGGTGGTGCCATTTCATATGTGGGTACCCGATGTCTATCAAGGCGCCCCCACCGCAGTGACCTTATTAATTGCAGGAGCTCCAAAGCTCGCTGCGTTTGCCTTGCTCTTCCGCTTGCTCATTAATGCTTTATTGCCCTTGATATCAGACTGGCAGCCCATGCTCTTGATCTTGGCAGTCCTCTCTTTAGTACTTGGTAATGTCACTGCGATCGCACAAACCAATCTTAAGCGGATGTTGGCCTACTCGGCCATTGCACAAATGGGTTTTGTATTACTGGGCATGTTGTCAGTCTTTGATGATCATGCTTACAGCGCTTCGATGTTCTATGCGATTACTTACGTAATGACCACCTTGGGTACCTTCGGGTTCTTAATGGTTCTCTCGCGCAAGGGGTATGACTGTGAGACCTTGGATGGCCTCAAGGGCCTCAATCGTAAGCATCCTTGGTATGCCTTTATCGGTCTGATTATGATGTTCTCATTAGCCGGTATTCCGCCAACCGTTGGTTTTGCTGCCAAACTCTCGGTCTTAGAAGCCCTAGTAGATGCTGATTTCATAGCATTGGCTGTGATTGCGGTGATTGCTTCCTTAATCGGCGCCTTTTACTATCTGCGCGTCGTCAAAGTGATGTATTTTGACGAGCCTGTTCATGAGCATGCTGTAAGCGGCTCTAATTTTGCCAAGGGTTTGCTTGGTATTAATGGCTTGATGGTTCTCATTCTAGGAATATTCCCAGCTGGACTCATGAGTCTGTGCTTGAATGCGATGCGTAGTACTCTCATTGGTTCTTAAGCACAACTAGAACATGAGCGAGAAATCCTTCAAAGACCTCGCTCATGATGATGAGCATCTTGCTGAGAAAAAAATTTCAGGGGAGGGTGTTTATGACGGCATCTTCCTCAAAATGAAGCGCGATATCGTTTCATTACCCGATGGTCAACATGCTGTGCGCGAGTATCTGGAGCACCCTGGGGCAGTTGCGATCCTAGCCGTCTTGGATGATGGTCGTGTTTTATTGGAGCGTCAGTACCGTTATCCCATTGCCCAAGCAGTGATTGAGATCCCTGCTGGAAAACTCAATACTGGTGAAGATCCACTATTGTGTGCGCAACGCGAGTTGCAAGAGGAAACTGGTTACACCGCAAAGCATTGGAGCAAGATTCGTCGAATTCATCCCGTAATTTCGTATTCCACGGAGTTTATTGATATCTATTTAGCCGAAGGCTTAAGCCCAGGGCCAGCCCGCTTAGACGAAGAAGAGTTTTTGGATGTCTTTGCATCCCCGCTCGAAGAGCTCTTGAATTGGGTGGAGACGGGCAAGATTACAGACGTCAAGACCATCATATCAACCTATTGGCTTGAGCGCAGACGTTCTCGATCAAGCGTATAAGTCATAAAGCATTAAAATATCAAGATCTATAAAAATACTAATCCACTCTTGAATTTAGGCTCCAAGCCCCCATCTATCCCCCATGAAAGTTTATAACTTAGTGTGCCATCATGAGCATCAGTTTGAAGGCTGGTTTTCTTCTGAAGCAGATTTCTTGAGCCAGCAATCAGGAGGAAGCTTGTGCTGCCCCATTTGCGATACCGCTGAGGTTCGGCGTTTACCATCTGCTCCGCATATTGGGGGTAGGGCTCTTCAAGAACAATCTCAACCCGCGTCAACTGTATCGGAGCCTGCTCAAACGATTGCTTTATCGAATGCCGATCACGGTCAGCTGGAGAAGCAGATCCAAGCGACATTCATGAATGCCATGCGTGATCTCGTTAATAAATCAGAGGATGTTGGCTCATCCTTTGCAGAAGAGGCCAGAAAGATCCATTACAAGGAAACTCCCGAGCGCAGTATTCGGGGGCAGACCAGTGCCGATGAGGTAAGTGCCTTGCGCGAGGAGGGGATTGATGTCCTTGCCCTCCCAGAAATCCCGCTTCTTAAAAATACTTTGCAATAATTCGTATTTGATTATTGATTTACTAGGAAGGCTTGATGGAAGAGCTTAGTTTTTGGGTTGGGATTATTGCCTCCGCAGCATTTGCAATCACAGGCGTGCTAGCAATCTCAGAGCGGGGCGTTGATCTTTTTGGTGTTCTGGTTTTGGGTATTATCACTGCGATTGGCGGCGGAACCATGCGGGATGTGATTATGGGGGTGCCAGTATTTTGGGCCGATGCGCCCATCTATATTATGGTTGCAGCGATTGCTAGTATTTTGACCTTCTATGCAGAGTCGACACTTTCTCAACCTCAGGTATATAAAGCCATCCTCTATATTGACGGTCTAGGCGCCGCCTTATTTGCGATCCAGGGAGCTGACAAGGCTTGGCATTATGACTTTGGCGGCTCTGCAGCAGCAATCATCTTAGGACTGGTGACCGCAATTGGAGGAGGATTGATCCGAGATGTATTAGCTGGTCGCAAAACCTTACTAATGTCCTATGAGCTTTATGCAATCCCCGTATCGCTCGGTTGCATGCTCTACGTCTTACTGTTAAATTATTTCCCGGAATATGCAATACTTGGATCCATTACTTGCATCTTGCTAATCTTTTTATTTCGATCAGCAGCCATCTACTGGAACCTGACGGTTCCAGCGATGTTTATTTCACGCAAGAATTAGTATCAAACCTGAATTACTTAGAGGTCGGCATCACAAACTCGGCGCCTTTTGAGATGCTCTCGGGCCAACGTTGCATGACACTTTTTTGCTTGGTATAAAAGCGCACACCTTCTTTGCCATAGGCGTGAGTATCCCCAAACAAGGAACGCTTCCAACCACCAAACCCATGCCAAGCCATCGGCACTGGTATCGGTACATTAATGCCAACCATGCCAACTTGAACGCGACGAGCAAACTCGCGAGCAATATTGCCGTCACTCGTAAAGCAGGCAACACCATTACCAAACTCATGCGCATTTACGAGCTCAAGTGCTTCACTGAAGTTTGGCACACGCACACAGGAGAGCACGGGTCCAAAGATCTCTTCTTTGTAAATGGTCATGTCAGGAGTAACGGCGTCAAAAAGAGTGCCGCCCAACCAGAACCCTTGATCAAAGCCGGGAACCTTCAGCCCGCGGCCATCCACCAGTAGTTTGGCGCCTCCCGCTACTCCCTTTTCAATGTAGCCTGTGATGCGATCGAGGGCTGCACGTGTAACGATAGGGCCCATCTCCGCATCTAACTCAAGACCATTCTTTACTTTTAGTGTTTTAGTCCGCTCAATCAGTTTAGGCATGACCTTATCAGCCGCATCGCCGACTAAAACAGCCACTGAGATGGCCATGCAACGCTCGCCGGCGGAGCCGTAGGCTGCACCCACTAAGGCATCCACTGCTTTATCGATATCGGCATCGGGCATGACCACCATATGATTTTTGGCACCACCTAAGGCCTGCACCCGTTTACCAAAATGAGCACCACGCTCATAAATGTAATTAGCAATCGGGGTAGAACCCACAAAGCTAATCGCTTTGACATCGGGATGCTCAATCAATGCATCGACAGCCTCTTTATCGCCTTGCACTACATTAAATACGCCATCTGGCAATCCGGCCTCTTTCAAGAGGCGCGCAAGCAACAAGGAGGCAGAAGGATCGGTAGGGCTTGGTTTGAGGATGAAGGTGTTGCCACAGGCAATTGCCACAGGAAACATCCACATGGGAACCATGACCGGAAAGTTAAAGGGAGTGATGCCTGCTACAACACCTAAAGGTTGACGCATGACCCAGTTATCAATGTCGGTTGAGACCTGCTCGGTATAGTCACCCTTTAAGAGCTCTGGAATAGCAGTTGCAAATTCAAGGATCTCAATGCCGCGGGTGACCTCGCCCTGAGCATCGGTAAATACTTTGCCATGCTCCGCGGTGATGATGGCAGCAAGCTCATCGCGGTGACGGTTTAATAGATCAAGATATTTAAAGAGAATACGGGCGCGACGGAGCGGCGAGGTATTGCCCCAGGCAGGAAAGGCTGCTTGTGCCGCAGCCACAGCCTTACCCACATCGGCTTTGCTAGCGAGAGCAACGCGACGGGCTATCGAGCCCTTGGCAGGGTTGTGCACATCAGCAAAACGGGTGCCTTGGGGCAATACAACGTGGCCCCCGATGTAGTGCGCAATATCTTCTTTAATTTCAAAGGCTTGGGGAGCGTTCATGGTAATTATGTCTCGTATTGATAATTGGGCCTAGATTGTCTTGGCTAGCAGTAAGGGTTAAGAAACAGTTGGTATCATTTTAATCCTTTCAACCAATTTTGGTCATTTGCGCCATGAGCCTTCTTTTCTCGGAATACCAACTCCAATCCCCACAAGGTCCCCTCCGATTACCCAATCGAGTTGTTGTGGCCCCGATGTGCCAGTACTCAGCTCATGAAGGTGAGGCAAGCGATTGGCATTTAATGCATTGGGGTAATTTACTGAATAGTGGCGCTGGACTCTTCATGATCGAAGCTACTGCAGTAAGCCCTGAAGGCCGAATCACGCCATACTGTTTGGGATTGTGGGATCAAAAAACTCAGACTGCATTAGAAGATAAATTAGTGCGCGCACGTAAACTCGCACCCCAAACATCTGTGTTTATTCAGTTGGCACACGCTGGACGCAAGGCCTCAAGTGCTGCCCCGTGGCAAGGGGGTCAGATCCTACCATCTGAGAATGGTGGTTGGGAGACCCAAGCGCCATCAGCGATTCCGCAGCTGGAGGGTGAGCGCACCCCCCATCAACTCAGCACAGCAGAAATGCAAGCCATTATTCAGAACTTTGTTGAGTCGGCCCATCGTGCAAAAAAAATAGGCATCGATGGCATTGAGTTACATGCAGCACACGGCTATCTTTTGCATCAGTTTTTATCCCCCATTGCGAATCAACGGCAGGATCAATATGGCGGCTCCTTAGAAAACCGCATGCGTTTTGTGCTCGAACTATTTTCAGCGGTGCGTAAAGAATGGGGCGGTGTATTGGGGGTGCGGCTTTCGGCATCCGATTGGCTTGAGCATGGCTGGGGCCTTCCTGACTCCGTTGAGCTCACGCTCAGATTAAAGCAATTAGGCTGTGATTACATTCATGTGTCATCGGGAGGCATTTCTCCTAAACAGCAAATCAAGCTGGGGCCTAACTATCAAGTTCCATTTGCAAAAGAGATTAAACAAAAAACCGGCATGACCACGATGGCCGTTGGCTTGATTACCGAACCACTTCAAGCGGAGGAGATCTTGCAAAACCAAGAAGCAGATTTAATTGCTTTGGCCCGAGCCTTTTTATACAAACCCCGCTGGGGCTGGGAGGCTGCGGCCGCATTGCAGGGACATGTATCTGCTAGCCCTCAATACTGGCGCTGCCTACCTCGTGAGGCACAGGCGGTATTTGCTGATGTCAAAATGGGACAGCGTTAAGATTTACGATAATGATGAACATAATTTTTTTGGAGACGATTCATGCAAACACTTAAACATCAATTAATGCTGGCCTTATCAGCTCTTGCATTAGCGCTAACCGGCACCTTACACGCCCAAACCTTTCCAGATCGCCCCATTACGATCGTTGTTCCTGTTCCTCCCGGAGGATTGGTGGATGCATCGGCTCGCTTATTAACGGAGCCTCTTAATCGCGTGACTGGGCAATCGATCATCATTGATAACCGCCAAGGTGCAAGCGGTAATATTGCTTACCAGTACGTGGCAAAGAGTAAGCCTGATGGCTATACCTTATTAGCCTCTTACTCGGGTTACCACGCTGCCAATCCATTGCTGATGGATAAATTAAGTTGGGATCCGTTTAAGGACTTTACGCCGATTGCATTGCTGACAGTTGCCATGAATGTCATTGCAGTTCATCCATCGGTTCCAGCCAATACTCTTAAAGAGTTTATTGCCTATGCAAAAGCCAATCCGAGTAAGTTAAATTATGCCTCGCAGGGCAACGGTTCGGTATCGCATATAGGTACGGAGATCTTTGAGCAAGCTACTGGTATTAAATTGACGCATGTTCCCTATAAGGGATCAGGCCAAGCCATCCAAGACGTATTGGCTGGGCAAGTTCAGGTCTTCATCACTACGCCACCTTCTGTCATGGGGCATGTCCAAACCGGTAAATTAAAGGCTTTAGCGGTAACTGGTAAGGCACGTCATCCGATGATGCCTAATGTGCCAACCGTCGCTGAAGCGGGTCTACCCGGTTTTGAACTGGAGTCTTGGGTTGCTTTGTATGCCCCCTCTGGAACACCTGCGGCGATCGTGAACAAATTAACGCAGGATGTTAAGAAAGCTCTCGAATTACCCGAAGCCAAGCAACGGGCTGATGCAGCAGGGATTGAGGTGCGCTATCTCAATCCACAGGCTACAGACGCTTTACTCAAGAAAGAGATTGCACTAATGCAAAAAGCGATTAGAACAGCCAATATTAAGCTTGATTGAGCGCTAGCGGATCTGATAAGTTTTGCGCCAAGGCGCACGCCACACTGAGCAGTAGGCGATCGCGTCTTGGTCCGGCCACTAAAGTTACGCCCACCGGCAAACCCTGAGGGCCAGTAGTTACGGTTAGGTTAATGCAGGGCAAACCCGTTAAGGTCCAGCCGCGACTAAAAATAGGATTCCCAGTTTGGTCGATTGTGCTGGGCGCCTCACCGATAGCACTAGGTGCAATCAATATATCGTATTGATCTTCAAAAGCTCTATACAGGTCGGAGCGTGCTAATTGTGTTTGCGTGATTGATGCACTATATTGCGAATAGGAGATGAGGTCGCCTTGCTTCAGAATAAGGCTTAGCGTTTCACTAATCTGATCGAAATGATTGAGTTTCTCGAAGGTAAAGCTCTTGGCCATTTCAAATAACATAATCTGTGTTTGTATCTCACTGAGTTTGTCACAAGAGTGCGGCAGAGTAATATCGGGAACACCATTTTTTGCAAAGGGTTTTGCGGCAAAACTAGCCAAGGAAAGGGCTGCAATAGTCTCTTCTTGGGCCATGGCAAAGTCAGATGTTTTACAAATCCCAATGCGAACCTTATGATCGAGTGGATCGATTTTAGCAAGATCATGATCGGCAGACATCGCAGCAACTGCCAGCGCTACATCTGAAACCGTGCGGCCGAATGCACCAAGTGTGTCTAAAGTCACCGATAAACTCTTGACCCCGCCAGTACTAATTTTGCCGTAACTCGGTTTATAACCAACAACACCACAAAAACTTGCTGGCCGAATAATCGATGCAGCGGTTTGGCTGCCTGTTGCGAGTGGGACCATGCAGTCCGCTACGGCCGCGGCTGAGCCGCTCGAAGAGCCTCCAGGTGTATGGTTAAGATTGCGTGGATTTTTGGTTGGACCAGGCTTAAAACTCGCAAATTCTGTTGTTACTGTTTTACCTAGAATGATCGCACCTGCTTCGCGCATTAGCGATACTGAGACTGCATCACACACCGGATGATTATTGCCATAAATAGGTGAGCCATAGTAGGTAGGTAGGTCATGAGTATCAAACAGATCTTTGACGCCAATGGGTAGACCATGGAGTATCCCTTGCACGGCCCCACGGTCAAGCTCCTGGGCAGTGCGGATAGCATGTTCTTTACCGAGACTAACCCATGCATGCACGTGTGATTCGCGGACACCAATTTGGTTGAGACAGTCTAGCAGCAAGTGCTCTGCCTTAATCTCCCGTTGAGCAAGTGCTTTGGCTGCTTGGCTGGCGCTCAGGTTGGCTAGATTTTTCAAAGAATGAACTCCTCTTTTAGAAATGCGTTTATGCTCACTGATCTACAAATAGTTCTCTTAAGAATACCTCAATTTAAATCATGCCTAATTCAACAACTCCCCACACAACCCGTGAAGCGTGGTTGCAAGACGGTGTTCGTCACTTAGAGCCTATTTTTTCAAAGGCGGGCTATGCCATTCCGCCAGTTCGAGTGTCCTGCGGTTTTCCAGCCTCCAGTAGCCCACGGACTACCCTAGGCCAGTGTTGGCCTCGTGAGCGATCAGGTGGTGGCGTTAATGAGATCTTTATCTCACCAAAATTAGATGACCCAGTAGCACTACTTGATACCTTGGTGCATGAGTTATGTCATGCAGTGGATGATTGTCACAGTGGCCATGGCGAAGACTTCAAAGGGATTTGCCAATCCGTTGGTTTAGAGGGGCCGGCTCGCATGGCGCATGCCTCAGAGGAGTTAAATATACGCTTAATGACCATCAGCCAAAAATTAGGGCCATACCCCCACCAAGCGATTGTGTTCCCACCCCCACGGTCAAGTAATTTGAGTCGCAATAAGGCAACCTGCCCACAGTGCGGTTTTGAGGTTACTCTTCTGAAACGCTGGTCAAGTTATGGCGCTCCCATTTGCCCAAAAGACAATATCCGTATGGTAGAAGCTGCTCTTTCAATTCCTGCAGCAGAAACCGATGAAGAGGCAAGAGAGAAAGAGCGAAAGGCCGATCGTGAGATCCGCAGAGCCATCAGCTAGTAAAATTAAATTCTTAAGCCATATACAGAGACCATCACTAATGAACACTCAGAAAAAAATAGTTAGCCCAAAAATTGCTGTCATTCCAGGAGATGGTATCGGTAAAGAGGTCATGCCAGAAGGTGTGCGTGCTCTTGAGGCGGCTGCCCGGAAGTTTGGTATTCAGTTTCAGTTTGATCACTTTGATTTTGCAAGCTGTGATTATTATCAAAAGTACGGCAAGATGATGCCGGACGATTGGTTTGATACTCTGATGAAGTATGACTCCATTTTCTTTGGTGCTGTTGGTATGCCCAATATCTTGCCAGACCATTTATCACTCTGGGGCAGCTTGATTCAGTTCCGTCGTGGCTTTGATCAATACGTTAATTTACGTCCAGTACGTTTATTGCCAGGCGTGCCATGCCCACTTGCCAATCGCAAACCTGGCGATATTGATTTCTTTGTGGTGCGCGAGAACACGGAAGGGGAGTATTCCGCAGTAGGCGGGAAGATGTTCGCGGATACCGATCGTGAAATTGTGGTGCAAGAGTCTGTCTTCTCCCGCCATGGTGTTGATCGTATATTGAAGTTTGCTTATGAGCTAGCCCAAAGCCGCCCTAAAAAGCATTTAACTTCTGCTACGAAATCAAACGGCATTGCGATTACCATGCCCTATTGGGATGAGCGGGTGGAAGCGATGGCAAAAAATTATGCCGATGTACGTACCGATAAATATCACATTGATATCCTGACCGCACAATTTGTGATGAACCCCGATCGTTTTGACGTCGTGGTTGCCTCTAATTTATTTGGCGACATCCTTTCTGATTTAGGGCCAGCCTGTACCGGAACGATTGCTGTGGCGCCATCGGCCAGTATTAATCCAGAAGGTAAGTTTCCTTCCCTGTTTGAGCCCGTTCATGGATCTGCTCCGGATATTTATGGCAAGAAGATTGCTAACCCCATTGGACAAATCTGGAGTGCGGCTTTAATGCTCAATCACCTTGGTTATCCAGAGGCTGGTCAAGCAGTATTTAATGCTATTGAGAAAGTGTTATCGGCCGGACCAGGGCATGCGCCATTAACCCCTGATATTGGCGGCAAAGCGAGTACTGAGGATTTGGGTAAGGCGATCGCTGCAGCGATTTAATGCGTGAGAAGTGCGACGTTTTAAAGACCCCAAACCGGGGTCTTTTTACTGGACTTGCCAATATCTTCAAGGACCTTTGTATGCGCCTCACAATCCAGATCGCCGGCCTTGAAATAAACCAAATTGGTCGGCAAAGGGATTCTCTCTAGACCATTTACTCCAGTGACGCTGTAGTCGATTAAATCTATCGTCAGATCGTCTTGACCACGGGTCATAGCGAGGTATACCTCAGCCAATAACTGGGCATCCAGAAGAGCGCCATGCAAAGTACGATGCTCATTGCTGATTGCAAAGCGTTCACACAAAGCATCTAATGAGTTACGCTTTCCTGGGAACATACGTCTTGCATCGATCAAGGTATCCACTATCTGCTCTACATGCTCTGTAAAGATGGGTCGCTTTAGTAAGGCATATTCAGTATTGAGAAATGACAGATCAAATGGCGCATTATGAATAATCACCTCAGCATCTTTAACGAATTCAGTAAGCTCATCAACAATGTTTGCAAATAAAGGTTTATCGGATAAAAACTCACGCGAGAGACCATGCACTGCAAATGCACCTTCTGCGATATCGCGTTCAGGATTAATGTAGTGATGAAGGGTTTTACCAGTTTGGCGCCGGTTGATCAGTTCGATGCAACCAATTTCAATAATACGATCACCCGTTGCGGGATTAAGTCCGGTTGTCTCTGTATCTAGAATAATTTGACGCATACCGTATTGTAAAGTCTCTAGGTATCTTTCAGGATCTCAGGCGGTATTTCAAGGGGGCCATTACCAGACCAACGATCAAGATAGAGATAGATGACCGGTGTAATAAACAGAGTAACAAATTGAGAGAGGATTAATCCACCAACGACGCTCACCCCGAGAGGTTGCCGTAACTCTGCACCAGCACCTAAGCCAAGGGCAATGGGTAGGGCGCCTACGATAGCTGTCAAGGTAGTCATCATGATCGGTCTGAAACGCAGAATACATGCCGAACGAATTGCCTCGGTAGGACTCATTTTTTGATTGCGTTGCGCATCCAAGGCAAAGTCAATCATCAGGATGGCATTCTTCTTCACAATGCCGATCAGCATCAAAATACCAATCGTGGCGATGATCGTGAGCTCCATGCCAAACATCCAAAGTGAAAGTAGCGCACCAATTGCAGCAGACGGTAAACCAGCCAAAATCGTAATGGGATGGATATAGCTCTCATAGAGAACGCCCAACAGAATATAAATAACCAGTAGGGAGGCAATGATCAAGATAAATTGACCACCCTGATTGCCTTTAAATACCTTAGCATCACCGCCATAGCTAGTAATGATGGAGGGGGGTAATTGAATGTCTTTAACGTATTTTTCAATCTTGTCGGTTGCATCACCAAGGGGAGCATCTGGAGCCAAGTTAAAGGAGAGGGTCACCGCAGGAATCTGGCCCTGATGGTTGACCGCAGTGGGACCAATAGTGCGTTTGAATGAAGCAAGGCTGGATAGCGGTATGAGTTGATTTGTGGAGCGTCCTCGCACAAATACTTTGGCAAGATCCGTTTCAAACTGGCGTTGATCCTCGGCGGTCTCTAAGATCACGTAATACGTATTGACGCTGGTGTAGATAGTCGAGACCTGACGCTGCCCAAACGCATTGTATAAAGCCTGTCTTATATCGGCTATGGTTACGCCAGATTGAGCAGCTTTCTCACGATTAATATCAATTTGAACATTTAGACCCTTTAATTGGGAATCGCTAGTAACATCACGAAAGATCGGGTCGCTGCGTAATTTCTCGAGTAGTTTCTCGGACCATTCATTGACCCCCTCAAAACCTACACTTTGCAAGGTAAATTGATAACGGCTTTTACTTGCACGACCGCCAAGCTGTAAATTCTGCACTGGACGCATAAAGACTTGAAGGCCGGGAAGATCTCTAAACTTGATCCGTAATCCCTCTAGGACCTTCTTCATGGATTCACGATCACCACGGGGCTTAAGAACAATAAAGAAGCGACCCGTATTACTGCCCGCACTTAGACCGCCACCAAGGATAGATACAAAGTTCGCTACATTAGGGTCATTAGCTACGATCTCAGCAGCCTTATCTTGCAACTCCAACATCGCCTTAAACGAGATGTCTTGATCGGCTTCGGTAGTGACTGTAATTTGACCAATGTCCTCCTCCGGAAAAAAGCCTTTAGGGGTAAGAATAAACATGGCGATCGTAATCACAAAAGTAGCAATCGCGATCCAGAGAACGCGTTGCCGCTTTTCTAAGGCTTGGTCTAAATAGTGGACGTAGGTTTTCTGAGTCCAATTAAACCAGCGATCAAACTGTTTGGTAATTGCAAACTCTGGTGGGTGTTGTCCTGGTTTTGGCAGAAAGCGACTGCAAAGCATCGGCACCAATGTGAGTGATACCACTGCTGAAACTAGAATAGCTAGAGTGACCACGACGGCGAATTCTCTAAATAGCAGACCAATCGGCCCCTCCATAAAGAAGAGTGGAATAAAGACTGCTACCAGGGATAGAGAAATCGAAATGATCGTAAAGCCAACCTCCCGACTACCTTTCAGTGCCGCCTTGAGCGGGTCCATACCTTCATCGACGTAGCGCACGATGTTCTCCAGCACGACGATGGAGTCATCGACAACTAAACCAACTGCAAGGGTAATACCGAGTAATGAGATGTTATCAAGGCTATAGCCCATAAAGTAGAGCAAGAAGAAGGCCCCAATTAAGGAAATTGGGAGACTCAGAGACGGGATAATCGTTGCAGAGATATGCTTGAGAAATAAAAAAATCACCAGCACTACCAGCGCTACGGTTAAGCCTAGGGTGAAATTAACATCATGGATCGCCTCACGAATTGAGTTGGAGCGATCGTTAATGAGGGTTAACTTGATGGATGCCGGTAGTTGTTTCTCAAACTGCGGAATCATTGCTTTTACAGCATCGACTACCTTGACCGTGTTGGCGTTCGGCTGCCGTTGAATGGCAATAGCAATCGAGCGTTCACCATTGGTGGTGGCTAAGGTACGAACGTTTTCGTAGCTTTCAATGACCTGGGCAACGTCCCGCAGATAAATGGGCAAACCATTTTTCTGAGCAACGATGATATTGGCAAAGTCTTGAGCGGATACTAATTGCTTATTGGCGTAAATTGTTAAGAGCTGACGAGGTCCCTCTAGAACACCCAAGGGTGTATTGGAGTTTGCTTTGTTGATTGCTATGGATAGATCTTCCATCGTGAGGTTATTGACTGCCAGAGCATCGGGGCGAGCTTGTACACGGATTGCATAGCGTTTAATACCAAAGACATTAACCTGCGCAACGCCATTAATGGTGGAGAGAGTCGGCGAGATCAAGTTCTCCGCATAGTCATTAAGCTCCGAGAGATCCATGGAGGGTGAGGTCATCGCTACAATTAAGACCGGAGCATCGGCTGGGTTAACCTTGCGATAGGATGGCGGTACAGTCATCTCGATCGGAAGACGTCGCTGAGCGCGTAAGAGTGCTGCTTGTACATCAACCGCTGCTTTATCAATATCACGATCGTTATTAAATTCGAGGGTGATACTGGTCGAACCTAAAGAGTTTACTGAGCTAATCACTGAAATGCCGTCAATGGTAGAAAACTCTTTTTCTAGAGGAAGCGCTACCGAGGAGGCCATATTCTCAGGCGATGCTCCAGGCAGTGAAGCGGATACTGAAATGACCGGTGTATTAAAGCTGGGGAGCGCAGCTACCGGTATGCGCGTGTACGCAATTGCACCGGCTACCACCGTAACCACCGATAGCAATACGGTCATGACCGGCCGGCGGATACATAGCTCAGAGAGCGTCATTTTTTCTCAGTGGGTTTTGACTCTGAGGGTTTTGCTTCAGAGGGCTTTACGTCAGTAGGCTTTGATTCGGCTGCGGCAGGTTTGGCCGGCGGAGTCACTTTGGCCTCCCTAATTTTGACTCCTGGCCTTAAGTTTTGTTTACCTTCGAGGACAATACGCTCACCCACCTCGACCCCAGTAATCGCTGCATTACCTTGGTATTCGTAAGTGACCTTAATGGGCCTTAGACTGACTTTGTCGTCTTGACCAACAATATAAACAAATCGTCCTCTTGGATTAATCACCACCGCTTGCGACGGAATCACAATGGCGTCTTTTAAAGTATTTGCTTCTAGCTTAATCCGTGCAAATTGACCTGGTAATAGGGTGCGTTTTTGATTAGGAATCTGTGCCTTGACGCGGACAGCACCAATAGCTGGATCGACTTGGTTATCCACCACAATTACTTTGCCTTCGTAAATCTGTGTGAGATTATTGCCAACGGTCACCGAGACCTTCAGGTTTGCAATATCGTTTTGCATCAGTAGAGGTATGTTATTTTCTGCAACGATAAATTGCACATTAATTGGGTCGATTTGCGTAATCGTCACCATTGCACCTGTCGTTGAGGTAGCGGTTGAGGTGGTGCTGGAGACCACCACATTACTCGCTTGAACGAGGGAACCAGGAAATACATTGATGATGCCGGAACGCCCATCAATTGGAGAGCGAATGCTATCAAAAGAGAGCTGCACCTCGGCTGCACGCGCGGTGGCCATTGCCGATTTAGCATTAGCCTCTGCAGTGTCTAGACCCGCTTTCGAGATAAAGTTTTTGGCTACCAATTCCTTGGCACGTTGTAACTGACGCTGGGCATCATCGGCTAGGGCTTTTGACTTGTCGTAGTTGGCACGATCATTGCGGTCATCCAAGGTGAAAAGAAGTTGCCCCTTCTTTACATCTTGACCTTCCTTAATATGAATCTCTTTGACCGTGTTTGTAATCATTGGTCGAATGTCGACGATATTGGCTGCGGCTATGGTACCAGTCGACTCAATGACCAGAGGGACATCTTTTTTCTCCAGAACCATGGTGGTGACGGTTTGCACTCCACCACGTTTAACCTCGGGCGGAAAAAAATGATCATAGGCTTTAATGCCTGCGTAGATCAGAACTAGAATGATCAGGATTCGCCACTTGTGCTTGATTACAAAGCTCTTGATATTGGTGAGATCAATGCTTTGAATGCGCGTCAGCAGTGCGTAGCCCCAGGACATCAACTTTGTTTTGAGCCGATTCAGTACGGAAAGTTTTTCAGTCACAACGTTAGTCTAAATAGCTTTTATATTTAATGAGTTAAAGCATTCTCTCATAAGCGATACGTATATGTCGGTTTAGCCCAACATGAGCTTATTTGGCGCTTAAAAACTCCTCGACCCCGCGATTGGCAAGTTGATCTGCTAATTCATTACCGGGGTGTCCGCTATGGCCCCGTACCCAATACCAGGTAATTTCATGATTAGGAAGGAGGGCGTCAAGCTCTTGCCAGAGATCGACATTTTTGACCGGAGATTTATCTGCTGTTTTCCAGCCCCGCGCTTTCCAGCCATTAAGCCACTCGGTTACCCCTTTTTGGACATACTGAGAGTCGGTATAGAGCTCAACCACACTAGCTTGTTTTAAGGCTTTAAGTGCATGAATTACGGCACTAATTTCCATCCGATTATTGGTAGTGGAGTGCGCGCCTCCGTGCAAATGCTTTTCATGATGGCCAGCGCGCAACACCGCACCCCATCCGCCTGGGCCTGGATTACCTTTACAAGCGCCATCGGTATAAATAATGATGTGAGGCTTACTCATGACGTCTTTATACCTGTTCTGTACTTTGTTGACTGGTATTTTGGGCAGCGGGATTAAATTGCGGCAAGGCTTGCAATGTGGTTTTAGGAACGCGACCCACAAGCCGCATCCCCGCATGCCGTTTTATGGCCGAAATTAAAAAGACCGAACCAAAAATAGGCCACCACCGGTTGCCCATTTTTTCTAAGAAAGCCATGCGCGCTAAGTTTTTCTCTTTGCGAACTGGAAGACGGTAGCAGGCGAAGTGGCCTCGATCGACCGAGTAGTCTAAAAGCTTGAGCCAATCCTTGACGCGGAGCAAGCTCATGAACTGCCCCTCTTTGGGGAGATAGGCTTGCCCGATCAGACGCCCTGTGTATTGCCGTAGGCCCCATAGGCTAACTGGATTGAATCCGGAGATCACAACACGACCCTCAGGAATTAATACCCGATCCACCTCTCGCAGGATTTGATGCGGATCGTTCGCAAACTCCAACACATGGGGCAAGATGACTAAATCAATCGATTGATTCGCGAAGGGGAGTTCTTCAGGTATTCCTTCAATCTGCTGATAGGGCAAATCCCCCGCTGATTTAGAGACACCCTGGGGTAATAACATTAACTTAAGAGAAATACGACTCTCTAATAGCGTGTTCATTTGCGGTAAGCCAATTTGTAAGGCGTGGTATCCAAACACATCGCTGACCGCTTGATTAAACAGCAATTGTTCCGATTGCAAGATGTATTGACCGGGCGGGGATAGCAACCAATTTTCCCAGGAGTTCTCGGGAGGGCGCTTAGTTAGCAGATCGGGGGGAGTGCTTGTTATCATAGAAGAATTGACTTGTGTCCCAAGGGTTTGCTAATGGCTTCAAATTCGACCTTACACGTTTGGCCCATTCCTGCCTTTACTGATAATTACATCTGGTGCATTCGGGACAGCCAATCTGCCATCCTCGTGGATCCAGGAGACGCTAAACCAGCCATTCACTATCTCCAGCAAGAACACCTGCAGCTTACTGGCATTCTAATCACTCATTATCACGCTGACCATATCGGTGGTTTAAAGGATTTGTTGATGTGGGGGCATTCTCAAGGGCTATCGTTTCCGATCTATGGCCCTGCTGCAGAAGACATCCCTGAGCGAACTTATGCCTTATTTGAGGGGGATCGGGTGGAGATTGCCAAACCCGCAATCTCCCTTGGCGTACTTGAGGTTCCTGGCCATACTCTGGGTCATATTGCCTATGTGGCCGATGTGGCCCATAACCCCGATCAGAGCCCCAAACTCTTTTGTGGGGATACTTTATTTGCCTCCGGTTGTGGGCGTCTATTTGAGGGTACCCCCAGCCAAATGTCATCCTCTTTATCAAAGTTCCTAGGCTTGCCTGCAGATACTTTGGTGTATTGCACCCACGAGTACACCTTATCGAATATTCGTTTTGCACTGGTAGTGGAGCCCAATAATCACGATTTGCAACAATGGGCCAAAACTGCTCATGATCTTCGGCAGAATAATCAGCCCACAGTTCCCACAACCATTGGCCATGAGCGCCGCGTCAATCCATTTATGCGCTGTGACCAAGAACCCGTCGTCGTTGCTGCAGAAAATACGATTGGTAAAAAACTGAACACTGCAGCAGAGGTCTTGGCGGTGGTGCGAGCTTGGAAGGATCGTTTCTAAAATGAACATCATTCGCAGCCTAAGGATTGTGAGCAGTCTGCTGGTTTTGCTACTCAGCGCTTGCGCTACGACCACCACCACGACTACTAATGAGTGGTCTCCCAGTGCTGATACCAAGCGCGATCCACGTGCTACTCAGGCACCCCGCGTTGATTTGAGTAAGCAGTCAGTTAGTAGCGTGATGGCGCCCTCGAATAATTTATGGATCCATATTCGTCAAGGCTTCCAGCTACCGGAGTTGGATAGCCCTCTCGTCCTTCAACAAACCCGCTGGCTAACAGCGCGACCGGATTATCTTGATCGTTCGATGGCGCGTTCCTCGCGGTATCTTTTTTATATTGTCGAAGAAGTAAATCGTCGCAAGATGCCAAGTGAGTTAGCGCTATTACCTTTTGTTGAAAGTGCATTTAATCCAGAGGCTAAATCAACTGCCAAGGCGATGGGAATTTGGCAGTTTATGCCGAGGACTGGTAAGGATTTCAAGCTAACCCAAAATGTGTTTCGGGACGAGCGGCGTGATGTTATTCAATCGACCAATGCAGCGCTTGATTATTTACAACGTCTGTATAACCAGTTTGGAGACTGGCAGTTAGCACTAGCGGCGTATAACTGGGGTGAAGGTAATGTTGCTAAAGCCATTAAACGTAACCAAGCGCAACGTAAGCCCACTGACTACCGGAGCTTAACAATGCCCAGAGAAACGCGGGAGTATGTTCCAAAGTTAATGGCATATAAAAATATTGTGAACGATCCTGCTGCATACGGCATCGTTTTGCCTGAGCTTGAGAACCATCCTTATTTTGTGGCGATTGATGTGACCCGCGACATTGATGTGGAGGTAGCCGCACAACTGGCAGAGATGTCCTTAGAAGATTTCAGAAACCTCAATCCTGCATTTAATAAGCCTGTTATTTTGGGAGCAGCTGATCAACAAATGCTCTTGCCATTTACTCGTGCCGAACTATTTCAGATGAACTTGGCTAGCTATAGTAAGCCCCTGTCTTCGTGGACCGCCTTAACCGTCACCAAGAGTGAGACCCCGGAGCAATTAGCTACTCGCCTTGCGCTCAATTCCCAGTTGATCCGCGATGTAAATAACATACCGCGAGGAATGCGGATTCGGGCAGGCTCAACGATTTTGATCCCGAAACCCCCAGGAAAAGACTCGGATATTCCAATGCATGTAGCAGAGCATGGCCAGTTAAAGCTAGATAAAACTACACCTCCAAAACCAAAAACCGCTAAGCCTAGTCAGGGCAATAACACGACGGCTAGCACTGCTAAACCAAAGACAGCGAGTACTCAGCAAAAATCCCCATCGACAAATGCATCAAAATCAGCGAAAACAGGAAGTGGTTCGGGTTCAGGTGTAAGTGCCGGTGTTAAAACTACACCCTAGTCATACGATTATTAATCTACGTTGTTTCAAGAGGAATGTAGGATGAGCACAAATTACAAATCATTTCATGAGCAATCGGTTAAAGATCCAAAAGGGTTTTGGTCTGAACAAGCCAAATTAATCGATTGGCATAAGCCCTTTGAGCAGGTTTTGGATTACTCCAACCCACCGTTTGCTAAATGGTTCATGGGTGGGCAAACCAATCTTTGCCATAACGCAGTAGATCGACATTTAAAAGATCGTGCTAAGCAGATCGCACTTGTTGCGGTATCCACCGAGACCGAACAAGAGCACGCTTATACCTTTGAGGAATTGCATGTTGAAGTTAATCGCATGGCTGCTATTTTGCAGGCCAATGGAGTTAAGAAGGGTGATCGTGTCTTAATTTACATGCCGATGATTGCAGAAGCGTGTTTTGCGATGTTGGCTTGTGCGCGCATTGGCGCAATTCATTCGGTGGTCTTTGGAGGCTTTGCATCGCATAGCCTAGCTTCACGCATTGAGGATGCCAAACCCAAAATGATCATTACGGCCGAGGCAGGGATGCGCGGAGGCAAAGCGGTTCCCTATAAGCCACTTTTGGATGAGGCGATTGCTTTAGCAAGTTTTAAGCCTGACAAAGTCTTGATTGTGAACCGAGGTCTTAGTGAATACACCACGGTCGCTAATCGTGATTTGGATTATGCGAACGAGCGAGATAAACATCTCAACACGAAGGTAGCGGTGGAGTGGGTCGATGCCACCCATCCCTCCTATATTTTGTACACCTCGGGCACGACGGGTAAGCCGAAGGGCGTGCAACGCGATACCGGCGGCTATGCCGTAGCGTTGGCAAGCTCGATGCGCTTAATCTTTGGTGGTAATCCCGGCGAGACCATGTTCACGACATCTGATATCGGTTGGGTAGTGGGTCATAGCTACATTATTTATGGCCCCTTGATCAATGGTATGGCCACGATCATGTATGAGGGTACGCCACTACGACCTGATGCGGGCATTTGGTGGAGTTTGGTAGAAAAGTACAAGGTCTCGGTGATGTTCTCTGCACCGACGGCAGTGCGGGTGCTCAAGAAACAAGATCCTGCTTTCTTGAGTAAGTACAACTTATCAACACTGCGTACTTTGTTCTTGGCAGGCGAGCCCTTGGATGAGCCCACCGCATCATGGATTCATGGTGCACTCAAGAAGCCCGTGGTGGATAACTATTGGCAAACAGAAACTGGCTGGCCTATTTTGGCCATTCAGCGAGGCGTTGAGGTGATGCCGCACAAGTTTGGTTCCCCAGGTGTACCGGTTTACGGCTACAACATGAAATTATTGGATGAGTCAACCGGAGCAGAGCTTGGCCCTGATCAAAAAGGAGTGGTTGCGATTGAGGGGCCGCTGCCACCAGGATGTATGCAAACGGTCTGGGGCGATGATCAGCGCTTTGTAAAGACCTATTGGGAAACAGTTCCAGGCAAGATGGTGTACTCCACCTTCGATTGGGCGATTAAAGATAAAGATGGATATTTCTTTATCTTGGGACGCACTGATGACGTGATCAATGTCGCCGGGCATCGCTTGGGAACGCGTGAGATTGAAGAAAGTATTTCAAGTCACGCCAATGTGGCAGAAGTTGCAGTAGTGGGTGTCGAAGACCAGTTAAAAGGCCAAGTGGCAATTGCATTTGTGATTGCTAAAGATCCTGCTAAGCTAGCCAATATGGAAGCTGAGGTGATGAAGACCGTGGACTCACAACTTGGAGCTGTTGCTAGACCAGCACGAGTCTATTTAGTGAGCGCCTTACCAAAAACACGTTCAGGCAAGATCGTGCGACGCGCATTGCAGGCAGTTGCCGAAGGGCGTGATCCTGGTGATATTAGTACGATGGAAGATCAGTCAGTCTTGGCACAAATTAAACAAGTGATTGGGAAGTAGGTAGAGACTGGCTTTTAGGGTGTTGATGGAGTTGACGTCAGTCTTTTTGCCGAGCCCTTAGTGCGGAACTGGTATCATGACGTTGATCAGTAACTAATATATTTGCCCTAGCGCTTAAAGACACTTACCTCCCCGCAATTTAGCCTCGGGTATGTCTTTTGGGGCAAAAAGTGTTGGACGGCAACAGGGTATTGGAGATTGTTTGTCGCCCTTGCTTCCTTCTTTTCCCCCAGCGGTTTTAGCTCTCGCAGATGGTTCTGTCTTTTCTGGTCAAAGTATTGGTGCTACTGGTGAAACCAGTGGTGAGGTGGTCTTCAATACGGCATTGACCGGTTATCAAGAGATCATTACAGACCCTAGCTATGCCAGACAATTGGTCACCTTGACCTATCCGCACATCGGTAATGTTGGTGTGAATGCTCAAGATGCGGAGTCCAGTCAAGTGTATGCCGCAGGCTTAATTATTAAAGACCTCTCCGCATGTGTTTCTAACTTCCGTTCTCAAGATAGTTTGGATCATTATTTACGTGAAGCCAAGGTGCCTGGTATTGCTGGCATCGACACCCGCAAACTCACTCGGATTTTGCGTGATCGGGGCGCGCAATCGGGCGCAATTGTCGCTGGCCAAATCGGAGACGATATAGAGCAACTCACAAAGCGTGCTTTGGCGCTTGCCCAATCTTTTTCAGGAATGACTGGACTCGATCTAGCCCAAGTTGTGACAACACAAAAGCCCTATCAGTGGCAAGAGGGTGAGTGGCAGTTGTTTAGTGAGAATGGTAAGCCTGGGTACTCAGTGATGAAGAGCCCAAGTAAACGCGTGGTTGCTTATGATTTCGGTGTGAAGCGCAATATCTTGCGCATGCTGGCGCAGCGGGGTTGTGCTTTAACGGTAGTGCCCGCCAAGACGCCGGTTGCAGAAGTACTTGCCTTAAAACCCGATGGAGTTTTCTTATCCAATGGCCCTGGCGACCCAGAGCCCTGCGACTACGCAATTAGTGCAGCACAAAGCATCATTGCCAAGAACATTCCTACCTTTGGTATCTGCTTAGGTCATCAGATTATGGGTCTAGCCGCCGGTGCGAAAACATTGAAGATGAAATTTGGTCACCATGGCGCCAATCACCCAGTCAAAGACTTGGATAGCGGCCGCGTTGCCATCACTTCCCAAAACCACGGATTTGCGGTGGATGCAAAAACCTTGCCTAATGATTTACGAGTTACCCATGTTTCATTATTTGATGGCTCGCTACAAGGCTTAGCTTGGAAAGATAAACCGGCATTTTGTTTTCAGGGTCATCCTGAGGCATCACCCGGTCCTCATGACATCGCTTACTTATTCGATCGCTTCATGCATTTAATGAATACGGCTGGCAAAGGAGCTCAATAATGCCCAAGCGGACTGATATTCAGAGCATCCTAATTATTGGGGCAGGACCGATTGTGATTGGTCAGGCCTGTGAGTTTGATTACTCAGGCGCTCAAGCATGTAAAGCATTACGTGAAGAGGGCTATCGCGTCATCTTGGTGAATAGTAATCCTGCCACCATCATGACCGACCCAGAGATGGCGGATGTCACTTATATCGAGCCGATTACTTGGGAAGTGGTCGAGCGCATCATTGCCACCGAGAAGCCCGATGCCATATTACCGACCATGGGTGGTCAAACGGCATTGAACTGCGCATTGGATCTTCATCGCCACGGCGTTCTTAAAAAATACGGTTGCGAGTTAATCGGCGCTTCCCCTGAAGCAATTGATAAAGCAGAAGATCGCCAGAAATTTAAAGATGCCATGACCAAGATTGGTTTGGGCTCTGCAAAGTCTGGTATAGCGCATTCGATGGAAGAGGCGCTGACTGTTCAGCAACGCATCCAAATAGAGACTGGTAACTCAGGCTTTCCGGTAGTGATTCGGCCGTCGTTCACCATGGGCGGCTCCGGCGGTGGCATTGCTTACAACCGTGAAGAATTTGAAGAAATTTGTAAACGCGGCCTAGATTTATCGCCCACCCATGAGCTGTTGATTGAAGAATCACTCTTGGGTTGGAAAGAGTTTGAGATGGAAGTGGTGCGTGATCGTGCCGATAACTGCATCATCGTCTGCTCGATTGAGAACTTAGATCCCATGGGTGTGCATACGGGTGACTCGATTACGGTTGCGCCTGCACAAACACTCACAGATAAAGAGTATCAAATCATGCGGAACGCATCGATTGCGGTCTTGCGCGAGATTGGAGTCGATACCGGCGGTTCGAATGTGCAGTTCTCGATTAATCCAGTGGATGGTCGCATGATCGTGATTGAGATGAACCCACGGGTCTCGCGTTCATCGGCATTGGCATCCAAGGCAACAGGCTTCCCAATTGCTAAGGTGGCTGCGAAGTTGGCGGTGGGCTACACCCTAGATGAGTTGCATAACGATATTACGGGTGGCGCTACGCCAGCATCGTTTGAGCCCAGTATTGATTATGTGGTCACCAAGATTCCACGCTTTGCATTTGAGAAGTTTCGTGAGGCTGACCCACGCTTAACCACTCAAATGAAATCGGTGGGCGAAGTAATGGCAATCGGCCGTACCTTTCAAGAGTCGTTTCAGAAAGCTCTGCGCGGTCTAGAGGTCGGAGTAGATGGCCTAGATGAGAAGTCCACAGATTTGGAAGACATTATTCAAGAAATTGGTGATCCAGGGCCTGATCGGATTTGGTATGTGGGTGATGCTTTCCGCATGGGTATGGATATCCAACGGGTTTTTGAAGAAAGCAAGATCGATCCATGGTTCTTAGAGCAGATTAAAGAACTAATTGATATCGAGGGCGCTGTCAAAGAACGCAGCTTGAAGAACATGACCGCTCCTGAGTTGCGCTTTCTAAAGCAAAAAGGATTTTCAGATCGTCGTTTAGCATCATTACTTAAGACCGATGCCAAGGCAGTACGGCAGGCACGCCATCAACACAAGGTCTTCCCCGTTTATAAACGGGTTGATACCTGCGCCGCCGAGTTTGCAACCAATACCGCCTATATGTATTCCACCTATGAGGCAGAGCATGGTGAGTGCGAGTCACAACCCACTCAGCGCGATAAGATCATGGTCTTGGGCGGTGGTCCTAATCGGATTGGTCAAGGCATTGAGTTTGATTACTGCTGTGTACATGCCGCCTTAGCGATGCGTGATGATGGTTATGAGACCATCATGGTCAACTGCAACCCAGAAACTGTTTCTACGGATTACGACACTTCGGATCGCCTTTACTTTGAACCACTCACCCTAGAGGATGTCTTGGAGATTGTGGCTAAGGAAAAGCCCAAGGGCGTCATCGTTCAGTATGGTGGCCAAACCCCACTCAAGTTAGCACTTGATTTAGAAGCGAATGGAGTACCGATTATTGGTACTTCGCCCGACATGATCGATGCGGCTGAAGATCGTGAGCGCTTCCAAAAACTATTACACCAACTCAAACTACGTCAGCCACCTAATCGAACCGCCAGAGCAGAAGATGAGGCTCTCAAATTAGCAGAAGAGATTGGTTATCCATTGGTTGTACGTCCATCGTATGTATTAGGTGGCAGAGCGATGGAGATTGTGCATGATGGTCGCGATCTCGAGCGCTATATGCGTGAGGCCGTCAAAGTATCTAATGACTCACCAGTTTTGCTTGATCGCTTCCTCAACGATGCAATTGAGTGCGACGTTGATTGCATCTCCGATGGCAAAAATGTCTTTATTGGTGGTGTGATGGAGCATATTGAGCAAGCCGGTGTGCACTCCGGTGATTCGGCGTGCTCATTACCCCCTTACTCCTTATCGCCAGAGACCGTAGCCGAGATTAAGCGTCAGACTGCAGCGATGGCCAAAGGCTTGAATGTGATTGGTTTGATGAACGTGCAATTTGCGATTCAGCATGTTGATGGTAAGGATGTTATTTATGTTCTCGAGGTTAATCCTCGTGCCTCACGAACTGTGCCGTATGTCTCAAAAGCAACAGGCTTGCAATTGGCTAAGATTGCAGCACGCTGCATGGTTGGACAATCTCTTGAGCAACAGGGTATTACCAAGGAGGTTATTCCAAAATACTTCTCGGTGAAGGAGGCGGTATTCCCATTCAATAAGTTCCCTGGAATTGATCCCATCTTGGGTCCTGAGATGCGATCAACTGGCGAAGTAATGGGCGTTGGCAAAACCTTCGGTGAGGCTTTGTTTAAATCTCAGTTAGCGGCTGGTATCAAATTACCCAAAAGTGGCAATGTGGTTCTCACGGTGAAGGATAGCGATAAGCCCTTAGCGGTTGAGGTGGCAAAACTCTTGCACGAGATGGGGTTCCCCATGGTGGCGACGAAGGGAACGGCTGCGGCTATTGCAGCGGCTAATATTCCAGTTGCGGTAGTGAACAAGGTAAAAGAAGGGCGCCCCCATATTGTTGACATGATCAAAAACGGCGAGATCACCCTCGTGTTTACTACCGTCGATGAGACTCGTAATGCGATTGCCGACTCCCGTTCGATTCGGACCACCGCACAAGCCAATGGCGTAACCTACTACACCACCATTAGCGCAGCCCGCGCAGTGATGGAGGGGATGCGTGCGAAGGACTCCTTAGAGGTTTACTCATTACAAAATTTACATATTTCGCTTAGCTAGCTTAAAATCGGGGATTATTGATTTAAAGGCCAAGCGGCATGAGTGCAAACACAATCCCGATTACAAAGCGTGGTGCAGAACTCCTCAAAGAGGAATTGCAACGCCTCAAGCACACTGATCGCCCAGCAGTGATTAATGCAATCTCAGAAGCGCGTGCGCAAGGGGATCTCTCTGAGAACGCCGAGTATGATGCTGCCAAAGAAAAACAAGGATTTATTGAAGGTCGCATCAAAGAGCTCGAGACCAAGTTGTCTGGTGCTCAGATTATTGATCCAGCTCTCCTAGAAGCAGAGGGCCGGGTGGTCTTTGGTGCCACCGTTGATTTAGAAGATCTCAATGACGGTAAAAAAATGAGCTACCAGATAGTGGGCGACGATGAAGCTGATATTGCTGCGAATAAGATCTCGATCAGTTCCCCCATTGCCCGTGCATTAATTGGTAAAGAAGAAGGGGATGTGGTGAGCGTGCAAGCCCCAGCAGGTGCTCGTGAGGTTGAGATCCTCTCGGTTCGTTATATTTAATTAATACGATGTTGCATGTTACTGCCGAGCAACATCAGATTGCTCAGCGTCTATTCCTATTCATTTGCAGTCTTTGGGTTGGTAGCTTAATTACGGTTGGTTATCTTGTAGCCCCCACCTTATTTGCCACCCTCAGTGATCGGCAAGTGGCCGGTATGGTTGCCGGTGCGATCTTTAAGGTTGAGGCCTACATTAGTCTAGTTCTCTGTGTTGGCCTACTCGTTTTGGCTAACTTGCTCGTGAGCCGAGGTTTGCAGGCTTATCGCATGATTCGTTGGCTTTTACTGGCGATGCTGCTTTGTGCTGCGGCTGGAAGTTTTGTACTCATGCCGTGGATGGAAAGTTTGCGCGAGGAAGCTTTATTGCTGGGCATGCCAGTAAGGTATTCACCACTCGCTGGTTTATTTTCTACCTTGCATGGAGTGTCGAGTGCAATCTTCTTGGTGCAAAGTTTATTAGGAGTCTATTTGGTATGGCGCCTAAGCCGACCAATGACTGCCCAGTAATTAGTTGAGAGCAGCTTTCTTGGGACTCGCCTGACGTACCTTGCGACGTTTTGGTTTGTCTACTGGGGCGTACTTTGTTCCCTTCATCCCAATGCGTGAGCCAGCAGTTTTCTTAGCAACCCGTGCTACTTTATATGCTCGCGCTACCTTCTTACTGGGTGCGACCTTCTCCTCTTTGGATTTTTGGGGACGCCAAATGACAAGAAGTTTGCCAATATGCTGAATCGGTGCCGCATTGAGCTGGTCACAGATCTCGAGGAACATTTGCTCTCGGGCATCACGATCATCACCGAGAACACGAATCTTAATAAGTCCATGGCTCTTTAGAGCAAGCTCCGTTTCTTTAGCAACCGCGGGTGTGAAACCATCATTGCCGATCATGATCACGGGTTTTAGGGGATGTGCTTTCGCACGATGTGCTTTACGTTGCGCAGGGCTTAAGGTGATTGCAGTCATCCCGAGATCATAGAGGATTATTTGGAGCGCTTTGGAAAACAGCGACAATATTGATCGTGGCAAAGAACAAGTTCAATAAAAATTGGTTGCACGACCATCTAAACGACCCTTATGTGAAATTAGCGCAGAAGGAGGGCTATCGGGCGCGTGCTGCTTATAAGCTGAGTGAGATTGATCAGCAAGATCATCTCATCAAAGCGGGAATGACCATTATTGATCTTGGAAGTACACCAGGGAGTTGGAGTCAATACGCTCGCAATCGTTTGGTTGAGCTGCGGCGCAATCCCAGCCCAGAAAACGCTGGCAAGCCAGATGGTTGCATCATTGCGATTGATCTTTTGCCCATGGAGCCAATTGCGGACGTTCATTTTATCCAAGGCGACTTTAGGGAGGATGAGGGTCTTAAGGCGCTTGAGGCAGCTTTGCCTGCAGATGCCAATGGCAAAGTTGATCTGGTACTTTCGGATATGGCACCTAATTTGTCTGGGGTAGGTGTGGCAGATTCTGCACGGATGGCACTTCTAGCAGAGTTGGCTTTGGAGTTTGCAAAGGGTCATCTAAAGCCCGATGGAGCCCTGATAATTAAGTGTTTCCATGGGAGCGGCTATAGCCAAATAGTTGAGACTTTCAAGGGGGTATTTAAGACCGTTTTAGCCAGAAAACCCAAGGCCTCTCGAGATAAATCCTCGGAAACCTTTCTGCTAGGGCGTTACCTGAAGTAGGACAAAACAGACAGAGGATCCCAAAACAGGCCTTAAATCGTAGTAAACCTAGCATTTTTAGGATAAATTTAACCTTCAACCCTTGATTTTTGTAGGTAGTAGAATCAAATACATAGGGTAAGTGTTTAGCATTAAGCCCTAATAACTCCCGGATCAATCCGGCAAAGGTGTAATTTGAATAACAATTTGTTCCAAAAAGTGGGTGTTTGGCTAATCGTTGGCCTAGTGTTATTTACTGTTTTTAAACAGTTTGATAAACCTCGTACACAAGATCAGGTTACTTACTCTCAATTTATGGATGATGCCAAGGCCGGCAAAGTGAAACGTGTCGACGTTCAAGGGCGCACCATTCAGGTTACCCCTGCCGAGGGCAACAAATATTCTCTGATCTCTCCAGGTGATATCTGGATGGTAGGCGATCTCATGAAATACGGTGTCCAGGTTACTGGTAAGACCGAAGACGAACCTAATCTGTTGGTATCGGCTCTTTATTACCTCGGACCCACATTACTCATCATTGGTTTTTGGTTCTTCATGATGCGCCAGATGCAAGGTGGCGGTAAGGGCGGGGCATTTTCCTTTGGTAAATCCAAAGCGCGCTTAATTGATGAGAACAGTAACTCAGTGACCTTTGCAGATGTTGCAGGTTGCGATGAGGCGAAAGAGGAAGTATTCGAGATTGTGGATTTCTTAAAAGATCCGCAGAAGTTTCAGAAGCTGGGGGGTCGTATCCCTCACGGTGTTCTTTTAGTGGGTCCTCCAGGCACAGGTAAGACCTTATTAGCACGTGCGATTGCCGGTGAAGCCAAAGTACCGTTTTTCTCCATCTCTGGTTCTGACTTCGTTGAGATGTTTGTGGGTGTGGGTGCAGCGCGTGTACGCGACATGTTCGATAACGCCAAGAAGCATGCACCATGCATCATCTTCATTGATGAGATTGATGCGGTCGGTCGTCATCGTGGTGCTGGCATGGGTGGCGGCAATGATGAGCGCGAGCAAACCCTTAACCAAATGCTGGTTGAGATGGATGGTTTTGAGACCAATAGTGGTGTGATTGTGGTTGCTGCTACTAACCGTTCTGATGTATTAGACCGGGCCTTATTACGCCCAGGCCGTTTTGATCGACAGGTACACGTTGGTCTGCCTGATATTCGGGGACGCGAACAAATCCTACGCGTACACATGCGCAAGGTACCTATCAGCGCTGACGTTGATCCGGCAGTTTTGGCTCGAGGCACTCCAGGGTTCTCAGGCGCAGACCTTGCTAATCTCGTTAATGAATCCTCTTTATTTGCTGCCCGTCGCAGTAAGCGTTCGGTGGATATGCAAGACTTTGAGGATGCAAAGGATAAGATTTATATGGGCCCTGAACGCAAGTCAGCAGTGATGCGCGAAGAGGAGCGTCGTAACACGGCCTATCATGAGTCGGGTCACGCGGTTGTGGCAAAGATATTGCCTAAAGCGGATCCGGTCCACAAGGTCACCATCATGCCGCGCGGTATGGCCTTGGGTGTCACCTGGCAGTTGCCCGAGTTTGATCGCGTTAATTTATACAAAGATCGTATGCTTGAAGAGCTTGCCATTCTGTTTGGCGGCCGCGCTTCCGAAGAGGTGTTCTTAAGTTCGATGAGTACAGGCGCATCCAATGACTTTGAGCGCGCTACCAAAATGGCTCGTGACATGGTGACCCGTTATGGGATGAGTGATAGCTTAGGCACCATGGTATATGTCGACACCGAACAAGACAGTATGTTTGGCAAGATGAACAACAAAACGGTTTCTGAGCTTACTCAACAAAAGGTGGATTATGAGATCCGTACCTTGATTGATAGTCAGTATGCGTTGGCTAAGAAGATTCTGGAAGAGAACCGCGATAAGGTCGAAGCCATGGTGGCTGCACTCTTAGAGTGGGAGACCATTGATGCCGAGCAAATTAATGACATCATGGCTGGTCGTCCTCCTAAGCCACCGAAGCCAGTGACGGCAACTGCCTTTGGTAATTCTGCTGGCGGTGGCACCCCAGGACCTGCTGCAGGCGGGGCTCCCGCAACAGCCTAAGGATGCAAGTTCATTCATCGCCCGCGGCATGGCGCTGCGGGCGTTTTCTTTTTGAGTTCTCCAATACCACCCGTCCTTTGGTGATGGGTATTTTGAATGCCACTCCAGATTCATTCTCCGATGGCGGACAGTTCTACCATCGCGATGCTGGGCTTAAGCAAGCCGAGAAAATGATTGCTGCAGGCGTAGACATTATTGATATTGGGGGCGAGTCCACACGACCTGGCGCAGAACCGGTCACCTTACAAGAAGAACTCGATCGCGTTTTGCCTGTGATTGAGGCTCTTAAAGAGTGTGGTGCGGCCCTCTCGATTGACACCTATAAACCCGAGACTATGCGAGCAGCCCTTGATTTAGGTGTCGACTGTGTCAACGATATCTGGGCGCTTCGTCAGGAGGGGGCGGTGGAGGTTGTTAAGGAATCCAACTGTGGTGTGATCCTGATGCACATGCAACGCGATCCACAAACCATGCAATTCGATCCTCATTACGATAATGTCCTACAAGACGTACAAACCTTTTTATTGGAGCGCTGTGCATTGCTTGAGGAGGTTGGCATTGCATCCAACCGCATCACCATTGACCCTGGTTTTGGTTTTGGTAAGAGCTTGGAGCATAACTATCAACTCTTAGCCCAGTTTGCATTGTTCGCTGAGCATGGTTATCCAGTTTTAGCTGGCCTCTCCCGTAAATCGATGTTGGGTAAAGTAACCCATCAAGAAGTTGGAGATCGCCTGATTCCAAGCATTGCTGCAGCCATCATGGCGGTCGAGCGGGGCGCCAAAATTGTACGGACCCACGATGTGCGCGAGACCGTTGATGCCTTAAAGATCTGGCAAGCCATGCGCGAGCAAGAGCTTACAAGTTTTATAATGAACAATGACTAAAAAATACTTTGGTACCGATGGTATTCGTGGAGAGGTTGGTGTTCCACCCATTGTTCCAGATTTCATGTTGCGCCTGGGTTATGCCGCTGGCAAAGTATTAATACGCCACGCCAAATCGAATGAACGTCAACGGGTATTGATTGGTAAAGACACGCGTGTATCGGGATACTTATTAGAGGCTGCACTGGAGTCTGGGTTCTCAGCAGCGGGCGTGGATGTCACTTTATGTGGCCCCATGCCTACCCCCGGGGTTGCCTACCTTACTAAAGCATTGCGTTTATCGGCTGGTGTGGTGATCTCTGCATCCCATAATCTCTATCAAGATAATGGTATTAAGTTCTTTACAGCTAAGGGCGATAAGTTCTCAGATTCTTTTGAACTCGAGATTGAGCAAGAGCTTGAGAACGCGATGGGCTGTGTCAGCTCCGATAAACTGGGCAAAGCCTATCGTTTAGATGATGCAGCAGGACGGTATATTGAGTTTTGTAAATCCACCTTTCCGGCTGAACACAATCTCAAAGGTTTAAAGATTGTGCTGGATTGCGCTAATGGTGCTGCTTATCACACAGCCCCTCCGGTTTTTCATGAGCTAGGAGCGGAGGTGATCGCGATTGGCGTATCACCGAACGGTCGTAACATTAATGATCAATGCGGCGCAACTGCACCCCATGCACTGATCTCAAAGGTACAAGAAGTCAGTGCCGATATTGGTATTGCCCTTGATGGTGATGCCGATCGATTGCAGATGGTGGATAGTAGTGGCCGACTCTTTAACGGTGATGAGTTGCTCTATATTTTGGCAAAAGATCGTATTGATCGGGGACAGAAGATCGGTGGAGTGGTTGGCACCCTCATGACCAATCTAGCAATTGAGAACGCTATCAAGAACCTAGGCATTGGCTTTGAACGCGCCAAGGTAGGCGATCGGTATGTCCTTGAACTTTTGCAAGCAAAGCAATGGATTATTGGTGGAGAGGGATCGGGCCACCTATTGTGCTTAGATCAGCACAGTACGGGAGATGGCACCATCGCTGCTTTACAAGTGCTTGCAGCGATGCAAGAAAAACAGAAGACCTTAAACGATTTATTGAACGGGGTTGAGATGTATCCGCAAGTACTCATTAATGTAAAAACCAAGCCGGATTACAACTGGCAGAATGACCTCAAACTCAAGACCGCCATCACGAATGCAGAACAAAGCCTCGTTGGCAAGGGCAGGGTATTAATTCGGGCATCGGGTACCGAGCCTGTACTCCGTGTCATGGTCGAGGCGAACGAAGCAGCCTTGGCACAACAAAGTGCTGAGGCGATTGCAGGGCAAGTGAACTCACATTAATTGCCCCAGTCGGTGTCTACCTCATGTTGTTGTGAGTCAATATCACGTTTGATATTACGGTTTATCAAGTATTGCCAAATTAGGCGATCTTTCTCATGATTATCAATATCATAGTGCTGGAATCGCTCCTCTAATTCCTTAATTTGATCATTGGGGCTGATTGCCATATCAATATCTCCAAGATAGCTTGACCAATAGGTTTTGGTCCTGTCCGTGACCATTAAGTGCTAAACAAATTTGTGAAACTATTTTGGCCAAAGTGCATGACAGCACTGTGTCAGTTTTATGTCAGGCTATCAAAGTGTCATATTTAAGTCATGAGCTTCTTGTAACTTAATAAGTACAAAGGAGTTATCAATGAATCAGAATCAAGATAATTTATCGGAATGGTACAAAAGAGCCCAAGATGAGATTTTGGATGACCTCGATGAGGAGCTAGAGCTTGAGCTTGATGATCAGCGCTTAGGGGATGACTCAAGTTCATTAACAGCAATCAATCGGCAGTTTTATTTCAAAGAACTATTTCGTCTCCAAAAAGAACTCATAAAGTTACAGGACTGGGTGGTCACCCAAAATCTCAAGGTAGTTGTTCTCTTTGAAGGTCGCGACTCAGCGGGAAAAGGGGGTGCGATTAAGCGTATTACCCAACGATTAAATCCTCGCGTATGCCGAGTAGTCGCCCTATCAGCCCCATCAGAGCGAGAGAAGACCCAGTGGTATTTTCAACGATATATTGCACACTTACCGGCCGCTGGCGAAATCGTATTATTTGATCGTAGTTGGTATAACCGAGCAGGTGTTGAGCGAGTGATGGGTTTTTGCTCCGATGATGAGTATCAAGAATTTTTACAGACTGTTCCAGAGTTTGAAAAAATGATTATTCGGTCAGGAGTCATTCTCATTAAGTACTGGTTCTCGATTTCGGATGAGGAACAGTACAACCGCTTTACACAACGTATCAATGACCCTCTAAAGCAATGGAAATTAAGCCCGATGGATTTAGAGTCTCGCCGACGTTGGGAGCAATACACCAAAGCAAAAGAAATGATGCTTGAAAAAACACATATTTCTGGAGCTCCTTGGTGGGTTGTCGCTGCTAATGATAAAAAACGAGCACGCTTAAATTGTATTCATCATTTACTTGCGCAGATTCCGTATGGAGAGAGTGAGCATCCTCACATTACGCTGCCTGAACGGGTTCATAACCCAGACTATATTCGCGGTCCTGTCCCCCGCGAAATGTATGTTCCTGAAATTTATTAATCACTAATCAATAGGTACACCATGAACGAATTTGATAATCCCATCGTTAATACTCTTTTTGATCCCCAAAATACCCTCGATACCAGAACGGACCGACGCTTCTTTCTGAAGTCTAGTGCCGCATTCTTGGCTGTAATGAGCCCTGGTCTTGGCATGGCGCAAAGTACTAAATCGATTTGGGGTGGAGCAAAACCGTTCACCTTCGATTCTGTCCCCCTTAGCATGGCAACAGACGGCATAGTTGTACCTAAAGGATATCGATGGGCAGTAGTTGCTGCATGGGGTGATCCTATTAATGGTAAGTTCCCTGTTATTTCGTATGATGTGATTAATACGCCTGAGCAACAAGCCAAGCAGTTTGGCATGCACCACGATGGCTGCGCATTTTTCCCCGAGCAGGGTTCATCCACAAAGGGTCTTTGGGTTGTTAATCACGAATACACCGATGATGGCCTTCTACATCCTGATGGCATGAAAACCTGGAACGCTGATAAGGTCCGCAAGAGTCAGGCGGCACATGGAGTTACAGTTGCCCATATACAGCGTGAGAGCAGTGGTGCGTGGCAAGTAGTATCTGGCCCAAATACAAGACGCATTACAGCCTATACTCCCTGCGCTATTTCAGGACCAGCGGCCGGAAGTGTTTATATGCAAACAGTCGCAGATCCTAAAGGGAAGCTTGCGCTCGGCACTCTTAATAATTGTGCTAATGGAGTTACCCCATGGGGCACTTACTTAACCTGTGAAGAAAATATAAATGGTTATTTTGTAAAGAAGGGTAAAGCGAGCAAGGAAGAGCAGCGGATTGGTATTAATGCAAAGGGGTTTGGTTATCGCTGGGAGGAGTTTGATGAGCGCTTTAATGCTGACCTTACACCCAATGAGCCGAATCGCTTTGGTTGGGTCGTTGAAATCGATCCACGCGATCCTGATCAAGCCCCAATTAAACGAACCGCATTAGGACGGTTTAAGCATGAGGGTGCTCAAGTCACCTTGGCAAAAGATGGACGTGTAGTGGTCTACATGGGCGATGATCAACGCGGTGAATATGTTTATCGATATGTGAGTAAATTTCCTTACAAACCAAATCAGCCAGAACACAATAGGACGCTCTTAGATGAGGGCACACTTTTCGTTGCTCAATTTATGGATAGCGGCGAAGGTCGGTGGATCCCATTGGTCCATGGTCAAAATGGCTTGAGTAAAGAAAACGGCTTTCCAGATCAAGCGTATGTGCTCATCGAAGCGCGCTTAGCGGCTGATTACCTGAAGGCAACTCCTCTTGATCGTCCTGAATGGGTAGCCGTTCACCCTAAAACCAATGACGTCTATCTGGCGCTGACCAACAATAATCAACGGGGTAAAGAGTTCCCCGCCAATGCTACTAATCCACGAGTTAATAATTTGATGGGGCATATTGTTCGCTGGAAACCAAGAGGCCAAGATGCCGCAAGCGATCGTTTTGATTGGGAGATTTTTGTCTTGGCTGGAGACCCAGACAATACCGATCCAAATCAGAAAGGGAATATTCGGGGGGATGTCTATGGATCACCTGATGGGTTGTGGTTTGACCAGCGCGGAATTTTATGGACTCAAACTGATATTTCCTCTGGAGCTTTGGGTAAAGGCGCGTATTCACGGATTACGAACAATATGATGTTTGCAGCCGATCCAGTTAGTAGAGAATTTAGACGCTTTTTAATTGGACCCAATGGTTGCGAAGTGACCGGTGTTGACTTAACACCTGATTACAAAACCATGTTTGTCAACATTCAGCATCCTGGTGAGAGTCCGAGCGAGCGTAGTAATCCGGACAAGCCAAAAGCCTTCAGTGATTGGCCTGATCGCAAACTGTTTTCCAGACCCCGATCTGCAACCATTGCGATTTGGCGGGAAGATGGCAAACCGGTTGGTAGCTAATTAAGGTTGAATGAGGAAGGGTCGAAATGAAAAGGGGCTTTGCTTCGTTTTATCTACCGTAATTTCGACTGCTTCAATTTGTCGATCCCCCATGACTTGCAAACGGTAAGCCCGATCAAGAGTACGCTTACTAATTGGATCACTAAAGGGTTGATCAATGATTAAGCGATGACTATCGCCATGAATAATAAGAGCAGGTTTAGAAAAGTCCGCCAGTTTTTGGTTTAGTAGAGCAATCGTATCGCGTAAGCCACTCGTAAGGGATGTCGTTTGCTCCGGGGAATAAAAAAGATCTGCTTGAAGAGCAATGACGAGGTGATCGACGCCTTGGGATTTGGCAATTGTAAATACATGTTCAATCCAGGCTAAATTGGCTTGATTACGTCGGGTATATTCTGTGAACTGACTAAAGTTATTGTTTGAACCAACAACGTGGACCGTAGCAAATAGCGTGGACTCGTGGACCCAGTAGGCATTCTCAACAAACTCTTTAAACCTTGGATGAATGTCCGCCTGACGATTTAAGCGAATCGGGTTTTTGCCAAGACTCTTGGTATCTGAAAAATAGAATTGACGAATAAATTGCAGTCGCTCGCTTGGTTCAAATGCTCCGGCACTTGGGCGATGACAATCAGTCCATTCATTATCACCTGGTGTGTAAACCAGCGGCTGATTAAAGGTATTAAATAACCGATGAATTTTCTGTAAATATTCATTGGAGCAGGGCGAACTACCGTTTTTGGTATCACCCACAAAAATGCTCAATATCGGCTGCGACCGATTAATAGATTGGATTAATTGCTCAAACCGGATCTCATCCCCATCGCGATAGGGCATATCACCCAGAGCGATAAACCGAAATGCGTGCGCCCAGAGTGGAATCATGCAGCACAGAGAAGCTACTACTATCTGCTGGAGGAGAGTCTTAATGGGATTCATCACAGTGAAATATTATCCATTCAGAATAAAAATATGTTTATTGAACAATCAACCTTAACCTGCCCACATTGTTTCGTTCGTGAATGTGTTGAAATTCATTCTGCTTATCCAAACCAATTTCATCAATGCCCATCGTGCCTTCGACCCTATCAAGCCAATAAAAACGATTGTTGTATTTTCTGTAGCTACGGTGATACACCATGCAATCAAATCGATCGAAACTTAGCTCTATAAAAAAACCGCCCTAGAAGGGCGGAGAGTTCAACATCAAGGGAGTTTCTTTATCCTTTTACACCCCTAAAGTGACAGCTTGATGGCAGTTTTGTGTCAGCTCTAATTGATGCAATGCAACAATTCTTTGTCATATTTCTTTGCTAGAATAATTTTTCATTAATTGTTGTGAGGTGTGCAATGAAAAAGCCATCAGCAGTAGCCAAGAAAGCGAAGGCAAAAGAGCTTTTTACTCTGTCTCATAAATTACTTGATGCTGCTAAGCAGCTCAGCGAGCACCATGCAGCAGAACTTCGCTACAACATGCAGCAGGCGATGGATGCCGCTAAAACAGCGGCTCAAAAAGACATGAAGCAACTCAATGCAATGCAAAAGAAGGCAGCGGATGAGGCTGCTAAGCGCATGAGTGTTTATCAGAAGAAGGTCAAAGTGATCTTGAAAGATATTGGTAGTGAGGCTGCAGATGGTGCTGAGAAGCACTTTGAGCGCGCCCGTGATGCTATTAGTAGCTGGGTCAAAGAGACTGATAAAAAGATGCCAATGGGTGGTGAGAAGTTAGCAAAAGTTGTGCGTGAGGTTTCCGATGCTGGTGCCAAAGTATTTAAAGAAGGCCGCAAAGCAGTGAATGACGCCATTGAGTTAGCCGAGAAGAATATACAGACGGTTGCTAAAAAAGTGAGCAAAGCCACGGCTAGCAAAAAGGCCAGGAAGCCAGCTCAAAAGAAACTGGTACTCCGCAAATCGACGGCTGTGAAGAAAAAGATCGCCCCCAGGAAAAAGCCCCCAACAACCCTAAGCCAGGCCCCACAAAGCTCTGTTTTAGGGAATGTCAGCCCTGCAGTTCCCAACTGAGATGCTAAATAAGGAAATTCAACCTAAATATTTAGGGTAAATCAGGAATTGTGGGTCATCATTATTGGATACGATCTGAGTAATATCTTGATTTAGCTAATCTTTTTCTGATGATTGCATGATGGTTTTCATCTGTCACCAAAGCGTCATAATCCCCACGTATTGTTCTCTAATCGCGTTGTGCGAGACCTTACTGAGGATTAAAAATGACGATTACTTTGAAAAAAGCCCTAACTGTTGCGGCTCTTTCCATTGCTACTGCAAGTTTTGCTCCTGCCGCCTTTGCTGCAGACATTACTGGCGCTGGCGCAACATTCCCATACCCAATTTACGCCAAGTGGGCTGAAGCCTATAAGTCCAAAACAGGTAATGGCTTGAACTATCAATCCATCGGCTCATCGGGCGGTATTAAGCAAATTAAAGCCAAGACCGTTGACTTTGGTGCAACCGATAACCCTGTGAAATTTGACGATTTACAAGCTGATGGCTTGGTTCAGTTTCCTGCCATTATTGGTGGTGTAGTACCGATTATTAACGTGGATGGTATCAAGCCTGGTCAACTCCGTTTGGATGGCCAAACC
>Ga0255114_1000008_pt1 | contig 63551 bp, 45 predicted proteins | sample Law_Law_RepA_8h_FD_188477 | JGI IMG/M metagenome (GOLD analysis project Ga0255114, IMG submission 188477) | Freshwater microbial communities from St. Lawrence River, New York, United States - Law_Law_RepA_8h | ecosystem: Environmental > Aquatic > Freshwater > River | place: USA: New York...
GCTATTTCAGGAACTAATACAGGAGATCAAGACTTAAGTGCATATGCAACAACAGCAAATGTTACTACCTCACTTGCGTTGAAAGCAAACGCATCAGATATATCAACAAGTTTAGGGTTGAAAGCAAATGCAGCTGACGTAACTACAAGCTTAGCTAGTAAAGTGGATAAAGTAACTGGAAAAGAATTATCTACGAATGATTATACTACTGCAGAAAAAACAAAACTTGCTGCTGTTTCAGGAACTAATACAGGAGATCAAGACTTAAGTGCATATGCAACAACAGCAAATGTTACTACCTCACTTGCGTTGAAAGCAAACGCATCAGATATATCAACAAGTTTAGCACTAAAGGAAAATATATCAAATAAATCTACAGCTGTTGATTTAGGTGGAACAACTCCAAGTGATATTTTATTTCCGACACAAAAGGCAGTAAAAGATTATGTAGCTGCAAATAACTCAGGAGGAGGCGTTGCAGATGGTGGAATTACTACAATTAAACTTGCTGATGGTGCAGTAACAGATGAGAAGATTAATACAGTGAGTGGATCAAAAGTAATTGGAAATATAACAGGCAATGCTGCAACAGCAACACTAGCAGCAACTGCAACATCAGCGGGGAATATAACAGCCACTAGTAATACGACATTAACATCATTATCTAGTTTAACAGGAGTAGGAACTATAACAACTGGAACCTGGAGTGGAACTGCAGTAGCAATTGCGAAAGGAGGAACGGGATTAACTGCAACGGGAACTGATGGACAAATATTAACTTCCACGAATACAGGAACCTTAACATGGACAACAGCGACTGCTGCTAAATTTACAAATGATGTAACTATAAAATTATCTGGTTCTAAATCCTTGGGGAAATATGCAAATGGCGCAACTATTCCAACGGCAGGTAAAACATTAGATCAATTTTTATTAGACCTAGTACAAGAAACTGTTGCTCCAACTTATACTGCACCAACCGTTTCAATTAGTTCAACTCAAAGCGGCTCTTATGAAATTGGAACAAATATAAATGTAACATTATCCAATACGTTTACTCAAAATAATGGAGGATCTGCCACTGGTACAACCTATTATAAAAATAGCGTGTCTTTAGGAACAGGAGTAAGTACTAACAATCATGGAGTACTTTCGACTAGCATTAGTTATTCTGTGACGGTTACTTATGGGGCTGGTACTACAATACTCAATAATAATTTAGGCACCCCAGATGCTACTGGGCAAATTCCGGCGGGTAGTAAAAGTAGTAGTTTAACTATTTCTCCTTTCGCATATAAATATTGGGGCAGTAGTGTTTCTAATGCAATCGATGATGCTACTTTAAGAGCTGGTACCAATGAAAATTCTGGTAAGGCTAAGTCTAGTTTTACTATTCCTATTTCGGGATCAAAATATATTTTTTATGCTTACCCGGCATCATTAGGAGTACTAAGTTCTATTTCTGTAGGAGGGTTTGACAGCTTTGATACATTTACTAAAACTACTCGAGATGTAACTAACGCTAGTGGATATACGCAATCATATAATATTTATATATCAAATAATAGGTTTACAGTTGATGTAAGTAATATCATAATAAATTAATAAAAATGAATTCAAGAAAAATAATTTTATTGATAATTGTATTTCAATTATTCTATTTTTTAGCAAATGCTCAAATAAAATTAATTGGTAATATTACCACCAATGGTATTGCAGAGTACCCAACTCATATAGATAGTTTAAGTAAGGGAGGGTATATGAGTATGCCAACGATAGCACTAAGAGATGCAATCCCAGCTTTAAGAAGAAAATATGGTATGTTGGTATTTGTGCAAGCCGATGGTGTTATTTATAAATTAAATGCGGCTACATTAGCTAATGCAGACTGGGTAGCTTTATCATTTGGTGCAACAACTAATGTTGATGCTGGAACTTTATCAGGTACAACTTTAAATGCAACAGTAACAGGTTCAAGTTTAACAAGTGTAGGCACTATTACTAGTGGCGTATGGAGCGCAACAACAATAGATGTGGCACATGGAGGAACTGGATTATCTGCAATAGGATCCGCTAATCAAGTATTAACATCTACAGGTAGTGGAACTTTAACCTGGACAACTGCATCAGTGCCTACTGATGCATCAACATCAGTAAAAGGTATTATTCAATTAGCAGGTGATTTAGGCGGAACACCAAGTTCACCAACTGTGAATACTATAGGCGGTGTAAATTCTTCTACTATAAGTTCAAACAATGCATTAGTTACAGCAGCGACAAATAACAACACAAATAGTGCAATAGTAAAAAGAGATGAATCTGGTAATTTTTCTGCAGGAACAATAACAGGAAATCTTACTGGTAATGCAACAACAGCAGGAAATATAACTGCAACAAGTAATACAACATTAACTTCTTTATCAAATTTAAATACGGTTGGAACTATTACTAGTGGTGTATGGAGTGGAACAACGATAGATGCAGCACATGGAGGAACTGGAGCAACAACTAAATCAGCAGGTTTTGATGCACTTTCGCCAATGACAACATCAGGAGATATTATTTATGGTGGAACGAGTGGAAATGGGACTAGATTAGGAAAAGGTTCCGATGGTCAATTATTAACATTAACTAGTGGGGTACCATCATGGGCAAATAGTTCAAGTATTCCTTACACAGGAGCAACAGGAGCTGTTAATTTAGGTGCATATGACTTAAAAGTAAATCAATTAACAGTAGGGAGAGGCGGAGGAGCCGTAGGCTCAAGCACAGCAATTGGATATTATGCATTGTTTAACAACACCTCAGGAACTGAAAACACAGCAATTGGATATTATGCACTTCTTAACAACACCTTTGGAAGATATAACACAGCAATTGGGAATGGCGCACTGTCATACAATACCTCAGGAACTGATAACACAGCACTTGGATATCGTGCACTTTATCAAAACACCACAGGTAATTATAACATAGCAATTGGAAATGCTGCACTGTCTTGGAACATCACAGGTACTTATAACACAGCAATTGGAAATGCTGCACTTAGATTAAACACAGGAGCTAATAACACAGCAAGTGGGAATGGTGCACTTTCAGTCAACACCACAGGAAATTATAATACAGCAATTGGTGTTCGTGCACTGTCGTACAACGCCACAGGAAATTATAACACAGCAATTGGGGTTGGTGCAGATGTTTCTGTTGATGGATTAACCAATGCTACTGCCATCGGTAATGGTGCAATAGTAGCTGCAAGTAATAGCATTCAGTTAGGAAATGGAAATGTTACCAATGTGAAAACCAGTGGTACAATAACTGCGGGTGCGGTTACTTATCCTAATACTCATGGAACAAATGGACAAGTTTTAAGTACTACAGGAAGTGGAACATTAGCCTGGACAACAACATCTGCGCCTACTGGTGCATCAACATCAGCACAAGGTATTATTCAATTAGCAGGTGATTTAGGTGGAACAGCAAGTTCACCAACTGTGAATACTATAGGCGGTGTATATTCTTCTACTATTTCAAATTTTGATACAAGAATTACTGGTAATACAAATAGTATAACCAGTAACACAGCTGATATTATAAGTTTAAATAGTAATTTAAATAATAAGCAAAATATTTTAACAGCTGGGTCGGGAATTATAATAAGTCCTGGTAATGGTGAGGTGGTCGGGGATATTATCTCAATTTCAACAATTGAGTCTTCTAAATTAATTGGTACAGATATTGAAACTGTTGGAACCATCACTAGTGGTGTATGGAGCGGAACAGCGGTAGCAGTTGAAAAGGGAGGAACGGGTGCTACAACAGCAAGTGCGGCAAGAACAAATTTAGGATTAGAAATAGGTGCCAATGTACAAGCACCATTAACAGCAGGAACTAGTTATATTGTACCCAATGCTTCCATAACAGGAGCCACCAACACGAAACTAACCTATGATGCAAAAGGGTTAGTAACAGCAGGATCGGCTGCCACTACAGCAGATATTGCAATAAGTACGAATAAAAATTATGTAACCGATGCGCAGTCAGGTGTGCTATCTAATACATCAGGAACAAATACGGGTGATCAAACAATAACATTAACCGGAGATGTAACAGGAACTGGTACTGGAACATTTGCATCTACTTTAGCTAATAGTGGAGTAAGTGCAAATAGTTATGGATCATCAACATTAATCCCAACATTTACAGTAGATGCAAAAGGAAGATTAACAACTGCAAGTACTGCAAGTATAATTGCAGATGCTGGAACATTAACTGGTACTTCATTAAACGCAACATTAACAGGTTCTAGTTTAACGAGTGTTGGAACCATCACTAGTGGTGTATGGAGCGGAACAGCGGTAGATGTAGCACATGGAGGAACTGGATTAACTGCAATAGGATCCGCTAATCAAGTATTAACATCTACAGGTAGTGGAACTTTAACCTGGACAACTGCATCTGCGCCTACTGACGCATCAGTATCAGCAAAAGGTATTGTGCAATTAGCAGGTGATTTAGGTGGAATAGCAAGTTTGCCAACAGTAAATACTGTAGGTGGTGTAAATTCTTCTACTATAAGTTCAAACAATGCATTAGTTACAGCAGCGACAAATAACAATACAAATAGTGCAATCGTAAGAAGAGATGGGACTGGTAGTTTTTCTGCAGGAACAATAACTGCAGCATTGACAGGAAATGTAACAGGTAATGTAACTGGGAATCTTACTGGTAATGCAACAACGGCAACACTAGCAACTAACGCAACAACGGCAGGAAATATAACTGCAACAAGTAATACAACATTAACTTCCTTATCAAATTTAAATACGGTTGGAACTATCACTAGTGGTGTGTGGAGTGGAACGGCTGTTGAAATAGCAAATGGTGGGACAGGATCTACGACAAAAAATTTCGTTGATTTAACTAGTGTTCAAACAGTTGCTGGAGCTAAAACATTTAATAATGCAATTTCTGGTAGTAATACATCTAACCCAACAATTGCGGGATTTTCAGTAAATATAAATACACAAACAACTAATTACACATTATTAGCAAGTGACAATGGTAAAATAATTAATTTCACGAATAACGGCGCTATCACACTTGCACTTCCTGTGTTAACCGCTGGGTTTAATTGTATGATTATACAATCTGGATCGGGAGTAATTACATTAACTGGATCCTCGACTACAGTTAAAAATAAAAATTCATTTACAAAAACGGCCGGAGTTAATTCCATTGTTACTATTATTTATCTTGCCACCAATACTGCTATTACTATTGGCGATATGTCAAATTAATAAAAAATAAATGTTGAAATCATTTCTATATATATTATTTTTTTTCTCTTTTGCTTTTGACGGGCTAGCGCAAATAAATTTTGCACCATTAAGAGGGTATAATTATTATCCACCGATTTTAGCTCAAACTACTGATGCAAGTTCTATTTCGTATAATTCAGCTACTAGTGGTGGAAGTGTAACTTCAAATGAAGGATATGTAATCACTGCTAAAGGTGTTGTATGGAGTACTACTCAAAATCCAACTATTGTGTTAGCTACAAAAACTTCAGAATCAAATCCTACTATTTTAGGTGATTTTACAAGTAATATTACAGGATTAAATCCTGGAACTACTTATTATGTTAGATCATATGCGACTAGTAGTTCAGGGACTGGGTATGGTGCTCAAATAAGCTTCAATACCTTAACAACTGTTCCAACATTAGCCGCCACTTATCCATTTGCAAACATCACTAATACTACAGCATATGGTAAAATTAATGTTACTTCAAATGGTGGGGCAGCTTTAACTGCTGTAGGTTTATGTTGGAGTACAACCTTCACTCCAACAACTAATGACAATAAAGTAACAGGATATCCTGGATTGGGAATATCAGACTTTACGTTATCTGGATTAACAGCTGGACAAACCTATTATGTAAGATCATATGCAACAAATATTAACGGAACGAGCTATGGAACTCAGGTCCCTTTACTATTAGTGCCACTTGGTAGTCGCTACTTAGGAGGTATCCTCTATTATACTTTAGAAGCTGGAGACCTTGGTTATGATCAAAACCAAGTTCATGGATTAATAGCATCTGAGTATAACATAGATCCTTTAGGCAATGACTCGTATACTTGGCATAATACTAACGCTGCAAATAAAGATATTTATACTGGGGCTAATGCTACTGCAATTGGAACTGGGTTGACGAATACTGATATTATTATTGCTTCTCAAGGAACTGGCAATTACGCAGCCTATTTAGCTAGAGCTCATAATGGCGGTGGTTATACCGATTGGTTTTTGCCAAGCACGTATGAAATGTTGAAAATGGTTGTTAATAAGAGCAGTTTTTCTGCTCCCTATAACACGCTGTTAAATAATTTCTTTTGGACTTCAACCGATGGTAGCAATCCTAATGCTACTAGAATCACTTTTACAGATCTATTGATACGCTCCTATGAAAAATATAATCCACAAAGAATTCGGGCCGTTAGGGCTTTTTAATTATTTTTTCCGACACAACACTGTGTGAGGAAAACACCACCTAAATTCGACTCAAATCGGTTGATTTCGGTTTTGTCAAAACATAACCCATTACAAATCAACACCTTAATTTTCTCAAAAAATCTTCATAACCCTGAGGTCACGAGTTCAAATCTCGTTCTCGCTACATGAAAATCAAGGACTTACGTTAAATCGTGGGTCCTTTGTTGTTTCTGCGTGAGGTTTTGCGTGAGGTTTTGCGTGAGGTTTTAATGAATTGTTTTGGATAAAACAACTTAAGGTAATCAGTTTGCATCGCTATAGCATGGTCAATATGTGCGTTTTCTCCACTAAACCTTAAATATGTATGATTTTGATAAGGGGAATGCTAAAATAGTAGGCTGTTTGTAGTAATTTGTAGGGGTATTGCCATCATTTAAAAGTGCTTAAATTGACTGAAACCATTTTTTTTATTATTTGGACCACACGATTGCGAACCGACGGCCCTATTCTTGTAAGGCATAAAATAAATGCTAAATAGGTTGTCTATGAAGAAGTTTATTTATTTAATAGCAGGCTTGCTTTTGTTTTCCGGTGAATTATACAGCCAGTCTTATGGATTGCAATTTTCCAGTCATGAAGCAATACCTGAAAAACGGACTTCTCTGAATTTAATACCTGAAGAATCCCTATTTTTAAACGAAGACACTCAAATATCTTTTGATCTTAAATTTGTACCTGGCCTTAATGCCTATTTTGGTTATATATTAAGGGTAATAACTACCGATAACCAGAACATAGATATTGTATCTGTCGATAAATTTGGAAATTTTAATTTTGTTATCGGAGAATCTTTTTCTTATTCTTTTAAAATTGATTCTTCCAGTCTGTTTGGTAAATGGAATCATTGTGAAATTCGGTTTGATAAAATTCTGAAGGAAGTAAGTTTTTTCTTGAACAATCGTTTAGTAACCAAAAGCAAACTAAACTTTACCAATGCTACCTGTTGTAAAGTTTTTTTTGGAATTAGCAACCTGCCACTATATAAAACAATTGATGTTCCTCCTATGTATCTTAAGGATATTGATATTTCACAAAATAAAAAAAGAAAATATTTTTTTCCTTTGTCAGAGACTAGCGGTAGCAAGGCATTGGATATAGTTCAAAATGAAGTTGCAGATATAAAAAACCCCCTTTGGGTTGCGCCCCAACATCTTCATTGGAAACATCTTCAAACATTTCAAACCACCGCTACCCCCAGCGTTGCATTTGATAAAAAAAATGAAATATTGTTTATTATTTCAGTTGATACATTGTATCAATTTTCTTTTAAAACAAATCAACTATCAGGCGCTAAACTTTCAAAAAGTCGGCAGACTTTACCTGCAGGTAATCAATCAATTTTTGATGACAGATTTAATACGTTGTATAATTTATATATAGACGAAAAAACCGTATCAGCCTATGATGCCGTAGACAATTCCTGGAAGTTAAATTTCTCAGCAAAACCAAAACTTACAGAGTTTTGGCATGCTAATAAGTTTATTTCAGATGTTGATAGCGCTCTTTATATTATTGGTGGTTATGGCATGCTTCATTACAAAAATTTTGTTCAACGATATAGTTTTCGGGATAGAATATGGGAGGTTTTACCAACCCAAGGTGCTTTTTTCATGCCCCGCTATCTTTCGGCTCTGGGAACTAATGCTGCCAACGATACTGCTTATATTATTGGAGGCTATGGAAGTAAAACGGGAGATCAGAGAGTAAGGCCTAAATATAATTTTGAATTAATGACTTATAGTGTTAGCGACCGTAAGTTCAATCAGATTTATAATTTCAAACAGCCCGAAAAAGAATTTTGTTTTGCCAATAGTCTCATTATTGACGATAAAGCCAATCAATTTTATGGATTAATATTTCCTATTGACAGGTTTAATTCCCATCTGCAGTTGATAAGGGGTTCCCTGAGTTCACCTGAGTATGAGTTTTTGGGCGACAGTATTCCATATTCTTTCCATGATATCGAATCTTTTGCTGATTTATATTATTGCCCCTCAAGTAAAAAATTAGTTGGAGTAACTTTATTAAGTGATAAGAATAAATTAACTAGCATAAAGATATTTACAATTGACTTTCCACCCAACAAGCTAATTATAACTCAACCAGTTAATGCCAGTGTCAAATCGATCTATTGGTTCTTTGCATTCCTGTTCACGTCCGTCTTGATGATAATAATTATTTTTCTTATTCAGAAAAGGCGAAAACAAAATCAGCCACCTGTTATTGATACAACACTGCCTATTATACAATCTAAACCTTCTTTTCAATCATTGGCTGTTGAAGACACCTTATCAAGTCATGGTTTGTACGAGAATGTAAAGGTATCATCTGCTATTTTTCTTTTTGGTCATTTTGAAGTAATTGATAAGGAAGGAAACGATATCACCCGGCAGTTTACCCCGCTTCTTAAGGAGATATTTCTAATGATACTTATGTTCACTTTTAGAGATGGCAAAGGCGTTTCTTCGGATAAACTATATGAAACAATATGGGTTGATAAACCAATAAAAGATGCCAGAAATAATTTTTCAGTGAATATTGCAAAACTGAAATCAATACTCGAAAAGGCAGGTTCCACTAGTATTTCCAAAGAAACAGGAAAATGGAGATTTGAAATTTTAAACAACTCTATTAAACTGGACTACCAGCAATTTTTTAAGCTGGCCAATGAAAAACCAACCTCTATAGATAAAAATTATATAATCGAATTGCTGGCCATAATCAACAAAGGTGCTTTTTTAAGAGAGGCACAATACAACTGGTTGGATGACAGTAAGGCAGCAGTGAGTGACTTTGTTATTAATACCATCCTTTCCTATACATTAAAAGCCAGTTTGCAATCAGAACCGGATTTTATACTAAAATTAGCGAATTGTATTTTTCAATTTGATCAAATGAATGAAGAAGCACTGGAGCTAAAATGCCGTTCCATGATTATACTTGGAAGACATGGTTTGGCTAAAGAGACCTATTTGAATTTCACCAAGGAATATACTAAGAATTACGGACAGGATTATGTAAGAACCTATGCGGAAATAATCGGGTAATAATCTGAATCCTATTTTACAATTTTCACAGAAAGTCCTAAAAAAAGTAGCATTAATTTGTTCATTAGTTGATTAATTAGTTCTGCTATTAATCTTGCAAACGTTACTTAGAGTAAAATCTCTAACTAATGATTGTCCGTATTAAATATTTACCCGCTACTATTTTAATTAGAAAGTCCTTTTCTTATCACACACACTCGAAAGTCGTAAATAGTGTACTCAACGTATTGTTGTCTATTTGTTTGAGCAACATATGTATTGCACAAAATACTAAATTGCCAGTTTCAGGCCTAGACTATATAGACCCTACCATCGGAAATGTAGGTCAATTATTGGAGCCAACTAGGCCAACTGTACAATTACCCAATCAACTAATTAGGTTTACACCACAAAGAAAGGATTTTTTAGACGACCAGATTTCTACTTTCCCATTTACAATTGTTTCTCATCGGCAGGGTCAGGTTTTTTCTTTAAAGCCTTCAATTGGAGCATTAACAGATAAAAGCTGGATGGCTAAAATGACCTTTGACCATGCGCTTGAAATTAATAGGCCATGGTATTATTCCACCTATTTAGTGGATGATGAGGTTAAAGTAGAGTTTACAGCAGGTAAAAAAACTGGGTTTTATCGATTTTCATTTCCTAATGTAAAAAGCAAGGCAATACTATTGGGGGTATATAATGGCGGAAAATCATCTTTTAATTTTATATCGGCCACTGAAATTTCAGGAATGGAGACATACCATGAAGACATTAAAGTATTTATGTATGGAGTTTTTAGTGTTGCCGGAACTCCTGGGGTTCTTATAAAAAATAAGCTGTTGCAAGAAAGAATCGTTGATGGGGAAAGTGTAAAAGCGTATATCTGCTTTCCGGAATCAACCAGAGAAGTAGAATTTAAATATGCAATTAGTTATATAAGTGTAGATCAAGCAAAAAGAAATTACGAAAAGGAAATTAGTAGAAGTAGTTTTCAATCTGTAATGGATGCAGGTAAAATGGCTTGGAGTTCTGTAATGTCGCAAATAAAAGTGGAGGGTGGTACAGAAGCGCAGAAACGATCTTTTTATACGGCTTTATACCGAAGTTATGAGCGTATGGTTGATATTACAGAGGACGCATCTTATTATAGCGGGTTTGATAAAAAAATTCATAAAGATACTCGCCCCTTTTATGTAGACGATTGGGCTTGGGATACTTACCTTGCACATCACCCCTTGCGTACCATTTTAAATCCTTCGATGGAAGAAGATATGCTACACTCTTATGTACGCATGTATGAGCAAAGTGGCTGGATGCCAACATTTCCTTTGTTATATGGCGATCATGCTTGTATGAATGGGTTTCATTCTTCCATTACTTTTTTAGATGCTTACAGAAAGGGATTGAAAAATTTCGATATTGAAAAAGCATATCAAGGTATGCGAAAAAATGCAACGGAAGCTACTATGTTACCATGGCGAAATGGTGAAAAAACAGTACTTGACGATTTTTATCATCAAAAAGGGTATTTCCCTTCATTAGCAAAGGATGAAAAAGAAACTGTATCTGAGGTACACAACTTCGAGAAAAGACAAGCTGTTGCAGTTACGCTAGGAAACAGTTACGATGATTGGGCATTGGGGCAATTAGGTAAAGATCTAAATAAAAATGATGCAGATATCTTTCAATCAAGAGGATATAATTATAAAAATTTATGGAATAGTGAAAAGCAATTTTTTCTTCCAAAAGATAATAAAGGTAATTGGGTTAATATAGACCCAAAATTTGATGGAGGAATGGGTGGTCGGGAATACTATGACGAAAATAATGCATATACTTATTTGTGGCAGGTACAACATGATATTCCTGGGTTGATAAAATTAATGGGCGGCAACGATTCTTTTGAAGAAAAACTTGATCAATTATTTCGTGAAGGGCTTGGCCGTTCAAAATATGAATTTTGGAGTAAGTTTCCTGATGCTACTGGATTAGTAGGTCAGTATTCAATGGGCAATGAACCAAGTTTTCATATTCCATATCTGTATAATTTCACAAAATCTCCCTGGAAAACACAAAAACGAATCAGATTTCTTTTAGATGCTTGGTTTAAAGATAATATTTACGGAATACCAGGTGATGAAGATGGAGGTGGGATGTCGGCTTTTGTTGTTTTTTCTTCTTTGGGTTTTTATCCTGTAACGCCAGGTTTGCCAGTTTATACAATTGGGAGTCCATTGTTCAGTAAAGTAACCATCGACTTGCCCAACAAAAAACAATTTAAACTCACAGCTAATAATTGCTCAGTTGTAAATAAGTACATACAAAGTTCGAAATTGAACGGAATGGTATTAAAAAGCACTTGGTTTACACATGAGCAATTAATGTCCGGAGGTCATCTTGAATTAGAAATGGGACCGATACCCAACAAAAAATGGGGTGTTCAAGAAGACTCAATAAAAATCATACTTAAAGAATAGCAAAAACACCTAAAAAGCACAAAATGAATATAATAATTAAAACAATTCACCATTAATTTAGATATTAATAAGTTTATTAATCCATTTATTAAGTCGCTAGCTATAATTTCGTTCTATACTCATAAAACTGATTGCCGTATGAAAAAATTATTGTTTATTCTCCTTATACTGGGCACATCTACATTTACCAATGCACAAACCAAACCAGTAAGAGGAACTATAACTGATGCACAAGGGATTCCAATGGAAGGGGTTTCAATTTTTGTAAAGTCTAATCCCAGCAATAAAGTTTTATCAAATGCAAAGGGTATTTTTCAAATTAATTTATTGGATTTTGACAAGGGTGTACTTGTTTTTTCTTTTGTAGGGTATGAAAATCAGGAAGTTATAGTAAAAAATCGTCCAGTAATTAACATAGCGCTCAAAATTAATCCAGCGGAATTAAATGAAGTAGTTGTTGTAGCTGCATTAGGTATTACTCGAAAACAAAAATCTGTAACTTATGCATCACAAACAGTAGATCCTACAACATTAACCGAAGCAAGGGACTTGAATTTTTTAAATGGATTAACTGGTAAAGTAGCTGGATTGCAAGTAACAGGTACAGGACAACCTGGGTCTAGTGTCAGGCTTACTTTACGTGGAGACAATTCATTTTCAGGCAATAATCAGCCGTTAATGGTAATTGATGGAGTTCCCGTTGACAATCCGATTGGAACAAATGGCAATCTTGACTATGGTAATCCAATTTCTAATATCAATCCTGACGATATAGAATCCATCACAGTGTTGAAAGGACCTAATGGTGCAGCATTATATGGTGCAAAAGCAGCAAATGGGGCTATTTTGATAACGTTGAAAAAAGGCAAAACTGGTGGAGACGGAACCCTGGGTATTGATTTTAATCAAAGTGTCCAAGGGTATAAGGTTACTGCGTTTCCGGATTACCAAAACGTGTATGGAGAGGGATCTGGGATGCGATTAGCTCAGAATAATGGTAATACTATCAATAGGAATAACGGAGGGGTTAATATGGGAAGTTTTAACCAAAGCTGGGGTGCACCTATGTTGGGTCAGCCTTATAATTCTTTTAGTGGAGTGCCGATACCAGAAGGATATGTTCCACAATCTAATAATGTGAGTGATCTATATCAAACGGGTTTTACTAGTTCATCAAATCTTTCTATTAGTAAGTCAGATGCTAACTCTGCATTTAGGTTATCGTACGGTTTTACAAATGGAAATGATGTTGTTCAAAATGTTAACCTTATTAAGAAACACAACCTTTCTATTTCAGCTACCAGAAATTTAGGTAAAATTTTTAAGGTGGAAACAAGGGTAAATTATACCAATTGGAACACAAAAAACAGAATGCTTAAAAATTTGGATCCAGGAAACCCTTTAGCTGCTTATGTTTATATGGCACGAAGTACCAGACTAGATGCATTTCTACCATTTAGAGACGAATTTGGTAATTCTCCTATTACTAATCAAGTAAATAATACGGAAAACCCATATTGGTCTATTAATGCGAATTCTAATGAAGATACCCGTAGCGCAATTAATGGTGCAATTGTAGCTACTGCAAATATTACAACAGGTTTAAAATTGAGAGGACAGGTAGTGGCGGACATGTCAACAGTAGATAATTATGTGCATAAAGAGCTTGGAGGAAGATTGGTTCCATTGGGCAGCTATTCTAATTTATTGTCTCGACAAAACAACATGTTTTATGAGTTATTAGCATTATATACAAAAAAATTAGGTAACGACTTTAATGTAGAAACTTTAGCAGGATTTAGTATAAATGATGTAAACATAATAGCTAGGGCTGCATCAATAAGTGCTTTACTAGTTCAGAATATGCCGAGTATTGGTAATGCTAATTCAGTGCCTACTGCATCAGAATCATTAACAAGATCAAGGCAACAGTCTGCATATGTAAAAGCAACCATCGGATATAAAGAGTTTTTATATTTAGATGTTTCTGGAAGACAAGAATGGTCATCTACCTTGCCTTTGAGCAACAATACTTTCTTTTATCCGGGAATCGGTGCCAACGTAAACTTTTCGCAGTTTATAAACAACAAAAATATTATATCATCAGGTAAGTTAAGGGTTAACTATGCAAGAGTTGGTAACAGCACAAGTCCCTACCAATTAATTAATACCTATAATACATTAGGCTTGTTTTTAGGAAGTCCATTATTATCCTACACCAATCAATTAAAAAATCCTGATTTAAAACCTGAGCAACAAATTTCAAAAGAAATTGGTTTAGAACTAGCGCTATTTAAAAATGCAATTGACTTTAGTGCAACTTATTACAACAATAGCACTATCAATCAAATTGTTAATATACAAACACCTTCGGAAACCGGTTATAATAACAGAATAGTTAATGCAGGAGAAATTCAAAATAAAGGGTTTGAGCTAACAGCAAATGCTACAATTATAAAAAAGAAAAATTTTACTTGGAAAGCGGGATTGAATTTTTCTAAAAACTTAAATGAAGTAGTTTCTATTTTGCCGAATGTAAGTAGAATCATATTGGGAAGTAGGTTAACAACATTCTCGGTTAATGCAATGGTAGGTCAACCTTTTGGTGTCCATCTTGGAAGTGTACCGTATATGATTGGGGATACTACGCTTGTTGCTTCTGCAACCGGTAGAGATATTGTTAACCCAAATCAAATAACGGGTAGTCCACGTCCAGATTGGATTGGGGGAATCTCAAACTCAATTTCATATAAAGGGTTTAATCTTCAGGTTACAGCTACGGTTAAAATGGGGGGTGTTATATTTTCTGAGTCATATGGCAGAGCAGTATTTCAAGGAAACACATTAACTTCTCTTGTGGGAAGAGATGCATTTTTCTTAAGTAATTTTATTTTAGGAGAAAATGATAACGAAAGAAGAAATATAGGTCAAACGGTTGGTTCTAATATAACTCGTTATTTAGATTCAAACCGTGTTAAAGGAGCAGTGTATCCAAATGCTTATATACCCCGAACAGGGCCAGGAGGTGTTTTGTTAACTGATGCAAAAGGAAATCCATTGGTTGGTAATAAATTTTTGGGTTGGATGAATCCAACTACATATGCCAGTGATAACGTTATAAGTAATGTGCCCGGAAATACTTTTGATGCTACTTCTATTAGAATTAGTGAAATAATTTTGGGGTATACCTTCAATAAAAACATTTTTGGTAAAAAGAGTTTTGTCAAAGGTGCTTATGTGGCTTTGACAGGCAGAAATATTTGGCAAATTTACCAAAAAACTCCATTAGGTATTGACCCTGAGTCAGTAACAGGTGCAGGAAATGCAACTATGGGGGTTGAATCCGGTGGATCCTTTCCATATGCAACATTTGGAGCTTCTATTAAATTAAGTTTCTAATTAATTATTAAAACAAAAAAGATGAATAAGGTAATATATTTAATTTTTGTGCTGCTTGTTACAATTAACTTGTCATCTTGTACAAAAAAATTCGAAGAATTAAATACAGACCCCACACAATTTATCAATGCTACTCCTGAGGCTTTACTTGCCGTTTCTGTTAAAAGAACTGGAGATTGGGTTGGATCAACCGGAATTAATAATGGTATTAATGTAAATATGTGGGAAATTGCCAATTTTGGATCGGCAGTTGGAAGATATGCCAACGGAGATCAAGGAGTTTGGCAAAACTTTTATGTAAATATTTTACAAAATATAAATCAAATTGAAACTCAATTTGGCAAAGATACGCTTTATAAAAACAGGGTTCAAATTGCAAGAATTTGGAAAGCTTATGTATATTCAATCTTAACGGGATATTTTGGATCAATCCCCTTGACGGAAGCAAATAACGCTAATTATCTCACTGAAATAAAGTTTGAGTCAGAAGATTCGGCTTACATTAAAATATTGGGGATATTAAAAACAGCCAGTACAACAATTAATGTAAATAGCACAAAAGATAAGTTGGCCTATGATGTTGTATATGGAACTTCAGGCACACAATTACAAAATTGGGTAAAATTTGCAAACACACTTCGATTAAAAATTGCATTAAGAACTAGAAGAAACCTCGGTGCCTTAGCTGATGCAGAAATCAGAGATGTAATGAGCAAAGAAGCTGCTTTAATTGGATCAGAAAATGAAACAGCAAAAGTGGCTTATGAAAATGTAATAGGTAATGAAAACCCCTATTATAAAACTTATATCAGGGCGAATTTTACAAGCTTTTTTCCAAGGATGTCGGATATAATGTTTATGTATTTGAGATCTTATAAGGATCCTAGAATAAACTATTATTTCGATTCTGTAAGGCTTACAAGTAGATTTCGGGTTACTGATACAGTTTTAAATCCAACTAGAGATTCTTTATACGTAATCAATTATCCCATTCCACACTACGGAATTGTAAAATCAAAGATACTTTTACCTGGTTGGACGCCTCAGCTTACAGGTGGAGTAGATCCACAATTGGCTGCAGCAAATAATGGGGGGATAAACGGTGTTAGTGCATATTCAATGTTTTCATCTAGTATTCTTAATAATCCTAGTAGACCACTCATTGTACTAAGTTTTGCGGAAGCACAGTTTTTAAAGGCGCAAGCAAGAATCCAGAATCTTGGTGGTAATCAAACAGCAGAAAATTATTATACCTCAGGTATTGATGCCAATTTTGCTTTTTGGGGAATTCCTTCTTCATTAAGGGATACTTATAAAGCTGGAAATGGAGTAAAATTTGGTACTACAGGTAGTGGTTTGTGGAATTATCTTCATTTGGTAAATGCTAATATACCTGCAGGTGATATCAATAAAATATATCACCAGTTATGGTTGAATTATTTCCCCGATCAGCCTTTTGATGGCTGGTGCTTACAACGACAAACTAGGGTGCTAAATTTATCCCCCCATACTAATCCTAGTTATGCATCATTACTATTTCAAGATATTCCAGGTCGTGGATTTTATCCTTCTTCAGTTAGTACGCTAAATCCAGTTGGATATGATGGTGCGCTAAAACAATTAGGTATTCCAAACTACACTGAAGAAACGACTAACCCTTATAATAATTTAAAGTTTGCAATGCCGTATAAAGTGCCTGATTTTAATGCCATGAGCGTTTATTATGATCTATCTGGTATGAATAAATGGTATGGGACTACTATAGAATCAGTCAGGGCAGCTGGATTGGCATCCGGGTTTACTGTAAATGTTACTAAAACTTATAAACCATAGTTATGAGAAAAATAGATATTTTATTATTTATAATAGCGGCACTTAGTATTTTTTCTTCTTGTACAAAAAAGGGGGATGCACCTTCGGTAGCGGATAATATATTAAACTACACAATAAACGAAATACCTGTTACCACAGATTATACTGTTGGTGCATTTTATTATAATTTTACTACATTTAATACTTCCACTGTTCAAGTACCCACTGTTGGAAAGTATAGTATGGTTAATGGGGTAGTTCCTTCAGTTGTGATGACCAATCACATTCAACAAGCCAAGCGTGGAGGAATTGATTATTTCCTTTTTCCTGTAAGATCTGTAAGTAGAGACTTGATAAATTTCAGGACAGATTCATCTACCGTTAAATCTTTCTTAGATGTAAATACAGATAATTTAAAATTTGCTTTAGCATATAATTTTTTAAATACAACTTTTGCAATTTCAACTACTGATCCTCTAGAAAATAACGGAGTAAAATTGGAGCAATTTTTTCAAGACATCATTAAAATGGTGCCACAAATGAAAAATGCAAATTATATTAAAGTAAACGGTAAGGCACTTTTATATATAATGAATGCACATTTATTGTTTTCTAATGATAATATTAAAATCTATACCACTTTAAGAAGTAGGTTAAGCGCATTGGGTATAGAATTGTATATTGTAGGAATGCAAGAAAGATGGTCACCACCTGCAAGATATCCTTTCAGATTTCAAGGTTGCGTAGATGCTATTTACCATCAGAGTTATAGTTCACAATTGACAGATTGGGACAGATGGTGGTTACTTCCTCAAACAATCGATCAGAACTGGAAATATTCTAAAGAGTATTTTGCTTCAAATATGGGAGGCATTGATTACGTTCCAAATATTACACCGGCTTATGACTGGAAAATTTTACAACCAACTGCAGTTTCACCAAACTATCCCAGGACAGATGGAGGAAAAATGTATAAACAATTGTGTAATGTAGCTAAAATGAACGCTAGCAAAACAACGCGTTTGATACTAATAGATTCTTGGAATAAATGGGATGAGGATATGCAATTGGAGTCTTCGGTTTCGTATGGCGACTTGTATTTGAATATTACAAAACAACAGTTTAAGAAGCCCTAGCATAAAAAATAGAGCTATTCAGTAATTCAAAAGTCTTCCATATTTATTTCTATGAAAAGCTTACAAATAATTATTGTTGTTACTTTTTTTTTAGTTGTTATTGGTTATTCTAAAAATATTAATGATAATAAAACTTTATTTGTTAAAGAAGTTATATATGATGAAAGTGGGTGTAATTATAAATCGTACAGAAACCTTGTAATGGCAGGTTACCAAGGTTGGTTTACTGCAGAAGGTGACGGTGCTGAAAGAGGTTGGCGACACTATGAAAAGAAAAGTTGCGGTGGTTTTGCCCCTGGCTGTACCTCTGTTGATCTTTGGCCAGATATGAAGGAATACTCAAAACAGTATAATACTCCTTTTTCTTTTGTCAATGGTGACAATGCAAAACTATTTAGCCCTATAGATGAAGAAACGGTTGATCTCCATTTTAAATGGATGAAAGAATATGGCATTGATGGGGTTTTTATGCAAAGATTTGTAAATGAAGTAAAACAATCAAATCCTAAAGGGAAAGCACATTTTAATAAAGTGCTACAAAATGCATTAAACGCTGCGAATAAATACAATAAGGCTATTTGTGTTATGTATGATTTAAGTGGTTGTACTAGTAAAGATTTAGGTTATATTCAACAAGATTGGGAGGAATTGCAGCGCTTATTTTCGCTTTTTAGTAATACCATAAATCCAAATTATTTGAGACATAATAAAAAACCATTATTGGCATTATGGGGTGTTGGTTTTAAGGTTGGTAGAAAATACACAATTGCGGATGTAAACAATTTAATTGAAAAAATTAAAGGACCTACTAAAAAAGTTTCAATCATGTTGGGCGTTCCATACTATTGGAGAACTTTAACGAAGGATACAGAAAATGATACTAGCTTGCATGCGGTAATTAAAAAATGCGATATAATAATGCCTTGGGCTGTTGGAAGGTATAATCAAAATAATTATGAAAAAGTAGCCCTGAATTCATTACCGAAAGATATTCAATGGTGTAAAGACAATAAAGTTGATTATGTTCCTATCATTTTTCCCGGATTTAGTTGGGGGAATTTAAAAAATAATACCGCCATTTATAATTACATTCCAAGAAATGGAGGTGATTTTTTATGGAAACAAGTTGCGGGTGCAAAATTTGCTGGTGCTCATTCTTTGTATGTGGCCATGTTTGATGAACTAGATGAAGGGACAGCTATTTTCAAATGCCTAAGAGAGAATGAGTTACCGATGAATGCCAAAAATAAATTCGTAGGCCTGGAAAATAATCTGGATTCAGATTATTATTTATGGCTCACAGGAAAAGCTGGCAATTGGTTTCATGGCCAAGCTGGATATTCAGATATTAAGCCTATTAGATACACCTTGCATTGATTTTTTTAAACTTATCTCAAATAAATTACCATCATAAAAATCAAACATATATACTTATCATTTTATTGTTATTTGGATCAATTTTATCCAAAGCACTAATTTAAATTGTATTTAAAAAAACGTATAAACAACTAGTAATGAAATTTCATAAATATTTTTATTCTACCCACATTTTTTGGTTACTTTTTTGCATGCCAGTTCTGTGCGTTGGGCAGACAAAAAAAAAGGGAATAGTTGAAAAGCCTAATATAATTTTTGTTTTGGTTGATGATTTAAGGTGGGATGCAATGGGGTTTGTTGGTCGGTATCCATTTCTGAAAACCCCCCATATAGATAAGCTTCGTAAAGAAGGGGTTCATTTCAAAAATGCCTATTGCACTAATTCACTTTGTGCGCCTTCCCGGGCAACTTTTTTAACAGGGATGTTTCCTCAAACTAACGGAGTGAACACCAATCAAGAAGGCCGCGAATTAAATCCTGACAAAACGCCTTCATTTGGACAAATACTTCAGGGCGAAGGTTATCAAACAGCTTTTATTGGTAAATGGCACATGGCAGAAAGTAATGAACCCAGAAAAGGATGGGATTACTGGTGCAGCTTCCCAGGTCAAGGTCAATATTTTGGCAATAATTTAAATATTAATGGAAATAACATTCGGAATGAGGGTTATATCACAGACGAACTGAATAAATATACTTTGGATTTTATTGATGAAAATGCGGATAAGCCATTTTGTGTTTATCTGTCCCACAAGGCAGCCCATGCACCATTTACTCCGGCTGATCGAGACAAAAATTTATATACCAATGATCTGGTTCCTGAACCTGCAAGTTGGCTCGATAATATGGAAAATAAACCTTCCTGGCAAAGAACAGTAACAGTAATGAATGCAGATCAACGACATCGCTTGCGGGAAAAAGACTTGGCTAAAATAATTTCTCAAAAAAATCGTAAGCTCACCCCTTGGCCTGCAAAAACAGGAGTAGGAAATCAAAAAGATTACTTGCGAACCCTCACTGCTGTTGATGATGGACTGGGAGAAATTTATGATTTGTTAAAGAAAAAAGGAATTTTAGAAAATACAATAATAGTATTTGCCGGAGATAATGGATTTTTTCAGGGAGAACATGGGTTAGGCGATAAACGTCTGGCATATAACGAATCCATGCGAATTCCTTTGATAATGCGCTATCCAAAATTAGCAAACGCGAATCTGACTATTTCAGAAATGATACTCAATGCCGATATTGCTCCTACCTTTCTTGAAATGGCTGGAGTTTCAATTCCTGCACAAATGCAAGGAAAAAGTGTAGTTCCATTATTACATGGGAAAAATGAGGATTGGAGAAAGTCTTTTCTTTTTACCTATTGGACAGATCTTGTTTATTTTATTCCTCGAATAACAGCTATTCGAACAGAAAAATACCTGTATTCAACAACCCCCGATATTAATGACATTGATGAGTTGTATGATGTTGTAAATGACCCAGCTGAATTAAACAATCTTTCAAAGAAACCAGAATATTCAGTAATTGAAAATAATTTAAAAATAGAACTTGAGCAACTTAAAAAGGAAACTGGCTATAAAGCTGATGTGCCAAGACCAGATGCTGAATTCATAGGCAATGTGAAAAAAGGGAAACTCCTTTCGATTGATTTTGGGGATACTACATTAAATCACCAACCCGAAAATGATATTAGTTTCAATCGGGTAGTATTGAGTAAAGATCAGAGAAGAGTGAGCGGAAGTTTTTATGACAGTGCAACCACAGTCATAAAAGCACGGCCGGATTTAGATGCTTCAAAAGGTACTTTTATTATCGAATGTTTAGTTAAACCAGAATCCCCTGAAGGAATTATTGCTTCTTGTGGGTCACAACAAGATGGCTGGGCAATTTTTTTAGAAAATGGGGTACCTGGTTTTGTGGTAGCTCATGATAAGCATCTTCAGTTTATTGATGGGCAATCAAATATTATTAACAAATGGTCTCATATTATAGCAGTTATTGAAAACTATAATAACGTCATTAAGTTTTTTGCCGATGGAAAATTAATAGGACAGCGGAAAATGCTACTCCCAATACAATCCATTAAATCCAGTGCTGGAGATATTTATTTAGGACAGGATGCAGGGAGTATGATTGATCCGAATGGCGTTTCGGTTCATTATTTTAAAGGCTTAATTCAATCTGTTAGTTTCTATCGTGAAAAGATGCAAGATGCAAGATTAATAGAGTTGTCAAAATGAAATCTATCTTATCCGCATATGTGACAACCTTCTTATATGATATCTATTAAATCACTATTTATATTTATTGGCTGTTCTTATGTTCTAAATTGTTCTGCCCAAAAAACAATTGATACCATAGCTACAAAATTGGGTAACCTCGCAATACCAATTAAAATATATCTACCAAAAAAAGGCATTGAGAAAAGCCCTATTTACTTTTTTATACATGGTGGGGGCTGGAATGGAGGAACTCAAAATGAAGTTCCTCCAGCAACGCTTTCTGGTGATGTAGAATTTTTAGCTGATGAACTTGGAGTTATTTATGTTGGATTAGCCTATCGTTGTAAAGGCAATAATGCCACTTTTGCAGATGCAATAAATGACTTAGAATCAAGTGTTAACTGGTTTTTAGAAAATGGAAAAAGATTTAATGCAGACACTACTAGGATAGGTTTTGGTGGTACATCAGCTGGATCAACACTGTCTGCAGTTTTGGCTCAAAAATATCCAAATTGCAATATATATATAGGTGCTGATGGAATGTATAATTTATTAGACCATGATGAAAAAAAATCTCCATTTCCAAATACTGAAGCAAGAAGAATTTATGGGTTAGAAACAGAAGACAAAAGTAAATTAGCATCCGCATTTCATAATTTAAGAAAAAATCCACCTGTGTCACTTCTGCTTCATGGAAAAGAAGATAGGTTATGTCATTATACGCAAAGTATAAATTTTGCCAAAAAGATTAATGACGCTGGTGGTAAAGCCAAAGTCGTACTTTATGATAGAATTAATCACACCTGCTTAAGTGCAGCTTATCCAGAGGTTTTCAAACAGAGTGTAATAGAAATTGCAAATCTTTTTATAAATGAGTTCAATATTAAAAACGTAAAAATTGAAACAATTCAAAAGCTTTTAGACAAAAGGTTGGAAAATCAGTATCCATTGGAAAATATCACTGAAAGTAAAATGATTGGTTTATGGAAGTCAACAAATGAAGATATAATTTTTAAGCCCGATGGCAAAGGAGAACAAAAATTCAACAATAATGTAAAAGTGTTTAATTATTTATTCGAAAAAGGGGGTGTGAAAATAGTAGTGCAACCACAAAAAGAAAGATTATTTTATTTAAGGAAAAATGGTATTGTTATGTATGAATTATTTTCCGATGATTCGGAAAAAATATATAGGAAGCTAGATTTTAGAAAACAATAAATTTCGTTAGTATTTTTGACGATTTAATCAGGTTCACCTTATTCCACCTGTCTTGTCCTGAAATAGCTTTACAGCAAACTATTCAGTATGACAGGTTGGTATAATCGCAAATCTAGACAATCCTAAAACACTCCAAATTGATGACTAACACAATTTTTTGCAAAAACCTGGTCGATTGAAATTTTAAAAAAGAGCCACTTATATAGTGGCTCTTTGAATTTTATACTTTACTTACTACTTAATCTTATATTTTTTGTCAACATAAACCGATCTGTTCTTTTCCAATAATTGTTTAAAACTGGTTGATCTTTATCCCAAGCGCCTTTGCCATATAACTCATCATATGTGGCTCCTAACACCATTGGTTCATCTAACTCCTTCCATCCATTTGCTAAGCGTCTTGAAGAGTATACTTTGTTTTCTCCTGTATAAGATGAAAAAACAGCTGTTTTTATACCTAATTTTTCAAGGACTTTTACAAGCCTCTTTCTTATATCATCACCTGCTTTTGATTGATTAACAATAGTCCATTCAGTCATTAAAAATTTCTCTACATCTTTACCTTCTTCATATTTAGTACTGCTATATTCTGGTAGATACACCATCATCTCGGCATTAGTACTTTCTATATGTGGGACTACATTCGCGACCCAAGCATCACTTCGACCTTCCGCCCATTTTCTAGGAACGTCCCTCTCTGCAAAACTTACTGGTTTATTACGCATTCTTAATTTTTCACCATGGTGCTTACCACCCACAATGTCAAAAATTGTTTGTCCACCATCCTCTGATGCAGGTAAAAACTTCGTTGTATATTTTTCCATAGCATCACCATAGGCTATGCCATGACCAAATTTGATTTTATCAAAATTGGCTAAAATTGTTTGTTGTTGAGCAAAGGTTACTGCGCTCACAAACAACAATGTGAGAGATAATAAAATCTTTTTCATTTTTTTAGACTTTAAATTGTTTTCCTACTCGTAAGGCTTTTCGGATGCGCCCCGTTTTTTAAAGTGGGGTCTGGGCTCCACTAATATTAGACTGTAGTCATTACATAAAATAAAAAAATTTCATAAATTAATTCTATATCATTTATTACATTTAACAATTAATTAATATTCTCAGAAATGCCCTTAAAAAATTTAATGCCTATTCTAGGTATTTTTAACTTTATTTAAATACTATCATTAATGATCTATGCAAACAAAAAAGGACCTGGTTTCAAAACATAGACTCAGTAGTATTAATATTGTGGATAAATTAGGAGCAACAAAAAGTAGGCTTTAATAGCCTGTTTTTTTGGGAGTAAGGAATTTCTCAAAGACACCTACCAAACTGTAAAATCCCTTCAAATCATTCCAGATTTGGTTAGATTGTAGTTTAATTGTGGCTACACTTTAAGTTTTGAAAACAAAGGACTTACGTTAAATCGTGGGTCCTTTTTTGTTTCTGCGTGAGGTTTTGCATACTAAACAACTAGCCAAGTTGAAAATCTGTAAATACGGTAATAAAAAAACCTACTCAATATAATATTGAGTAGGTTTTACCTTCATTAAAACTCTAAGGTTTTTATATATTTTTAAAAATGGCTACTACTACCTGAAGCAATACATTGCCATTTACCATTTCTTTCCATAAAAGTATCTGTCCAATTAGTTGTTTTTGTATAATCTTTACCCGCTTCATCTGTTCCCTTTGTTACATGAGATCCAACTATCGAAGCTACATTATCACCATAAAAAGTAACGCTCATATCGCCATTAACAACACTATTTATTGTTCCTTTTGTATCACTTAGTGATTTTAGAACTTCCGCTTTACCTTGTTTAACACCTTTATCGTTAAAACCGGAGAAATCATCAGCAAGAAGATCATCATTAAATTTAACGCCATGATCTTTATCTAAGTTTGATAAATTCCAAGATGCTTCAATTCCCTTTAATTTTGTCTCCAACTCTGTTTTATCAACTGTGCTTATTGTTGCAGTGGCCGTTTCAGTTGTTGGAGTAGGAGTTGTACAAGCAACTAATGATGCTGATACAAGAATACATAATAATAGTTTTTTCATTTTCTTTATTTTTTATTTTAAAATTGATTGATAAAATATTTTGAATATTAAATTACCATTTACCTAATAGTACTCTAGTTCTAGATTTTGTATAGGTTCTTATTTCTTTAACTGAATTTGCATATTCTTTCTGCAAATCCTCATTAAGTGGTTTAAATTTAAATTTTGATGAAAAGTCTTTATGACTAACTACAACATAATGAGTTGTACCGTCAGTCATTCTTCTGCTAAGACTACCCAAAATAAGGCGGGTATTTGGAGGTAAATTTTTACTCCAATGAGCATCAAATTTTTCTTTAAAAAGTTTGCTATCTGTTATTTTTTGAAAAATAACATCTTGTACTAAATAATTTGTATTACTCTCATCACCAAAGCTAGATAATCTAGTACCTGATCCAGATTCTCCATCTATACAAAATTTTGAAAGCTCTGACTGAAATAGTTTCCATGATGCATCATTTGGAGAATCATATGCAACTCCCATGGCCTCAGGTGTTCCAACAAAAATTACTTCATGAGTTGCATCATCATTACTTTTGAAATGGTTTTGATATAAAGAGACAGAAACTCCCTTAATTAAATGCTCTTTTTTACCAAAATAGTCATTGTATAATTTTAAAACTGTTTGTTCGTTTTTGGGTTCTACATTAAAAGTGTAAGATGTAAACATGGTTGTTTGCGCACTAAGATTAGAAATGGCAGCAAAGAAGACCGTTAAAAAAATAAATATTTTTTTCATACATGTTGGTTTAGAAATAGGGTATAGCCCATTTCAATGATTAAATGAGTTTCTTAGGAATGATAGAGATTACAAGAATTGTAAATAGAGCTGTTGCGTTAGAATTGCAATAGAGTGGGTGATTTACGCTTAAAAGGTAAATGAATTTTTCGATATATGAATTATGCCTTTAAATCTTGTGACTTTTAGATCGTGCTTTACTATAAGTCAAGCACTTACGTTGAATTGTGGGTCCTTTTCTACGTGAGGTTTGCTTGAGGTTTTTGTCATTTCTAACCGAGACGAAGTATGATCAACCATATAGTTCACGTTTAATAAATAGTGAATATGGTTTGTAATAAGACTAGTTTTACATCGACTAGGAGAATTTTTTAAACATTTTTGAAAATGAACTTGAAATATATGAATGCCATAATGAGACCCTCTTTTAAATTGTTAATTCTAATATTATTCGTTGCATGCTCGCCATATAAAAAGGTGACTATTTCAATGAGTGAAATACAAACTAATAATTGGCTTAATAAATCAGAACAAGATGTTATTTCAAGTTTGGGCAACTATAAAAGAAAGGAAAAAATAGATTCTGGGTATAAGATTTCATTTGATTATAGCTCTTATAGAGTCCCTAATAATAAGATTTATACAAAAAGTTATAACATTTCCAATACCAATATTGTAGATAAGAAAGGCAATTTATTAGTGCAACGCACCGACGCAATGCCAAATAATAATATGCAAAATTATAATAATCAATTGGAGGTTGTTAATTTAAAATATCTTGAATTTTACTTTGATAAAAATAGAAAAGTTTCCTATGTTCTTGCCTCAGGTTATCCCGATTCAATTCGATATGAATTACGAAAAAAAATAAAATAGGTATTTCTTACATCAATTAGTAATTGACTTAATCCAATAGCATTTTTATCTTTTGGTTCTTGTAAGATAGGTAAACCAAGATTTTTTCTAATAGAAGACATTACATCTATTCTGTTGATTACTTCACCTTCTATTTCAGATGTTTTAATTGCTTCAGCGACCATTATTTGCACAATCGTTTCTGTGCTTATGGCTTCTGGTAATGCAGTGACCATGCCTTTTAATGCTCCTGCTTTTAGCATGAACTTCATCAATTCAGTATCTATTGATGCGCCGTCAAATTTAAAATCAGGCCAATTTTTGTGCTGCCAGTTATACATAATGAGCCAATTAGGAGGTATAATCAGCTCAAATATACGAATAAAATGAGCCGATTGTCAATTATTACCGCCTTCGTTTACTTAATTGCAACGGAATATGCACATTAAAGGTATTTTCTTCAGGTTTCACCTGCTTGGTTTTTTCGTTAAATGGACTTTTCACGGCAGCTGCAGCAAACAATGCTTGCATATTTCCTTTTTTGTCAAATAATAAACAGGGTCTTTCTAAATTAGAGAGTTTTACCTCCGAACCATTACTGAAACTAAGCTTACGCGGTGAAACCATGTAGGAGTTGGCCATTGTCCAATCTTTACCGGTGCTAGAGGTAAGTAAAATAAGAGAACCAAATTCTGTATCAGGTTTTCCTTTGGAAGAAAAATATTTCGCGATCGCATAAAACCGCTTTCGTTTTTTGTCATACCATAAGTACGGATCTTCAGATGCCATATCTGCACTAGAACTAACCTCGCTATAAAAAGTAAAAGGGCCTTCTGGCGTATCGGCCACGGCCATCCAAAAAGTCATATGTCCTAAATCGGGCTTTCTTGATTTATACATCATGTAATACCGGCCATCGGGTCCTTTACAAACAGAAGGATTAACAGTAACCTCAAAAGTTCTTATGCTATCAGGCATGATAAGGTGTTCTGGCTTTTGAAAAAAACTACCATTTAAAAATCCTTTAATGGTAGGTGAAGAAGCCATTCCAATGCGCTGCGTACAATTGTATTTATACCAGTGTAACTGATCTCTACCTAAGTTTTTAGTAAAGTGCATGTTGTCATTGAAACTATTGCTTATAAAGTATAAATAATATTGACCATTAAAATAATTAACTTGAGGATTGTGAAAAGTATACCTGTCCCATCTTTGCTCATTAAAATTTCCTTTCAGTATTGTTTTCACATGTTTGTAGGGTCCAGTAGGTTTATCTGAAACTGCGATAGCTATTTCTGAATATTTTTGCCATCCTTTAAATCCATCAAATATATGATTGAGGCTGTCGTCATCCTTTGCTCTTGTTCCATGGGGCCAGCGTGCATAAAATAGATAATACTTACCGTCTTCGCCAACAATACTACTTCCACACCAGATATAATAACCAGGGTCAATAAAAATATTAGATGAATCAATAGGGCTTATAAGGCTATTGATATTTAAATGATCTGTACTCTTTTTTTGTGCTTGCGAATCATTAAACATTAAAAGCATCAATGCAAATATGGCGTAACGAACTGTTGTCATAGAAGTGCTTTTAAAAGTAATCTTATGCATTAGAACTAATGATTCAATTTTAATTAATTATTTGATTTTGTATTGGTGTCGATTTCCCAATCATCAGTTCTAAAGAGATTAATTGGGAGACCATCTTTGCTAAATAGATTTGGTATAGCAGTATTGTTAAACGCATATCTTACAGCCACAGGCGTCTTTATTTTTTCATTAAAAACGATTACTGTATCATCTTTAATTTTTGCTTGTGCAGGGTAAAACACTTTATCTGGACCTGCAATCTCAAAACATGTAATTTCCTTTCCTTTCACAACAATACCGTTACTTGTATTCGTAAATTGAATTTTAATTTTGTCGTCTTCAATTACGTGTGAAAGATACATTGGACTTTCGCAATTAATATTTTTAATACCATATGTTTTGTTTAGTGCTAAATTAGAAAGGCGTAAAGCAACTTCTTTTTTCAGGACAGGATGAATATTGTTTGTGTCAGGCGTTAAATCAGTTATGACAACCATGCCAGTATTATTATAAAGGGAAGATTTGGTTTGGCTTTCCCTAAGAAGTGCGCCAACATAATTATATTCATAATTAAAGGGTGCGATTTGAACAAAATAAAATGGGAAGTTGATTTTCCATTCTTTACGCCATGATTCTATCATTCCCGTAAATAACTTTTCGTATGAGTAGTAATTAATGGTATTACTTTCTCCTTGATACCATATAACACCTGCAATAGAAAAATTTGTAATTGGATAAATCATAGCATTAAATGCTAATTCGGATTTATACGGCCACCACTCAGTTGGCTTTAAAGATGCTGCCCCCTTTTTTATAGCTTGATTACTATTAATAACATATTCTGGAGTCCAAGTTTCAGCTGGGGTGCCGCCCCAATTTGAATTAATTAATCCAATCGGAGCGTTTAATCTTTCATGTAAATTTTTCCCAAAAAAATAGCCTATTGCACTAAAATGGATCATTTCTTCTGGAGAGCAAACCATCCATTTTCCATCTAAGTCATCTTGTCTAGATGCGGATGTTGATTTTGAAACATAAAAAAAACGCAATTTATTATTTGTTGCATTTGGGGCTTCGATTTTGCTTTGTTGTAGCCCTTGATCACCAGACCATTCCATATTGCTTTGCCCACCACACAGCCAAACTTCCCCGATTAAAACATCTTCTAAGTTTATCGTATTTTCTCCTTGAATGGTGATGGTATGTGGGCCACCCGCTTTAGGTGTTTTAATATTGGTCATCCAGGTAGCGTCCCTGCTTCCAATAATTTTATAGGTTATTGTATCCCAGCTAACTTTAATTGAAATTTTTTCGGCTGGTGCTGACCATCCCCATAATTTAATATTCGAATTTTGTTGTAAGACCATGTGTGAGCCAATAATATTTGGTAATCTCACATTTGCTTTACATACAACAAATTGAATGCAGCTAATTAAAACAAGTAATTTATTTTTCATTTTCTATTTTTAATAAAATATCTTTCATTGTAATAATGACACAAAATTTTAGATCATTACCACTTCAATAAAAAAGCAAGAGGAACATCCAACCTGCTTTTCCAAGACTTTTCGGAATGATCCTGTCCGGGCCAAGAGCGGCTTATCCACTGGCTGTTGGTATATTTCTTTTGTTTCATGATTGCATCAACTTGTACTTGTAAAGATGCATACATAGAATCTAGTGTTTCGGTGCCATGATCAAAATAAATTTTATGTTGCTTAGGTGATGGCAAATGCTGTTTTAAGTAAGCAAAAAATACAGCAGGTACTGGATTGTTTTCCATAGACAATAGTCCTGGCCAATGTGTAGAAAGGCATGCGGCTCCTCCAAAAATGGTTGGATATTCACATATGGCATAGAGTGAAATTAAACCACCCATGCTACTGCCTGCTACAAATGTATTTGATGCGTCTGTTTTGGTGCTATAGGTTTTATCAATAAAAGGCTTTAGTTCCTCTACCAAAAATTTGAGATATTTATCTGAAGAAATAGCAAGTCCCGAAAAAATGGATTGTCCACCGCTCCGGTAGGCATCGTAAACTAGTTTTTGATTTTCTTTGGATAAAGCTTCAAAAGGTTTTTGAGGAAAATATTCGGCATGTCTACTCTTTCCTCCATTCCAGATACCTACCACAATACATTCCCTAATTTTTTGTTGCTGCATTAGTTTGGTTACTGTTTCATCAACACCCCACTCTTGTTTATTCCAAGTTATACTACTGTCAAAAAGCATTTGCCCATCATGCATATATAATACTGCATATTTTTTTGTAGGGGTATAGTTGTCGGGTAGCCAAACATCTACATTTCTTGCAGGTACATACTTTGAACTAAAATTTTCAACTCGAACAATGCGGCCACTGCTTGGTGTAGGCAGCTGAGCAAACACATTGAACTGGTTTATAAAGAGGAATAAGCAAAATAGAATGGAAATCTTTTTCATATTAAAATTATAATTAACTATTCATTTTTATTTTTCAATCACCCAACTTCCCTCTTCAATTTCCGCTGCCAATTCTCCTTCGTCCCATCCGCAATAGCCAACAAAAAGTTGAATTTCTTGTTCATGAACGCCATTGTTGTTAATGGCCTCAATTACCTCCTTCATATTTCCCCCTAAATAAAAACCACTGTGCATTTGCTCACCTTCAGTAATAAGATCGGGGCGTTTATGGAGCACAAAGAGGTGATCTTTATCTACGGGGCCGCCATCCATTAGTGGATATGGTTTACTGTTGTTGAATTCAATTAAGTCATGCAACGACTTATGTAAAGGCTTATTAATTACAAACCCTGTAGTTCCTTCGTTGTCGTGTTTAACAATCAAAATAGTGGTATCCTCAAAAATGCTGCCAATTAACGCGTCAGTGCTTTTGATGATTAATCCGGCTTTTAAATTGCTCATAAGTTCGTTATTGGCCTTCAATTTATACTCTTTTGACCTTACCGCAATATAACTATTTGTTCATGCATAGATTGCTGATTTATTATTAAATTACCCCAAAATTGCAAAAATGGAAAGAAGAAAATTCATCCGAAATCTAACCATCGGTACTTCAGTTGCGGCCTTGCCTATTGGCGTATCTGCAAAAAGTGCTTTAAGTAATCCTGCTAAAAAAGTAAGATTTGGTATCATCACAGATGTTCATAATGATGTGATGCATGATGGAGAGTATAGGCTTCGTTCTTTTTTAAATGCAGCAAAAAGTAAAGACCTTGATTTTATTATCCAGCTTGGCGATTTTTGTCAACCAAAGGAAGCCAACAAGGAGTTTTTTGATTTATTTAATAATTACCCTGGTATCAAGTATCATGTTATTGGCAACCATGATTTTGATGCGGTTAATGTGCCCGACAAATTATCTGTAGTCAAAAACTTTTATGGGCTTAGTAGTACCTACTATTCTTTTGATGCTGCAAATTTTCATTTTATTGTTTTAGACGGAAATGAAAAAGATCCCGATTTTAAACAAGGTTACCCTCGTTATATTGGTGAAAAGCAACAAGAGTGGTTAAAAGATGACTTGCAAAAAACATCCCTTCCTGTTGTGGTTTTTGTTCATCAGCCATTAGGTGATGATGAGGCTGGAATCATTAACCGCTCACAAATAAGAGACATTTTTGAAGCAGCAAACAAGCGTGCTGGTTTTAAAAATGTAATAGCATGCATTAATGGTCATACGCATATAGATAATAACCAAGAAATTAATGGCATCCATTATATACAAATCAACAGTTCATCCTATAAATGGCTTGGAGATAAGTATATTACAACAGGTAGATATAGCAAGAAGTTTGATAATTTTTATCCTGACATTAGGTACACGGCACCTTATAAAGATTCTATTTACGCTTTTGCAGAAATAACAGATAAGGTGATTACAATAAATGGGAAGCTTTCTGAATTTGTTGGGCCTCATCCAAAAGACATGGGTTATAATGCATATGATGCAAGCTTTACAAAATCAGATATTACGGATAAAAAACTCAGGTACTAATAATATTTAGGATACGGACTAAGTTATATTGCTAGTATGATCAACTCTATTTAATTTTTTTAATTATAATAAATGTAACATCGTCTGGGTTTTGACCACCGCCTAGCCAGTTATCAATTGCTGTAATGAAGGAGTTTTTTATTTCTTCTGCAGATTTCGTGCCTACAGATTCTAAATGTTGACTTACTCTAAAATAGTCGAATAGTTCATTTTTTGAATTTGGAGCTTCTGGTAGCCCGTCGGTAAGCTGCATTAAAACGTCGCCGGGTTCAAAATCCTTTTCAATTACATCAAATGATTCATTTTTTAGTCCACCCAATGGTAAACTAGATTGATTGATTTCTTCAACCATGCCAGTTGTTGCTTTGTATAAATAAATAGGTGGCATTGCAGCTGAGGAAGTAAGAATTTTTGTTGATGAAATTTCAACAATATTTAAACTCATTCGCAAAGTTCCCAAATTAATTTTTCTTATAACTTCATTTAATTTTTTTAAGATTGAATGGATGGCATCCTCGTTGATACTAAATAAACTTGTTTTAGTTACCGAAACCATCATGCCAGATGCAACTCCATGTCCTGTTGCATCGCCACATATTGATAATATAGTATTATTAGGTTTGATCATAAAATCATAGTAGTCGCCTCCAACTTCTGTTGATGTTCGAATGTATGTTACAATCTCTAAATCTTCCCTGTGTGGAATATTTTTGGGTAAAAAACCAATTTGTAATTTTTTTGCTGCATCTAATTCTTGAGCTTTTCTCTCCTCCTCAATTTTAGCATATTTTCTTTTTTGTATTCCTTTTTGAATCAACAAGAATACAATAATGATGACTATGAATGAAATTGTGATGATAATAATTATAATTCTCGACTTTTCCTTTTGTTCATCCAGCAAATCATTTTTTTGTTGTTCTGAGATCGCAAAATTTTGTGCTTCGTATAATTTATTAGTGCTATATAAGCTATCTTTTAATTTGTTAGCTTTTTCTAAATACAAAAATGCGCTTTCCTTTTGATCTTTAATTTTATGTGCTTTGTATAATAAATTATAGGTATTAAGAACACCCAATGTAAAATCATAATTTTTATCAAGTTCGAGTACGTTATTGGCATATTTAATCGCTGAATCAATTTTATTTTGTTGCAGGTATGCCTCTGCAATACCAAAATTTGATTCCATTACGCCTTTATATCTTCCATTATATAATTGAAGTTTTATGCCATCGTTAAACGACTTGATAGCACCATCAAATTTCTTTAGTTTTATATACAAATTTCCTTCAAACACATAAGGAATGCCCCATTGTTTTAAAAATGGTAGTTTTTTATTAATTTTTTGACCGTATAAAAAATATTTTTTAGCCTTTTCAACGTCATTAATTAAAAGAAATATATCACCTAATAAAACAACTCTTTGTCTGGTATCATTTGTAAGCTCACTATTTTTTGCAGAAGATAATGAAGTAAGTTCTACATCAATTTTATTTAAATATTCTAAAGATTTTTCCTTGTTACCTAGATGTGCATAGATATAAGAAAGCATATAATACAGATCATTATATGGTGTTTTGTAGCTCCAAACAGTATTTGAATTAAGTTCAGTTTTTAAGTTTTGGTCTAAATTTATTTTCCTATAGTTTAAAGCATAAAATGCATGGTATAATGCTGAGATATAATTTCCGGTATAAATGTTTTCAATATTTGAATAGATTAGATATACTTTTTCGAATAATCGAGTAGAATTAATTTCTTTTGCTAAAATCTCTGCCTGATTTAGTAGAATTATCGCCGAATCAGATTTACTATAACCCAAGTTGATAGCAGTATTTAAATAGGTAGTTACGTTTTTTGCTTTATCCTTACTTTTAGATATTTTTAAAAGGGAGTCTTTGATATTTATGGATACCATAAACATATTATTGGCACTCTGTGCAATCATATGTTTGAAGGGTGTGAATAATGCAAATAATAGCATTATAGTTACATAAAGCCCTTTTTTTGCTTTTTTCATGTATTCTTTTTTCTAAATTAAAGTTATTAAAAGATAATACAATTATTGGAAAGATATAATTGATAAAAACTTAATTTATAAAATTACCATGCTTTCTTTAATTGCTATATTTTCAACATAAAGTATTGATAGTTAGTATTTTAAGCGATTTTTCAATAAAGATGGCCAATTAAGGCAAGGGGTCAAATTACTAAAAAATTGTAGTTAATAAATTAATACTATGTGCATATTAAAAAGCCTTATTTTTAAAAGATAAGACTCATCAACGTATTAAAGCAAAATCATATAATGAAGAATCTATTTTTGAGGATCGTTTTCGCATCTAATCTGTTGTTGTTCATAAACTTTTTGTCTCAGGCTCAAAGCAACAAAATTGAAACTGGTAACTTTTTTGTTACCAATTACAGTAGATCGTTTTTGAATTCCGTTTCAGGTAATTGGTCATTATTACAAGATACAGATGGGGTTATTTATATCGGGAATACTGCTGAAGGGATATTAATATATGATGGACAAAAAATAAGACGAGTGTATGATAAGCAGGGGTTGCCTAAAATGGGTTTGACTAGAGCTTTAGTGATGGACTCAAAAAAAACAATTTATACCATAATAGGAGGAGAATTTGGCTACTTAGAAAAAAACAAATTTGGCGAAAGTGTTTTTTATTCTTTGTCAGATAAATTGTCAAAAAAAGATCAAGTTAATTCTGCTCTTTGGTCTGCTGGAGTAATTAATGACACCGTAATTTTTCAATCCGAAAAATTGGTTTATTTATATAAATATAAGAAACCTCTAAAAGTTCAACACTTCAGTTCATTACTTCACACTGCAAAATTTAATGAAGCCGGAGCTTTTTTGCGTATTTGGGGTGAGGGTCTATTTAAATTTACAGGAGGAGCGTTTAAATTAATTCCATCAACGAAGGAAATTTTTGCGCAAAATAGAATTGATGAACAATATATACTTGACAATGGTGATAATTTATTGGTATCAAGAAATAATGGTGTTTGGTATTTGCGAAAAGATGGTTCATTGGAAAAAGCAAAATCTGAAGAGCTTGATAATTTTATAAAATTAAATGAATCCTACACTGGTGGAAAAAAATTAAGAAATAATATTATACCAATTGTTACCATCAAGGGCGGTCTCCTATTTATAGATGATAAATTACAAATAAGGTCAATTCTTAATACTTCTAATGGTCTTAACTTTGATTATACTTCTTCTACTATGCAGGACCGAGCAGGAGATGTGTGGGGTACTAGCGATAATATTTTTAAAGTAAGTTTCGATACCAGTATTACTTATTTTTCAACTATAAATAAGCTCAAAGGATCTGTTAGTGCAATTAAAAGAGTAGATGGCAAATTGTTTGTAAGAACTGGCAAAGACTTATTTGATTTTGTTCCAAAGGGAAATATTAATGGACAATCTACTTTCGAAAAAAATAATATTAATGAGTCGGGAGATGATATTTTAAAGTTTGATGATCAAATAATTACGACGAACAATTATACTGTCAAAACAACTAAAAACAGGGTTACAAAAATAATTAGCCCTATATACAGATCAAACAGTACCATCCGATCAAAATTAAATCCAAGTATCCTATTCACATCAAATTTTGCAGTTGGATTACTTGCGCATCAATATAAAAATGGTGAATGGAAGCAGATTCAATTCACCAACAAGGATAAATTGCCATGTTTCAATTTGGTAGAGGAAACGAAAGGTAAAATTGTTTTGCAATCATGGAATGGATTGTATTTATACGAATACAATAATGAAGGGCAGGGAAGATACACGAAATTAGAAATGGACACTTCATTTACCTCATTAAAGCAATTATTCATATTAACTGTTAATGGCAATATCAATTTATTTGTTGATTCTTTAAATCATTTTTATAAAGCAGACTTGGTTAAAAACAAATTAATTTATACCGGTTTTACTATAGATAGTTTTGTAAATAAAGCAGGTTGGTCATACACTTATAATGCCGATTCAAAATATGGCTGGATGCGAACTAAAAGTGGATTATATAAAACATATTTTGATTTTAAAAATGGGTTTACATTTAAACAATATCCCTTTTATAAAGTTGATTTAAGTGAGCTTAGTTCAGCAATGTTTGCGGAAGGCACTGGCGATAAAGAAGTTTTATGGCTTGGTTCTCAAGACGAAAAATTATACCGTTATTTTCCTGAATTAGCCATCAAAGAAAAGCATCAGAATTACAAGGCGCTTATTCGAGCTATATATGCTAATGGACAAAAAGCGCCGCTTGATCTTGGTACGTTGCCATTTAGCAGCAATAATCTACTTTTTGAAGTAGCATATCCTGTATTTGGCAATGAATCTAAAACAACCTTTAGTTATTGGTTAGAAGGTCAAGACAAAACTTGGTCAGATTTTGTAAGTGATTTTAAAAAGGAATACACAAATTTAAAAGAAGGGGCTTATAAATTCCATGTAAGAGCCAAAGATGCAAGTGGTGAGATTTCTGAAGAAGGTGTTTTAGAATTTAAAATTAGTCCTCCTTGGTACCGCACTATTTGGGCGTATGGCTTGTATTTATTACTGCTAATTATTTCTTTCTTACAATTTGGTAAGTACCAGGCTAAAAAATCATTCCAAAAAGCAGAAAATGAGCGTAAAAACTCTGAGTTGGCGGCTGCTAAAGACTTACAAAACAGGTTACTTCCTAAAACATTGCCAGTCGTTCCAAATTTAGATATCGCCGGTTATTTAAGAACTTCAACTGAGGTTGGTGGGGACTATTACGATTTCTTTGAACAACCCGATGGCTCTTTATATGCTATTTGTGGGGATGCTACAGGTCACGGTACACCTTCTGGTATGTTGGTCTCCATTACCAAGGCTGGTATTATTGGACTTCCTCAATTGAGCCCTAACGATATGCTTCACGAACTTAACCGTGTGGTTAAAAAAGTGGATTTAGGGATCTTAAGAATGAGTTTAAACATTGCTCACCTAAAAAATAATCAACTAACGCTAAGTTCTGCGGGTATGCCTCCTTACTATATTTATAGGGCGGCTTCAAATACCACCGAGGAAATTCAAATATCTGGTGTTCCACTAGGTAGCTTTAACGATGCCTATTTTGATGAAATAAGCACGAGTTTTAACGCGGGAGATATTTTGGTGATTATTTCGGATGGTTTACCAGAAGCTCCTAACTTAGCAGGAGAATTATTTGACTATCAAAAATTACAAGATCTAATTGCAACCTATGGTAATTTAAGCGCCCAGGAAGTTATTGATCAATTGATGGTAGAAGCAGATAGTTGGTTGTCTGGCAATCATAATCCGGATGATATTACATTAGTAGTTATAAAACATAAATAATCATTAAATAACAATACATGAAAAAGCCCTCTGTAGAACTAAGGTTGCCTATCCTTCCAAATATGGAACTGATTGCAACGCAAACCGCCGAAGTGATTTCAAGGCATATGGATCTTACCGAAGATCAAGGTGCCGAAATTAGTATGGCGCTCATCGAAGCATGTATCAATGCTTTTGAACACTCAAAAGCAGAAAACAATGTTTTTATTAATTTTTTAATCGAAGATGATTCTTTGGTTATTAAAGTAATTGACCAAGGAATTGGTTTTGATAAAACGAAAGTTGAAATTCCTAAAATTGAAAATAAAATAGGAAAAGACGAAAGAAAACGCGGATGGGGATTACAGCTCATTCAAGAATTAATGGATTCTGTTGAGTTTGAATCAACCAATGAAGGCACAACTGTGACAATGAAAAAAAATATAAAACACTAAAATAAATTTATGAGCGACTTTATTACAAGCGTAAAAGACAATAATTCAATTGTTATAATAGAAACCAATGGTTATTTGAACAATGTGGGTGGCGAAGCGGTTTCTGCTGTTGTTTACGAGAAAATGGCACAAGGACAAACAAAGTTTTTGATCAATATGGCTGGTACAAAAATTGTAAATAGTATTGGTGTTTCTATATTGATAGAAATTATCGAAAAATTACAAGAAGTAAATGGCAAAATTGGATACTACAATTTAGCACCCATTGTATCTAAAACTTTTACAATAATGGGTTTAACTAAATATTCGTCTGTATTTGATTCAGAAGAAGTTGCAGTTAGCGAGTTGTAATGTCATCGGAATTCAATATCAATGATTTACAGTTAAAGTATCTTGAATTAGAGACTTTATTGGATATCACAAATGAATTAAATTCATTTGATCAGATTTCTGTGTTATTACAAGAGATTTTGGTTAAATCCTGTGCGGTTTTAAATGCCAGCTCAGGATTAATTTTAATTGAAGACGATAATTCAGACGTATTACATATTGGCGCCGATTTTAACATTGATATTAGTGTATTAAAAGGCCTCATTTTTAATAAACGGAAAGGGTTTATTAATGATATTAATGAAAGTAGAAAAGCGCTTAATCTTGAAATTGAGCAAGACTCGTTTTTATCTAAAACCTTGTGCAAGTTTGCGCTAATTGCTCCATTATTAGAGAAAAAAAACCTAGTTGGCGTTATTGTATTATTTGATAAAGAGTCTCGTAAGGGACTTTCTCCTTTTCATGAGGCTGATGCCAATATGCTCTCTGCAATTGCCACACAGGCAAGCGTTGCATATAATAATATTAAATTAATTGAAAACATTAAAGAGGCTAAAACATTTAATGACAATGTGATGCAATCTATTGTTACAGGTGTGTTTACTACTAATTTAATGGGTGAAATTAACCATATTAATAGAGCAGCTACATCAATTATCAATATCGAAAAGGAGCATGTTTTAGGCAATCACTACGAATATGTTTTTGAGTCTAACGAGACAGTTACGCAACTCATTACTAAGTGCGAACTTGAGTCTGTTACACTTTCCGAAAGCCAGGTATTACTTCAGTGTAATGGTAAATCAACTACTGTTAATATTTCTGTTTCTCCTTTAATGAATGATTTAAACGAGCCTATTGGATCGGTGGTTGCAATGGAAGACTTATCTAATATTGATAAATTAAAATCGACCTTTAAAAAGTATGTTTCTAAACAAATTGTAGATCAATTGTTAGAAAATGACGACATGCTAAATTTAGGAGGTCAGGAACAAGAAGCTACTATTTTATTTTCTGATATTAGGGGCTTTACGTCTATGTCTGAAACTATGGCGCCCAACGAAGTTGTTGAAACCTTAAATGATTATTTCAATTTAATGATTGAAATAATTTTCAAATACAATGGCACCCTCGATAAAATAATTGGTGACGCTTTAATGGTTATTTATGGAGCGCCTAATGCGACCCCGCAGGATACTGAAAATGCAGTGCTCACAGCCATTGAAATGCAAGAAAAATTGATTCAGTTTAACCAGGACAGAATCATCAATTTAAAGCAGCCAATTAAAATTGGTATTGGAATCAACAGAGGCAAGGTAATTAGCGGCAATATTGGATCTAAACAACAAATGAACTTTACAGTAATAGGGGATTCTGTTAATTTGGCATCTAGGTTATGTTCGGTTGCTGCTTCCGATGAAATTATAGTATCTGATGCTGTTTGGAAAAAAGTGAAGCATTTAAAATCGTTTAAATCTAAAAAATTAAATCCAGTTAAGGTAAAGGGTAAGGTAAAGCCAATAGAAATTAAAGAAATTTTATACAATCGACCGGAGTTTCAATATGACCTTGCTAATAAAAAAATAGAACAATTTCTTTTAGAAAATTTACCCAAACATTATACCTATCATACCATTGACCATATTAGAGATGTAGTGAAGCAGGCCGAACGAATTGCTAAAAAGGAAAAGGTTGATAAGTCGGTTATTCAGGACATTAAACTTGCAGCTTGGGTACATGACGTTGGGTATATTTGGGAGCCCAATAGACATGAAGCTAGGGGTGTAGAGTATGCTACTTCTATTTTAACTGAAATGAAATTCCCAAAATCTAAAATCAGTTTGATTGCCGGAATGATTTTAGCAACAAAAATCCCTCAGTCTCCAAAAAATCAATTTGAACAAATTTTGTGTGATGCCGATTTGGATTATTTGGGAAGAGATGATTATGCTACTAATAGTAATAATTTGTTAAAGGAAATTGAATTGACTAAAAAGCTTACTACAAAAGAGTGGCTACAACTTCAAGAAAAATTCTTGAAAGGGCATAATTATTTTACACCTACATCTCAAAAATTAAGAAATCCTAGTAAACAAACAACACTAAAAAACATACAACAACAATTAAAAATTAAATAGTTATGGCTCAGGCAGGACATAGTGCAAATAAAACCCACTTTCAGTTAGACCGTATTTCGTTTTTTACGGACGGTGTATTTGCAATTGCAATCACCCTTCTTGTTATTGAATTTAAAGTACCCGTTGTTGAACATCCCACAGATGCTTTATTATGGGATCGATTAGCCCATATGGGATTACTATTATTAGGTTTTTTAATAAGCTTTTGTATTGTTGGCTATTACTGGTCAGTGCACCACAGAATTTTTGGCTATGTAGAAAAATATACAAGTAGACTGATATGGTTGAATTTAATGTTCCTTTTCTCTGTTGTATTATTACCATTCACTTCTGGTTTATTAGGCGAATATGCATCAGAAACTCATTTGCATTTGCCATATGGAATATATGTTGCTAATATTTGCCTTACAGCTCTTATGAATGCTATACTATGGTTTTATGTAAGCAATCCCAAACACCAAATATTAACACACGAAATTTCTAAAGAAAGAATATTGCTTGGCTTTTACTTTACGCTTGTAGTGCCTATTTTATTTGTAATATCATTTTTAGTATCGCTCTATGATCCAACTATTGGCAGGTTAATTCCTATACTAATTCCAATTGTTTTAAAATATGGGTTAACTGGGCTTACCAAACGAGCTTTTGCTAATGAAAAAAAGCAAAATTCCTAATCAGCTTATCAAACCACCTCCATACAATAATACCCATCAAAAGCACATACATAGGTTTTTTACAATATATTTGGTAATGTTAATATAAAACATTGTTAAACAGTTATATCAAATAACTATCACAACTTCAAAACAATGAAAGTTATCTCAATACTACTGATAGAGGATGAACTGGATGTTGTAAACTTTGTCAAAAAGGGGTTAGGGGAAGAGTCTTTTGAAGTGTCGGTTGCATTAAATGGTGTTGACGGCCTTGAAATGGCCTCAAACAATCAATATGATATAATTTTGCTAGACATAATGATTCCTGAAAAAAATGGCATAGAGGTTTGTAAAGAAATTAGATTTAAAGGAATTCAAACACCTATACTTTTTTTAACTGCATTAAATACGCCCGACAATATAGCCTTGGGGTTAAATTCGGGAGCAGATGATTACCTAGTTAAGCCATTTAAGTTCAATGAACTTATAGCTCGTATAAACGCTATTTTAAGAAGATTGAATTTGGAGAAAAAGGGATCCCAAGTGTCCCAAGCAAAATATTTTTTATCCAATATGGTATTTGATGATGATGCAAAAAAGGTCAGCAGAAATGGTAAAGAAATTTCACTTACCCCTACTGAATACCGATTGTTATTTACACTGCTCAAAAACAAAGGCAAAGTATTGTCAAGAATTGAGCTCCTTGAAAATGCTTGGGATATCAGTTTCAATTTAGGGACCAATGTAGTAGATGTGTATATAAATTACCTTCGAAAAAAAATAGATACAGATTTTGAACCAAAATTAATACATACTGTGGTAGGTATGGGTTATATACTAAAAGAAGCATGAGTAGTATACGTAAAATTTCAGTTCTATTAATAAGTTCAATAAGCATCCTTTTGTTTTTTTTGGGATCAAGCGTTTATTTCTTTTTATCAAATTACTCTTACGCAGATTTTTATAAACGGCTAGAGGCAAGAGTTAGTGTCGCAGAAAAATACCAATTCGAAAGAAATCAAAAAGACGCTCAACTATTAAAAAATATCAGAGACGAGCATTTGGAATTACTAAGTGATGAAAAGGAGTACATACTGTATTGCTCAAATGAAAAATCTATAAAACATTTAGCAGACTCGAATTTGCTTCCCATTAATTTCCTTAATTTAGTTTATAACAAGCAGTTTGCCAATTTTCAAAAAGGCGATATTTTTTATTATGGAAAAAAAAGAAAAACATCAGAAGGCTTTTATTTTATAATTGTTTCAGCAAAAAATTACTACAACTCTCACCATTTAATTTTACTAAAAAAAGTTTTATTGTCAGGCGGATTAATTTCAATTCTAATCATTATTTATTTCACCTATTTATTTTCTTTGAATTTTTTTAATCCTATCAATAAAATAATCGCCAAAGTAAATAGTATAAGTACTGATAATATACATTTGCGACTCGATGAAAATCAAAATACAGTTGAAATCAACAGGCTTGCCACCACATTCAATAATCTTTTGAATAGGATGGAAATCGCTATAGAAACTAACAAAAACTTTATTAGCAATGCTTCGCACGAATTTGGCACACCACTTACTGCTATTATTGGTGAGGCAGATGTGGCTTTAATGAAAGATAGAACTTCAGTTGAGTACCAGGAAACCTTGCAAAAAATACTTAAACAATCAGAAAGGCTTAACAAAATAAGTCAGTCATTGCTGTTTTTAGCACAACTTGGATACAAGGAGAATAAATTAAACTATACTATTTTAAGAACTGATGAGCTAATAATGCATGCAAATGAGATTATGAATCAACTAATTCCTAAAAATAACATAAATATAGACTTCGATCTTTTACCCGAAAATCCAAAAAAATTAAAGGTATTGGGGAATAAAGAATTACTCATATTAGCCATGACAAATATTCTTACAAATGCCTGTAAGTATTCGAGTAATAAGCCGGTAGTAGTAAGTTTAGCCTCCACAGACAATGAAATTGTAATTATTTTTAAAGACCAAGGTATTGGTATTCCTGAGTCCGAATTGCCATTTATATTTGATCCTTTCTATAGGGCCAGCAACACTGCCGCATATGATGGTTATGGGATTGGCTTACCACTAACTCAAAACATTATAAAAATTCACAAAGGCGAACTCACTATTAGTTCTGTGCTTCATAAGGGAGTTACAATACAAGTAAAACTACCTGTCGCTATATTGTAAGGTCCTAAAATTTTAGACATATCCGGCTCGGACTGCTAAAAACATTGCTATAACTTAGCTTTATTACGCCAATATGCACCTGAGCGCCTTGCAATCATCCTTTGTGTTAATGTGCGCGTATTCTACATTCTAATCAAATTCTAATCTTAATCTTAGTTGGCTCTAATAGCATCATCCTAATGTTGCATTATAAATTTATTGCCAAACGAATGGTGAACAAAATATTAATTCCGACCGATTTTAAAGTAGAGTCTTTAAATACGCTAAAATATAGTCTCGAAGAACGAAAGCAAGAGAAATCAAGTATTATATTAATGTTTTCGGCATACAACAGTGATTCAATAACTGAACTACTATTTTATAGTCCTTCTAAAATAGTAGAAGCATTAATAAGTCCCAATTTTAAGGATGCAATAAATATTATTAAAAATACATACGAATCTAGTATTCATTCCTTCAAAATTGAACTTTTTCATGGCTTAAATAAAAATGCTTTTTTAAATTTTTATGAAGCACATGAAATTGACCTTGTCTATTTGCCCAAAGAGTATCGCCTGAAATTATATAAAAACGGTTTTGATCCTATTCCCCTAATAAAAAAATCGAAAGTGCAGTATCGAGAAGTGGCTTGGACAAGCGAACATGATCTAACAGAAAATGACCATTTAAATCAATTATTCAAATAAAATAGTATGAGCCAAGCAAAATTTCCAACAACCCCAATTGGGCGATTAAAGTTATTTTTTACCTTTTTTGATTCTCGATGGGAAGACTTGACCAAAGAAAATTGGTTGAAGACAATCTATAAAGATTTTAGTGCTGGGTTAATAGTAGCAATGACAGCCATTCCTATGTCAATGGGCTTTGCTATGGCTATGGGTATGCGACCAGAACATGGCATTATAGCAGGCGCATTGGCCTGCATAGTGGGTAGAACTTTTGGAGGATCAAAATATCAGGTTTATGGACCTACTGCAGCTTTTATTCCGGTTATTGCTGCCTTAATCGCAAAATATAGCAATCCGGCCAATGGTGGATCTTTTGAACAAGCGCACGGTTTCCTTGTATTCGTATCTATTATTTCAGGAATCATTCTAATTATAATGGGTATCTATGGTGTTGGTAAATACGCTAAGCTTGTTCCCAATTCAATTATAGTTGGTTTTACGGTGGGTATTGCCGTGGCTATTGCTGCTACAAACTTTAAAGATATTTTGGGATTAGATAGTTTTAAAGCATTACTTGGCGATAGTTCAAGAAATTTAACCGAGAAATTTACATACATGTTGGATCACCTTCATTTAATTAATGGGTGGTCAATATTATTAGGGTTAATCACTTTTGTTTTAGCAAAATACTTGTTGAAAATATCTATTTATATACCTGGGCCGGTAATCGCTATGGTTACTGCTACATTGTTAGCAGCTACTTTGTTAGCCGATAAAAATATAATATTGGTTCGTGATTTATATGGCTCTATTCCAAATAATTTTTTCAATTTACAATTGCCTTTTTTACCCGCCATGAATGGAAGTGTGATGATTGATATTGTATATTTTGTGGTTGGAATTGTATTTGTATCGGGCGTAGAAAGTGTTTTGTGTTCTTCGATGGCAGACCGATTAGCTAAAAATGATAGAACTCCATTTAACCCTGATAAAGAATTTTTTGGTCAAGGTTTGGTTCAAATCATTACTCCATTAGTACAAGGATTTCCGTGCACAGGTGCATTGGCAAGAACAGCTACAAGTATAAAAGCTGGAGCTACAACTCCTCTAGCGGGTTACTTTAAATCTATTCTAAAATTAATCATGGCATTTTTTTTAGCTCAATATTTAGAATTAATTCCAATGGCTTGTATTGGAGGTATTTTGGTTTGGGTTGCTAGCAATATGATAAAACCAGCTGAAATTAAAGAAATCAAACATGCTGGAAAGTTTGAATTTTCTATGATGATTTATACTGCAGTAATGGTACCTATGACAGACTTTTTGACTGGAGTACTTTCTGCATTGATTATATATTTTGTTGTGAAATATGCTTTCAAAAAAATGAAAAAAACTTCATAACCAGAATGTCCCAAGTAATCCCTTTCTCGATAAAGATTTATTTTAAAAAGCCAGTTCTTTAGAACTGGCTTTTTTTATGTTCATAAACCATTCAATCCATTTATTTGTCTGTTTTGCCTCCAATTTTCAAGCTTTAATAAAAGCTGCCTATTAAACATGTTATATAGTCAGGGTAAAATTTGGTAATTTAGATATAAAGTGAGGCTTGATTAATTTTAGTGATTTTAATGAATTTGCAGATCTGCCTTAGATTTTTAACATTTCTTGCTTAAAAAAATGAACCTTTAATGCTGATATTTATAATGAATTAAATGGAAGTCGTTTTTTCGTGACTTTTTAATCATGCAAATTTTTTAAAATGAAAACAGTACTTGTTTTTGGAATCGGAAAAGTTGGCACATTAGCAGGCATTTTGCTGAAACAACGTTTTGATGTTACCGGATTCGATAAAAATATCCCTACCGAGCCCACTGGATTTGAATGTATCCAAGGTGATATTCATGATCAGTCACTTTTGGAAAAAACCATTCCCAAATTTGATGCTGTGGTATCATGTATGCCTTATAATTTAAATCTCTCTATTGCCCTTATTGCACATGCGCATGGTGTTCATTACTTCGACCTAACAGAAGATGTTCCTACAACGGATATGATCATGCAATTGTCAGAAACCGCAAAAGCAGTGATGGCGCCGCAGTGCGGTCTGGCGCCCGGATTAATTGGAATTATAGGTGCTAATTTATCTAGTCGCTTTACTAAACTTCGTGACATTGAACTTCGTGTGGGTGCATTACCACGTTATCCCAATGGACTGCTGGCATATTCCTTTACATGGTCGCCGGCCGGTGTAATCAATGAGTATATTAACGATGCTGAAGTGATTCATAACAGGGTTAGAAAAATGGTTCCTTCACTTGATGGAATCGAAAGTATCAATATTGAAGGAAGGGATTATGAGGCTTTTACTACATCGGGTGGGTTAGGTACCATGTGCCGCACCTACGAAGGAAAAGTAGATACCTTAAATTATAAAACCATCCGATACCCCGGTCATGCGCAGCTCATGCGTTTTCTTTTGTATGAATTAATCTTAAAAGAAAAGCGTGAACTAGTAGAAACCATTTTAACTGAGGCCAAACCTCCAGTAGCAGATGATGTGGTACTGGTGTATGCTGTTGTTGAAGGATGGAAAGGAGAGGCACTTGCCAGAGAGGAATACTACCGTTCATTCCATCCCATCGATATCAACGGGAAAAAGTGGAGAGCCATTTCATGGACTACTGCCGCATCAATAGCTGCAGTTGTGGAAATGGTAGCCGATCAAAAGTTACCTCAAAAAGGATTTATCAAACAGGAAGAGATTGATTTTAATACCTTTATGGAAACAAAGAATGGACAATTATTTAAAGGATAATTTTAACCACATGAACAAGATTCAGGAAATTCAAATTGTCATGGACGCACTCATGGAAAAGTACAGTGACCGCGTACCGGATGTGAAAAAAATTATTAATGCCATGATTGCAAAGGGTATTATTAGTAAAGCTGATGATATTGCCAATGATCATATTGCCTTTAGAACATTGGGTGTGCCGCAACTGGGTATTCAATCGCTAGAAAAAATATTTCTTCATTATGGTTATACCAAAAGGGAGCCTTTATATTTTGAATCTAAAAAATTAGATGCCTACTGGTATGCACCTCCTGCACCTAATTTCCCGCGCATCTTTATTAGTGAGCTTAGGGTTAACGAGTTGAGTGAGCAGGCACAAGCAATCATTCATTCCTACACCAATGAAGTGGCGCATGATCCTATCAATGATTTAAATTTGGATGACCCTATTGCTGTTGGTGATTTTTTGCATAAAGGATTATGGAGATTGCCAACCATCGAAGATTATCAAGCGCTCCAAAAAGAATCAGAATATGCTTCTTGGGTAATTTATAACCGTTATTATTTGAATCATTATACCATTAGCCTGCATCACCTTCCAGAGGGATACAATACCTGTGCTGCTTTCAATGAATTTTTGGAAGGCATTGGTATTATTTTAAATGATGCGGGTGGAAAAATTAAAATTAGTCCGGATGGACTTCTTTGTCAAAGCTCAACAGTGGCCCAAATTATTGATGCGCCTTTTATTGATGGCAGGTCTTTACCCATTGCTGGTAGTTATGTAGAATTTGCTGAGCGAAGGGTATTACCGGAGTTTGCGCAACTAGACCCCAAATTATTAAAGCGCGAACATTTTCGTGAAGGATTTGAAGCTGGTAATGCAGACAAAATTTTTGAAAGTACGTTCAGTTCACAGATTAAAAAATAGATCATGATAAGCGATGTATTGCAGCAGCTAGGTATTCAGCAATTAAACCAAGGTATATCAACAGGTGCAAACAATTGGCATGGCAATGGCGCTTTGCTCGAATCAAAATCTCCTGTCGATGGCCATATAATAGGTGCTGTTCACCTGGGTGGCGCAAAAGATTATGATCAGGTAGTTGATACCGCTCATCAGGCATTTTTAGTATGGCGAAATTTACCTGCTCCCAAGCGCGGTGAAATTATTAGACAAATGGGTGATCGTCTTCGTTTGCACAAAGATGCACTGGGTAAGCTCGTTTCTTATGAGATGGGTAAAAGTTTGCAGGAAGGATTGGGTGAGGTTCAGGAAATGATTGACATATGTGATTTTGCGGTAGGCCTATCTAGGCAATTATATGGTTTAACAATGCACTCCGAACGCCCCATGCACCGGATGTATGAGCAGTACCATCCACTTGGTGTTGTTGGCATTATTTCTGCCTTTAATTTTCCAGTGGCAGTTTGGTCTTGGAATGCCATGATTGCATGGGTATGCGGTAACACATGTGTTTGGAAACCTTCCGAAAAAACGCCTCTAACAGCAGTTGCTTGTCAGCACATCATTGCTGCTGTATTTCAAGAAAATAATATTCCTGAAGGGGTTTCCTGTTTGATTGTTGGAGATGCTCAAATTGGTAAAGCCATGGCTGCTGATGAAAGAGTTGCCCTTATTTCGGCAACAGGTTCCACTGCTATGGGAAAATCTGTTGCGTCAACTGTTGCACAAAGATTGGGTAAAAGCTTACTGGAACTTGGAGGCAACAATGCCATCATTATTTCGCAAAACGCTGATCTCAAACTTGTAATTCCTGCTGTTGTTTTTGGTGCTGTGGGAACCTGTGGGCAGCGATGCACTACCACACGGAGGTTGATTGTTCATAGTGCTATTTACAATGATGTTAAAATTGCATTGGCCAATGCTTACAGGCAATTAAAAATAGGGAATCCACTTTTATCTGAAAATCATGTGGGTCCATTAATTGATACTGATGCTGTTCATTCTTTTTCTGCTGCGATAGGACAAGCAAAAAAAGAAGGCGGGAACTTACTCGCTGGTGGCAACTTGTTAACCGGAGAAGGGTATGATTCTGGTTGTTATGTGCAACCTGCAATTGTAGAAATGTCAGCTCAAACAAATATTGTAAAGGAAGAAACTTTTGCTCCGATTCTTTATGTACTTGCGTATGAAACTTTAGATGAAGCCATTGCTTTACAAAACGCTGTACCACAAGGACTATCGTCAGCCATCTTTACCCAAAATCTTTCCGAGGCGGAAACTTTTCTTTCGGTGAAAGGATCGGATTGTGGAATTGCCAATGTTAATATTGGAACATCCGGAGCAGAAATTGGTGGCGCTTTTGGTGGTGAAAAGGCAACAGGTGGCGGAAGGGAAAGCGGCTCCGACAGTTGGAAATTTTACATGCGCAGACAAACCAATACAATCAATTATGGAACAACCATGCCTTTAGCTCAGGGGATCAAGTTTGAATTCTAAGGTGTTTTAGTTGTAACGACTTTTCATTCTTATATTTAATTCCTATGAAATTTTTGTTAGTTATTTTAATGATGAGCTTATTTATGCAAACAACAACGAATGAGGCTTATAAATTTACAGCAGCTACTAATGTAAATGAGTGGCGTATCGTAAATGATGGTGTGATGGGTGGAGTTTCAAAAAGTTCGTTGGGCTTAACTGATTTGGGGCATGGGCAATTTTTTGGTCATGTGTCACTAGCAAACAATGGTGGATTTGCCTCCATACAATTGAATCAATCCATTAAATTGACGGATGAAATAAAGCACGTATTGTTGCGTGTAAAAGGTGATGGTAAGGCGTATGAATTTCGATTAAAAAGTCAACTTTCTCAACCAGAATCTTATGTTCATCAATTTATAACTACAGGTGATTGGGAAATTATTAAGTTGCCAATTAGTGATTTTTATCCTCAATATTTTGGTCGTAAACTAAATAGACCCAATTTTAATTTTAGTAGTATTGCTCAATTGAGTTTTTTGATAGCCAATAAGCAAGAAGAAGATTTTAGACTGCTAATTGATTGGATAGGTTTGGATTAAATGATTTTTCAACAAAAATCCGTAAATTCAGTATTACTTAACACCTAATACATGAAAAAACTAGTACTTTTTATTGGCTTATTAGCATGCACAGCTATTACACAATCTATTTCCGCACAAGACACTGCCCTAATTTATAGAAGGCTTGATTCTATTGCCGTGATTGACCAAAAAGTAATGATGCCTATGCGAGATGGTATTCGCTTGGCTACAGATATTTACCGCCCAAAAGGGAACGGTAAACACCCCATTGTGTTTTCTCGTACGCCCTATAATTTTAATACTTGGGTAGATGGAAAAATGACTACGCGTGCGCTAGAGGATGCGTATCAGGCCGTGAGTCGTGGTTATGTGTATGTCGTTCAAAATGAGCGTGGCCGATTTTTTTCGGAAGGTGAGTGGGATATTTTAGGGACACCAATTACTGATGGTTATGATGCGCTCGATTGGATGAGTAAACAAATATGGAGCAATGGTAAAGTGGGCCTTATTGGTTGCTCTTCTACAGCAGAGTGGCAAATGGCAGTTGCATCACAAAACCATCCTGCATTAGCCGCAATGGTTGCACAGGGCTTTGGTGCAGGTGTGGGTAGGGTTGGTAAATTTATGGAGCAGGGTAACTGGTACCGCGGTGGTGCGCAACAAATGTTATTTACATCTTGGTTATACGGAACGCAACATGATAAAATGGCTCCTAAACTTCCTGTTGGTGTTGAACAAAAAGATTTGCAGCGTATTCAGAAGTTTTATGACATGGGTCCAGAAATGCCTCGAATAGATTGGGCGCAGGGCTTAAAGCATTTACCAGTTCAAGACATTATTAAAAATGCACAAGGCGCTGATGGTATTTATGAAAAAATGATTGTAAGAAAACCAAATGACCCAGCTTGGTTTAATGGCGGATTGTATCATGATAATATGCCAATGGAAGTTCCTGCATATTGGTTTGTAAGTTGGTACGATGTGTCATCTGCTCCCAATATTGCTTTGTTTAATCATGTGCGAAATGCAGCTAAGTCTAAAAGTGTAGCTGATAATCAATACCTAATTATTGCTCCTGTTTTACACTGCTCTTATAAGCGTGCTACAGAAAATACGGTTGTTGGTGAACGAAGCGTAGGCGATGCTAGGTTAAATTATGATGATTTAACATGGGGTTGGTTTGATATGCTATTAAAGGGTCAGCAAAATGATTTTAAAGCAACACAGCCTCGTGTTCGTTATTACACAATGGGGTCTAATAAATGGCAGCAGGCAGAAAGTTTTCCTTTACCAAATACCGAAGTAAAAAATTTCTTTTTATCTAGTGCAGGTAAAGCCAATAGCCGAAATGGTGATGGTGCTTTAGTATTATTGCCTCCAGCAAAAGACAATGCAGATGCATTCACGTACGATCCCATGAATCCAGTAGGTTCTTATGGTGGTAACGTTTGTTGTACGGGAAATGCGGTTCAGGGCGGCAGCTTTGATCAATCGCAAATGGAATTACGTAACGATATTTTAGTATACACTTCAGATGCTTTAACAGAGGGTGTTGAAATAACAGGTTTTATTGAGTCTACGCTTTTTGTTTCGTCTACAGGCCCCGATACCGATGTGACAATTAAATTAATTGATGTGTATCCAGATGGTAAGGCGTATAATTTAGATGAAACAATTCAGCGTTTGCGTTATAGAGAAGGGTATGATAAACAAGTGTTTATGGAAAATAACAAGGTGTATAAAGTAGATTTAACACCAATGGTTACAAGTAATTATTTTGCACCAGGTCATAAAATTCGAATTGAAGTGTCTAGTAGTAATTTTCCTCGATTTGAGCGTAATATGAACACAGGAGGAAACAACTACGATGAGTCTAGAGGTGTTGTAGTAGAAAATAAAATTCACCATTCTAAACAATATCCTTCGGTAATTAAATTACCTATTATAAAAAAATAACTTGTCAAATGTTCTATTAAATTAGCTTAATATTATATATTTAGTTAATTATATGTAACATGTCCGCAAGTAGCCTAAATCAATCTATAACTGTAAGCATTGTAATTCCATGTTTCAATCATGGGCAGTATATTCAGGAGGCATTAGATAGTATTGATAATCAAAAAATAAACTACAATACACAAGTCATTATCGTAGATGATGGATCTACGGATGATGGTACACTTCAAAAATTAGAGGCGCTAAAAGCGTTAAATTATACCGTTATTCATCAAACAAATGGTGGTCCAGGCAAGGCGCGTAATACAGGAATTGAAAAGTCTACTGGACAGTATATTTTACCGCTAGATGCCGACAATAAAATTCATCCCGACTATATCAATAAAGCCATTCCTGTACTCGAAAAAAATAGTGCTGATATTGTTTATGCGGCTCCCATATTTTTTGGAAATACTACATTAAAAAAGCGCCAGTTTAAGGTTCGTCCTTTTGATGATTTAGGGCTTGTAACAGGTAACTGTGCCGACGCTTGCGCCATATTTAAAAAAGAAGTATGGGTAAAAAACGGAGGTTACGATGAATGTATGCCTAGTTATGGGTTTGAAGACTGGGATTTTTGGATCAGTGCTTCAAAAAATAATTTCGTCTTTCATTTCATAAATGAAAAGCTATACTATTACCGAATTGTGGAGGATTCTATGATTTCAGTATTTAATAATAAAGACCGAAATGTTATTATACACCGCTACTTAGCAAAAAAGCACTCCGATTTCTTTCTAGAAAAACTTGTAAAAATCACCTACATAAGAGAAAGGTATTTTTATGATTTATTGCGTTTTCCAATTACCCCAATAATATACTTATTATACTGGTTAGGCATCCTTGAAAACACAACCAAAAGAGCAAGAAAGAAATATGCCCACTATGAGGTTCTAAAAAATGGTTAGATTGACAAATAATTCATACATTTAAAACTATGAAAACACTTCAATCTACTAGCTTTAATTATGTTGGAAGCATAGCAAAGCTTTTTATCATTGTTTCTATTTTTACAACCAATATTTTATCTGCACAAACAGTTATCGATAAAATTGTACAGGAAGAAACCAATAATTCCCAATTACAAAAATTGGCGCACGAATTATTAGATGGAATTGGGCCAAGACTTGTAGGAACACCTCAAATGAAAAAAGCCAACGATTGGGCTGTAGAAAAATACGCTAGTTGGGGTATTAATGCACGCAATGAGCAGTGGGGTGAGTGGAAAGGATGGGAGCGTGGCATCACGCATATTGATATGCTTTCTCCAAGAGTAAAAAGTTTAGAAGGAACTCAATTGTCTTGGAGTCCTTCCACAAAAGGAAAATCTGTAAAAGCGGAAATCGTTATTATACCAGATGTTGCAGATTCACTAGCTTTTGCTAGTTGGTTACCTTCTGTAAAAGGAAAATTTGTAATGATATCAATGAATCAGCCCACTGGAAGACCTGATGATAACTGGCAACAATTTGCAACGTCGGTGTCATTTGATAAATTAAAAAAAGAACGTGCCGAGCAAACAGAAGCTTGGCGTAAACGAATCAATAAAACAGGATATTCATCCCGAATGCTTCCTATTATTTTAGAAAAGGCCGGAGCTGTGGGTATCTTAACCAATGGTTGGTCTAACGGTTGGGGCGTTGATAAAATATTTAATGCGTACACTTCAAAAGTTCCAACAGTTGATATTGCACTAGAAGATTATGGATCATTGTACCGACTAGTAGAGTCTGGTTCAAATCCAATCATTAGCATCAGAACCGATTCTAAAGATTTAGGGACTGTTCCAAATTTTAATACCATTGCAGAAATCAAAGGCACAGAAAAGCCCGACGAATATGTAATGTTATCAGCGCATTTCGATTCTTGGGATGCTGGCCAAGGTGCTACCGATAATGGCACAGGAACATTAACTATGATGGAGGCCATGCGAATTTTAAAGTTGGTATATCCCAATCCTAAGCGTACTATTTTAGTAGGACACTGGGGTAGTGAAGAACAAGGCTTAAATGGTTCAAGAGCATTTGTAGAAGATCATCCAGAAATAGTTGGTAAACTTCAGGCTTTGTTTAATCAGGATAATGGAACAGGCAGAATTGTGAATATTTCTGGACAAGGTTTTAAATATGCTGGTGAATTTTTAACAAGATGGTTGGCTGCAGTTCCTAATAGTATGAAAGATTCTATTAAAACAACTTTTCCGGGCTCTCCAGGTGGTGGCGGAAGTGATCATGCTTCTTTTATTGGAGTGGGTGCTCCAGGGTTTTCATTAGGAGCTTTAAACTGGTCTTATTTTAATTATACTTGGCATACCAATAGAGACACGTTTGATAAAATCATTTTTGATGATGTAAAAAACAATGCAATGGTTACCGCAATTTTGGTATACATGGCTTGCGAAGACAATGCAACTTTTCCAAGAGACAAAGCAGATTTAGGAATTGATAGAAGAACTGGCAAGCCAGTTCAATGGCCAGCACAAGTAAAAGCAATGCGTAAAGGACCTGTTGCCCCTACCAATTAAGCAACACTTCAAATTATTATTAAATTTACTCAAAATAGATTCAATGAAAAAGATCACAAGTTTTATACTTAGCCTTTTTATTTTAGCGCTTATTAGTTTGCACACTGCCGCCCAAGATGAAAGTAACTATCAGCTTCCTCCAAAAGAAATTGCAGACTTATTATTAGCGGCACCCACGCCATCTATTAGTGTAGACGGTAAAGCAAAATACATGCTAGTGATGGAGCGCCCTTCTTATCCATTAGTAGAAGAGCTTGGACAAGCCGAATTTAAAATTGCTGGCCTTCGTTTAAACCCAAATAATTTTTCGCCAACGCGACAAAACTATATCAAAGGATTAACCATAAAAGATATTGCTACAAGTAAAGCACTCGTAATAAAGGCTATGCCTGCTTCAATTGCAGCGTTAAGCCCTACCTGGAATCCATCAGAAAATAAAATTGCATTTTACAATGTGTCAGCAAATGCAGTGGATGTATATGTAATAGACTTAACAACATTAACTTGTCAAAAAATCAATAAAACAGCGGCTAATTTAATTTTAGGATCTAGCCTGGTTTGGTTAGACGATGTAACCCTACTTTACAAAGTGAATGTGAATACGGCAAGCGCTTTGGCCAAAAAACCTATTACGCCGAGTGGTCCAACCATTCAAGAAAACTTAGGTAAAGCGGCGCCAAGTGTTACCTACCAAGATTTAATTAAATCCCCTTATGACGAGTATGTTTTTGAATTTTTAGCAAAGAGTCAGTTGGTTAAAAATAAAAATGGGGTAGAAACAAAAGTGGGTGCGCCTGCGTTAACCAATAGCTTTAGTATTTCTCCCGATAAAAATTATATGCTTACAAGAACTTTAAGTAAGCCTTTCTCTTATTTAGTAACCGCAGGTGGTTTTGCCTCTACTATGCAAGTGCTTGACAAAAATGGTACGCTGGTAAAAACAATTGCGCAATTGCCTTCTTCAGAAGGAACGCCAAGTGGTTATGATAATGTTCAAAACGCACCTCGTGGTTTTGAATGGAAAGATGATGAAGCTGCTACACTTGTGTATGCTATGCCTTTAGATAGTGGCTTCATTAAAAAAGCAGTTCCTTTTCATGATGCGGTAATAGCCATTTCTGCTCCTTTTACAGAAGCGCCTCGCGAATTATTTAAAACTGCGGCTCGTTTTTCAAATATTAGCTGGGGTGATGAATCACTTGCACTTGTTACAGAAGTTTTAAGAACCAAGCAGCGCTATAAAGTAAGCGTTTATAGTACTAAAGCAGGTAGTTTAACCACTTTATATGAAAGAAGCTTAACCGACGCTTATAGTAACCTGGGTAATCCTGTAACAATAAAAAATAAATACGGCAAAAGTGTTATTGCAACCCTCAATAGTGGCCGTTCGGTATTAATGAACAATACTACAGGTGCTTCTGATAAAGGAGATTTACCTTATTTATCTATTTATAACCTAGATACTAAAGCCAATGAAATTATATGGCGTAGTAGAGAAGATTGTTTCGAATATGTAGTAGATGTGTTAGATGCTGCTACATTACAAATCATCACGCGTAGAGAAACTGAAAAAGAAGTACCTAATTATTTCCTAAAATCTTTACAAACAAACACTTCTGTTGCGATAACTAATTTTAGTAACCCATACGCAAGTATGGAAGGCGTTACAAAACAAAAAATCAAATATAAAAGAGCCGATGCCATAGACTTAACCGGTGATTTGTATTTGCCTAAGGGATACAATAAAGAAAAGGACGGCCCATTACCTACATTGCTTTGGGCGTATCCCCGCGAGTTTACAAGTGCTGCAGATGCGAGCCAAATAAGAGGTAACCAACATAAGTTTACGCTACTTAGCTGGGGTTCTCCTGTATTTTATGTAACTCAGGGCTATGCTATTTTAGACAATGCCGAAATGCCTATCGTTGCTACTGCTCCAGATAAAAAACCAAATGACGATTTTGTGAATCAATTAATTTTAAATGCCAATGCTGCTATTGATAAATTAGTAAGCATGGGCGTTAGTGACCGTAATAAAATGGCAATAGGTGGTCATAGCTACGGTGCCTTTATGACAGCAAACTTATTAGCTCATAGTAATTTGTTTAAAGCGGGTATTGCACGCAGTGGCGCTTACAACCGTACCTTAACACCTTTTGGTTTTCAAAATGAAGATCGCACTTTCTGGCAAGCACCTCAGTTATACCTTGATATGAGTCCATTTGCACATGCCAATAAAATTAAAACACCAATTTTATTAACCCACGGAGAAATGGATGACAATACCGGAACCTTCCCTATTAATAGTGAGCGTTTATATGCTGCTATTAAAGGTCACGGCGGTACCGTAAGGTTTGTTTACTTACCATATGAGGCGCACGGCTACAAAGGAAAAGAAAATGTGTTGCACTTGTTGTATGAGCAAGGACGTTGGTTGGATAAATACCTAAAAGGAAAATAGGCGGGACTCGTTTATTTAATTTTATCCGCCTGATGCAAAAATATTTGTTATTTGCTGCGTTAGCTTAATGGCCCACTTGGTATATTCCAATTTAGAGGGGTGTAAGCCATCATATGCTAAATAGTCGGTTTTATACCCATCGAGGCGGTATGCGTCAGTGATATTTATATAATTAGCGCCGTACAACTTTGCGTTTTTTTCGCAAATTATATTGTAGTTGTCTATTTCTGTTGCAATTTCTTTACGGTCCCGACCTGATGCAAACGGTGTTATGCCCCAATCAGGAATACTAATTACAAAAACTCTTTTGGATTTATTTCCGGTGAGTGTAATGGCCGATTGTAGCAGAGAAATAAAAGCTGTTTCAAAATCTTTGATGGGCCTACCTTGGTATTGGTTGTTAACGCCAATTAATATACTGACCACTTGATAAATACTTTTTTTATCAGCGCTGGCTAAGCCATTTTTTAAATCATCGGCAGTCCATCCATTTTTTGCAATGATTTGAACCGAATTCATTGTAAACTTAGCTCCTTTTAATAATTGAAAAGTTTGATTTGGATAGCTATCTGCTACATCAACAGATGTGCCAATAGTATAAGAATCCCCAAGTGCTAAGTAATTGATTGAATCGGTAAAATTATTTGTGATACCAGGGTTAACGGTATTGGCGTTCGTACTTTTAGATTTGGAACAAGCGGTAAGCATCCAAGTTGTAATGAGAATTAAAATATAATTTTTATTCATTGGATGTGATCTGATTGATTTGTTTACTTAGTTATACGCCAGCCTTTTTGAGTACTTCTAATGTTTTTTTAAGACCCGTTTTAGCTACAGTTAACAAATCTTCTTTATAATAGTTTGGATTGTACATTTCTAAAGAAATAAATCCTTTATAGCCAGTGGCTTTTAAATCCTTAAATATTGAATCTAGCGGTAAAATGCCATCACCTGGATATACCCGGTGTTCGTCTCTTAACTCGGTAAATGCAGGTGATACAGGTGCGTCATTAAATTGAAATATCGCAATGGCGCTCCCTTTTAGCATTTTTAATCCATCAAATCCGCCATCACTAATGTACATGTGATATACGTCGGGTATAACCAATGCATTTGGATGATTTGCGTCCATAGCAATACCCGCCGCTTGTCCTAAAGTTTTTATTGTAAAATACTTTACAAAAACAAGCGCTGGTTTAATGTTATACTCCTTTATGCCAATTTCTATAATGTCTTTGTATCTATCTGCAACCCATTTTTGGTTATAATTTGGAGAAAGTTCATTGGGTATTGTTTGAATATGCTCTGCACCAATATCATGTGCCATGCGCATACGCCGACGCGTTTCTGGCAATGATTTTAAAAATAATTCCATAGTGTCTGGAATCGCATTCCAAAGTCCTATCACACTAGGCACTTTAAGTCCCAGCTTTTTTATTTGTATCCCTAGCTCTTTTAAATTTCCACCATTTTTTTCATATTCTTCTAGTTCACCATCCCAGGGTTCTATACCGTCATAACCTGCTTCTGCTGCAATTTTTATTTTTTCGAGAAGCGATGCAGGCCTTATGGTTGCTGTATCTAAACAAATTGGCCATGGGCTTGCTCCATTTTGATATCTCTTTTCATTTTTTTCCGCATTAATAGACGCTGTCAAACTCGAAGCAGGTAAGATGCTGGCCATTAAGCCAATAGATGAACTTAAGCCAATAAAATTCCTTCTTTTCATGCTATGTAATTTTAAGCGAGTACTAATTTTGCAAGTGATTGCCAAAAAGCTGCATATCCATCCCAAAAAACAAAATTGCAGCCCCAATGTGGACAAGGGTCAGAAGTATATGCCAATACTTTTCCAGCATTCGTATTTCTGATAATGATTGCAGGATCTCCAGTTTCTTTATACCTCGCAATAACAATCGAATCTTCAAGTTCTATGGTTTTATTATACCCTAATATAGGAGGACAACCATCTAAGTTGAGTGTAGGACATAGTGCTTTACCTTCAGGCGTAATTTCCATCGAAAACCCTTCCGTAGTTTCTACCAAGTCTTCTATATCCAAACATTTCACTGGAAGCATTTCACGTAATCGAGTTCTTCCCCAACCACCTTTACCCAATTCTCCGTTAAAGGAATACCATCCACCTAGAAACATATACCGTCCACCAGCATTCGCATGCTCTACAGAAAGTCTAATTCTGTCAGGGAAAGTGAGGATTTCTTTTCCAAATTTACTTCTATCAAAAAATTTAGGAGAGAGTTGAAAAAGTTTAGAATCTACATCACTAAATATAATAAGGTCGTAGTCAATTAAAATTTGTTCATAATCGCCAGGCCCTAAATTGTTATAAAAATCCCATGCTGAAACTGAGTTTACCTGGTATTCTGGATCTTTTTCTAAAGCCTCTTTTAACCAAATACCATAATTAAAAATTTCCAGTCCTTTTGGGCTATGATGAAAAGGGGTTTCTGCAAAAACGGGACCTGTTAGAATGGCCCAATCACCTACGTAATATACTTTTTTCATAAATTTTATTTAGAGTTTTTTGTCGCTGCTATTTTTATGGGTAATGCTCATTATTTTATTTCCACAAACGGATCTTTATTTAAAAACCCTATCGATTGTAAAAAAGTATCTGTTTCTGAAACTGTTTTTTTGTAGTATTCTAAATTTTTGTAGTTGAAAAATCCATGTCCTTGGCCTTCATACACAAATAGGTCACATCTACTTTTTACTTTCTCCATAATTGTTTTATAATATTTGGCAGTTTCTACAGGTACTAAATGGTCTTTGTCTCCTAAAAATACAATGGTAGGCGGTGCGCCACTTTTAATATTATGAAGGGGCGAAAAATTCTTGTAAGCTTCTCCTATTCTTTCGTAACCATATCCGCCCGGGCCGTTATCAAATACAGGATTAAATAGTACGAGCGCATCCGGAACACAACTAATTGCAGTGTTATCTGTACTTTCATTGTAATCATTGATTATAGCTGTGGCTGCTGCTAAATGTCCACCTGCAGATCCGCCTGATGCTACAATTTTTGAAGGATCTATCTGTAACTCGTTGGCATGTTCTCTAATATATCTAATAGCTGATTTTGCGTCTTTCAAAGATTCGAAAGGAGTGGTTTTTTGTTTTTCTCTTACACGGTAGTCAACGAGAACACATACCATGCCTCTTTGGCTAAAATAGAGGGCTTGTTGCTCAAATTGCTTTACGGTTCCATTATTCCACCCACCTCCAAAAAAGAAAACTATGGCTGGCGACTTTTTGGTTGACTCTTTTATTACCGAAGGGTACACCGTTAAATAGAGTTGAGTGGTGTCTATTTTCTTATACAATATTTGATCTTGGGCGAAACCATTTATAAAACCAGTTAGCGTTAGGAACAGTGTAAAAAAATATCTTTTTTTCATGTGATGAAGCGTTTATTTAGATAAACCAATTTTATTTCGAATTAAATGGTAGTAAGCATTTGCATATTGCATCATGCCAATATCATTAGGGTGTGTACCGTCGAGTGTGCTTTCTGTGTTAAAACCAATTTCATTAGCAGTAAGCTGATAGATATTTTTGATGCCCTCTTTTTTCATTTTCTTAAATACGTCAGCAGAAATTTTACTAACTGCAATATATTTTTGAGCCATAACGGTATCTAAATTGATGCCTTCTTTGCCACTACAGTGTTCTGTAAAAATGATAGGAACGCCCGGATGTTTTTTGTGAATTTCTAGTTGTGCATGACGCATCCTTTTTTCAATTTCCTCGGCACTAAATTTTGTCTTGTCCCAAAGGTTGGGTATACAATCTAAAATATATAGTTTAGCGTCTATTTCATTAATGAGGTCTATCATGGCTGGCTCGAGTTGGCCATTACCCGAAAAACCAAGGTTAATCATTTTTGAATTTAGTTTTCTGCCTAAAATATTTGTCCATCCAAGCCCAGGCCTACTTGCGTAAGCACCATGCATAATAGATGTGCCATAGGCTACAATGGGCTTTTCATTTTGTGCAGGTAGCAGCGTACAAGTAGAATTTTCTGGAACGCCAATTTCTAACCATGAAACGGCATTGCAAAGTGGGAGGTAGAGTCTAAAATATTCAAACAATGCTGGATCATGTATATTTTCAAATTTGTAGGTAATGGTATCTTTAAAATTTACTGTTGCTTTGGTCCAGCTCCAACTGCCCAAAGGGCCCTTAGCATATAAGTCTACACCACTTACGCCAGTAGCTGGCATTTGCGCCATCGCTTGAGCGCCTTTAACTTTAAGCCTTACATAAATAGTGCTGCTATTGGTGGTAAAGTTAATATACTCACCAGCAGTGTGTTTAGATAAATCCCAGAGTACAGGTCTTACCATACTTTGCGCTTTTTGCGGAAGCCTATCGTAAGGGAAAGTGTATCCATCATTCCATCCGCGTCCATCAATACATTGCTCTTTCATTTGAGTAGGATCCATCCATTTTATTTGACTCGTTTGCCCAAAAGCAAAGTTTGTAAAGAGTAATAGTGTTAGAATGTATTTCATGGCATTAATTTTTAGTTGTTTTTATTTTTTCAAGTTCCGCTGTTAATGCACGAACTATTTCAGGGTATTTATCGTGTACATTATTTTGTTCGGTAGGATCTTCTTTTAAATTATACAATTGTATGGCAGGCATGTTATTTTTTATAGCCTGATTTTCGGTTGGCGCACTCCACCCACCAGAGCCGCTACAAATTGCTAATTTCCAATCCCCTTTTCTAATGGCAAAATAGCCATCTATGGAGTGATGGATGGTACTGGTTCTTTGGTAATTGGTTTTTTTAGATGATGTCAATAATGGCAATAAGCTGTAACTATCTTGAGTCGTATTGTTTTGCAAAGGCATACCCAATAAATCGGAACAGGTTGCCATAAAATCTGTAAGACAAATAGTAGCACTGTTTATGCTGTTCGTTTTTACAACCCCAGGCCATTTTACAATAAATGGAATACGGTGTCCGCCTTCATAAATATCAGCTTTGGTACCTCTAAATCCGGCACTTGGGTCGTGACCTTTTTCAAGTAATTCTTTAAAGTTAGCAGTGGGCGAACATCCATTATCACTTGTAAAAACAATCATTGTGTTTTTATCCAAGTTTTTTTCTTTTAGGTACTGAAGTAACTCCCCAACTTTTTCATCTGTCATGGCAACAAAATCGCCATAGGCATTGGTGCCTGTTTTGCCTGTTTGAGCATTAGAAGGTAATATAGGTGTATGTGGTGAGGCAAGTGCCAAGTATAAAAAAAATGGATCTTTTTGCTTTGATGCTTTTTCAATGTATTGTATAGACTTACTTACAAAAGTATCTAGCACATCTTGATGTTTAAAATCATTTCCAATAGGCCCTGCTCTCCAAAATCCTTGCCCACCTTGCTCCTTAATACTATCAATGCTTGTAGCCGTAACGTTATTACCATTGATATAAACGTAGGGTGGAATATCAAGTGAAGCTGTAATGCCAAAAAAATAATCAAATCCAAGTTGGGTGGGGCCTCTATTAATGGGCTTTGTAAAATCAATTTCTCCATTCGATTGTTTAGCCCAATCTAATCCTAAATGCCATTTGCCAATACATGCTGTTTGGTATCCTTTGTTTTTTAAAAGCTGCGCTACCGTTAATTGATCCGGCGTAATTAAAGGCTTGTCATAACTCCACAATACACCATTTTTTAAACGGGTTCTCCATGCATATTGGCCAGTTAATATGCCATACCTAGTGGGCGTACAAACAGATGAGTTGGAATGCGCATCTGTAAATGTCATGCCTTCTTTAGCTAAGCCATCAATTGAGGGTGTAGCAATTTTTGATTTGGAGTTATAAGCGCTCACGTCTCCATATCCAAGATCGTCTGTTAGAATGTAAATAATATTAGGATGTTGACCCTTCGCAAATAGCGAGAGTATTAAAAAAGGAACTAAAACCCAAAGCTTATAATGCTGTATTATTTTGAAATTAGGCATATTACAAATTACGAAATTTGGTCCTACTAGCTATCATTTTTTCAATTATTGGTTAGATACCTTTTTTGTTTTAAATTGAACCATGCATTCAATAAAAACCAGCGTATTACTTACTCTTTTTTTGACGATATCCCTATGCACTTTGGGTCAAGATCGATATAAAATAAGGGCAGGGGACCCTAACGGTATTAATAAGTGGTATATGGGTAGGCAAATAGCACATGTAATGAGCCATTTCGGAATAGATTGGCTCGAAAGAGAGGAAAGAGAAATGGAAGAAAACACCTCTCTGTTATTAAAAAATTTAGCCGTAAAGCCAGGGATGGTTGTTGCAGATATAGGAGCGGGTAGTGGCTATCATAGTGCCTTACTTTCAAAAATGGTAGGGACTGGAAAAGTGTTTGCAGTTGATGTGGAACCAGAAATGATTGC
>Ga0255114_1000014_pt1 | contig 50557 bp, 50 predicted proteins | sample Law_Law_RepA_8h_FD_188477 | JGI IMG/M metagenome (GOLD analysis project Ga0255114, IMG submission 188477) | Freshwater microbial communities from St. Lawrence River, New York, United States - Law_Law_RepA_8h | ecosystem: Environmental > Aquatic > Freshwater > River | place: USA: New York...
GCCTTATGAGCTCTTTTTAAACAAACGGAGTAAGTTGATATAGTCATCCGTAAACATCGGGAAATCTTTACGTTTTGGAATTTCAACTGCCCCTGACTTGATTTTTTCTGAATTGAGCAATGCCGTATTACGCGTCATGATGACCTGATCGGTATGAGCCAACCAATACTCTGGTCCCGTTTCAAATTCAGGCGAATCAGTTACCAGCACAATTGAAAGTCCGTGCGCATCTGCCAGATTTCGTGCAACTGGCAAAAGATCAACAAAGCGATTGGTGGCTTGGAACACAATCACACCATTAGGCTTGAGGTGTTTCATGTAAATTTCCATGGCCTCTTTGGTAATCAAATGAGTTGGAATTGAATCGCCCGAAAACGCATCCATTGCCAAAATATCAAATTGCCTTGGGGGCTCACGATCTAGAGATAGTCGACCATCGCCAATCACAATCTCGTGCGTTCCTTTCATCTTTTTTAGAAAGGTAAAGTCCTTTTCTGCAGCTCGCACTACGGATGGCGAAATCTCATAAAAAACCCAGTGATCCCCAGGGTTGGCGTACGCAGCCAGAGCGCCTGCCCCCAAACCAATCACCCCAACTTGTTTAGGAATATCAGACAGACTATTAAAAACTCTCCCGTAGCCACTTGTTGGCCCGTAGTAACTGCTAGGAACCATTTGTAATTCTTCGGCCAATAACTGGCCGCCGTGTGCTATTGCCCCATGAATCAAACTTCGATAATCTGAACCCGTAGAAACATCTCTAGTGCGTACTACTCCATAAAAATCACGCTCCATAAAACGTACCCCTTGGGTATAGTCCCGAATTCCTTGCCAGGAAAGTGCGCTTACAGCCACAATCACAATTCCTGAAATTCCTTTGGCTAGCCAGCGATCACGTGATTTTTGTCCAATCGGTATAAAAAAAGCAACGATGGTTGCCGCTATCAGTGCAGCGTATAACTCAAAGTAGCCAGCAAACAGTAAGGGGGCAATCACAGCCATTGCGAGTGAACCAAGCGCCCCTCCAATGGAAATCGATAAATAGAAAGTTGTTAGTTTTGAGGGATGCGGCTTTAGGCGCGCCAACTCACCATGACACACCATACAAACCACAAATAGACCACATGCATAGATGGGCGTAACGAGTTTTAAATTTAGTGAATCCGATAACCACGCCATCAGTGGCACCAAGATGATAGCTAGTGGTAAATAAAGTGCGCGCAAATACCAACGCGGGTGATCAAAGCTAATGATGAAAGTAATTAAATATAGCGACAGCGGTACAACCCATAGCAGTGGCGCCGATGAGATGTTCTGGGTTAGGTGACTACTAACACCCAATAACAATGCTGAACCAATTGCGGATAAAGCCACCCACCGCAACCATTGTGCTGGCTGAACGCGGTGTTGGGCGTCCGATATCGGTTTTACTTGGGTCGTGTTTGGATTGGCTTCATTCGCTGAGCGTGACTGGTCAACAGTAAATCGCCCAAGCGCAAAACATAGAAAAGCAAAAATCACAAATAAGACGGACCATGTCCATGCCGTTTCTCGATTTCCTAACCAGGGCTCAATCAAAAAAGGATAACCCAGTAATGCAAGTAAGGAAGCAAAGTTTGATAAAGCAAATAAACGGTATGGTGCAGAGGTCTGAAAACGTTTCCAATACCAAGCTCCAATTAACGGTGTGGTGCTTGCAAGAAGGAAATAAGGTAATCCAATTGTTGCGAGTAAAAGACCGAGAATTCTTAGAATGGGCTCCTCATTACCAAGTGGTCGCCAAGAATCATTTGCAATGATTGGCATTGTCAGAGCCGCCGCCAGCAAGAGTGTTCCATGCAAGAGAACCTGACGCTTCAGGCTTAAATATCTTGTTAATACGTCAGCATAGGCGTAACCAGCAAGCAATGCGGATTGGAAAAAAAGTAGGCATGTCCCCCAAACTGCTGCCGACCCTCCGAACCAAGGCAAAATTTGTTTTGCAATCAATGGCTGTACTAAAAAAATAAGAAATGCGGAAATAAATATAACAATGGCGTAGAACATTTTTTAGACAGTTTCAGAGAATTTTGAATAAGGAAGGGGCGATCTAGCTCATAACTAACTAAGTATCTAAAGCAGTGCTTCAATTAATAGATTTTTAAATTGGTGCAACGAACTTCAATGCGCCAAGACTAAATAATTAACGTAAGCTAAATCGTTTTTTTTGGAAATCCCGATGGTATAAAAAAACCCCAGCAAGCTGGGGTTTTCTCAAACAAATAAGAATTACTTCTTTGGTTCTGCTTTCTTATCAGCTGGCTTAGCAGCAGGTGCAGCAGCAGCTGGCTTAGCAGCATCTTTCTTTGGCTCTTCTTTCTTAGCTTGAGCGAAAACACCAGTTGTGAACAAACCAGCAACTAAAATAGCGACGATCTTTTTCATGTAAAACTCCAAAATAAAATTAATAAACGTAGTCTCCTACGGAATTTTTACTACCACCTTAATCCGAACCAGTGTAGCTACAAATGGCTCTTACTAACGCGTACTCCCTCAACGCCCCTCGAACGAAAACCGTTGACAGTTTTATTACTTGAAACAGATTTCCAAGTAAAACAGGAGTCTAACAAAATCTGGCTTAAGAGCCATTGGCTATAAGGGTTAGGAGTTCGGCTGCAGCAATAAAGCCAAACGTTCCTGTAACACTGACCGCAGAGCCATAGCCAGAACAGGCTAAGCCACCATGACTGCCTCCGAGCCGAGGTTCCTGGGAGTAAACCGCCCGAATACTCATCGGCTGCTTTAAATCCCTACTAAAGTTATGGTTTTTACGGAGATCTGCCCTAATTTTTGCCAGAAATGGGTCTTGAACCGTTTTAGCCAAATCGGCTGCGCTCACCATGCTGGGATTGACCTTTCCGCCAGCACCGCCACACATTACTAAGCCAATGTTGGATTGCTTGCAATGCGCAGCTAAGGCTACCTTTGCAGGAACATCATCGCAAGCATCAAGAACATAAGCGCCATTCGGAATGAGCTCTATTAAATTACTCGCAGAGAGGAAGGCGTCATGCGTTGTTAAGTGGATAGCTGGATTAATTTTGCGGATCCGCTCAGCCATGGCATCTACTTTTGCCTTACCGAACTCTCCTTCCATCGCATGTAGCTGTCGATTGATATTGCTAATAGCGATGTGATCCAGATCAATCAAAACCAAATGCCCCACTGCAGAACGCGCTAAGGCCTCTGCTGCCCATGAGCCTACTCCTCCAAGACCCACCACCACAGCGGTCGCTTGGGTAAATTTTCGATAGGCATCTTCGCCATAAAGTCTAGCAACGCCCGCAAAGCGGCGCTCAGGCGTCTCTGTCGCGTTGTGCTGATTTACTCTTTCGTTCAACATAATCTCTTCTTTATACTCAATCTATGAATGAAACCAGCAAATCCCTTGCCGCTTTGCGCAAAAACTATACCCTAGGGCAGTTATCTGAGGATGATGTGCCCAAAGATCCTATTGCCTTATTTGAGACTTGGTTCGCTCAAGCAAGTCGTGCACAGTGCCCCGAACCCAATGCTATGGTTCTTGCAACTGCCAATGCAGCCGGCACACCATCCGCTCGGGTGGTCCTTTTAAAAGGCTTAAGCCATGGTGATTTTTGTTTCTTCACTAATTATGAAAGCCAAAAAGGGAAAGAGTTAACCGAGCGGCCGCAGGCAGCCTTGCTCTTTCATTGGCATGAACTAGAACGTCAAGTTCGAATTAGTGGTGAAGTTTCAAAACTTAGTACCGCTGAGAGTGATGAATACTATCTTCAGCGCCCACCCGCCTCTCGCATTGGAGCGTGGGCATCCCCCCAGAGTAAGGTAATTGAGAGTCGTACTTTTTTAGAGCAGGAAGAGCTACGATTCCAGAAACAGTTTGGTGATAACCCAAGTCGCCCACCACAATGGGGCGGGTATCGTCTTAAGCCCAATAGTATTGAGTTTTGGCAAGGCCGTCCATCGCGCTTGCATGACCGTATTCTGTATACCCGCGATGACTCCAGTTGGCAAATTGTACGATTAGCACCTTAAAGAATCGCAAGCATTTTATCGAAGCAATGTCTGAAAGGTCTTCTTAAACTTACTGACCTTCGGTCCTACCACTGCCATGCAATACCCTTGAAATGGATGGGTCTGAAAATAGTTTTGGTGATAATCCTCGGCGGGATAAAAAATTGGGGCAGCTTGGATCTCGGTCACAATCGGACGACTAAAGTGCTTACCATTGCTTAGTTCAGAGATAAGCTCTTTTGCAATATGCATTTGCGTATCATCCAACGTAAAAATCACGGAACGATAGCGTGCGCCAACATCATTTCCCTGATAGTTCAAAGTTGTTGGATCATGGATTACAAAAAAGATTTCTAAGATCTGCCGATAACTCACGATGCGAGGATCAAAGTGTAGTTGCACGACTTCGGCATGACCCGTAGTTTCTGCGCAAACGGTTTCATAATCAGGATTAGACACATGTCCTCCTGCGTATCCTGAAATCACTTTCTCCACGCCCTTAACCTGCTGATAAACGGCCTCAAGACACCAAAAGCAGCCACCGCCCAATATTGCTGTTTGAACTGAATCTGTCATGCTAATCATCTTTCATTAAAAAGTTACGTGGTCACTCAAAACTAAACGTACTGCAAATGCGATAAACAATAATCCAACCACTAGCCATAATCCCGCCGCCCATTGTGGGTGACGCTTAAATCGCTCCACCAATCCTTGCCCCGCCCAAATCAGAATCGTTAAATAACTCACGCTAATGATTTGCAAAATAGCTGCTAAGTACAAAAAACTAAGCGCAGGGTTAGGAAATTCTGGGTCTACAAATTGGGTGAAGAAAGAGAGAAAGAAGAAAATAGCCTTCGGATTAGTCAAAGATAAACCTAAAGCAACTATCAATGGATGCAATTGCAGGAGTCGCCCTGTCACCGATTGCCCTTCAAAGCACTGCTTTTCTTGGTAGCGTCGCCATGCAATCTGGATTAAACCCCATCCAATCCACAGTAAATAGATCGCGCCCGCTAGGCGCAGAGTCATAAATAAGAGCGGTAAGTTTTGCAAGAGAGTTGCCGCCCCCAATACCACCGCCAAGATCAACAGAGTATCGCCTAACACAATACCCAAAGAGGCCCATACGCCAGAGCGCCAGCCCCCTTGCGAAGACGCTGTTAGTACATATAGAGAGTTCGGTCCAGGGAGTAAAACGATGGCGATTGTGCCCAATATGAAGGTGGGCAAATCGGTAACCCCGATCTGCGCCCAGTTCAACCAATCATCCATGACTAGATCATAAACAGGAAACGTGTCATAATGGAGAGCTTTTTGAAACATCGCCCCCAGCAATTTACATTTTTCAGCGATTGGTTTTTACCCCGCTGCCGCTTGTCTGATGGTCGATGCCCTAGACCATCGCGCCCCTTTTAACTTGGCGCACAACCGGAGACATCCCCGACGGGGATGTGTAATTGCATGTCGAATTCTGCTGTAGTACTTAACTCATCTTTTGAGTCTTTTAACCTAGCAAGCCCGATTCTTAAAAATATCGAAGCCCTAGGCTATACCCAAGCAACCCCTGTGCAAGCTCAGGTCATTCCTGCGGCAATGGCAGGTGGCGATTGGCTAGTTAGCAGTCAAACGGGAAGCGGTAAAACCGCTGCCTTTCTTTTACCTTTGCTAAATCAATTATTTATTGCTAACCCCCATGGAAGTCCTGTTCCTGGGCGTGCGCAGCCAAAAGTTTTAGTCCTGTGCCCTACCCGCGAACTTGCTCAACAAGTAACAGCCGATGCCATTAATCTGGCTCGCGGCATTAAAGGTTTACGCATTGCGACCATCATGGGCGGTATGCCCTATGGCAAGCAAATTCAGGCTATCAAAGGCGCTGGTTTGGTTGTTGCTACGCCAGGCCGCTTATTGGACCTCTTTAATACTCGCGCTATTCGTTTAGACCAAGTGGAGTGCCTCGTAGTTGACGAAGCTGATCGCATGTTAGATCTTGGCTTTGCGGAGGATCTTGAGGCAATTGATGAGCGCTGTAAACAACGGTCACAAACATTGATGTTCTCAGCGACTTTTGCGCCTCGCATAATGAGTTTGGCCTCCAGCCTAACTAAAGATGCTGGTCGCATTGAACTCGCCCATGCTGGCGAAGCGCATGCCAATATCTCTCAGAAACTTCATTGGGCTGACAACATGGCGCATAAACATCGTTTGTTAGAGCATCTCTTATCGGACCCTGATCTTGATCAAGCGGTTGTATTTGCAAGTACCCAAATTGAGAGTGAGAAAATTGCTGATACTTTACGTGCCAATGGCTATCAAGCAAGTGCCTTGCATGGTGCGATGCCTCAAGCCGTACGCAATCGTCGCCTAGATGCCTTGCGTAAGGGTCAAACTCGGATCTTGGTAGCTACCGACGTAGCAGCGCGAGGCATTGACGTACCGCGTATTAGTCATGTGATTAATTTTGGCTTGCCGATGAAACCCGAAGACTATACCCATCGTATTGGTCGTACCGGCCGTGCTGGACGTAATGGCATCGCCATCACACTCGCAGAGCATCGTGATCGGGTCAAAATCAAGGCAATCGAGCGCTTTACACAGCAACCCATGACTGCTGCGGAGATTGTTGGTTTAGAGCCCCAAAACAAGCCTAGCTTCAATAAACCAATTCATCGCCCTGGTGCTGGTGCAAAACGCGGTAAGCCTAAGTTTGCTGGTCAAGCACGTCCTGGTTCAAACACACGCTTTAGCCCACGTTCGGGTTCGCGTTCGGGTTCGTTTCATAACGCTAATAGCAAGCACTAATCACTAGCTTTTTATGTTGCAGCGGAAGTCTCGCTCTCCATCGTGTTGGCAGGTCATTAAAAATGGTGCGCCCAAGGGCGCACCATTGTCATTACAGGAGTGGCTCAGTGATAGCGGCTCGCTTACTCGCAAATTAGAATCCGCACTGCACTACTCCCCAAGTCACCACTTAGAACTTCGGATTCTGGCAGACTGTCGACAAAACTTAGTGCCTTCCGAACGCACATACTTTAGGCGCCCACTATCGCGCTCGCGTATTCGAGAGATTACTTTATGCGATCAGGGCGAACCGATTGTTGTGGCCAGAAGCGTTTTACCCATTACCAGCTCCATTGGAACCAACCATGGAATTCTGAAGCTCGGGCATAAGCCTCTTGGCGCGGTCTTATTTGCTAAGGATTTACGCGGGCGCTTTCGTCCTACTCGAGAAGTTATTCGTCTCGATCATCATCACCCAGAATGGAAAGCATGCCAACGACGTTTTAAAGCTTTACCTAAACGGGTATGGGCCCGCCGCACGCTCTACCAACTCAACGGTCATCCGCTGTTGGTGATGGAGATTTTCTTGCCTGCTCTACAAGCCAAGCTAAAGCTGCTTGGGAAATAGACTCATCGCCAGGATCACACACTAGAACTTGAGTAAACCCTATTTCCTGAGCGACCTTGGCAATATTAGGATGGGAGCAAAGAGCATGGCAGTTTATCGCTGACCGAAAAGAACTACCCAGATGGCGGACCGCCTCCGATGAGGTCAATACCCAAAGACTTGTGTTTGTATGCAGTCCCCGAACTAGTTCCCATTGACTACTTGAAGCATCCAATGGGATGCGTGTATAGATTGATAAAGCCTCCACATTTGCACCAACTGCTTGCAAGTGATCCATTAAAGACTCGCGCCCACCATCGCCCTTCAGAATCAGAACAGGGTATCTCTGCCAATCCTGTATATGGCCTTGCAGGCTGTGCCATAAACCTTCTGAATCCGATTGATGCTCCAGTGCTGGCATGATGATTGTCTGGGGATCAAGCCCATGACGCAATAGTGCATCTCGACTACTGCTACCAACCACCCCCACAAGCGCTTGTGGACTGATGAGTTCATTCCAGACCATTCCTGCATCGGTAATGGCGCGCATGGTGCACTCTATAGCATTGGGGCTTACGAAAATAATCAGCCTGGTATTTGTAAGTGCTTTGCTTATAGCAGTTACAGTTTCAGAATCATTTTTTGGAACGATGGTGAGCAGTGGCAATCCAAGCACATCCACTGAAATTGCTTGAGTCTGAGCACCGCCCCGGATTAACTCAATTAATCGCCTTGCCTGACCGCTTGGCCGAGTCACAATAATGGCTGGATCGCTAGCCATCACCAATCCTATTGGGGCAGTAAAGCGGCCGCACCTTTGGCCAAAAGATCGTCAGCAATTGCAAGACCAAATGCCTCAGCCTCTTCGTATGAGACGATCGTTCGCATCCCGTTTGCCAAACAGATCTGCTGGCCATCCGTACTTGCCACGTAGGAGCGTATGCTCATTTCTTTAGGGGATAGCCACTGGGCATGGGCGGCTAAGGGTACCTCACAAGATCCCCCAAGTTTGCGAGAGACCGCGCGTTCAGCTGTCACCGCCAAAGCCGTTGGTAAATCATTTAAGGGGGCCAACCAAGCCTTCACCTCGGGGTGAGCACTTAAAGTTTCGATACCCAAAGCACCCTGTCCTGCCGCTGGAGTATGAGGGTCATAAGGAAGTAATGCCTTAATGCGTGAGTTCATACCTAAACGTTTTAGGCCAGCAGCTGCCAAAATAATAGCCTGATACTCACCTCGATCCAGCTTTGCCATGCGCGTATCTAAATTACCGCGTAAGGGCTCGACTTTGAGTTGGGGGTAATTACTCCGAATAATTGCTTCGCGACGCAAACTGGATGTGCCAACTACCGATCCTGGTGGCAACTCGGCCAGGCTGACATAGTTATTCGATACCAAGGCATCCCGAGCATCCTCGCGCACCATGACGCACGATAAATCAAAACCAGCCGGCATCACCATGGGTACGTCTTTTAAGGAATGGACCGCTAGGTGAGCTCTACCATCCTCAAGGGCGTTCTCAAGCTCTTTAACAAACAAGCCCTTTCCCCCCACTTTGGATAGGGCCCGATCGAGGATTTGATCCCCTTTCGTGGTCATTCCTAGGATTTGAACATCACAGTCTGGATATAGCTTGCGCAGGCAATCTTGGACATGTTCGGCTTGCCACATTGCAAGCCGGCTCTCTCGGGAGGCAATTATTAAACGCTTTGGGGTCATAAGGACGACTTAAGAATTAAAATAAATCATTACTGCACACAATATACTGTGTTTATGAGCACACCTAAAAATTCTTTAGCCAATAAGTCAAAAGCATGGTCTGGCCGCTTTGCTGAACCGGTCAATGCCCTCGTGCAAGCCTATACCTCCTCTCTCCAGTTTGACCAACGTCTTGCGCTAGTTGATATTGCTGGCTCGCTAGCCCATGCCGAGATGCTAGCTGCCCAAAAAATCATTTCAAAGGCTGATTTTCTGGCGATTCAAAAAGGGATGGCGCAGATTGAGAAGGAAATTATTGCGGGTAAGTTTGAATGGCAGTTAGCCCTTGAGGATGTCCATCTCAATATTGAAGCGCGCCTAACCAATTTAATTGGCGTTGCAGGAAAACGCTTGCATACCGGGCGCTCACGCAATGATCAAGTGGCAACTGATATTCGTTTGTGGCTCAGAACAGAAATTGATCAAATTTTGGCTGACCTCAAACGCTTACGAACTGCGCTGATTGATCAAGCCGAGAAACATGCGGCCACCATCATGCCGGGCCACACACACTTACAGGTGGCCCAGCCGGTTACTTTTGGTCATCATCTGATGGCCTACTACGAAATGTTTACCCGCGATGTACACCGTCTTATTGATTGTCGCAAGCGGGTTAATCAACTGCCTTTGGGTGCGGCTGCCTTAGCCGGTACCAGCTACCCAATTGATCGGGAGCGGGTTGCTAAGACCTTGGGTTTTGAGGGGGTGTGTCAAAACTCTCTCGATGCGGTCTCGGATCGTGATTTTGCAATTGAGTTTTGTGCAGCGGCCTCGATATGCATGATGCACGTCTCGCGCCTATCTGAAGAATTAATCCTGTGGTTGAGCCCACGCTTTGGCTTTATTGATTTACCTGATCGGTTCTGCACCGGTAGCTCGATCATGCCGCAGAAGAAGAATCCCGATGTGCCCGAACTCGCGCGTGGCAAAACTGGTCGAGTCAATGGTGATTTGATTGCCCTGTTGACCCTAATGAAGGGACAGCCATTAGCCTACAACAAAGATAACCAAGAAGATAAAGAACCATTATTTGATGCTGTAGACACTGTAGCTCAGACTATACAAATCTTTGCGGATATGGTGCCTCTGGTCGTGGTGAAGCCTGAAGCGATGCTCCAAGCTGCCCAAGAGGGTTTTGCAACCGCAACCGATCTTGCTGACTACTTAGTCAAAAAAGGAATGCCCTTTCGGGATGCCCACGAAGCGGTAGCGCACGCGGTCAAGCTCTGCCTCAAAAAGAACTGTGCCCTGAATGATCTAAGCCTAGCTGAATTAATCAAAGCATGTGGACTCAATCCAAAATCAAATTCAATAAACAATGATATCTTTACCCTGCTAAGCCCCAAGGGATCGGTCGACTCACGCAATCATGTCGGCGGTACTGCTCCAAAGCAAGTCATTACTGCGATTAAGCGTGCGCGCACTTCCCTAAAAAAATAATTGGCTTAGGTTCTAACGCAGTCGACGTAGTAGCCGTTGTTGCCTTCTGCATTCTTCACCAGACCATGAATATCGGTTTCAAATCCAGGGAACTGCTGATTGAAATCCCGGGCAAATCGTAGGTAGTCAACGATTGATTTATTAAAGCGCTCGCCAGGAATTAAGAGCGGAATGCCCGGTGGATAGGGCGTAACTAACATTGCAGTAACACGGCCCTCTAGCTCATCAATGGGTACTCGATCAATATCTTTATGGGCCATCTTGCTCCAGGCATCCGCTGGAATCATGGCGGGCTCCATATTGGAGAGATACATCTCCGTGGTCATCCGTGCGACATCACGACTCTTATAAAAGGAATGAATCTGTGCGGAGATCTCTTGTAGGCCAACGCGCTCGTAGCGAGGATGTTTTGCCACAAACTCGGGCAAGACCTTCCAAAGCGGTTGGTTCTTATCAAAATGATCCTTGAACTGTTGCAACTCGGTTACTAGAGTATTCCAACGACCTTTCGTAATACCAATGGTGAACATGATGAAAAAGGAATACAGCCCAGTCTTTTCGACAATCACACCGTGCTCCGCAAGATACTTGGTGACGATACTTGCTGGGATGCCGATGTCTGCAAAATTTCCTTCAACATCAAGGCCTGGGGTCACGACCGTTGCTTTGATCGGATCAAGCATGTTAAAGTCCTTGGCCAAATGACCAAAGTCATGCCAATAGGCTTTGGGCTCTAAGACCCAGTCATCCCGTGTGCCAACGCCCTCATCTGCCAAATGATCTGGGCCCCAAACCTTAAACCACCAGTCAGCACCAAACTCATCATCTACTTTGCGCATTGCTCTGCGAAAATCCAATGCTTCAGCAATCGACTCTTCCACTAAGGTAGTGCCACCAGGAGACTCCATCATGGCAGCCGAGACATCGCATGAAGCAATAATGGCGTACTGTGGGCTCGTTGAGGTATGCATCAAATAAGCCTCATTGAAGCAATCCCGATCGAGCTTACGCTCCTCAGCATCCTGCACTAAAACTTGAGAGGCTTGTGAAAGGCCTGCCAATAATTTATGAGTTGATTGGGTCGAGAACATCAAACTTTTCTTGGTCCGTTTACGGTTTTGCCCAAAGGCATGCATGTCTTGGTAGAAGGGATGAAAGGCGGCGTGTGGGAGCCACGCTTCATCGAAGTGCAAGCTATCGACTTTGCCATCGAGCATCGACTTGATCATTTCAACGTTATACAAAATACCATCATAGGTACTTTGTGTAATTGTTAAGACGCGTGGAATAACGTTTTTATCTTTGATGAAGGGATTAGCATCAATCTTCTTCTTAATATTGGCCCACTCAAACTCTTCTTTAGGAATGGGTCCAATAATGCCCAAATGATTGCGCGTGGGCATTAGGAACACAGGGATTGCGCCCATCATCATGATTGAATGAATGACTGACTTATGGCAATTGCGGTCGACTAGAACTACGTCACCTGGGGCAACCGTAGAGTGCCAAACAATTTTGTTAGAGGTAGAGGTGCCGTTGGTCACAAAGAACAGGTGGTCAGCACTAAAGATACGGGCCGCATTGCGTTCGCTCGCCACTACGGGACCTGTATGGTCAAGAAGCTGTCCAAGTTCTTCGACTGCATTACAAACGTCAGCCCGCAACATGTTCTCACCAAAGAACTGATGAAACATCCGACCGACAGGGCTCTTTAGAAAGGCGACGCCACCGGAGTGGCCAGGGCAATGCCAGGAATACGAACCTTCTGAGGCATAGTGAGTGAGCGCCCGAAAGAATGGCGGCGCCAAGGAATCTAAATAGACTTTGGCTTCACGAATAATATGACGCGCTACAAACTCGGGGGTGTCTTCGTTCATGTGAATGAAGCCATGTAACTCACGCAGAATGTCATTGGGAATATGGCGGGAGGTACGGGTCTCACCATATAAGAAGATTGGAATATCTTCGTTACGCTTACGCACTTCAACCACAAAGGAGCGAAGATTATTAATCGCGGGAAGATCGTTTTCATCCGCATCAATCGTTGCGTCAAACTCTTCATCATCGATCGAAAGAATGAAGCAAGATGCACGCGAGGCCTGTTGTGCAAAGGACGTGAGATCACCATAACTAGTTAACCCAATCACCTCGATGCCCTCCCCCTCAATTGCAAGGGCTAGATCACGAATACCCGAACCTGAAATATTTTCAGAGCGGAAGTCTTCATCAATGATGATGATCGGAAACCGAAATTTCATAATAGTTAGGTCTTTGGCAAGGTGACGCCTTGCTGGCCTTGGTACTTGCCACCGCGGTCTTTATATGAGGTGCCACACACTTCATCGCTCTCGAAAAAAAGAACTTGAGCACAGCCCTCGCCGGCATAAATTTTTGCAGGCAATGGTGTTGTGTTCGAGAACTCGAGAGTGACATAACCCTCCCACTCCGGCTCAAAGGGTGTAACGTTCACAATAATGCCGCAACGTGCATAGGTACTTTTGCCCACACAGATGGTCAAAACACTGCGCGGGATCTTGAAATACTCCACTGTCCGCGCCAATGCAAAGGAATTGGGTGGGATGATGCAAACATCACCCTTGAAATCCACAAAGGACTTCTCATCAAACTGCTTAGGATCAACAATGGTGCTATTAATGTTGGTAAAGATTTTGAACTCATCGGCACAGCGAATGTCATAACCATAGCTCGAGGTACCATAACTCACAATTTTTTGACCAGCGTCATTCGTGCGGATCTGACCAGGCTCGAAGGGGCTAATCATGCCCTGCTCTGCATTGCGCCGTATCCAGTGATCAGATTTAATAGTCATGGCGGGATTGTAAGACTTTCATGCCCGGCTGGACATAAAGCGGGGTTTTAGGGGCTTTAACTTGACTGAAAAACCACACGCTCGGGGGCATTGTAGATCTCAAAATGCTTACCTGAGCAGCGGGACAATAAGGTGAGATGGGTCTTGCGAGCCAGCTCTAAGCCCATTTGCGTGACCCCAGAGCGGGTCAGGAGGAATGGAATACCCATTTGGGCACCCTTAATGACCATTTCGGAGGTCAAGCGACCAGTCGTAAAGAAAATAAGGTTCTCGCCTGGGCGATTTACCAACCACATCAAACCTGAGATCGAGTCCACCGCATTATGACGACCAACATCCTCAATCAAGTGGATTAGGCGTGCTTTATTATCTCCATCGCGCTCAAATACTGCACAGGCATGTACCGAGCCCGCCTTTTTATAAATCGTCTCGTGTGCCCGGATCTGCTCTAACAAATCCACAATCGCAGCTTGATGCAATTTAGGGCCCTCTGGTAAGCGTATTTGCGCCATATCCTCCATGAGCCCCCCAAACATCGTGCCCTGACCACAGCCGGTGGTTACCACCCGCTTGCTGGTAATTGCGTCGATGTCGACGGTACTTCGTCGTGTTTTAACAGCGGCAGAATCAGTCTCCCAATCCACCTGGATACTTTCGATATCCGCCGGAGACTCTACTAAACGCTGGTTGCGCAAATAACCCAATACAAGAGCCTCTGGGGCTGATCCCAAGGTCATTAAGGTCACAACCTCGCGTTTATCGAGATAAATGGTCAGAGAACGCTCACCAGGGATAAACGTAGGCTTACGCCGCCCCAGCTCGTCGATAATCTCAACCTCATGCACCACCGGTACGGAGGCATTACTCATTGTGATGGGGTGTTTCCCGCTTGCAGCCATTCTGTCTCCACGACGCCAAACTAAACACTATTTTGAGCTTATTTTGACCATTTAACCATTCTTATCGACCATCACTTTAACCGGAGACTAAAATCATTGCTGAATCGATAAAAATAAAATGCGTCAACTTTTAGTCACCTCCGCCCTGCCTTATGCCAACGGCCAAATCCATATTGGCCATTTGGTGGAATATGTGCAAACCGATATCTGGGTGCGCTTTCAGAGAATGTGTGGCCATGAGGTCCATTATGTGGGTGCCGATGATACCCATGGCACACCCATCATGTTGCGTGCTGAGAAAGAAGGCATCAGCCCTAAAGAGCTCATTGATAAAGTCTGGCATGAGCACAAACGAGATTTCGATCACTTTTTAATCTCTTTCGATCACTACTACACCACCGATAGCCCTGAGAATGAAATGCTCTCGCGCGAGATTTATCTCAAATTACGCGACGCCGGTTTAATAGAGAAACGAGCGATTGAGCAAGCCTACGATCCTGTTAAAGAAATGTTCCTGCCAGATCGTTTCATTAAAGGTAACTGTCCAAAATGCGGTGCCGCCGATCAGTATGGTGACTCGTGCGAAAAATGTGGTGCCACTTATGCACCAACCGATCTCAAAAATCCGTATTCCGTCGTGAGCGGTGCAACTCCCGTTCGCAAAGTATCCGATCATTATTTTTTCAAGCTCTCCGATCCGCGTTGCGAATCCTTCTTACGCGAGTGGACACAGGTCAAGACACCACTTCAGCCTGAAGCAAAAAATAAGATGAAAGAGTGGGTTGGTATTGAAGGGGATAGTAAGTTAGGTGATTGGGATATCTCGCGCGATGCGCCTTACTTCGGCTTTGAGATCCCCGATGCACCAGGTAAATATTTTTATGTCTGGCTCGATGCCCCGATTGGCTACTACGCTAGCTTTTTGAATTACTGCAAGGCTAAGGGGTTGGTCTTTGATGACTGGGTTAAGCCTGATAGCAAAACTGAGCAATACCACTTCATCGGTAAAGATATTCTGTATTTTCATACTTTGTTTTGGCCAGCAACTTTGCATTTTTCTGGATACCGCACCCCCACAAATATCTTTGCACACGGTTTTCTGACGGTCGATGGTGAGAAGATGAGTAAATCACGGGGCACGTTAATCTCCGCACATAGTGTGATTGAAGCAGGCCTTAATCCTGAATGGTTTCGCTACTACTTTGCGGCCAAATTAAACGCCAGCATGGAAGATCTTGATCTTAATTTGCAAGACTTTGTGGCTCGTGTGAATAGTGATCTCTTGGGCAAATACATCAATATTGCCAGCCGTAGCGCTGGATTTTTAGTGAAGCGCTTTGAGGGCTGTATTCTTGACAGCGCAATGGCTCATCCGCTTCTTGCCACAATTACTAGTTCAAGTAACGGTATTGCTGAGCTCTTCGAATCAAGGGAGTACGCCAAAGCAATTCGGCAAATTATGGAATTGGCGGATCTTGTAAATGGCTTTGTGGATGAGAACAAGCCCTGGGATCTTGCCAAAGACCTCACTCGCAGCGCTCAATTACATGAAGTATGCAGCGTCATCTTAGAGTCCTTCCGTTGTTTAAGTCTTTACCTTAAACCTGTTCTGCCTAAGCTAGTGTCAAACGTCGAGGCTTTCTTGGGAGTTCCGGCAATGCAATGGCAAGATATCAAAACTCCTCTGAAGAGTAGCTCGCCCATTCAACCCTACAAACATTTGTTGACACGGGTCGAGCAAACCCAGCTTGACGAACTGCTAAAACTCAATCTTTAAGGCCTCACCCATAAATCGTTAATAATGAGTGGTAGTAATTCCTGCTTTATTCTATAACTTATTGATTTTATGAAGAAATATAAATCGCAAGCCACCCAATTCTTAGAACAACTCAAGTCTCAAAAACCGCATCTTGAACAAGCGCAACGGGAAGGTCGCGCACTTTTGTGGGATAAGCCACAAAATCCCGAGGAGACACGTCGTACTCAGTTAGCGCGTGTCAAACAGCATTCTTACGTGTATCACAATGAGTGAGGAGCTCGAATCACTTGCAACTGGGCCATCGGAAGAAAAGATTGATGGTTTAAGTGCCGCGTTTGCCAAACTTTATGGCGAGCCTTTATTTAAATTACCCACCGATTTATATATCCCGCCCGATGCTCTCGAAATCTTTCTGGAGGCATTTGAAGGCCCGCTAGATCTATTGCTATACCTAATTCGTAAGCAAAACTTCAATGTCCTCGATATTCCGATGGCTCAGGTGACTCAGCAATACCTCAGTTATATCGATCAAATTCGGCACCATAATTTAGAACTTGCCGCTGAGTACTTATTAATGGCTGCGATGTTGATTGAAATCAAATCGCGTATGTTACTGCCCATGAAAAAAGCAGATAGCGATGAAGAGGTTGATGACCCACGCGCTGAGTTAGTTCGTCGCTTGCTCGAATATGAAAAGATGAAATTAGCTGCACAAGAACTCGATCGCATGCCCCAACTGGGTCGTGACTTCCATGTGGCGCATGGCTATGTCGATACCACGGTAGCCATCACTTGGCCTGAGGTCAATTTAGAAGATTTACAAATGGCGTGGCGCGATGTTCTCCACCGTGCCAAACTGAATCAGCATCACACGATCACCCGCGAGCAATTATCCGTTCGAGATTTTATGACGCGCATCTTGCGACGTTTACAAAACGCACGCTTTGTAGAGTTCAGTGAACTCTTTGAGGATGCCATTAAAACTGGTAATGGAATCCCCGTCATCGTCGTGAACTTTATTGCCATGCTAGAACTCTCCCGCGAGGCGCTCATCGAGATTACACAAGCAGAGCCCTATGCACCGATTTATGTGCGTTTAGCATATACCCCTAGCGCATGAAGATTGTTACCGACATACAAGAACTGCGTGATCATCTACGCGGTCAAAACAGAGCTTCCTTTGTACCCACTATGGGAAATCTGCACGAAGGACACCTCTCCCTAATGCGCATTGCGCGCCAATATGGTGATCCAGTGATCGCAAGCATTTTTGTGAATCGTTTGCAATTCGGGCCTCATGAAGATTTTGATAAATACCCACGTACCCTCGAAGAGGATGCCAGTAAGCTAGAGAAAGAAGGGGTTTATGTCCTGTTCGCACCTACCGAGCGGGTTTTATACCCCGAGCCACAAGAGTATCGTGTTGATCCGCCCAAGCAATTGGGGGATATCTTGGAAGGTGAGTTCCGACCTGGATTCTTTAAAGGGGTTTGTACTGTTGTATTAAAACTTTTTTCCTGTGTTCAACCAAAAGTAGCCGTCTTCGGCAAAAAAGACTACCAACAGCTCATGATCATTCGACAAATGGCTCAACAGTTTGCGCTACCCGTTGATATTGTTGCTGGAGAAACAATCCGTGCAGAAGATGGCTTGGCGCTCTCCTCGCGTAATGGATTTTTATCCACCGAGGAACGTTTAGAGGCGCCCCAATTACAAATTGCCCTCCAAAATCTTCGTCATGAGATCCACGCACTTCACTCCTCATCACTAGTTACAAGCCCCAGTCAATTGGTGTCATTGGAACAAAAGTCGATTGACGCTCTAAAAGGTCGAGGCTGGGCTCCCGACTATATTGCGATCCGCAAACGTTCGAATCTCTTGGCGCCTAATGCGGAGGATCTCGCATCTAAGCAAGATTTAGTTATTTTGACTGCTGCTAAATTAGGCAAAACTCGCCTGATTGATAATCTTGAGGTCTAGACTAAGCGTCGAAGAATTGACCTAATTGCAAGCCTAGCGAAGTACTGAGTTCAGCTCCTGATACCTTACTACCTTTTCCTGCTTTCGCTTTTAGGACCTCAATCTGCCCTCCATGGCATGCGACCTTGAACGAATCATTGCCGATCTCAACAATCTCGCCAGGCTTACCTTTGACTGATCCAAAAGTTGCTGTGACATGTTTGCGCACATCATAGATTTGGACCTTCTCGCCATTCAAAGCTGTCCAAGCGCCTGGGGCGGGATTACAAGCACGAATTAGGTTATAAATCTGATTGATGTGATTAGACCAGTGAATCCGTGCCGCTGCCTGATCAAACCACCCTTCATAATTGGCTTGTGACTCGTCTTGAACAATCTCTTGATACTTACCGGCCGCTATCAAATCAGCAGCCTCAAGCAAAGCCTGAATACCTAATGGAAAAAGATGATTGAAATAAACCTGCCCTAGAGTGTCATCGGGCCCGATGGGAGCCTCTTTTTGCAAAATAATTTCGCCCTCATCCAAGCCATCAGAAGGACGAAAAATGGTCAGACCCGTCTTAGTCTCACCCAAAGCAATTGACCATCCAATCGCGCTAGGGCCACGATACTTAGGTAATAAAGATGGGTGATACTGAATTGTGCCAAAGCGCGGGATCTTCACTAAATCTTGTGGCACAAATTGCAATACATATGCCATTACGCAAATATCTGCCTTGCTGTCACGCATCGCTTGGGCAGCCTCGGGGCCCTTGAGGCTCGGAAATTGCAACATATTAAGGCCACGAGCTAATGCAGTTTCTTTTAAGATCTCGGGTTTAGTGGCCTTTGGATTATCGGGCGGACAAAAAACTGCAACGATCTCATCGCCCCGCTCCAAAAATGCTTCGAGAGCGGCCTTACCAAAATCTTGACTACCAATTAAAGCGACGCGCATATTAGATTACTTTCTTATGACGTAAATCAATCAATTGGTCAGTACTGAACCCCAGCTCTTGCAATATCACATCGGTATGCTCGCCCAATAATGGTGAACGAGTTACTTCGGTTGGGCTATCGGATAGCTTAATTGGATTACCGACGGTCAGATACTTACCACGAATAGGATGATCTACCTCAACCACGGTACCTGTTGCTCGCAGTGCGGGCTCCTCCGCAATTTCTTTCATGGATAAGATCGGGCCACATGGCACATCGTATTTGTTAAGCATATTCATCACCTCAAACTTGGTTAAGGTCATGGTCCATCTCTCAATTTCAGCAAAAATACCCATTAAACGGGGTAATCGGGCCATTGGTGAGGCATAGTCTTTATCAGTAATCCAATCTTCACGACCAATCACCTTACAAATTGCCTCCCAAACAGCTGCCTGCACGACAACATAAATATAGGAATTAGGGTCCGTTTCCCAGCCTTTGCATTTCAGAATCCAACCCGGTTGCCCGCCACCCGATGCATTTCCGGCACGGGGTACTGCATCACCAAACTTGCCATTAGGAAACTGGGGATATTCTTGCATGGTACCGTTACGATCCAGGCGCTGTTGATCACGTAATTTGACACGGCATAGATTTAATACTGCATCTTGCATTGCGGCATCCACCTTCTGACCTTTACCAGAATGAGTGCGGTGATATAGCGCGGTCACAATCCCTAAAGCAAGGTGCAGACCTGTACCACTATCCCCAATCTGAGCGCCAGTAACTAATGGAGGGCCATCATCAAAGCCAGTGGTAGATGCTGAGCCGCCTGCACATTGCGCCACGTTCTCGTACACCTTGCAGTCCTCATAAGGACCAGGACCAAAGCCTTTAATCGAAGCCATAATCATCCGGGGGTTCATGGACTGAATATGCTTCCAGGTAAATCCCATCCGATCCAAAGCGCCTGGGGCAAAGTTCTCAACTAGTACATCGCACTCCTTAATTAAGCGCTCCAAAATATCTTTACCTTCTGGAGTTTTGGTGTTCACCGTAATCGAACGCTTATTGTGGTTCAGCATGGTGAAATACAAACTATCTGCATCTGGAATGTCTTGCAACTGATTGCGAGTGGCATCCCCTTCTCCGGATCGCTCCACCTTAATGACGTCGGCGCCAAACCAAGCTAATAACTGTGTACAAGTTGGTCCAGATTGAACGTGGGTGAAATCGAGGATCTTGATCCCCTCAAGTGCTTTTGCCATAAAAAAGTCCTAAGAAAAGTATGAAATTTTGTTGAAAGTCATTTTACCAGCGCTGGTATTGACTGAATTGGGCTGCTGAGCCAGATTTAACCATGAGGCTAGAATCGAGACGGGCTATGAAATTCTGCCAGTCTGCCCTCTTATCTGTCTGAATGATGGTCGAAAAAATGGCGCCTGATAAAGGCGCCATTCTTAGACAGCTGGAATAAGGCTTATTGAATTACACAGCCTTAGCAGTATGCAAATTGGCAATTTGCTCCTTGGAGTATCCCAAATCGGCCAAGACCTCATCGGTGTGCTCACCCAATACTGGGGAAGGTTTTACTTCCACTTTCAAGTCAGAGAACTTAATTGGGCTACCAATGGTTAGGTACTTACCGCGCACCTTGTGGTCAACTTCCACAATCGAACCGCTCTCACGAAGGTCAGGAGACTCCGCAAGTTCTTTCATCGACAACACTGGTGAGCACGGAATATCAAACTTACGCAAGATGTCCACTGCCTCATACTTGGTCTTATCTTTTAACCAATCTTCAATGGTGGCAAAGATGTCAAAAATTTTATCCTGACGAGCTTGCGCAGTCATGTAGGCTGGATCGGTTGCCCACTCTGGTTTGCCAAGCGCTTTGGTAATTGGCTCCCATGCATGGCCTTGAATGGTGAAATAAATATAGGCATTGGGATCCGTTTCCCAGCCTTTGCACTTTAAGACCCAGCCTGGCTGTCCACCACCACCGGCATTGCCACCACGAGGTACAACATCACTAAACTTACCATGGGGATATTGTGGATACTCTTCAAGATAACCAATCCGATCTAAGCGCTGTTGATCGCGCAACTTCACGCGGCAGAGGTTCAATACAGCATCTTGCATCGAGCAAGCAACCTTTTGACCTTTACCGGTTTTCTGACGGTGCATCAATGCGGTCAAAATACCAATCGCTAAGTGCATGCCTGTATTGCTGTCGCCCAAAGCAGCAGCGGAAACAGTTGGGGGGCCATCCCAGAAACCAGTGGTAGAGGCAGCACCACCAGCGCACTGAGCTACGTTCTCATAAACCTTGAGATCTTCATAGGAGTGACCGTCCGAGAATCCTTTAACGGAGGCCAAAATCATTTTGGGGTTCAGTTCCGTAATGCGATCCCATGAGAACCCCATGCGATCTAAGGCGCCTGGGCCAAAGTTTTCCACCATCACATCAGATACTTTAATTAACTTTTCTAGTACCTCTTTACCCTCAGCCGTTTTGGTATCCAGCGTTAAAGAACGCTTATTACCGTTGAGCATGGTGAAGTACAAAGCATCTGCATCTGGAATGTCGCGTAATTGACTACGAGTCACGTCGCCAGATCCTGGGCGCTCTACTTTAATAACATCCGCACCATAAAAACCGAGTAATTGGGTGCAAGCAGGTCCAGCTTGTACGTGGGTGAAATCGATAATGCGAATTCCGTCTAGTGGTTTGGTCATCTTGAATCTCCTTTGGACTCTAAATCAATTAATTAGATTACTTCTTTGTTGCTGTCGATGCTGGATTAAGATTGGTCAAACGGCCGCTCTCGGTTCCAGCAGTTTCATCAATCACCGCATTAATTACCGTTGGCTTACCAGAGGCTAATGATTGGTTCAATGCATCCATTAGCTCTTGTGGAGTGGTCGCATTAAAGCCAACACCACCAAAAGCTTCCATCATCTTGTCGTAACGAGCGTTCTTCACAAACACAGTAGGCGCCACATCAGTACCGCCAGATGGGTTCACATCGGTACCGCGGTACACACCGTTATTGTTGAAAACCACTGTAATAATTGGGAGGTTGTAACGGCAAATGGTTTCAAGTTCCATACCACTAAAGCCAAAGGCGCTATCGCCCTCAATGGCAATCACAGGCTGCTTACTCACTACTGCAGCACCGATGGCATAACCCATTCCAATCCCCATAATGCCCCAAGTACCAGAGTCAAAACGCTTGCGCGGCTTATACATATTGACGATGCTTCTTGCATAGTCCAATGTATTGGCACCCTCATTGACGATATTGATATCGGGATTGGCTTTTACAATATTCCGAATCACACGCAATGCACTATGAAAGTTCATCGGCGAAGGATTCTTAGAAAGAGTTTCTTCCATCTTGGTGATGTTTTTATCGCTCTTTTCTTTGATAGCATTTAGCCATTCTGGGTTTGGTTTAGGAACGCTGGCAATTTGCTTCAAAAGCTCGTTTACACAAGAACCAACGTCTCCAATGACAGGCGCAGCAATCGGTACGTTGCTGTCGATCTCAGTCGGCGCAATATCAATTTGGATAAATTTCTTTAAATGGTTACCCCAGGTCTTGCCTTTGCCATGGGCCAAAAGCCAGTTCAAGCGAGCGCCAACCAGCATAACGGTATCTGCTTCTGATAATACGAATGAGCGGGCAGCAGATGCGCATTGCGGATGTGTATCGGGTAATAATCCTTTGGCCATCGACATGGGCAGATAGGGAATGCCAGACTTCTCTACTAAATCTTTAATCTCCTGATCGGCTTGAGCATATGCCGCACCTTTACCCAGAAGTATTAATGGACGCTTGGCTGATTTCAATACATCAATAGCGCGTTTTACCGCATCGGGCGCTGGGATTTGTTTTGGTGCCGCATCAATCACACGAAACAGCGACTCTTTACCCTTTTGGGCAGGGATACTTTGTCCCAAGAGTTGCGCGGGGAGATCTAAATAAACACCGCCTGGCCGACCCGATACCGCTGCACGAATGGCGCGTGCCACACCAATCGCAATATCTTCTGCTTTGTTGATTCGGTAAGACGCTTTAGCATAAGGCTTTGCTGCATTTAGCTGATCCATCTCTTCGTAATCACCCTGCTGTAAATCAACGATCTCGCGTTCACTAGAGCCTGAGATCAAAATCATGGGGAAGCAATTAGTGGTGGCATTAGCCAGTGCGGTTAAACCATTCAAAAATCCTGGAGCAGAAACCGTCAAGCAGATACCAGGCTTCTGGGTCATGTAACCAGCAATTGCTGCGGCATTACCTGCGTGCTGCTCATGACGAAATCCAATAAAGCGCATTCCCTCTGCTTGCGCTAAGCGTGCGAGATCGGTAATCGGAATACCAACCAAACCGAAGATAGTGTCAATATCATTTGCTTTCAGGGCATCAATAACTAAATGGAAACCATCCGTGACTGGGCTCTCTTCTGCCGCAGTGTTTTCAGAATGCTCTTTTGTTGCTGTCAACATAATGCTGTCTCTCTCATTGGGATTGGCGGTTTTCAACGTTGTCTCCTTGAAAAGGGGTCTCAGTTGATCTGAGACGAATCTTAGGTCTGCGGGGATGGATCAGCATTGACTTTCGTCAATTTCCCCTGAAATCCAATAAATACTTAGGGTTAGAGTGTATTCTAAATCCCTAAAACTCTGATGACCTATATAAATAGCTCTTTATGCTTAGTCTTGAGCCTACTAAGGGTTTCTGGGGAGAGATTGAGATATGCTGCCAGCTCTTTTTTAGGTAGGACCTCAAACAGGTTTTCGTACTTACGTAAGAATCGCTCTACTCGTCCTGGGGCATCCAGCATATGCAAGGTGATGGTGTGCGCCATGATTTCGCTCATTAAACGCATTACCTCAAACTCAAAACTTTCTTTTAGTTTGGGATGGGCATCCAAAAACTCAGCCCATTTTTTTAGTGGCATCCGTGCAACCCGAGCTTTGGTCACTGAGGCAATACTATAGGGTGCTGAGCGTTGCAAGCGCCATGCGGCATAACTCGTTTCAATATCTTTCTCAATCGCAAAACGGAGAATCATCTCCTTGGCATCGGCACTAGATACAATCCGCTTCAGAATTCCATCCAGCACAAAGTATTGCTCCATCTGATAGCTGCCTTGACGAAGCAAAATCTCGGACTTCTTCAGATCCGAGATCTCTAGAGAACTTTCTAATTCGGTCATACTGCTTTGATCTAAGCTTTGCAAAACAATGTTTTGGCTTAGCTGCAAGCGAATCAGATTCTTTTCGGGATGTTTATCTAATATGGTCATGAATCTCTATCTACCTTAACCTTTCATTGTAAGCCTTTAAATAATAGGTAGAGCCTTATGAGCAAATAGGGTAATATCATTAGGTCGTGGTGCCCCAGTGCTTAGCATTGGAGTTAAACGGGAAACACTATCCAAACGTGTGCTGCCCCCGCAACGGTAAGTGAATGTGCCAATACATCGGTACTTAGGTTTGATAAGCCACTGTGTAGTCAACATGGGAAGGCTAAACCCCAAAGTTCACCAGCCCGGATACCGGCCAAGACAGGTGGAATTTCGCGGACGGGGACCTTCGCGCGCCGAGGAAAGCGCTCGTTCTATACCTGCGCCCAATTGACGCACTGATCCCTATCTACGATTTCTGTATCGCTCGCTAACGGGGAGGTTGGCAAGCATTACAACGTAGGGAATCATCATGCACTCATGCATATCTGTAAGGCCGTCTTCAAACAAGGTGGCGCAGTTATCTGTCTTTGCTTTACTAGCAGCAACTCTTATTCATACCCAACTCGTAATGGCACAAAGCAGCAGTGTCTCAGTAGCAAATGCCAACAGCTCAATCGAGCCCGTAATCGTAACAGCCACTAGAACCTCAACCAAAGCGAACGATGTTCTAGCCGATTATGTTTATATTGGTCCCGAGGAGATTGCAGATGCGGGGCAAACCAGTTTGGTGGAATTGCTACAAAGACAACGGGGGGTGGAAATATCCAGTAACGGTGGTAGCGGAGCGATCGCAAGCGTCTTCTTGCGAGGAGCAAACTCAGGACAAACTCTAGTTTTAATCGATGGGGTTCGGTCACAATCAACCCTATCTGGCTCACCCTCATGGCAAGCAATTCCATTGTCTATCATTGACCATATTGAGATTATTTTCGGACCGCAAAGCAGTTTGTATGGCTCCGATGCAATTGGTGGGGTAGTACAAATCTTCACGAAGAGAGGTGAAGGGCCCGTTCAAGTGGAGGCCTCTACTGGTTATGGAACTTATGGCACCTCAATTTCTGATGCGAGTATTTATGGCAGCACATCGGGTGACCAAAAAATTAGGTACTCCTTGAGCGCTACTGCAGAGAATGCAGCTGGTTTTAATACCATTGCTACAAATAATTCTTCTCGTAGTTTTTACAACACAACGCAAACAATGAGCTATACCCGTACTGGGGCTGCTGGTAAGTTAAGTCAAGAATGGTCAAAAGGGCAAGAGTTAGGTTTGCAAGTGTTTGCCAGTAGAAATAATGGTCAATACCCGGTATTTTCAGCTGATAAGCCAATTGGAAATCAGGTCAATGATGTGAGTACATACTCGCTCTACTCAAAAAATCAGATTACCCAGAACTGGAAAAGCCTGCTCCAAGCCTCACAATCTTATGACTTAGCTCAGACTCTTACCCCATCCAGCAATGCTGTCAGTAATTCACGACAAAATATTTATACATGGCAAAATGATATCAATGTTGGATCTGATTTAATTCAACTTGTTGCTGAGCAAAAGGTTGCTTCAGTATTTGCAACTAGTGGCAATTTAAGTCTCAGCCAAACAACAAACTCTTTTGCTGGCGCCTATCAATTAAAACGTGGATCTCATCTGGGTAACGCTAGTATTCGTAACGATAGTATTTCAGGCTATGGCTCACAGACTACTGGTAACCTTGCATACGGATATTTCTTCACAAAGCAGTTAAGGGCCAACATTAATTATGGAACAGGATTTAAAGCACCTTCTTTTTATGATTTGTATTACCCAGTATATGGGGTGCCAACACTAGAACCAGAAAAAAGCAAAAATAGTGAGGTTGGACTTAACTATGAAACTCGGCAATATGATCTTCGTTTAGCTGCCTACAGCAACTCAATTGATAACTTAATCCAATACTCAGGCACCTCTCCACCTTGTACTACAACGCAAATAAATACAGGCCCTAATTATGGCTGTGCAAGCAATGTAGCAAGTGCAAAGATAAATGGCCTATCAATAGGAGGTACGGCTCGACTTGGTAACTACAATATTCGAGGCTCCTTTACAAGGCAAAATCCCATTGATGAAAGTACTGGATTTGTTTTGGCTAAACGAGCACGTCAATTTGGAAATATTGGAGCAGAGTATAGAGTCGCTAAGATAGCTCTGGGAGCAGAAGGCATATTCCAAGCCAATCGAAATGACTATAGTAATACCGGCTACATGGACGGCTTTGAAATCTATAACCTATACGGCAATTATGAGTTTGCCAAAGACTGGACCTTATTTGGCCGTTGGAACAATATCTTTAATAAGGATTACCAGCTGTCTTACGGATTTAACACCCCAGGATCCAATCTCTTTGTAGGAGTGCGGTATGCTATGAAATAATCATTTTGGGTTGATTTAGGTCTAAAATAAGACTTAGCTAAGGAGAAAACATGTTTAATCTATCCACCAAACAAACAGTTGCGGTTGCAGTTGTTTTCTCCTTGGTCCTTTGGGCAACACGGGGACAACACGTTGCCTCTTTGTTTGGTCTGCCAGATGCAACTTGGGCAATCTCATTTATGGTTGGCTTCTTATTTGGCCCCCTCCTTTTTGCAATCGTTTTAGCACAAGCTTTCCTGATTGATTATCTATCGATGGGTAGTCATCTCTTCAACCTCGCTTACCTTGCGCTACTACCCGCCTACCTTGCTTTGTACTTTGCTGGCAAATGGTTTCGAGGTCAATATAACAAACAAGGTTTTGCATTGGGTGCCTTAGCCCTTTCCTTTGTCGGTGGCGTTGCTATTTGTGAATTCATTTCGAGTGGCTCGTTCTACTTTCAGAAAAGCATGGCTTCGATGAGTGGCTTTGTTGAACTCTTTGGTCAATATTTCTTTGGCAACCTGTTCTTTGCCTTTTGCTATGTCCTAGTCTTTGCACTCGCCTTCTACTTATCAGTTGGTGCCACGAATAAGAAACTGGCATAAGCGCACTTGATCACATCACCATGGCGCACGATTCTTTAGAACAAGCCCTACGGCGCCTCTCTGAGAAATTAAAGATGGTGAACTCTTCTGTTGAGGCTTTGCGTCATGACCGCATCATGCTAGAAGGTAAGATTGAAGATGCTCAAAAAAGAATTGAGCACATTCTCAAGCGCCTGCCAGAGCAAAACGACTCTCGGCAAATGAATTTGCTGACCGATACCACTCCCCCTGTAGACAAGGACCATGACTCAACAACGCATTGAGGTCAGCCTAGCTGGCCATAAAATTACCCTTGCCACTACAAGCGATCATGAGCCTTTGCTCCGGGAAGCATGTGCTTTTGCAGATGAGCAAATACAACTAGCTCTTGCTAGTGGTAATAAAAGTATTGAGCGTGCTGCAATGATGGCTGCCATTAAATTAGCAGGCGAGTTAATTCAGGCGCAGAAGATGATTGCGGAGGCTTCTAATACTCCTCAAGCTAATCCCGAGCATCTGATTCAAATTGAACAAGAGGTCCTTGCCCTTGAACAACAGGTTGACTCTCTGATGAAAACCCTTTCCCTGCCTGGTGCGCCAAGGCCAATAGTTCCTTGAACCGATGCGTAAGCATACGGAACGGGTATTGCAGTATGGGCGCGAGCGTCTTATCGATTCATAGTGCGGGCTCGTCTTGCACTCCCTGGATCTTTTGATGCACCCGAAGTATTGCTACCGTACCACCTTGAACTTTAGGGTTCAGGATGACGGCCTAGCGCCCAAGGCGGGGATCCTTTTATGCTTTTAACGGATATCGCCATCCTGCTGGTTTGTGGTGCTTGTGCAGGATTCTTAGCAGGGCTTCTCGGAATTGGTGGGGGCATGATCTTAGTCCCCTTCATGATCATCGTGTTCAATCACCAGAACTTTAGCCAAGACATCATTGTGCATATGGCGATTGCTACTGGCATGACCACCATTTTATTTACCTCACTTTCTGCGATTTGGGCTCACCACAAACACGGCTCGATTAACTGGCAATTGGTAACCGGTTTTACCCCCGGGATTATTGCTGGTAGTTTTGTAGGGGGTAGCGAGCTCTTTGATGCATTCAATACAGGCTGGCTATCACTCTTTTTTGCAGTCTTTATTGTGTATACCTCGATCCAGATGTTTATCAATAAGAAGCCGAAGCCTGAGCGTGATCTTCCTGGCAAAGTGGGGCTTTTCTCCTATGGCGCATTTTCTGGAGCACTTTCCAGTCTATTAGGAGCTGGGGGAGCATTCGTGACTGTGCCATTCATGATCTGGTGCAATGTGAAACCGCACATTGCAATGGCAACCTCCTCGGGATTAGGATTTCCGATTGCATTGGCGTCAACTCTCGGTTATATCTTTGGTAGTTATGGGCGCCCTGATTTACCAGCCGGTTCCTTTGGTTTTATATATCTACCAGCTGTGGCGTGCATTGTGGCAACTAGCATATTCACGGCACCACTTGGAGCAAAGCTAGCGCGCAAACTAAACGTTGTTGAGTTAAAGCGTGTCTTTGGGGTCATGCTGATGTTTTTGGCTTTGTTCATGCTTAACGAAGCCCGTAAAGCGCTTATCGTTTAAGTGCTGTATTGCTGTCGCAAGACGTTCTTTTGTACCTTACCCATCGCATTACGGGGCAGACTTTCTAAAATCTCAACCCGCTTTGGTACCTTAAAGTTTGCAATCTTTGACTTCAGCGCATCAATCATTGCTTGACCATTTAGTTTGATTCCTGGTTTAGGAACAACCAGCGCCATTACTGCTTCCCCAAAATCCTTATGCGGTATGCCAATCACGGCGCTTTCCTCAACTCCATCCATGTCATCGATAAAACTCTCAATCTCTTTAGGATAGACGTTATAACCACCGGAGATGATTAAATCCTTATTGCGACCGACGATGCAAAGATAATGATTAGGAACTTTGCCAGCGCTTGTTTCTCCGCCCCAACGACCAACATCACCAGTCTTGAACCAGCCGTCTTTTGTAAACTCCTCAGCGGTCTTCTCGGGCATGCGCCAGTACCCCTTAAAGATATTGGGGCCACGAACTTCAATGCCGCCGATTTCATCGGGCCCGCATGACTGACCAGACTCGTTTACTACACGTACCTCAACGCCTGGCAAAACAACGCCAACTGAGCCACCAATCCGAGCGCCTTCATAGGGATTAGATACCAGCATCACGGTCTCACTCATACCGTAGCGCTCCAAAATAGTATGGCCACTAAGCTTTTGGAAGTTATTAAAGGTCTCGGTCAGTAAAGGAGCGGAGCCCGAGACAAAAAGTCGCATATTCTTGCAAACAGCTTTATTAAAGTTCTGGTCCATTAGGAGCCGAACGTAGAATGTTGGAACCCCCATCATCACGGTTGAGCATGGCAGATATTTAATCAATTGAGCCGTGTCTAACCTTGGCAACCAAATCATCTTACTGCCATTAATTAATGCGCCATGAGCGGCTACAAAAAGTCCATGCACATGGAAAATTGGAAGGGCATGCAAGAGCACATCACCCTTTTTCCAGCCCCAGAACTGATTTAGGACTAAGGCATTGCTACCCAAATTACCATGGGTCAACATCGCACCTTTGCTACGACCTGTTGTACCGGATGTGTACAAAATGGCAGCTAGATCATCATTGGTTCTGGTAACGGTATTAAATTGGTCTGAACAATGTACTGAGCGCTCTAGTAATGAACCAGTTCTGTTCTCATCTAAAGTAAAAACGTTTTTAGTGCCTGCCTTAAAAGCAATTTTGGAGATCCACGAAAAGTTTTTGGGGCTACATACAACTACAGCAGGTTCAGAATTTTCTATAAAGTACTGAATCTCAGATTCTTGATAAGCGGTATTGAGAGGCAAATAGACGAAGCCAGCTCGTAATGTTGCAAGATAAAGAAATAATGCTTCTGGGGATTTTTCTACCTGAACTGCCACTCGAGAGCCTGAAGGTAAGTTCAGGCTCTTAAGCAGGTTTGCCATCATGGCGGTGGCGCGATCGATATCGCGCCACGTGTAGAACAAGCCTTCGGGGGTCTCTAGTGCACAGTCTTCACGATTTTTAGGAAAACCTTTTTCTAATAATGCGTACAAGTTCACTACCAACCCCTTACAAACAAGTACAAATTAATCGAGCTTAGCGCCTGATTTTTGAACAACTTCTGCCCAACGTTTAACGTCAGCCGCGACCAATTGGCCAAATGCTGGGCCATAAAGGTTAGGAGTCTCAGCACCATTACTTGCCCAAATTGCTTTTAACTTAGGATTATTAAGGGCTTTTTGTACTTCTGCGGTCATCTTATCAATGATTGGCTTCGGTGTTCCTGCTGGCGCGAACATGGCATACCAAGTTGATACTTTGTAGTCTGGCAAACCTGCTTCTGCAAAAGTTGGCACATTCGGAATTGCAGGATTACGCTTATCCGCAGCAACGGCGATTGCAAACAACTTACCAGAATTAATCTGGGGGGCCGAGGTGCCAAGACCATCAAACTCAAGATCAACCTGACCTGCTAGCAAATCACTCATCGCGGGACCAGCGCCACGATAAGGGATATGAACGATGAAAGTACCCGTTTGGATCTTGAACAACTCGCCTGCCAGATGGTGCACGGTACCGCTGCCCGCACTCGCAAAGTTGTACTTACCAGGATTTTTCTTCATCAGAGCGATAAAGTCTTTAAGATTCCTGGCATTTACTCGGCCAGGATTGACCACCAAGACTTGTGGAACGCTGGCTAACAAGGCAACCGGTATAAAGCTCTTCTGAATATCGTAGTCGAGTGTTTTATACATAGAAGGTGCGATGGTGTGATGGGATGCACCAATAAACCAGGTGTAACCATCAGGGGCAGCTTTAGCAGCAACTGAGGCACCGACAGTGCCGCCTGCACCGCCACGATTATCAATAATGAACTGCTTGCCGAGCTGCTCGGTCAACTGAGCTGCCAAAGGACGAGCAAAGGCATCTGTACCGCCACCAGCTGGAAATGGGTTCAAAAATGTAACAGCTTTAGCAGGCCACTCCTGAGCCATAGCTGTACTAGAAACACCTAGTACTGACAGCAAGCCAACCAGTAAACCGGCGATTTTTTTCTTTGAATTAAATACCATTTTGTTTGTCTCCTCTTAAATTCATGTGCGATCAAAATTAAATGCGATCACCATTCTAAAACGATCTACAAAAACTAGGGCTAAACCCCTAAAAGTCTTATATAGGACTTAGAGCTTTAAGGGTTCATCAGCTTAGCGACTGACCTTGAATAAATGATCTCACCATTCACAAACTGCTCATGATTTTCTTCAACATTTACAAGGTCATACAAATAGTTGACCATCAAGCCTGCCGACTGCCGTAAACCATTTTTAGACAAGTCTCCAGCCCAATTAACTTGATGTAACTTCGCTCCATTACCCAAATGAAACTTTGCCACGGGATTTCCATCCCGATTAGGGGTGACACACGCTAAATAAATCGCGGTTAGGCACTCAAAGGCCTCTTTCTCTTTTTTGGTAGAGGCATCCGGGTGCCATGCTTTTGATAACTTATCTGGCCATGATGTACCACTCAGTTTCAGTAATTCAAGAGACTCATCGCGCGACTTCCGAATCGCGGGCTTAACCTTATCGGCACTTGGGCCTTCACCCAAATGAGCCCCTGCAGTAATCCAATCCATCAAACCTGGAATTGGAGAGAGAGTGACAAACGTTTTAAGTCCTGGAAACTCAGCATGCAATTGCTCAGCAACTCGTTTAATCAAAAAATTGCCCATTGAAACACCACGCAAGCCTGATTCGCAGTTGCTAATGGAATAGAAGGCAGCTACCTTGTATTGATTCGTTTGCTCCACAGGCAATGATTTCTTATCCACTAAGGGCATGATTGCTACTGGGATTTCAGGTAATAGTGCGACTTCCACAAAAATTAATGGTTCATCCGGTAGTTGAGGATGAAAAAAAGCAAAGCACCGGCGATCTGGCTGCAAGCGGCGACGCAAATCATCCCAGCCATCAATCGCATGTACTGCTTCATGGGCGATGATCTTTTCCAAAATCTCAGCGGGAGATTTCCAATCCACTCGGTGCATTTTCAAAAAACCTGGGTTAAACCAGGATGACAGCAAATGCCGCATGTCATAGTCTAGGCCGGCTAACTCTGGCTTCTTGTGCAACATGCTTAAAAGATCGCGACGCATCTCCACCACGGCAGCAGTCCCCCCGGGGGCACGATTTAAGCGCCGCAAGAGCTCTTGTCTAGGCGACTCTGATATCTTTTGAAGGCGAATGTAGTTACGGGCACTTGGATCTGCAGCAAAACTTTGCGTGGCTTTTGTAAGCGCTTCGACATCAATATTTAATTGCTCCGCCAAGGTCGTAAAAAATTTGGCGCGTTGCTCTATATTTAATTTGCGGTAATTAGAAATAACATCTAAGGCCATGCTGACCGCATTAGACTCTCCACGCTCAGAAACTAAGCGATTAACCGCACCAATCGCACGAGATAAATAACGGGTTTGAGCAATTTTTTCAAGCATCTTTACAGGATAACGAGCTTTCCAAGCTGCGTGTTAGGTTTTAGGAAAAATGTCCGATTTTTACGACCGAGAAGCTCGAGCAATCAAATAAATACCCATCCCAATCATCGGTAGAGATAGCCACTGACCCATTGATAAACCCAATCCCAAAAGTCCCAAATATGCATCAGGCTCCCTTGCGAATTCCACGATGAAACGAAGAACGCCATAGCCGAGCAAAAATAGGCCGGATACCTGACCGCGAGTTCTTGGCTTGCTGGCGTATACCCAAAGCAAAATGGCGAGCAGTACACCCTCGCCAGCAAATTGGTACAACTGGGATGGGTGACGAGCCACTTGATCCACTGCAGGGAACACCATTGCCCATGGCCAATCAGAGGGTCGACCCCACAGCTCTCCATTTATAAAATTACCCAAGCGCCCGAATGCTAAACCCAAGGGTACTAGGGGTGCGACGAAGTCGGTCACCACAAAAAAAGATAGCTTTCGCAATTTAGCAAACCAAAATAAAGCAACTAACACACCCAATAATCCTCCGTGGAAGGACATGCCACCTTCCCACAGCTTAAATATGCTCAATGGATTACTTAAATAAAAATCTGGCATATAGAACATGACATAGCCAAGACGACCGCCCAAAATAACCCCCACTACACCCCAAAACAAAATATCCTCAACATCCTTAAAGCCCCACTTCATAGCGGCATAGGGCTGTTGCCGAACTCTCATTCGGCCTAATAGCAAAAATTGAGCAAACGCCAACAAATACATCAAGCCATACCAATGGATTGCAAGGGGACCAAGTTGAATAGCCACAGGATCAAATTGTGGATGCATTAGCATGTCTTAGCTACCCTTTGCTTGATCAAAATGATGTAACTCGTGACCCATTTGCCGATATAACTTGTAGCGCTCACGACCTGCTAGTCGCTCATCCTCTTGTGTTGTAACCACCTCAACCCACCGTGGAAAACGCGCTAAGAGGGCATCAAGTTGATGTGGCGCCTCATTTTTGAGATAAATTAATACATCACGGTGCAAAACCACACTGTCTTTCAGTTGATCAAGATCATTTACGAAAACAATAGGGGTCTCCTGTGCAGCGTCTTGATCAAGCCAGGCATGCGGCAAAAAGTCTGCGTTGCTAAAGGTCCACATTAGGGTATCTAATTCTTGAAGCTCTTTTGGGGTTCCTACGATCACGATGGAGCGCAGATGCCCTGCAGATTCTGCACTGGCTAATATTTTTCGGCTTAAGCGGCAGCAATACAGAAGCTTATCTGCCACATTGCTATGAAAATCAATGCGCGCCATTACTGTTTGGTCCGATTAAATCTATTGATCGAGTAAGTAGTTCAGCAATAGAGGCACTGGTCTACCAGTTGCGCCCTTAGCGGCACCGCTCTTCCACGCTGTTCCAGCAATATCCAAATGGGCCCATCTAAATTTTTCAGCAAAGCGCGATAAAAAGCATGCGGCGGTTACGCTGCCGGCAGGACGACCGCCAATATTCGCGACGTCTGCAAAATTAGATTTAAGCTGCTCGTGGTAGGCAGCATCTAAAGGTAGGCGCCATACTGTATCCAATGATTGATGTCCGGCTTTACTTAAATCTTTCACCAAGGTCTCATCATCTGAAAACAGCCCGCTATGAACGTGCCCCAAAGCAATAATGCAAGCGCCCGTTAAGGTTGCAACATCAATGACTGCCTTTGGCTTAAAACGCTCGACATAAGTAAGCGCGTCACACAAAATGAGACGCCCCTCAGCATCGGTATTCAGTATTTCGATAGTCTGACCCGACATGCTCTTCACAATATCGCCAGGACGGGTCGCACGTCCGGATGGCATGTTCTCACAGGTAGGCACAACGCCGATGACATTCTTCTTTAAATTGAGGAGTGATACGGCATGCATGGTGCCAAAGACTGATGCAGCTCCACACATATCGTATTTCATTTCATCCATGGCTTCACCTGGTTTTAAGGAGATCCCGCCGGTATCAAAAGTAATCCCTTTACCAACAAGCACGATCGGCTCTTCATTCGGCTTGCCGCCATCATGACGCATGATGATGAACTGCGGAGGAGTCTCTGAACCTTTCGCAACTGCCAAGAAAGAGCCCATGCCCAATGCTTCAATTTGTTTCTCGCCCAAGACTTGAACCTTCAAGCTACTCTTCTTGGATAAATTTTGTGCTGTGTGTGCCAAAAATGTTGGGGTGCATACATTGGGTGGCAAATTACCCAAATCTTTAGTGAGGTTCATGCCCTCAACCAAAGCCGCACCCTCACGAATTGCTATCTTCACTGAAGAGGATTGATTTGCATTTGTAATGAGTGTGAGCTGTTTCAGTGAATCTGCTTTTTCTGTGGGCTTGGTCTTAAACTGCGCTTGACGGACACCAAAGCGATATACCTGATCCCCCACAATCTGTGCCAGAAGACGAATGCGCTCCAAAAGTACTGCTGGAGATTGATTGGCTTTCTGTTTACCGATAAAACTAGCCATATGCCATAAAACTGACTCGATGGGACTGCCACTAATATGCTTGACTGCCGAACGGATCACCTTAGCAAAATCAATCAAGGAGTCTTGATCACCAAGACCGACCAATAAAACACGTTTGAGCTTGACCTTACTCAGAGCCCAGGATTGGCCGGAGCGTAATAAAGTACAGACACCCGCCTTACCATCGAGATCCCCTAGGCTTCTAGCTTGGGCAATTGCGCCGCCCAATAAATCATCGAGAGCCTGCAACTGATTAAGCTCCGTATGACGATAGGCGATTACTAGACAGTCGCTTGGTAACGCACAAATTGCAGTGGCTGCCTTTGGGCTCTTAAAATCGATCTCGGAAAGGACTTTCGTGCTAAATTGAATTGTCATAATCTATCTAAATAAAGGTTATTTTTTCTATTATCCACCGAGCGAATTATTTCCACCCAAATACACTATTGAAGACATGATTTTTGAACAAGCCCTTCGTCGCGAACTGAGTATGACCACCGGCGCCGTATTTTTGGTCCTCGTTACCATCATGATTACCACATTGGTGATTCGTATTTTGGGTTTTGCTGCAAATGGAGTTGTGAACCCTGAGGATTCTCTTGTTCTCATTGCATTAGCAACTTTAGGATATTTTGCGATCCTCCTAACTGTTTCTTTATTTATTGCGGTCTTAATTGTTTTGGTCCGCTGGTATAAAGACTCCGAAATGATTATTTGGTTTACCAGTGGCTTAAGCATCACCAATTTAATTGGTCCAATCTTACGCTTTTCAATTCCTCTGATTGTGATTATTGCGGTTTTGGCAGCTGTTGTCTGGCCTTGGGCAAATCGCGAATCCAGCATCATTAGCCAACGTTTTCAACAACGTGATGATGTATCCATGATTACTGCTGGACAATTTAAAGAGTCAGCCAAAGCGGAGCGGGTATTTTTTATTGAAAGTATAGAGATCGATAAAAGTGAGGTAAAAAATATTTTTGTTGCTGATACTCGTAATCAGAAACTAAGCGTGGCGGTTGCAGCTACCGGCTATATAGAAAATTCTCCAAATGGTGACAAAAATATTATTTTGCTAAAGGGTCGACGTTATGAAGGCCAGCCAACGCAAGCTAATTTCAGAATCCTAGAGTTTGATGAATATGAAACCAAAATTCGTGGCAAAGAGGTTGCCGCACCGCCACCAAGGGACCGTGAGAAAAATGTTCTTGAACTCATCAACGAAGTGGAGCCTAATACAAGGCGCGCAAATTTTGGTGAGCTCTTATGGCGTATTGGTCTGCCATTCATGGCTCTAGGCTTAGTCTTAATTGCCATTCCCTTAGCATACGTCAATCCTCGCCTAGGTAATTACACCGCCATGTTTTATGCCGTATTGATCTATCTGATCTACAGCAATTTATTAAACCTCACGCAAAACTATGTCTCCCAAGGTCGTCTTGAGTTTTTTGTGGGACTTTGGCCAATCCATCTGATTGCCTTTTTGCTGGCGTATGTCTTAATTCGTAACCGCATTAACCCCTCCTTGAAATGGTGGCAACGCCAATTACCTTGGGCTTATAGAACAAAATGAGTTGGCTATTTCCCAAAATCTATGAGCGCTACTTTGCTAAGCAAATATATGTCAGCTTTGGCTTTATTCTGTTTGCGCTAGTCGCTCTTTTTTTGTTTTTTGATGTTCTCAGTGAACTGGGCTCTGTTAATGCTAAGTACACCTTACCTCTCGCTCTACTCCATGTTTTACTAAAAGCCCCAAGCCGAATGGTTGAGATCATTCCAATCGCAGGTCTAATTGGTAGTATTTATGTTTTTGCGATGATGGCTAGCCAGTCTGAGTTCACCATCTTTCGGGTTGCTGGTTTGGACATCAAACGCAGTCTGCTTACCCTCGGAAAAGTTTCGCTGCCGATTGTGGTGTTCACTTTACTGATTAGTGAAGTTATGGGACCCTATGCGGAGTCTTTATCAGAGCGAATTCGGATGCAGGCCTTAGGTTCTACCTTTAGCTCTCAGTTTCGCTCTGGGGTTTGGGTAAAAGATCAGCTGAGAGATAGCGATGGTAGCGGTCCGATTCGCCCAGGCGTTCGTTATGTCAATGTAGGGGCAATCGATCAGAATGATCAGATCCGACAGATTCGGATGTATGAGTTTGATCCAAACTACCGATTGCTATCAATACGAAGTGCCGCCTCAGGACGCTTTGATAACCGCGGTATTTGGGAACTCAACGATATCTCAGAGACCCGCTTTACAGAAAAGCGTAGTAATGACCCTTTGGATGCTGTTTATTCGGCCCAAACTAAAGTAATTCCTAAACTGAGTCTCGAATCTCAGGTAACCCCACAAATCCTGAATGTTCTCCTCACCAGCCCTGAAAAAATGTCGATTGTCAGCTTAGGGCGATTCATTCTCCATCTCCAAGACAATAAGCAAGATTTGCAAAGGCACTCTATTGCATTTTGGAAGAAGTTGATTTATCCCTTTATTATTTTTGTGATGCTGGCATTGGCTCTTCCCTTTGCTTTTATGAAGATCCGTTCAGGCAGTGTGGGTATCAAGGTCTTTGGTGGCATCATGCTGGGAATGAGCTTTCAACTCTTTAATACATTATTTTCAAGTATTGGTTTGCTAGGTGCTTTACCAGCATTCTTTACTGCAATTTTTCCTCCGCTGGTGTACTTAGTTCTGGCGTTCCTTGCCCTCAAGTGGGTGGCACGTGTTTAGTCCATCCTGATTTATGAACCTGCATCAACTCCGCTTTGTTCGTGAGGTAGTCCGTCAGAACTTTAATTTAACCTCAGCAGCTAAGGCACTCTTTACCTCTCAACCTGGAGTGTCTAAAGGAATTATTGAGTTAGAGGATGAGTTAGGCGTTGAGATCTTTCGACGTCATGGTAAACGCATTCGCGCCCTTACAGAACCAGGCAAGCGCATTCTCGTTTCGATTGAACGTATCTTAGAAGAAACGGAGACGCTTAAACGCGTTGGCAAAGACTTTGCAAATCAGGATCAGGGTAACTTTGTGATTGCTACCACTCATACACAGGCGCGCTATGCTTTGCCTAAAGTCTTAAGTGAGTTCACAAAACGTTTTCCAAAGGTGCGTGTGAGTATTCAACAGGGCAACCCTAGCCAAATCGCCCAAATGTTACGGGAGGATCGCGCTGACTTGGCCATTGCCACCGAGGGTCTTGCCAATACAGTAGGAGTCCTTGCTCTACCCAGCTATCAGTGGCAGCATGCGGTCGTTGTTCCCTCTGGTCACCCGCTTCTTAATCACGAGTCCATTACCCTAGAAATCTTGGCGAAGTATCCAATCATTACGTACGCCAAGGCATTTTCAGGACGCAGCAAGATTGATGCGGCTTTTGGACAACGCAATCTCACGCCAGACATCATCTTAGAAGCCATTGATGCCGATGTCATTAAGACTTATGTTGAAAACGGCATGGGAGTTGGTATTGTGGCTGGTGTGGCGCTAGATCCGGAACGCGATCGTCAGCTGAAATCAATCTCAGTGGGGCATATTTTTGGTAGCAATGTGACGCACATTGGTATCAAACAAGGTGCTTACCTCAGGTCTTTTATCTTTACCTTCATTGAGCTCTTCTCGCCCACCTTGACTCGCAAGATTGTGGAACAAGCGATGTCGAGCGAATCGAGCGATTATCAAATTTGATTGGTGCCTCGGGTCGGACTCGAACCGACACGCCTTGCGGCACCGGATTTTGAGTCCGGCACGTCTACCAATTCCATCACCGAGGCAATCAGACGTTCTTGATCGATTGACCGATCAAGAACACTAGAGGGAATGATTTTAACCAATCTCATTCCCCCTCAGAAAAAGCACTGTAATACAAGCCTTACAGGGATTTAAGGAATCAGAATGGTTGTGCCTGTGGTCTTGCGACCTTCTAAATCACGATGCGCCTGAACCGCGTCGGCCAAGGGATATTGTTGCTTAATATCAATCTTAATTTGTCCTTTAGTGACACGATCGAACAGATCCACTGACATCGGCTCTAATAAGCTTCTATTAAGCGCATAGGTCATGAGCGTTGGCCGAGTGACCTTCAAAGAGCCTTTGCTTGATAAGAGACTAAGATCAAGAGGTGGTATCGAACCAGACGCATTACCAAAGGTAACTGCCATACCCCGTGGTGAAACACAATCCAATGTTTTCATGAAGGTATCTTTACCCACCGCATCATATGCCACGGGTACACCCTTTCCATTGGTAATCTCTTTCACTCGCTTTACAAAATCTTCTTCTCGATAGAGGATGACATGATCGCAACCATAGGATTTAGCAAGTTCAGCTTTCTCTTGGCTTCCTACAGTGCCAATCACCGTAGCACCAATCGCTTTGAGCCATTGCAGTGCAATGAGGCCAACGCCCCCTGCAATCGCATGGAATAAAACGGTGTCTCCTTTTTGGACCTTAAAAGTATCGTTTAGAAGATATTGCACCGTTAGCCCCTGTAACATCATGCCGGCACCGGTCTCAAATGAAATCGCATCTGGGAGCTTCACAATAATGTCAGCTGGCATGATGCGTGCTTGCGCATAGGCACCAGTTGGTCTTCCCGCATAAGCGACCCGATCGCCGACCTTCACATGTTGCACACCCTCGCCCACCTTCTCGATGATCCCCGAAGCTTCCATACCAATCCCGCCAGGTAATGGTTGTGGGTAGTAGCCAGATCGAAAATACACATCGATATAGTTCAAACCACAGGCTTTTTGACGTACCAAGACCTCGCCTGGGCCAGGGTCGCCTAAGGTGACATCACTATATTTCATGACCTCTGGTGGGCCAACTTCATCAATGCGGATTGCTTTGGTGGTGATTGCAGACATACTATTGCTCCCTATTATTTTTGTTTTAAATCAAATGATGTAGACGATTTAACTGGTATTTTCAAGTCAGATCGCTATTTTGCCTAAAATTAGGATTCTAAGTAGAAATTCACTCAATATCAGATAAGGATTGCCACCATGGCTGGTCATTCAAAATGGGCCAATATACAGCACCGCAAAGGTCGTCAGGATGAAAAACGTGGCAAGGTATGGACTAAGCTCATTAAGGAGATTACCGTAGCAGCGCGTCTAGGCGGCGGTGATCTCAATGCAAACCCACGTCTGCGCCTAGCGGTCGATAAGGCTAAGGACGCCAATATGCCCAATGACAATGTGCAACGTGCAATTGCACGCGGCACAGGAACTCTGGATGGCGTAAATTACGAAGAGATCCGTTATGAGGGCTATGGCATTAATGGGGCGGCGGTGATCGTGGATTGCATGACCGATAACCGGACTCGCACAGTTGCTGAAGTACGGCATGCGTTTTCTAAATACGGCGGTAATATGGGCGCCGAAGGATCGGTCGCCTTTTTATTTAAGCACTGCGGTCAATTACTATTTGCCCCAGGAACTCCTGAAGAGCAACTATTAGAGCTAGCGCTAGATGTTGGAGCAGAAGATGTCATCACGCATGATGATGGATCTCTTGAGGTCATTACAGCACCTTTTGAATTTACCCGTATTCGCAGTGCGCTAGAGGAGTCTGGTCTCAAACCCGAACTTGCCGAGGTCACCATGCGTCCTGGAACCGATGTTGATCTTGATATCGAACAGCACGAGGCAATGCAAAAACTCTTAGACGCTTTAGAAAACCTCGATGATGTGCAATCAGTTTATACAAATGCTAACTTGTAATATTGAAATAGAAGATCTCCTATGAAAATTTTGTTAATCGGTTCTGGTGGGCGTGAGCATGCTCTAGCCTGGAAAATGGCACGCTCTCCCCGTGTTCAAAAAGTTTTTGTTACGCCTGGCAATGGCGGTACAGCAAACCAAAAAAATGAGGGGATTGAAAATCTACCCATCTCTGATTTACAGGAACTGGCTGATTTTGCAAAACGCGAACAAATTGCCTTTACTGTAGTAGGTCCTGAAGCTCCGCTTGCTGCTGGGATTGTGGATGTGTTTCGCAATCATGGTCTTCGTATTTTTGGACCTACGCAATTAGCAGCCCAATTGGAATCATCGAAAGACTTTTCTAAGGCCTTCATGAAACGGCATGGTATTCCAACGGCAGACTATCAAACCTTTAGCAATGCGAGCGAAGCGCATAACTACATTGATCAAAAAGGGGCTCCTATTGTGATCAAGGCCGATGGCTTAGCGGCTGGCAAAGGCGTAGTGGTTGCCATGAGTCTGCCCGAGGCACATATGGCGGTAGATATGATGCTCTCCGATAATAAATTAGGTAATGCTGGTGCACGCGTTGTGATTGAAGAGTTCTTAATTGGCGAAGAGGCTAGCTTTATTGTTCTTGTCGATGGTAAGAATGTGGTACCACTTGCCACTAGCCAAGATCACAAACGGTTGCACGATGGTGACCAAGGTCCCAATACAGGGGGCATGGGCGCTTATTCCCCTGCACCCGTAGTGACTCCTGAAATTCATGCTAGAGCAATGCGCGAGGTCATCATGCCGACTGTTCTTGGCATGAAAGCCGACGGCATTCCTTATACTGGATTTTTGTATGCCGGTTTGATGATTAGCCCAGATGGTCGCATTAAGACCTTGGAGTTCAATTGCCGTATGGGCGATCCAGAGACTCAACCTATCATGGCACGTCTTGAAAGCGACTTAGTCAATGCGCTGGATAAAGCAATAGATGGCAAGCTTGATGAGGTTGAGCTTAAATGGGATCGGCGCATTGCCCTAGGAGTTGTCCTAGCAGCCCATCAATACCCTGACACACCACGTTCAGGTGATCGCATTAGCGGTATTCCTGCTCCCACGAATGATCAAATTGTTTTTCATGCAGGCACCAAGTTACACGATGGGAATTTGCTGACCTCGGGCGGTCGAGTGCTATGCGTCGTTGGCCTAGCTGATACAGTAAAGGCAGCCCAACAAAAGGCGTATTCTGCGGTTGAGCAGATTCATTTTGATGGCATGCAATACCGCAAAGATATTGGTTTTAGAGCGATCAAATAAAAAGGTGATTTATGGCAACACGGATTGATACTCAAGCAGTAAAGAATTACTTACTGGGTTTACAAGATCGCATCACATCCGCAACCGCTGCACTCGACGGCAAATCATTCGTAATCGACTCTTGGGAAAAGCCCAAGGACAGCAAACTTCAGGGATATGGGCGCACCTGCATTCTCGAAAATGGCAATATTCTGGAGAAGGGTGGTGTTGGGTTCTCCCATGTAAGCGGTAATCAATTACCTCCTGCTGCCACCCAAAATCGCCCTGAGATTACTGGCAGAAGCTTCGAAGCCATGGGTGTCTCATTGGTGTTTCATCCACGCAACCCAAAAGCTCCAACTACGCACATGAATGTGCGCTGCTTTATTGCACAAGCCCCGGACCAGGAACCCGTTTGGTGGTTTGGTGGCGGCTTTGATCTCACCCCATACTATGGCGTGGATACGGATTGTAAGCATTTTCATCAAACCGCCAAGGATGCTCTAGACCCTTTTGGTGCTGAGCTATATCCCCGCTTTAAGAAATGGTGCGATGAGTATTTCTATCTCAAACACCGCGATGAACCGCGCGGTATTGGTGGAATCTTCTTTGACGACTTTAATGAACTGGGATTCGAGAAAAGTTTTGCGATGATGCGATCGGTTGGCGACTCCTTGATCAAGGCATATTTACCGATCCTTGAGCGTCGTCATCAAGAGCCCTATAACCAAGCAGAGCGCGATTTTCAGGAATACCGCCGAGGACGTTATGTGGAATACAACCTGATCTTTGACCGCGGGACGATCTTTGGTTTGCAGTCTGGGGGCCGTTCGGAATCTATTTTGATGTCAATGCCGCCCGTTGTTACCTGGAAGTACAACTGGCAACCCCAAGCAGGAACCCCTGAGGCGCGTTTGTATGAGCGCTACCTTAAACCACGCGACTGGCTAGCTGAAGCATAGACGAGAACGTATTGAACAAAGTCATTGGCATACTGGGCGGAACCTTTGATCCCCCACATTGGGGTCATATCCGCTTAGCAGAGTATTTTTCTAGAGTACTCGTATTAGATGAGCTCATTTGGCTTCCTAGTGGCGAACCTTGGCAAAAAGGCGCCCACATTACCCCTGCAAAAGACCGTCTTGCGATGACGATGGCAGCAGCAGATGTTTTAAGGGAAGAGTTTCAAACGAAGCACATAAGTACTGTGGTCACTGTTGATCCAATGGAAATTGATCGTAGTGGTTCTAGCTATACGATCGATAGTGCCAAAGAGTTCCGCCAACAATTTGGTCCTGATGTCTCCCTAATTTGGTTAATGGGTGCAGACAGTTTCCTGCAACTCTATACCTGGAATGATTGGCGCGACCTTAGTCGCTATATACATTTAGCGGTTGCTAGCCGGCCGCCCTACTCGATTCAGAAACAACTAATAGATCATCCACCTCTTCAAGCCTACTATATAGACCATCAAACTAAGTTAGCCCATGATCTTTGTTCTAAAGCCTCTGGGTTAATTTATCTAGATGAGCAACTGTCGATTGATCTTGCCTCAAGCAGCCTACGTCCTTTACTTTCCTCTAACAATACCGCTAATCGCATTCAAGAATGGCTCCCTAAATCTATACATGCTCTCATCCTCAAAAAGGGTCTTTACCAGTCAACAAGGTAAGATGGCGATAAATATGGATATTCGTAAACTGCAACGCACCATCATTGATGCTCTCGAAGATGTTAAAGCTCAAGACATTCGTGTCTATGACACCAGCAAACTTAGTGAGCTATTTGATCGTGTGGTGATTGCAACTGGGAGCAGTAATCGGCAAACCCGCTCTCTTGCATTTTCAGTCAAAGAAAGTGTGAAAGAAAAAGGGGGTGAGGTTATATCGATCGAGGGCCTGGAAACTGGTGAATGGGTCCTTGTTGACTGCGGCGATATTGTTGTTCATATTTTGCAACCGATGCTACGCTCCTACTATCAGCTTGAAGGTATTTGGGGCGATAAGCCGGTTCGGGTTAAGTTAAGCGGCCCCAAAAAACTCGTCAAGGCAAGTGAAGCGCCTGAAGACGACTAAGGTATGCGTTTACTGATTATTGCAGTAGGTCACAAAATGCCCGATTGGGTCAGTACTGCATGCCATGAATATAGCAAGCGTATGCCCCCCGATTGCGCTATTGAGCTCAAAGAAATCAAACCGGATGCCAGTTCCGCGAAAGAAGCGGTCAAAATCCGTGCAGCCATTCCGAAAAATGCGTGGGTAATTGCTCTCGATGAACATGGCAAAGATATGAATACTAAAGAGCTTGCGAATCAATTAACGTACTGGCGAGATACTGGCAAAGATATTGTATTTTTGATTGGTGGTGCAGACGGTCTGGATACCACTCTAAAATCAAACGATACCCCGTTGTGGCGTCTTTCAAGCTTGACTCTACCCCATGCTTTTGCAAGACTCCTACTAATCGAACAACTCTATCGTGCCTGGACGATTTTGCAAGGCCATCCCTATCATCGCGAATAAGATGTCAACTCGATATGAAATATGACTTCATTTATCTCGCTTCACAAAGTCCCCGTCGGCAAGAATTGCTAAAGCAAATTGGGGTACGCTTTGAATTACTCTTACCCAGTCAGTATGAGAATGCTGAAGCCTTAGAACTGCCCATGGCTAATGAAAAAGCGATTGACTATGTTCAACGAGTCACATTATTAAAAAGTATGGCAGCACTGCACCGCTGGCAATTACTGCATCAGAGTAATCCGAAACTTGTATGGGCACCAATCGTCTGTGCCGACACCACAGTCAGTTTGTCTGGATCGCCGGCCACTGAGATACTCGGCAAACCAACAGATGCCACCCATGCCACTGAAATGCTCAATATGCTTAGCGGTAAAATCCATCATGTCTATAGTGCTGTCGCTATTACGCGGGATGAAACAACGCCTGCCCATTGCGTTGTACAAAAATCTCAGGTTCAGTTTAAAGAGTTAAGCCTCCACCAAATCCATGCTTATGTTGATACTGGTGAGGCGCTGGGCAAAGCGGGTGCCTATGGAATTCAAGGCATGGCCGCAAGTTTTATTAAAACAATCCAGGGCAGCTATAGCGGTATCATGGGGCTTCCCTTATATGAAACTTCAGAACTTTTAAAAGAAGCGAATGTCCATTTTGGTTTAAGCACAAATGAGCCAAGAAATCCTCATTAACATCACACCCCAAGAGACTCGGGTTGCCATCATCGAACAAAATGCGGTTCAAGAGCTGCATATTGAACGTACTCGGCAACGTGGCATTGTGAGTAATATTTATCTAGCAAAAGTAGTTCGTGTACTCCCGGGTATGCAGTCAGCCTTTATTGATATTGGCCTGGATCGTGCGGCATTTATTCATTTCAATGACCTCGGCGATCATCCCGCAGGAGGACAAATCGAGAAGATCCTATTTGAAGGACAAACTCTTCTAGTACAGGTTCTAAAAGATCCCCTAGGAACCAAAGGGGCTCGACTTACTCGTCAAATTAGTATTGCGGGTCGTAATTTAGTTTATCTCCCCCAAGATCATCGCTCACTGGGCACTGAAATCCATATCGGCATCTCCCAAAAAATTGAGGTGCCGGAAGAGCGCGAGGCCTTAAAAAATCGATTAAAGGGCCTAATCCCCGCTGATGAAAGTGGCGGCATCATTGTCCGCACCAGTGCTGGGGTTGCTAGTGATGAGACCTTGATTGCTGACCTCAAATACCTACGTACTACCTGGCAAGGTATTTTGCAGGCATCAAAAGAAAAGGCTGCGCCTGCCTTGCTTCATCAGGATTTAAGTCTTGCCAAAAGGGTGTTACGTGACATGGCTGGTCCAGAAACCACGCAAATTCGTGTTGATTCTGCGGAGAACTTTGAGCGCTTGAGTCAATTTGCTCAAACCTTTACTCCCCAACTGAGTTCTAAATTAGTTTTATATCGGGGTGAGCGCGCCCTCTTTGATCTATTTGATATTGAATCTGAGATCAGCAAGGCGCTTGGAAGACGTGTTGACCTTAAATCTGGTGGTTATCTCATGATTGACCAAACCGAATCCATGACCACGATTGATGTCAATACAGGGAGTTTTGTGGGAGCGCGTAATCTAGATGACACAGTCTTCAAGACGAATCTGGAAGCCGCTCAAGCCATTGCCCGCCAGCTGCGCTTACGTAACCTTGGAGGCATCATCATTATCGATTTTATTGATATGAGCCAAGCTGATCATCGGGAGGCTGTGCTCAATGAGCTTAATAAAAATCTTGCTAGAGATCATGTCCGCACTAACGTGAATAGCTTTTCGTCACTTGGTTTAATCGAAATGACCCGCAAACGAACCCGCGAGTCTTTATCTCATATTCTGTGCGAACCCTGCGCTATCTGCAATGGCAAGGGAGAAGTAAAAACCCCTCAAACTGTTTGTTACGAAATCTTACGTGAGATTGTTAGGGAACACAGGCAGTTCAATCCAAAAGAATTTCGGATAGTGGCGTCGCCTGATGTGATTGACCAATTTTTAGAAGAAGAGAACCAATTTCTGGCAATGCTCGGTGACTTTGTACAAAAACCCATTCGGCTTCAGGCTGAGGCGGGCTTTAAACAAGAGCAATACGATATTGTTCTAAACTGATTTTCACCCTAAGAATTTACTTCACTAAACTGCAAGCGATGTAAGCCAGCATATAGGCCATTTTTAGCCATCAACTCTTGGTGAGAGCCATATTCCACAATCTCGCCATGATCCAAGACCGCAATTCGATCGGCATGCTCGATCGTTGATAAACGGTGTGCAATCACCAGGGTTGTCCGCCCTGCCATTAGGCGATCGAGAGCTTCTTGTACTTGGCGCTCCGACTCAGAATCCAGTGCAGAAGTTGCTTCATCCAAAATCAGGATGGGCGCATCCTTGTAAATTGCCCGTGCAATTGCTAAGCGTTGGCGCTGTCCACCCGATAAGCGATTACCGTTATCCCCAACCAAGGTATCGATACCATTGGGTAGTTCCGTTAAGAGTCCTGTTAAATTAGCCGCCTCAAGGGATTCAATCACGCGACCTCGATCAATCCCTTCTATGCTTGAGCCATAAGCTACATTGGCAGCAATAGTGTCATTAAACAAAATCACGTCCTGACTAACAAAGGCAATTTGTTTGCGCAGGTCCGCCAACATAATTTCTTCAATTGGGATTTGATCAAGCAGGATGCGGCCTACTTTGGGCTTAAAGAAGCGTGGTAACAAATTAACTAGAGTAGATTTACCGCCACCAGAGGGTCCAACAAAAGCGACCACTTCGCCTGGCTTAATATCCAGATTAACGTTTCGTAGAGCATCTTTACGTCCCTCTTTTTGGTCATAGGAAAAAGACAAGTTCTCAAATCGGATCTCGCCCTTAGCTTTTACCAAATGCTTTAATTGCGATTGAGCGCCATCTTCCTCTTCAATTGGCTGATCAATTAATTGAAAGATCATCTCCGCTGCGGTTAAGCCACGCTGCAAAGGTTGATTGATATCAGCCAAGTGTTTTAGTGGCGAGATAATCAACAGCATGGCGGTAATAAAGGCCGCAAAGCCTCCTACCGTGACACCTTGGGTAGCAGATTGCATAATCGCGATGACCAATACAAGCGATAGGGCCATGGAAGCAATTAATTGGGTGATTGGCTGATTCAGTCCACCCGCCACAGCCGCCTTTAGGGTGAACTGACGCAGACGTTCAGCCTTATCCATAAAGCGCTGCATCTCATAATCTTCACCGCCATGCACCTTCACAATTTTATGTCCGGCGGCAGCCTCTTCCACAATATAGGCAAGCTCGCTGGTCATAGCCTGTTGTTGCCGATTTAAACCACGAAGGCGTTTATTGATCTTACCCATCACAAAAGCAATGATTGGGAAAATAATTAACACCACTAAGGTCAGTCGCCAATTGAGATAAAACAAATAACCCATCAAACCAATAACCGTTAACAAGTCTCTAACCAGACTAATGAGCATGCCGCCCATAATCGATAGAACGTTGTTAACTTCAAAAACTACCGCATTAATCAAGTTAGATGCTGTGGTCTTTTGGTAGAACTCGGTCTTCGCTCGTAGCAGCCGAGTGAACATCTGCTCCCGTAATGTCAGCAAGATATTACTAATAACTTTAGTTAATAAATAGTTCGATAAAAACTGTGCGCCACTACGAATAATGGCAAGGCCGACTAAGAAAACGGGGACGAGCCAAAGCTTATCGTTCAGTTCCCCGGTAAAACCTTGATCCAATAGGGGCTTCATTAGAGCTGGTATGGAGGTCTCCGAAGCAGCAACAATGGCCATGGCAAGCAAGGATCCAACGATAAGCCGGGTATGGGGGCGTAAATACCGAATTAGTCGGTTTAGGGCTTGACGGTCTGAAGCATTCATATAATGAATTATGCCCACCTTGTCAGCCATACTCATAACTCGTAACGAGGAAGTCAATCTCGAGGACTGTTTAGCTTCGCTAGACGGACTTGCCACCCAAATTGTGGTGGTGGATACACAAAGTACGGATCGTACCCTGGTAATCGCCCAACGATACGGCGCGCTGATATCCTCACCACCGGATTGGCCCGGATTTGGACCCCAAAAGAATCGGGCGCTAGACCTTGCAAGCGAAGACTGGGTCTTATCCTTGGATGCCGATGAGCGCCTCACCCCAGAGCTTAGGGCGGAAATCAAGTGCGTGCTTGATAAACCTCAAACAGATTGCTATGCCATCCCTAGGCTCTCTTGGTATTGTGGGCGTTTTATGCGCCACTCTGGCTGGACACCAGACTATGTAGATCGCTTGTTCAAACGCGGGAGTGCTCGCTTCTCTAGTGATTTAGTGCATGAACGCCTCATTTCTAAGGGCCCTGTATTGAAGCTAAAGAATCAGATGCTGCACTACAGCTTTATGAATCATGCTCAGGTTCAAGAAAAGATGGAGCGGTACTCCACAGCTTCAGCACAGCAGGCATTTGCTAAGGGCAAAACTGCCAGTCCTCTAAAAGCAATCTTGCATGGCGCTTGGTCATTTTTTCGGACCTATATATTGCGAGCCGGGTTTTTAGATGGTCCTCAAGGATTCTCGCTGGCTCTGGCTAATGCGAAAGGCTCCTATCTAAGGTACATTAAACTTTGGCGTCTTATTAAGAAATCAAAAGAATGACTCAAATTTCTGTCATAGTGGCGACCTACAATTGGCCGGCGGCCCTAGAGCTTTGTCTTCAATCCTTAAAGAATCAATCTTTTAGGGACTTTGAAATTTTAATTGCTGATGATGGATCGCAAAAAGAGACACGTGAAGTTATACAAAAATGTATAAAAGAGTTTCCTGTAAAAGTTATTCACCTGTGGCATGAGGATGTGGGGTGTCGCAAGACAGTCATTGGAAATCAAGCAATCCAAACCTCAACTGGTAAATACTTGGTATTTCTAGATGGTGACTGCATAGTTCAGCCAGACTTTCTTGAAAGACATTTATCAATTGCTCAAAAAGGTTATTTGGTTACTGGGAGCAGAATATTACTTAACCAGAAATTTACCCACGAAATTCTTTCTCGTAGATTGCTAGACTTCTCGTGGCTTAGAAAAAAATCTATTTTTCTTTGGATTGCTGGATCCTTGAATAAATTTCTTCCCTTGTTATTGAAATTTGGTAATGGTCGCTGGAGGAATTACAAGAAATTTTACTGGCGTCGAATTAAAGGCTGCAATATGGCATGCTGGAGAGAGGATGCGCTCTTAATCCACGGGTTTGATGAGGCGCTATTGGGATGGGGGCACGAGGATGCTGATTTTGTTTTTCGCCTTGAAAACGAAGGCCTAACAAGAAAATCTGGCTCATGGTCGACTGAAGTTATTCATTTATTTCATAAAGTTCGTGATCAATCAAATAATGAAGAAAGTACAAAGCGAATTCTCGAAAAAATCCGGCTTATGCGCATCGGTCAATTTCAATAGTTTATGAAAGACCCTACCTGCGTTTTATTTATCGCCACTCGTCAGATCAGGGACGTTTTAGTTACTACCCCGCTCATTAGTGCTGCTCGGGCTATTTAGCCCAATGCGCAATCTCAAGCCCAATGGTTTTATTGGAACAGATCTACTAAAACTAAATGAATCAACGGCGCTTGACGTAAAAAACCATTGTATCGCCTTCATTATCGGTGGCGATTAACTCATTACCAGTTTGTTTACAAAATGCAGGGATGTCATGACTTGCACCAGAAT
>Ga0255114_1000031_pt1 | contig 36973 bp, 26 predicted proteins | sample Law_Law_RepA_8h_FD_188477 | JGI IMG/M metagenome (GOLD analysis project Ga0255114, IMG submission 188477) | Freshwater microbial communities from St. Lawrence River, New York, United States - Law_Law_RepA_8h | ecosystem: Environmental > Aquatic > Freshwater > River | place: USA: New York...
TATTTTATCACAAATGGAACCCTTTGGACCCGAAAATATGAAGCCCGTGTTTATTGCAAGGGGCGTAAACAATACGGCTTACTCTAAAATTGTAAAGGAGCAACATATCAGGTTTGTGCTACAACAAAACGGAATTACGCTAACAGGTATTGGATTTAAAATGGCTGATAAATTTGCATTACTACAAATGAATCAGCCATTAGATATTGTTTTTACACTCGACGAAAACGAATGGAATAATGAAAAAACCATTCAGCTCAAAATGATAGACCTTCGACTAAGTGCTTAAGAGCGCTTATGTTTTGCGTCCTTGCTATTTATTTTGTAACAAGTCTACACTCCTATTAATAAAGTTGGTTAAATCATTCCCTTTTAATAACCCTTGAGATAATAATGCAAGGTCTGCTAAATTACGCACCTGACTTTTTAGAAGTTCAGCATTGCCTTCCTTTAATAGGGTTTGATAAATAGGGTGATTGCCATTTACAGTTAAGGTTACTTCGTCTGGCATTTGCGCATAAAAAGCAGTCATACCGCCACCTACACCAGCCATATCTTTCATACGGCGCATAAACTCTGGTCTAGTGGCTACTACAGGTGCGCTATCGGCGCTTAACCCTTTGACCTCGGTGGTAACATGCAAATCTGCAATTTGCAAATTAAATAGTTCCTTTAATTTTTCGGCGTCGTCTTTGCTAAGTACCGATTCGTTCGACTCCTGCTTATCAATTAAATTATCTACGATATCTGCATCAACTCTTACAAAAGTTACATTCTCCCACTTCATTTCCATGTTGTTAATGAAAGCAGAGTCTACCAAGGTTTCCATTTTAACAACAGTATATCCTTTTTTAGTAGCCGCTTGTATATATGCGTCTTGCCCAACCGGATTGGTGGTGTATAAAATAACATGTTTGCCGTCTTTGTTTTTTTGCGTATCCTCCGTTAAAGTTTTGTACTCTTCAAGTGTATGGAATTTACCAGTGGTATCTTCCATGACAATAAACTTACCCGCTTTGTCTAAAAACTTATCGTCGGTCATCATGCCGTACTTCACAAATAAGCCTAAGCTCTCCCATTTTTCTTCAAAAGCTGGACGGTCTGCTTTAAATATTTCTTCTAATTTGTCGGCTACTTTTTTAGTGATATGCGCGTTAATTTTTTTAACGTTCGGATCGCCTTGTAAATAGCTTCTGCTCACGTTTAGCGGAATATCTGGGCTGTCGATAACGCCATGTAATAACATCAAAAATTCTGGTACAATATCTTTTACCTCATCGGTAACAAATACTTGGTTACAGTACAATTGAATTTTATCTTTTTGAATTTCGTAGCTCTGCTTGATTTTAGGGAAGTATAAAACACCCGTTAAATTAAATGGATAGTCTACGTTGAGGTGAATCCAAAATAATGGTGTTTCGCCAAATGGATAGAGTTCTTTGTAAAACTTCTCGTAATCTTCTTTGGTTAATTCGCTTGGCTTTTTAACCCAAATAGGATCTGGATTGTTAATTGATTTTTCTTCAACTATTTCGTCTTTTTTCTCCCCTTCTTCTTTTACCCCTACTTCAGAAAAATAAATAGGTATTGGTAAGAATTTACAAAAACGATCTAGTATTGCTTTTACGCGAGAGGCTTCTAAAAACTCTTTGCTTTCTTCACTAATGTGTAATACAATTTTAGTACCACGCTGTGCGTAGTCTACTTCGTATAATTCAAATTCTGGATTGCCATCACATCCCCAAAAAACACCAGAAGCGTCTTTAAAAGATTTAGAATATAATTCTACTTTATCACTCACCATAAAGGCGCTGTAAAAGCCTAAACCAAAGTGACCAATAATATTGGCGTCTTTGTATTTATCCATAAACTCTTCGGCACCAGAAAAAGCCACTTGGTTGATGTACTTGTCCACTTCTTCGGCAGTCATACCCACCCCTCTATCAATGATAGATAATGTTTTTTCTTTGGCATCTAGCACCACGTCTATACGAAGTTCACCAAGGTCTCCTTTGGCTTCACCAATAGAAGACAATGTTTTAATTTTTTGAGAAGCGTCTACCGCATTACTCACTAACTCACGTAAAAAAATTTCGTGGTCACTGTACAAGAATTTTTTAATGATTGGAAAGATGTTTTCCGTTTGTACGCGTATTTGTCCTTTTTGCATAGTTCACTTATTTGTATAGCATTTATACAAATAAAGTACCAAGGCCCTTTTTTGGGGTATTTTCTGACAGGATGACACAAAAAATGGGTCAATTTCCTTGCACCATAATATTATCGAGCCTAAAACTGGTGGTGAGCTTGCCAATAACTACTGAGGGGTCGTTGCCCTCATATCTGAAGGCAATGTATGCACTCCCTTTAAATTTACTCATATCTAGGTTATTGGAAAACATCCATTGGGGCGCAAAGCCACTGGTACTTCCCTTGGCCATAATAGCTGGTAGTAGGGTCCATTTTGCTTTTGCCGGATTTTTGCCGCCATCATAATTAGTGGACACCATCACTTGCAAAATAGCCCCATTGTCAAAGCCATCTTTGGTGTCAAAATGTAATATTTCGTTGGCCGAATGATCGAGGTTAATAGGCGGTAAAATAAGCCAGCTTATGACCGCATTTTGCCTAGCCGCAAAGGCCGATATTTCTAGATAATTATTAGCCGATGTTTTTTTAGTGGTAAAATATTTGCCGCCAATTTCAGAGATATTTTTATAACCCGCAGCAGTGAAACTACTATCGGTAATAGCAGTAGAAAAATCTTCTGAAAATAAAGTTTTAGGGCCCGTTACACTGCACCTTAATCCGGTTAATTGCAAATCGGAAGTGTCTCTGATAACAAGTTGTTTTTGGGTTCTGAAAACGGTGTAAATGCCGGTGGCTCTTCCATTACCCCTTGGTGTTAATGCATTTCCAAAAGAGGCAAAGCCACTGGTGCGTAAATATAAATTTCCAATAGCACAGGTTCGGAGCGTATGGCTGGCTGGGAGTTGATTTACTAAATCGGAATAGGTTTTGCCCGTATCAGATACCACAAATTCTAATTGATCAATGGATACTAAACATCCTTTTAAACTATCAACAAGTCCGGTGGGTAACACGGTTATGGGTGTCATTAATTTACCGCCTGCTAGTAGGCCAATATAACGGTTCATGAGTGGCTGAGGTATCCCTAATAAAAAGGGTGATGCAGGGTCGGACCTATCAACACTAATACCAATTTGTGTCATGCCGGCATAATCAGAAAGCCACAATCCATTAAGTGCAACACCCACTTTTTGACCTACTGCGTATTTTGTAAATAAGTTATAGCCGTCGAGCTTTATTGTAATAGCTGCTGTTGAATCTTGAATAATAATGGACTTATAAAAATTATCTGTTTTATCGTTGGCCGTTACTGTTCCTTCTATAACATAATCGGCACTAATTTTTTCATAGTTATTGGGGATATGCAGGCGCAGCAGGTCTTTGATAGACATATTGGCTTTTAAAGCAGGCCCCGTATACAATGGTGGCAGATCCCAAACCTTATCGCAATTGCAACATGTAATCCATAAAAAAAAGATGCAAATCCAGCGAATAAAAATATTATTAAACCCTATATAAGATGTGTGCATAGACATATACGTACTTTAAAAAGTAAATGAAATGGTGGCAGAAAAATTAAACCCGTAGCCTAAAAAATATTTAGGCGGAAATTTATTGACATTAAGTCCGGCAACATCAAATCGGAGTTGCTCATACCCACCCACTAAAACAGGGCCGCTTTGTAAAATATTATTGATACTCAAAATGCATAAAATGTTTTTAGGAGTTTTGTTTTTTACGCTGTACCACCTCATTGACTGACCAAGCAAAGCGCCAAGCGTAAACATGCTGGGCAACTGTGTTTGCTCCGTTATTTGCGTACGCCTAAGACTCATTGTGTCAAGTAAAGCTAGGGCACCATACGTGCGCCGTATGGGATTAAATGACATCCACCGCTTATCCATATAATGCGCACTAATGGTCGCAAAAAAAGAACCCGGCCGGTATGATACGTGAACAGCAGCAGCCCTTTGCGGCGTGCGCGCTACTTTAAAATTTTTGACATAGACCTCACTCTTTTCCAATACCGAAGCGTCATTATCAGAACTCACCACAAGTTGCTGCCTGGAATTAAAACGGTAATCCCCTAATGCGCCAATGAGTTGGAGTGATAGATTTTCTTGTAAAGAAAAATCGATACTGGTTTCTAGACCCTGCATGATTTTATCAATGCCTGTAAGTGCATAATTTACAAAACTGTGGTACCCATCGTGGTAAAATGTAAGCACATCCCGTGCATCATTTTGCGTGATTAAAAAAGCGCGAAAACCTATTTTACAAAAATTGGATTGGTACTGATAGCCCAGTAGCGCCGACCTAATTTGTTCGGAACTGATATTATCTGTAACTGTTGAGCGCATTTTGGGCGCTATAAATACATTGTCAAATAAAGGTGCTCTTGACGCGGATAAAAATTCTACTTTAAAATAATGACGTCCATTTAATTTATAGGTAACACCCAGCTTTGCTTCTGGACTTGTAAAATGATAGGTGTAAGAAGGTCCTTTAGATTGTAATGGAAATAGTCCGTTTTTTACAAGTCCCACCCTTTTAAAACTATTGCCTGTAAACTGCACCCCTGCAAAAATATCAAATCGTGAAAACACCCAACTATACTGCAGATAAGCAGCGGTTTGCATGAGCAAGGCTTTATAATTGTAGCCAAAATTTTGGTTTTGCAAAATAATTTGATTGGGATTTTCGATATCAAATTGATTCACATCCGTTCTAATTTGAAGTGCATCTTCGGCAAACTGATTGATGTTTACATAATACTGAGCGCCTAATAAATCATGTACTTTTTTGTAAAAATGATGCTGCTCCAATTGTACATTAATGCCCGCATTCAATAAACCTGCTTTGCCAATGGGCGATTGATACACCATGGAGGCTGCCATTGTTTGCTGCTTATCCATCCTGTTTTCTACAATAACCGCCGCTCTTTTTTGAAGTATTAAATTAGGGTTGCTACTCATAATTACTGGATCATTAGAAAGCGCATTTAGGCTATACAAACCCGTCCAGTCTATTTGTCCCTTACCAGGGTTTTGAATTAAATCATCATGCATAAGTACCCTCAGCGCAGAATCTTGGTAATAACTTGGGAGGTATTTATAATAATCTGGGCGTGGATCCGCGGCATTATTCCAATCGAGGCCTGTAATGCTTTTGATACCCATGGTTACACCTACAACGATGTTTAATTTTTGTGCTGCAGGAAGCGATATATCTGTAGAAAAAAGTAGCGTCGGTAAATGTGTTGCGCTTTTTACAGCGTTTCGTTTTTCGCCATTTTGCATCCCCCAATTTGGATTGTAATTAGCGCCAAAATATTGTAACGATTCTTGGAGCACAGGCGCCTGCCGCTCTGCTGTGATTGGCGCACCCAATAAAGACATAGACAAAATGAAGTGGTCATTTATTTTTTTATCGGCGCTTAACATATAACCATACCCTGCATAACTACATCCATTGTAATAACCTTCTTTTGCCAAGCGCGCATTTACATGTGCAGCAAATGCCCATCCATTTTTTAATTGTCCAGTAGCCATTTGCAAAACGTATTTATGTGAATAGGCTCTATTTGCAAATGTTGCTGCTATTTTATGTTGCTTTGGCATCACAATTGCACGGATATCCGCGCCTGTCGTGTTACCGAGAAATCCAAAAGAAAGCTCGTTACCCGCAATACCATCAAATACCACCGTTTTACGCATCATTTGCTGCAGGCCCGAGTAAACGGCAAAATGAGGACTTCCAGATAATAAACTTTTAATGGGTAAGCCATTAAATAGTGTTTGAGAAAAGCTTGCGTCGAGCCCCTTCACCATAAATCCAGCGGCAGAAAAACCAAAACTAGCCGTATTGTAAAAAGGGTCTTTATTGGCTTGTAAACTAGATGCAACAAAAGAGGGCTCCGAGCCACTTTTTGTATCAGGATCTAAAACGACAATTGGGATTTCGTCTGGTTCAGATACAACCACTTTTTGTACGAGTACATTAGGAAGCGCTTTTGACTTGTTACGCTTTTGCGCTTGCAAAGTCCCCACCATAAAAACACAAATCAAACATAAAAAAATAGCGCGCATAACATAGATTTCCAGCACAATCTAATGCAGTTCAATTGTAAAAGTGATGCGCACAAAACATTGGCGTGAAATACCAGTTTAAATAATTGTAATTAGCGAATAAAAGTTATGCGCTATATTAAAAATACACTTCATCACCTATTCGCTCTTGTATGTTTTGCTACAATAGTGGCAAGTTGTACCGCCACTATAAAAAAAGATGCGCCTACCTTTAAACCTATGCCCGATAGGCATCACAGCTGTATTGCTGCTTTTTATAATTTCGAAAATTTTTACGATACAATCGATAATCCAGTAGTGGATGACGAAGAGTTTTTGCCAAGTGGCGCCAAACATTATAGTAGCTTTATTTACCAGAAAAAAGTAAGCAACCTTGCAACAGTTGTACAAAAAATAGGCGCTGATATGAATGACGATGGGCCAGCTATTTTAGGCGCTGTTGAAATTGAAAACGATACCGTGCTACAAGATTTAATTAAGCATCCACTATTAAAAAATAGAGGCTATTTATTTGTGCATGAAAATTCAAAAGACAGAAGAGGGATCGATGTTGCACTACTCTATCAACCAAAATATTTTAGACCGTTAATCCATCAAAGTTTAACGGTTCAACTTCCTCCTAAAAAAAACATTGAAACATTTACACGTGATATTTTGTACGTAAAGGGTATTTTACTTGGCGACACCGTGCATATATACGTGAATCACTGGCCTAGTAGACGCGGGGGGCAAAAAAGGAGTACCGAAGCAAGGAGTAAAGCAGCGAGGGTTTGCAGAAGCCATATCAACACCATTTTGGCTGAGGATCAGGCTGCTAAAATTATAGTAATGGGTGATTTAAACGACAATCCGTCAGATTACAGTGTATCCCATGCCCTTCAATCTAGTGGGGGCTTAAAAATGATCAAAAAATCAGATCTATACAACCCTTGGGTAGAAGTACTAGCAAAAGGCAATGGGACGCTTGCTAATAGGGATGCCTGGGGTATTTTTGACCAAATACTAGTGTCTCAGAGCTGGATTCCGCCGCGCCATAGGGGACGGCTGTTTTTAGGTAGCTCATACGTATTTAAGGCCTTTTTTATGGTGGAACATCAGGGTCGTTTTAAAGGGTATCCGCTTAGAACCTGGGATGGAAATCAGTTTAGGAATGGATTTAGCGACCATTTTCCAACTTTTGTGGTTTTACTCGAAAAAATATAGTAAAAAATGCAGTAAAATGAGGGCTTTTACCTACTTTTGCAGCCCCAAATCTGTTTTTGGCAGATTCTCCATTTCGGTGGAGTCCACTGGGTAAACCCAATTTTAAACCTAAAAATTCAAGTAATGAGCAATTACGAATTAATGGTGATTTTCACTCCGGTTCTTTCTGAAGAAGACTTTAAAGCTTCTCAGAAAAAATACCAAGATATGATTGCGAGCTTCGGTGGAGCTACAGTGCATACAAATCCTTGGGGTCTTAAATCACTGGCCTACCCTATTCAAAAAAAGACAACTGGTATCTACTGGGTGTTAGAATACAGCGGCCCAACTGATCTTAACGAAAAACTTAAGATTCAAATTTTACGTGACGAGCAAATTATGCGTCACATGATTACGAAACTCGACAAATACGCCGTTGAGTATAACCACGTAAAAAGAAATGGCGGATTTGCGGTAAAACAAAAAATGGAGGCTTAATCACATGGCAAAGAATGAGATAAAATACCTGACCGCAATAAAGCAGGAGAAACCAAAGAAAAAGTTTTGTCGTTTCAAAAAATACGGCATCAAATACGTAGACTACAAAGATGTTGAGTTCCTTAAAAAGTTCATCAACGAACAAGGTAAATTATTACCTCGTCGTTTGAGCGGTAACTCACTAAAGTATCAACGTAAAGTACAGGACGCAGTTAAAAAGGCACGTCAAATGTCTTTATTACCTTTCGTTACTGATTTATTAAAGTAATACCCTAATTAGTAACCTTCCCTAATCTCGCAACGGGCGAGAGACAGCAGTAGCTGGGCTCTTGGGGACTAAAACAAAAAAACATGCAAGTAATTTTAATTCAAGACGTAGACAACTTAGGTGGAAAAAGCGAACTCGTAACTGTTAAAAACGGTTATGCGCGTAACTTTTTAATTCCACAAAAGTTTGCAGTTGAAGCAAGCCCTTCTAACCTTAAGCAACTAGAAGAAAAATTAAAAGTTAAGGCTAAAAAGGAAGCAGTAATGCTAGCTGAAATCAATAAAGTAATCGATGTACTAAAATCTAGCCCAGTTAAATTAACAGCTAAAACAGGTACAAGCGGTAAAATATTTGGTGCAGTTACTTCATTACAATTGACGCGCGCTATCCGTGACCAAAAAGGTTATGAAATTGATCGCAAGCGTATCACAATTGTAGAAGAAGTAAAAGAATTAGGTGCTTTTAAAGCTTCAATCGACTTTGGTAACGGTAATGTTACTGAAATTGATTTTGAAGTTGTAGGCGAATAATCTACAGATAATCAACCTCTTATACAAAAAACCTGGCTTTGGCCGGGTTTTTTTATGACTTAAACGGTAAAAAAGTTATAAAAAAAAATTGGTTTCCCACAAATTACATACCTTCGAATTGTCCAATGAAAGTTCTTCCTATTCTCAGAACGTTTATTTCGTAAATGTTTTAGTTTTTGGTTCAGTTCAATCGTTGGTTTTTGATCACTTAATTTTTTTAAAGAACATGAACATTTACGTTGGAAACCTAAACTGGAATATGTCCAGTGAAGACCTGCAAAACTTGTTTACTCCATTTGGTGAAGTAACAAGTGCAAAGATCGTTACAGACAAGTTTAACAATGACCGCAGCAAAGGCTTTGGTTTCGTAGAAATGGCAGATGATGAAGCAGCTCGTTCTGCTATCAGCCAATTACACGATACTGATGTTATGGAGCGCAAGATTGTAGTTAATGAATCAACTCCACGTCCAGAAGGCGAAAGAGGCGACTTCAAAAAGAAGAGCTTCGGCGGCGGCGGAAGCCGTGGCGGTGGTGGATACGGTGGTGGTGGTGGAAATCGCGGCGGAAGCGGCGGTGGATACAACCGTGATCGTGGAAACAGCGGTGGAGGCGGAGGATTTAACAGATATTAATATCTACTAAATTTTTAAGCTTACATAAAAAAAGTCCTGCAATTTATTGCGGGACTTTTTTTATGCCCATAGGAAATCCCTAAAACAAAAAAGCCTCGTGATATCGATTAAGATATACGAGGCTTTTAAATAAATATGGCAACTACCTACTCTCCCAGCAAAACGCAAGTACCATCGGCCATGGGGGACTTAACTTCTCTGTTCGGAATGGGAAGAGGTGAACACCCCCGGCAAAATCACCATAAGAAGGTAATTTTATCGGTGTCTAAAACTAATTAGACTGATAAAACAATAAATTACATATTGGAAAGGAAAAATAATAACAAGAAAAAAAATAAAGCTTACGGGCAATTAGTACTACTCGACTTCGCTATTACTAGCCTTACATCTATAGCCTATCAACGTCGTAGTCTTCGACGACCCTTAAAAGTAAACTCATCTTGTGGAAGGTTTCACGCTTAGATGCTTTCAGCGTTTATCCTTGCCGTACATAGCTACTCTGCATTACACCTGGCGGCATAACAGATACACCAGCGGTACGTACAACCCGGTCCTCTCGTACTAAGGTCATGTCCACTCAATTTACTAGCGCCCACCACAGATAGGGACCGAACTGTCTTGCGACGTTCTGAACCCAGTTCACGTGCCACTTTAATCGGCGAACAGCCGAACCCTTGGGACCTTCTCCAGCCCCAGGATGTGACGAACCGACATCGAGGTGCCAAACCTTACCGTCGATATGAGCTCTTGGGTAAGATCAGCCTGTTATCCCCGGAGTACCTTTTATCCTTTGAGCGATGTCCCTTCCATGCAGAAACACCGGATCACTTTAGCCAGCTTTCGCTCCTGCTCGACGTGTTTGTCTCACAGTCAAGCACCCTTTTACTAATGCGCTCTTCGTACGATTACCAACCGTACTGAGGGTACCTTTGCGAGCCTCCGTTACTTTTTAGGAGGCGACCACCCCAGTCAAACTACCCACCATGCAATGTCCCCTTGTTCAGGGTTAGGTTCTAAGCAACAAAAGGTTGGTATTTCAACGTTGACTCCACAACACCTGGCGATGCTGCTTCAAAGTCTCCCAACTATCCTACACATTTGTTGCTCAAAATCAATGCAAAGTTGTAGTGAAGGTTCACGGGGTCTTTCCGTCCCGTGGCGGGTAACCGGCATCTTCACCGATACTACAATTTCACCGGGCTCGTGGAGGAGACAGTGTACAACTCATTAGACCATTCGTGCAGGTCGGAACTTACCCGACAAGGAATTTCGCTACCTTAGGACCGTTATAGTTACGGCCGCCGTTTACTGGGGCTTCAGTCAGGAGCTTTGGCTTGCGCCGAACACCCTTCCTTAACCTTCCAGCACCGGGCAGGTTTCAGGCTCTATACGTCAACTTACGTTTTTGCAGGGCCCTGTGTTTTTGTTAAACAGTTGGTTGTACCTATTTACTGTGACCGCATCACTGCGGTACGCTTTATCCCGAAGTTACAGCGTTAATTTGCCTAGTTCCTTCTCCACGGCTCACCCGAGCGCGTTAGAATACTCATCCCGTCTACCTGTGTCGGATTCCGGTACTGGCTGCTATACTCGCTTTTCTTGGCAGGGATTTTATGGTTTCGCTTTGTCCGAAGACTCCACTCAGGCGTACACTTCCGTCCGTACGCAACCACCACGTCCCTGCGTCACTTTTAATGTATAGCAGGTGAAGGAATATTAACCTTCTTTCCATCAGATACCCCTTTCGGGTTTTCCTAAGGACCAGACTAACCCTGATCCGATTAACGTTGATCAGGAAACCTTAGACTTTTCGCGTTAAAGTTTTTCACTTTAATTATCGTTACTTATGCCTACATTTTCTTTTCAAATCGCTCCAGCATACATCGCTGTACACCTTCTGTGCAGATTTGAATGCTCCCCTACCACTCAGCTAGGCTGAATTTAGAACTTCGGTTCGTAGTTTGATGCCCGATTATTTTCCGTGCAGGATCTCTCGACCAGTGAGCTGTTACGCACTCTTTAAATGAATGGCTGCTTCCAAGCCAACATCCTGGCTGTTATAGAAATCCCACCTCGTTTGATCAACTTAACTACGTATTAGGGACCTTAGTTGCTAATCTGGGTTATTTCCCTCTCGGCCCTGGACCTTAGCGCCCAAAGCCTCACTGCTGCAGATATTTATTAGCATTCGGAGTTTGTCAGGGTTTGGTAGGCGGTGAAGCCCCCTAGCCCAATCAGTAGCTCTACCTCTAATAAACTTCATAATGCAACGCTGTTCCTAAAAACATTTCGGGGAGAACGAGCTATCTCTCAGTTTGATTGGCCTTTCACCCCTATCCACAGGTCATCCCAAGACTTTTCAACGTCAACGGGTTCGGTCCTCCAGTTAGTTTTACCTAACCTTCAACCTGCCCATGGATAGATCACAAAGTTTCGCGTCTAGCCCAACTGACTAATCGCCCTATTTGGACTCGCTTTCGCTTCGGCTCCGTTAAATATGAACTTAACCTCGCCAGTTAGGACTAACTCGTAGGCTCATTATGCAAAAGGCACGCCGTCACTCATATTGCAGAGCTCCGACCGCTTGTAGGCGCACGGTTTCAGGTACTATTTCACTCCCCTGTTCGGGGTGCTTTTCACCTTTCCCTTACGGTACTGGTTCACTATCGGTGTCTGAGGAGTATTTAGCCTTACCAGATGGTGCTGGCAACTTCATGCAAGATTCCTCCGGTCCCGCATTACTCAGGATACTGAACGTCCACATTAATTTGTACCTACAGGGCTATCACCTGCTATGGCTCATCTTTCCAGATGATTCAGTTTGATAATGCTTTCTAAAATCAGTCCTATAACCCCGAATCGGCACGCCGATTTGGTTTGGGCTTTTCCCTTTTCGCTCGCCACTACTTGGGGAATCACTGTTGTTTTCTTTTCCTCCCGGTACTTAGATGTTTCAGTTCTCGGGGTTGGCTCTCTTTCGAGTGCTATATCTTCAATATAGCGGGTTGTCCCATTCGGAAATCTACGGATATATCGATCGTGTGCATCTCCCCGTAGCTTATCGCAGCTTACCACGTCCTTCATCGCCTCTCAGACCCTAGGCATCCACCATGCGCCCTTATTCGCTTTAAAAAATTTGTCAGTTATGTACTTGCATAAGATACATAACCTCTCTTGTTATTGATTTTTTCGCTTTTCCAATATGTCAAAGAGCTAAAACAAAATGTATTGCTACAAATTGTAATTGCCAGATGTTAAGGTTTCGAACCTCCAGGTCATACACTATTGTATACCGTCATCTATATGTTTGAAAGAACTAAAAGTTGTGGAGGATATCGGAGTCGAACCGATGACCCTCTGCGTGCAAGGCAGATGCTCTAGCCAACTGAGCTAACCCCCCAAATTTTTATTTGTTGAAGTTTTGCTAGTTGATAAAGCTGATAAGAAGATCATATCTGCTCACCAACCCTCATACTTTCCAACTTTAACTAGTAGACCCGACCAGAGTTGAACTGGTGACCTCTACATTATCAGTGTAGCGCTCTAACCAACTGAGCTACGGGTCTGATTCGGGTACTAATAGTACTTGTTAAAGAACAATAATATTTGAAAGTATTTGGAAGTAACAGCCGGTATAAGTCGTCTCTAAAAGGAGGTATTCCAGCCGCACCTTCCGGTACGGCTACCTTGTTACGACTTAGCCCCAGTCATCGATTTTACCCTAGGCAGCTCCTTACGGTTACCGACTTTAGGTACACCCGACTCCCATGGCTTGACGGGCGGTGTGTGCAAGGTCCGGGAACGTATTCACCGTATCATTGCTGATATACGATTACTAGCGATTCCAGCTTCATGCAGGCGAGTTGCAGCCTGCAATCTGAACTGAGATCAGGTTTTTGGGATTAGCATCCTATCGCTAGGTAGCAGCCCTTTGTCCTGACCATTGTAGCACGTGTGTAGCCCTGGGCATAAAGGCCATGATGACTTGACATCATCCCCTCCTTCCTCACGCCTTACGGCGGCAGTTTCTTTAGAGTTCCCAGCATTACCTGTTGGCAACTAAAGATAGGGGTTGCGCTCGTTGCGGGACTTAACCCAACACCTCACGGCACGAGCTGACGACAGCCATGCAGCACCTTACTAGCAGTGTATTGCTACAAAGTGAGCTTTCACTCACGGTCTCCTAGCATTCTAGCCCAGGTAAGGTTCCTCGCGTATCATCGAATTAAACCACATGCTCCACCGCTTGTGCGGACCCCCGCCAATTCATTTGAGTTTCATTCTTGCGAACGTACTTCCCAGGTGGGATACTTAATGCTTTCGCTCAGACACTTACTGTGTATCGCAAATGTCGAGTATCCATCGTTTAGGGCGTGGACTACCAGGGTATCTAATCCTGTTTGATCCCCACGCTTTCGTGCCTCAGCGTCAATATATGCGTAGTAAGCTGCCTTCGCAATAGGTGTTCTATGTCATATCTAAGCATTTCACCGCTACATGACATATTCCGCTTACCTCCACAATATTCAAGAAAGATAGTATCAATGGCAGTTCTGGAGTTGAGCTCCAGGATTTCACCACTGACTTACCTGCCCGCCTACGCACCCTTTAAACCCAGTGAATCCGGATAACGCTTGCACCCTCCGTATTACCGCGGCTGCTGGCACGGAGTTAGCCGGTGCTTATTCATATGGTACCGTCAAGTGATCTAGAAAGACCTTTTTTCTTCCCATATAAAAGAAGTTTACAATCCAGAGGACCTTAATCCTTCACGCGGCATAGCTGGTTCAGACTTTCGTCCATTGACCAATATTCCTTACTGCTGCCTCCCGTAGGAGTCGGGCCCGTGTCTCAGTGCCCGTGTGGCTGATCATGCTCTCACATCAGCTAATGATCGTAGACTTGGTGAGCCGTTACCTCGCCAACTATCTAATCATACGCACACCCATCAATAAGCGCCGAAGCTATAATTGCAATGTGATGCCACATCGCAATGTTACGGGGTATTAATCCAAATTTCTCTGGGCTATTCCCCACTTACCGGAAGGTTGTGTACGTGTTCCGCACCCGTTTGCCGGTCGCCATCAAAGTATTGCTACTTCATGCTGCCCCACGACTTGCATGTATTAAGCTTGCCGCTAGCGTTCATCCTGAGCCATGATCAAACTCTCCATTGTAAATGTTGTTTGATCTGACTATAATCTCAAATTAATCGAAATTAACGTCGGATATGTTTTGTTATTATTTTTTGATTACTTAAACCTTACAAGAAAACTAATTTGTAATTATGTTTTATTGTGCTGTTACTTCCAAACTTTCAAAGATCTTTTGGCTTTACTTGAGCCTTCCCATTTTATTGGGGGTGCAAAGGTAAGGGCCGATATTTTACTGGCCAAAAATATTTGTAAAAAAGCTAGTTTTTTACTGGATGTTTTTGACCTAAAAATTCAAATTAAGAACTACTTGAGAAAACCCGTTTTTTTAAAACGGAGGGCAAAGATAAGAGGTTATTTTGAACAAGCAAAATTTATATGAAATAAATACTAGAAAAAAACGTTAAACCCCCTTACGCTGCTTTTACAAGAACTCCCGTTTTTGTTGAACGGGCGGCGAAGATAGGACTCATTTTTGAGCCACCAAATTTTTGTTGAAAAAACTTGGAATTTTTTTCTGCCTTTATCTGTAAAACTTGTCTCAAAGAACACCCTCTTTTTTCAAAGCGGGTTGCAAAGATAAGCGTGATTTTCTTTCTGCCAAATCTTTTTGCATTGATTTTCAATAGATTTCAATAAAAGCTAGGCCAGTAAAGGGTTTTGGAAAGAAAATATTTTTAAAATAATTTTAAAAATAGGTGTAACCCGCTCATTTTGAACCTATATGGGCTGCTGTAAGGTGGCTGCAGGATAGGCAACTGTTTCTAAAACCAACCCTTTAGCAGGGGTGCTAAAATCACATAAAATAGGGTCTTGGGCTACAATGACCGCCTTAAAAGCGGCAACGGCCGCCTCTTTGGATTCAGATTGCCTGGCAATTTTAAGCATCGTACCTACTAAACCTCGCACCATGCCACGTAAAAAGCGGTTGGCTCGAACGGTATACGTGAAAGAAGTTTCGGTTACAGCCTGCCAACTAGATAGTTCGATGCTGCAAATATTGGTTTTGTTGCCTGCGTTTTTTTTAGAAAAAGACTCAAAGTCTTGGTGGTTAGGTAGCTCCAAAGCCATAGCCTGCAAGGTTTCCAGCGGTACAGGAAATGGAAAATGCCAGGCTTTGTCAATTAAAAAAGGATCTTTTTTAGTAGTCACCGTATACGTGTAGGTTCTGGCCAGCGCATCAAAACGGGCATGGGCTTCTGCTCCTACTACGTACACCGCATGCACAACAACCGTTGGTGGCAAAATGGAATTGAGGCTATATATATGTTTGCCCGTTATAGTTTGTTCCGTATCGAAATGAAAGAAATTTTGCCTGGCGTGTACCCCTGAATCGGTGCGGGAAGACCCCGTAAGTGAGCAGGTTTCCTTTAAAACCATATCAAGTGCACTCGTCACCACAGACTGGACCGTTTCCTGCCCGTCCTGTATTTGGAATCCACAAAAGGTAGTTCCCTCATACCCCACTTCTATAAAATACCTTGGCATCTAAATATGATTGATTGCCTCAAAACTACTTCTTTCTATAAGAAAGTTAAAATCTGCCGCTCATAATAATTGCAGTGCATACAATTGAATGGCTCTATTATCTTTATGGCCTTAATTAAAATTTATGAAAAAAATAGGAATGATGGTCTGCTTGGCCTTTGTACTTGCCCTACAGGTAGGCGCGCAAACCAAGCCAGTGTATCAGGCAGTAGCCACCAAAACAAATGACCTAGTGCACACAGAACTAGATGCCAGTTTTGATTTTTCTAATGCCACACTTATTGGTAAAGTAAAACTTACACTCCATCCGCACCACTACCCTACAAATAGTTTGGTACTTGATGCAAAAGGAATGGACGTTAAAGAAGTAGCTGTTGTAAAAAACGGAAAAAATACTTCAGTTAAGTTTACAAACGATGGCATGACGCTAACCGTAGCTCTAGATAAAAGCTATGTAAAAAACGAAAACTACACGATCTATATTAGTTACGTTGCAAAGCCAAATGAGTACAAAGGCACTGGTAGCGCGGCTATCACAGATGCAAAGGGTTTATACTTTATTAACCCAATGGGTGCCGAAAAAAATAAACCTACCCAGGTTTGGACCCAGGGTGAAACAGAAGGAACATCGGTATGGGTTCCTACCATTGATAAGCCCAATCAAAAATCGACGCAAACATTTAGATTAAAAGTGCCTGCTAAATTTGTGAGTTTATCCAATGGTTTATTGACAAGTCAAGTTAAAAATAACGATGGTACTAGAACAGATACTTGGGAAATGAAACAACCGCATGCGCCTTATTTATTTTTTATAGGCATGGGTGATTATGCCGTTGTAAAAGACAGTTACAAAGGAAAAGAAGTAAGCTATTATGTAGAAAAAGAATATGAAAAAGTAGCACGCAAGATATTTGGTGAAACACCCGCTATGATGGACTTTTTCTCTAAAAAACTAGGTGTAGAATATCCTTGGGCTAAATATGCACAAATGACTGCGCGTGATTACGTAAGCGGTGCGATGGAAAATACCACAGCTACCCTTCACCAAGAAAGTGCCCAACAAGACGCACGTGAGTTAATGGATGGTAATAGTTGGGAGTCTACCATTGCGCACGAATTATTTCATCAGTGGTTTGGCGATTATGTAACTGCAGAAAGTTGGAGTAATTTAACCGTTAATGAAAGCTTTGCCAATTATAGCCAACTATTATGGTGGGAGCACAAACTAGGTAAAGACGAAGCCTTATTTGAACACTACAATGAAATGCAAGGTTACTTATTTAGTGGCTCGCAAAACAAAGACCTAGTGCGTTTCAATTACAATGACAAAGAAGATATGTTTGACGCAGTTAGCTATAATAAAGGCGGACGCATTTTACACATGCTGCGTAATTATATTGGAGATGATGCTTTTTTTACAGCACTCCATACATATTTAAGCGCCAATAAATTTGGTAACGGAAGTGCGCATAAATTAAGAATGGCTTTTGAAGAAGTATCTGGAAAAGACCTTAACTGGTATTTTAACCAGTGGTATTTTGGTAGCGGACATCCTAAATTAGAAATTAGTTACGCTTACAATGAAGCTACGCATACTGCTTCTGCTATTGTTGCACAAACACAAAAGGGTGATAAATTATTTAAGCTTCCAATGAACATTGACGTTTGGAACGGTGATACAAAAACACGCCATATGGTATGGGCCGAAAATAAAGTAGACACTTTTAATTTTACCGTACCAAGCAAGCCAGATAATATCAATGTAGACGCTGATAAAATTTTATTGGCAGAAAAAAAGGATACCAAAACGCTTGAAGCTTATGTGCACCAGTACTTTCATGGGGGCAACTTTTTAGACAGAAGAGAAGCGGTAAATTTTATGTTTGATATTGATAATGCAAAAAGTGAAATCGGTAACAAAGTTTTAATAGCTGCATTATCAGATACTTCTTTCAGAATTAGAACACTTGCATTAAGTGCATTTAGTAGACTAGCATCCAATGCAACTGCTATTAATAAAGCCGTTGAAATGGCTAAAAGGGATCCTTCACGCCTTGCAAGAGCTGCTGCGATTGATTATTTAGGCATGCAGCACAATGAAATACTCACAGATTTATTTACAACTGCTTGTTATGATTCTAGCTATAGCGTTGCTGGATCTGCATTAAGAGCCCTTACAGATATTGATAGTGCAGCTGGTAAAAAAATGACTGTGTTACTTAATAAGCAACCGTCTAAAGGACGATTAAACGCTACACTGATAGAAAATAGTATCCGTTTTGGTGATGCGAGTTCATATGATTTTATCATGAGCAGCTTTAATAAGATGGGCTTAACTATGGAAAAAATTCAGATGACAAATCAAATTGCTTTCTTTTTAGGCAAAACAAATGATGTGGTAAAAATTAAAGAAGGCGTTGATGCGATTGTAGACTTCAGAGAATCTATCCCAGAAGCTTATAAGCCGCAGATCTCTCCAATGATTAACAAAGGACTTACCGTGCTTGTAACGAGCTTAGAAAAGGCCGGAAATAAAGAAGCGGCTAATTTTGTAACTACAAAACTACCCGCTCCAAAAAAATAAAATATAGGGTCAAGTGTGGTACCTTATTACATAGGTACTACACTTGATTTTGTTGTTACTTTTAAATCAATAGGTGCATCCTGCCCCATTACATTCATCGTTCCTTTTAGGCCACCAGTGCCAGTTTCGGATTTTAACATCCCTGTTTTAGCATCGTAAATACGCTTTAATTTAATAGTTCCTTGCGTATTTTGCTTGATTTCCATGCCATTTTGATTCATAGAGCTTGTAATTTTTGCATTGGTTAAAACATTTACGCTAATATCTGTAGCGGTAACCTCTGCAATTACAAATAAAGACTCAGTAGAAGCATCTGGCTTATTATCAACCACACTCCACTGATGCGCCGGCTTAATAGAAGCAGCAGGAAGGGTTAAAAAATATTTTGCTTGATCGGAAGTACCATTGCTTTGCGTTAGCAACGTATTTAAAAGATCGGAGCCAGTTGCACTTGCTGTATTTACTACTTTGTTATTTTCGATGGTGTAGTCTATTTGCTTATTAAGCACTTTTAACTGCTCGGCTACCATTGGATTAGATTTTAAACTTGCATCGTCTGAATCAAAACTTTGCTCATTACCCATGGCACTTACAGAACTCGCAATTCTAGTGATTGAAGTAGACAATAGATAACTATTGCCAGACACCGATTTAAGCTCAAAATTTTGGTATAATTTATTGCCGTTTGAAAGTTCAATATCTTGACCCATCATAGACATGCTGGTGATATTGTTTGATTCTGTTACTACTTTAAATTTTGTTCCTGCAGGCAGTTTTGGTGCTTGCGCATTTGTTGTAAACGCTGCAGCAATGATTGCGGCAACTAAGATTGTTTTTTTCATGTGATTATTTTTAACTGAGTTTACTTGAATGAGTTGTTGACGGCATTTGATTACCAATCGCCGCCTGCGCCACCGCCGCCACTACTTCCGCCGCCAAATCCACCAAAGCCGCCACCTCCACTATCACCAAATCCACCACCATGGCTTCTTCCGCCACCAAGTAGGGACCCGAGTAACATACCGGTAGCAATATCTGAATATCCGCCACGCGACATAGAACCTCCGCCACCTCTACCGCCGCCTTTTACAACGAAAATTAAAATAAAGAGTAGCATGCCTAAAAAAGTAACGAGTGGTTTGCCTTTTGATTTTGCTTTTTTCTCTTTTTTAACTTTGTATTCGCCAACGGCTGCTTTGCTGAGTGCATTAATGGCATCGTCTAAGCCTCTATAATAATTTTGTTCTCTAAAAGCAGGAACAATTTCGTTGTTGTAGATAGAGGATGCGGTTATGTCAGGTATGGCGCCTTCTAGACCGTAGCCAACCTCAATACGTACTTTGCGGTCGTTAATAGCTGCAATAATTAGAACACCATTATTAGTGCCTTTATGCCCAATACCCCACTCTCTAAATAATTTATTAGCGTACTCTTCGATGGGGTAACCATCCAGTGTAGGAATTAATACAACGGCAATTTGATTGGAACTGCTATCGTCGAGCGCTACTAATTTTTGCTCGAGTATTTCGCGCTGCTCTGGCGATAAAACACCCGCCACATCATTGACTAATTTTGGCGGATTAGGACGCGGCAAAATATTTTGCGCAAAAACGATTTGCGCAAAACAAGCGAACAATAAAAGCGTGATTAATTTTTTCATGTGCAGATAGCCTGGCAATTATCCAAAAACAATGTTATCGGATAGTTCGTTTTTATCGGTTGCAGCATCATAGGGGAAATGCTGCTTGAGCGCTTCCCCTATTGCTGTAATCATATTTGCTAAACCTTCGGCGTAATGAGACTGCTTATAGGCTGCTAACATTTTTTGTACTTCGGCCTCCCAAAAAGCAGAGCCTACTTTGTCATGAATACCTGCATCTCCAAAAACAGCGAGTTGTCTGTCTTTGATGGCCACATATATCAGTACCGCATTTTTAGCATCGGTATTTTGCATACCCATTTTATAAAACATTTCCTGTGCACGGTGAACGGGGTTCATGAATCTACATTTGTTTTCGATGTAAATACGAACCTCCCCACTAGTGCGCATTTCTGCGTTTTTAATGGCTTCTACAATACGGGCCTGTTCTGGCTCCGTAAAATAGGACTGTGGCTTTTTAGAAAATAGGTTAAACATGAAGCTTATTGTTCTTATAATTAGAATTTAACTTCTGGTGCTTTTTCTGAACCAGCTTCTGCCTTAAATCCTTCTTTGGTTTTAAAGCCAAACATGCCCGCAAAAATATTGTTAGGGAATGTACGTGCTTTAACGTTGTAAGCAGCTACTGCATCATTGAAATCGTTACGCGCAACTTTGATACGGTTTTCGGTACCTTCTAATTGCGTTTGTAAACCTCTAAAAGCATCGTTGGCACGAAGGTTTGGATAGTTTTCTGTAACCATTAACAACTTACCCAACGCTTGTGATAATTGACCTTGCGCTGCTTGGTATTGTTGAATTTTTTCTGGAGATAAATCGTTGGCATCTAATTTTACTTGTGTAGCACTTGCTCTTGCGCTAATTACATTTTGTAAAGTTGTTTGCTCAAAATTAGCTTCGCCTTTTACGGTGTTTACTAAGTTTGGAATAAGATCGGAACGACGCTGATAATCACTCTCTACATTCGCCCATTTGTTTTTTACTGTTTCATCTAGTTTTACCAATCCGTTATAACCGTTACAACCGCATCCACCTAATAATAATACAAGGGCAGCAATGACAATAAGGGTTAAATTTTTTGTACTCATTTTGTTTGATTTTTTATTTTATATAGCAAAGTAAGCAAATAGTATGCCACCCCAAATATTTGGGCTTGCCGTTTATCACAATTTAACAGAAATTAAGGATGCTATGCGGTTATGGCAGCAATTCCGGGTAAAACCTTGCCTTCAAAGTACTCAAGCATGGCACCACCACCGGTAGATACGTAGCTTACCTTGTCTGTAAAGCCAAAGATGTTAACGGCTGCAACACTGTCACCCCCACCAACTAATGAAAATGCGCCTTTAGCGGTAGCAGCTGCAACAGCCTCTGCAATAGCTTTGGTCCCCGCTTGGTAATTTTCCATTTCAAAAACACCCATGGGACCGTTCCATAAAATGGTTTTACTGCTTTCAATTACGGCTGCAAATTTGGCACGTGTAGCTTCGCCAATGTCGAGGCCCATCCATCCGTCGGGGATAGACATGCTCTCGCAGTTTTTGCGCTCGGTGGTATTTGAAAATTCGGTGGTAATAATGTTATCGACAGGGAGGTGAATGTTTACGCCCTTTGCTTTTGCCTTAGCTAAAATTTCGAGCGCTAAAGGCATACGGTCGTCTTCACAAATAGAAGTACCAATGGTTCCACCCTGTGCTTTAAAAAAGGTATATGCCATACCGCCACCAATAATAATATCTGTGGCACGGTCAAGCAGGTTTTCGATAATCAATATTTTATCAGACACTTTAGCACCGCCAATAATGGCAGTGAAAGGTTTTTCTGAACCATGTAAAACTTTTTCGGCACTGGCTACTTCGGCGTTCATGACAAGGCCAAACATTTTACTGCCTGGTGCAAAAAACTGTGCAATCACTGCTGTAGAAGCGTGCGCGCGGTGCGCCGTTCCAAAAGCATCATTTACATATACATCTCCTAGCTTACTTAGCTTTTGTGCAAAAGCATCGTCGCCTTTTTCTTCTTCTTTATAAAAACGTAAATTTTCTAGTAATAACACCTGTCCGGGTTGTAGTGCAGCCGCTTTATTTACCGCTTCTTCTCCAATACAATCGTTTGCAAATTGAACCTCTACGCTTAACAACTTAGATAAATGCCCAACAATGTGAATTAGCGAATACTTAGACGTAGGACCGTCTTTTGGACGACCCAAATGACTCATTAAAATAACAGATCCACCGTCCTTAATAATCTTTTGAATGGTAGGGATGGTAGCACGCATGCGCGTGTCATCTGTAATGTTATAAGCATCGTCGAGTGGAACATTAAAATCTACACGGATTAATGCTTTTTGACCGGCAAATGAATGACTAGAAAATTGGCTCATAATTATTTTGAAATTAAGCCTGCAAAATATTTTACGGTACGCACTAACTGACTTACGTAACTCATTTCGTTATCGTACCAGCTTACTGTTTTAACAAGCTGTACATCGCCTTGTGTCATTACTTTTGTTTGCGTTGCATCAAATAATGAACCGAAAGAAATACCAATAATATCGGTGCTTACAATTTCGTCTTCTGTGTAACCAAAAGATTCGTCAGAAGCTTTTTTCATTGCTGCGTTTATTTCTTCTACCGTAACTTTTTTATTTAATACAGAAGTTAATTCAGTTAAAGAACCCGTAATGGTTGGAACACGTTGTGCAGATCCATCTAATTTACCTTTTAGATTAGGTAGTACAAGGCCAATTGCTTTTGCAGCACCGGTGCTATTAGGTACAATGTTTTGTGCAGCTGCACGTGCTCTGCGTAAATCACCTTTAGGATGCGGTGCATCTAAAGTATTTTGATCGTTGGTATAGGCATGAATGGTTGTCATGATACCTGCAACAATGCCGTAATTATCATCTAACACTTTAGCCATTGGAGCTAAACAGTTAGTGGTACATGAAGCTCCAGAAATGATCGTTTCTGAACCATCTAAAATATCGTGGTTAACATTAAATACAACCGTTTTCATTTCGCCAGTAGCTGGTGCAGAAATTACTACACGCTTAGCACCCGCTGTAATGTGTGCTGCTGCTTTTTCTTTATCGGTAAAGAATCCTGTAGACTCAATTACAACGTCTACACCATGCGCTCCCCAAGGAATTTGCGCTGGATCTCGTTGTGCATATATTTTTACAGACTCACCATTTACAGTGATAGCATCTTCTGAAGCAGTTACCGTAGCGTCAAAACGACCCTGTGCACTATCATACTTTAATAAGTGTGCAAGTACCTGCGGGCTAGTAAGGTCATTAATGGCAACGATTTCGATACCATCCATATTATAAATCTGACGGAAAACTAGGCGGCCAATACGACCAAATCCATTGATTGCTACTTTAACTGTACTCATTTGATTGCTTGTTTATTTATATAATAACGTAAAGAAGATGCAAATTTACACCGAATAGCAGAATTAGCCCCTTTTTTTTAAAATATAACTGAGAAATATTTGGGAAAGAAACCCTCACCCCTTATTTTTGCGTCCCGAATAACTCATTTGGGATCTGGAGCGTTCGTCTAACGGTTAGGACCTCAGGTTTTCATCCTGGTAATACGGGTTCGATTCCCGTACGCTCTACAAAGCCTATCACAAAGTGATAGGCTTTTTTGTTTCAAGGCTGTGTCGAAAGCTTGCTTTCGTAAACAGACGAGGAGCAAAAAAGCCAAACGAACACGCAGTGTTTGTTTGAAAGGCTTTGGGTAAGGTGCCCACCTAGGAAGACAATGCGCAGCATTGGCAGTCCTTAGCTCCACTCCCCTTGAAAACAAGCATATTTCTATGTATTTGCCGAAGACCACTTATCGCCAAGTTTAATTAAACTGCATTTTACATTCATAATACTTACCTTTAACGTAAGTATCGTAAAACGTTAGTATGATACTTAGTTTTGGAAATAGAGAAACATTAAAGATTTGGAACGGCGAGGTTTCAATGAAACTACCCATAACAATTCAAGAAATAGCCAGAAGGAAATTGAGGATGCTTCACAGATCTGAGAACCTAATTGATCTATCAATTCCACCTTCAAATCACCTTGAAAAATTGAAAGGCTATTTGACGGGCTACTACTCCATTAGAATAAATAACAAGTGGAGAATAATATTTATATGGTGTAATGAAAATGTAGAACAAGTTGAAATAATAGATTACCACTAAAAAATCCCATGAAAAAGATAAAAAATATACACCCAGGAGAAGTTTTAAAGGAAGAATTCTTAAAACCACTAAAGATCAGTGCATACAGGCTTTGCATGGATATTAATGTACCTCAAACTAGAATATCCGAAATAATCAAAGGTAACAGAAGCATTACTGCAGACACAGCACTTAGGCTTTCAAAATACTTTGGAAATTCTGCAAACTTCTGGCTAGGCCTGCAAAATGAATTTGATATTGAGGATGAAATGATTCAAAAAGGCAGCGAGATAAAACTGATTAAAAAATATTCTGCAAAATAATATTGCAATAAAAATCAATTATTACCTCGCTTTATTAAATCAAAATACAAGCCAATCATTATTTTTTCAGCTCTTTCATTAGTTTGATCAATTCCTCAATTTGCTTTTGTTGCGCTGCAATTTTAGCGTTTTGATCTTCAATTTGCTTTTGTTGTTCCTGGATGGCTTTCGTTAGCACCGGAACCAAATTGGAATAGGTAATCCCTAAAATTTCTCCCTTGTTTAAGTCGCCTTCTTTGCCAGTAACTACCTCTGGAACTAGTTTTTGCACTTCCTGTGCAATGAAACCCACCTGCTTTAAATCGTTGCTGATTAAATTATATTCTACAGGTCTTAATTTTAACACAGTGGCTAGTCCATAGTTAGAATTAACTATATTTTTTTTGATACGACTATCTGATGCAGCAGTCCATGCTACTTGACCTCCGATAGTAGTCACAGTGGAGTTACCTAATCGGATGGTGTTAGCTACAGCTACTGCACCATTTCCAATTGCAGTTGCATTATTGCCGTTAGCCCTCGCACCATACCCTATTGCTGTGGCATCGGTTACGTTGGCCGCAAAATCAGCAGACGCCCCAATTGCAGTATTGTTGTTGCCAGCTGTATAACCCGCTTGAAAGCCGACCGCCGTATTGTTACTTCCATTTTGAAAACCCGCACGCCAGCCAATCGCCGTATTGTTGTTACCGTTACTATTGTGAAGCGATTCACGCCCAAATGCACTATTGTAATTCCCGGTAGTGTTATTAGCAAGTGTGCCTTCACCTAAGGCAGAATTTTCATTACCCGTACTATTGTTTTTAAGTGCACCTTGTCCAATCGCTGTATTCAAAGTTCCGGTCGTATTGGGATAAAGCGCAGTATAACCAAACGCTGTATTATCTGTTCCTGTCGTATTTAAAGCAAGTGCATACCATCCGTTCGCAGTATTTCTCGAACCTGTAGTATTTTTTAATAGTGCACCAAATCCGGTCGCTGTATTATCGTTTCCAGTCGTATTCTCTAAAAGTGTATTTACTCCGACCGCTGTATTTCTTATGCCAGTAGTATTTTTTTTGAGTGCGTCGTAACCAAATGCACTATTCAATTCCCCGGTACTGTTAAATTCAAGTGCGCCGGATCCAACCGCTGTATTATTCCCTCCAGTTGTGTTGTTCCGAAGTGCATGGTTGCCAACTGCAGTAACAAAATTGGCAGTGGTGTTTGATTGAAGTGAATTACTACCAATGGCGGTATTGGCCAAGCCGCCGATATTCGCTTTTAGAGCTCCAGAACCAACGGCTGTATTGTTGTAACCCGTTGTGTTTGAGTAAAGAGCTTCGTGGCCAACAGCTGTTAGGTAACTACCGCCAGTAACGCTTCTTAGTACATCGTTACCAATTGCGATATTACTATTTGTATTTCCATTTAGACCACGCCCAATAGTAATTCCATTTACTGTCATTACAGTCAAATTAAAGGCACCCAAGTCTGCAGCTTGCGTAGCACCTGTGTAGGGAATTCCAGCAGCAGGAGCAGGAAGTGTAATATCTGAAGAACCATCAAATGCGATTCCATTGATAGTTCTTGCATTCTGCAATTTTGTCGCAGTGCCTGCATTTCCCGTAATATTAACTTGGTCTCCAGTATTAGTTCCTGTAATCGCAGCTAACTTATCCTTTTCTGCCGTAGTATAATCGTTAGTAGATAAATCTTTACCTGATACCTTGTCTACTTTGGTAGATAAGGATGTATTAACATCGGAAGTATTTGCCTTTAATGCAAGCCCTGGCACTGTTGGTGCAGCAGCTGATCCTCCTAAATCTCCAGCTAATTGTATTTTACCTTTTGTATTTGCATCCGCATCTGCAATAGTAGCACCTGCAATTTGTGCATCTACGTATGTTTTTACAGATTTAACACTCGGGTATTTTACATCTGATGCTCCGTCTGTTACGATATTTAAACTTTTGTTAGATGCATTTTCTTTAGTGTCCAATGATGTATTTAAAGCAGCTACAGAATTATTAACGGCAACCGCATCAGCTTTTGTATTTAGTGAAGTATTAATAGCTGCTATAGCATTATTAACATTTACCACATCTGCTTTTGCAGCAAGTGAACTTGCCACATTTGCTGCATTAGCTTTTAATGCAAGTGCGGCGTTTACATCTGCTGTGTTTGCTTTTAATGCAAGCCCTGCGTTAACATCAGCTGCTACTGCAAGTGCAGATAAATCTTGATCTCCAGTATTGGTTCCAGTAATGGCTGCAAGTTTTGTTTTTTCTGCAGTGGTATAATCGTTTGTAGATAAAGCTTTGCCTGTCACTTTATCAACCTTTAAATCAAGTGCAGTAGTTACATCAGCAGCATTTGCTTTTAATGCAAGTGCAGTTGTTACGTCAGTAGCATTTGCTTTTAATGCAAGTGAAGTTGTTACATCAGCAGCATTTGCTTTTAATGCAAGTGAAGTTGTTACATCAGCAGCATTTGCTTTTAATGCAAGTGCCGTATTAACATCAGCCGTGTTTGCTTTTAAATTTAAAGCTGTAGTAACATCAGTTGCATTTGCTTTTAATGCAAGTGAAGTTGTTACATCAGCAGCATTTGCTTTTAAGTCAAGCGCAGCTTGTGTAGCTGTAGATATTGGTTTATTTAAATCACTGGTGTTGTCTACGTTACCAAGGCCTACCATGGCTTTGGTAATACCAGATACCGTACCTGTAAACGTTGGTGATTCTATATTTGCTTTTAAGTTAATAGCAGTAAAGTATGGCTTAAGCATTGCCGCAGTGTCTGCAATATTGAGTTTAGTATCTAACCCCTTAACACTTCCTGCATATAGTGCGTAAGGCACACTCCAAAACTGAGAAGTACCAAGGTCTACGTACTCGTTGTTTGCATTCCAACCTGCGTTAGGAACGGTTGGCTCAACGGCAATCTTTAAATTTAAAAAGAAAGGTCCGTTAGCCCAGTCAATATTTGCAATACTAGTTACACCACTTGCATAGGTTCCTTTACCAAGTACGATGGTAAAGATACCAGCAGATGACGCTGTTACTTTAAAGGTTTCTGAGTACACAATCGTACCGGTTGCTGTTTTTGCAACAATGGCGTCTTTAACATAGATCACTCTACCTGCAGCAGGGTGTCCATTAGCATCTGTAGCTAAAGCCTGAAACTGAATACCATCTGGAGATTGACCAATTTGGGCATACGCAGTTGCGGTTGTAAATAATACAACAAGTAGTAACGCTGATTGAATGAATTTCTTTAACATAAACTTTGTCATTAGTGGATATTGCTTAATTAACTTTAATGATTTTTAGTTCACCTGTTTGGGTGATTGATTTGTAGCGGATATAGTAAACACCCGCTGCTTTATTTGCAACATTGATGGCGTAGCCAGCACTTAGTTGTGCAACACTGGTATTGTACGCTCCTACTGTTTTACCGTCTGCTCCTATAAGTGCTAGACTTACAGTAGCTGATGCCTCCATTACAGGCTCGGCTGTTTTAACCCATAACGTTGTGGTTACAGGGTTAGGATAACAAATGAGTTGCAGCTTTGTATTGGTAAATGCAGGAACAATACAACTGCTTATAAACAAACCAGCGGTGGTAGCATTATATGTGCTTAAACCACTTGATAGTTTAATACAGGCAGCAGCATCAATAACCACGGGGCCAGAAAATGTAGGCGTGGTAGATCCAGAATTGCCAACAGCACCAATACTAAATACGGTGCTGATTGGATTTATGTTTTGTGCTCGCAAGCTATTACAGCATAGTAACACAAATACAAAACTAATTACCTGCAGTATAGACCGCTGTGATTGGTGTACCATTGTAGTTGTGTAAAATGATGAGATTAGTAGCTGTAATCGAAACAATCTTATAAGACTGTGTGGCAGGTGCGCCTGATGGATAGTTTACGTAGCGCTCAATAAGCTGCTCCGTACTTGGCATATCCCATGATCCTACAAAACCATCACTGTCTTTGTATAGATTATTAGCACCAAAGGTTTTGTAATAACGCTTTTGTGCATAGTTTAAGGGAAGCACCGTAGCCGTAGATACATAGCTGGTTAAATACCACTTGGTAGGCGTAGTACCTACTCCAGTTAAATACACTTTGTTTTGATCAAGTGGAGATACTGACACTTCTTTGGTGCAGCTCGAAAACAAAACAATAAATAATAAAAATGGGGGGAGTGGATTTAGCTTAGTTACCAATTTCATACTTCTAAGATTAAAATGAATTGAATTCAAATTGATATTAAAAGCGAAGTAACAAGCAGTTTATACATTAGGAAGAATTACATATGTCATTAATTTAATTACATTGTAACAAATTAAATTACACTGATTTTCAATGCATTATGATGTGATAACATCTATAAGGTCCGATGGGTTACCACCATGGTATTTTTTAAATGGCTGGTAAAACCGTTGTCTGGAAGCAAATCCTACCTCCAGCGCCAATGCCTCAATGGTATAATCTTTAAATTTTGGAAGCTTAACTATTTCAACAAAGTATTCTACCCTAGATTTATTAACCAACTCGTCAAAACTTAGCGAGTACTTGAAATAGATATATTTGAACATAACTTCTTTACTAACCCCCATGATATTAGCAAATTCTGCAATGTCTGCAGCTTTGTTCTTATAATAGAAGCTCGTGAAAAAGTGGAAGTTAAAATCTACTTCGTTGATATCAGCATCTTGCTGCTCTTTGCTAAATAAAAAGCCAAATGAAATTTTAGAGCCGTTTTTATTGATAAAATTGGGCCTATATAAAATAATTAATAACAAGGTTAAGGCAAATACGATTCTGAGTAACGCATTAAACTCAGTAGGTAAATTAAAAATAACAGAAAGAACAATAAACAATAACTGGGTCAAAATGACCATAAAAAAAGAAAATGTCCAAATCTGTATTTTTTTGAAATAAACGTTTTTGAATGAAAACTTGAATAAGATATTATATATGTAATAGATACAAAATAAATTAAAAAAAATAAAATCAATATGCATTAATATATCAAGATACCTAGGCAGGACAACCCCATTAGATTTTGTAAATACAGTGTCATATCCCACTATTTCCGTATAAAAAATCAAATACAAGTAAATGGCATACGCACTAATTAAATAAATATTGGCAATCCTTTTGTGCTGGATAAAATATAAATTGGTAAATATTTGAACCATTGAAGTACCAACAAGCATAGGACAAATCATCCTAATAAGAGCAAACTGATCCGGCGATGTCCTAATAAATAAACAAAAAGCACCAACAAGTAGCGCAAGAACACATAATAAGAAAAAGGTTTTTAGCCTTAGTGGAGATTTAAATTTAATAAGGACGTCAAAAAACACAATAATCGAAAAAAGAAAAACAAAAAAGTAGGAACATTTGATAAGTAGCTCTGTAGTGATCTCCATTATAATGATATATGAATTTAAAAATATTATATATCAACACATAAAGCTAGATTAGGATGTGAATTTATTGTAATTATCTACAATACATTGATTAGCAATTATATATATAATACGTTAATATGTATTTTGTGTGAAAAAGTAGTTGGTTTCCAGGAGTCTAATTTTAACCATTATTAAATATTTACCTTTACACTTCTAAACAATTGATCCCATAATCAGTGAAAAAACCTAAAAAAGCCGATCTACCCACTAAAATTTGCGTAGCCTGCAAAAGACCCTTTACGTGGCGAAAAAAATGGGAACGCTGCTGGGATGAAGTACTCTATTGCAGTGAAGGCTGCAAGAAAAAAAGAAACTAGCGCTTACTAATTTTATTATGGGTAATGGCCCGCTGTCTGGTGCATTTAAACCTACTAATAGCCGCACTCCTTTTTACGAGGTGCTTTTGACTCACCCCACTATTAACGCGCTTTCGCCATAAATTAAAACTACTCCGCTTAAGATTACGGCGCATAAGTTCAATAACCTGGGCCTCCGACACGCCAAATTGAAAATGAATGGCCTCAAAAGGGGTACGATCTTCCCAGGCCATTTCTATGATTCTATCGATTGTTATGAGGTCCACAACTGGCTATAACAACAAATTTGCAGTTTGGTTGAACCCGCTCCTACAAGCCCCTTAAAATTTTATACAGGTCTACGTCAGATTCAACCTGAAATTTTACAAAAATCTTTTTCTTGAATGTAGAAACAGTACTGGGCTTAAGGTCTAGCTTTTGCGCAATAATATTAGTTGTTGCTCCATCTAAAATAAGCGAAGCCACCTCCTTTTCCCTTGGGGAAAGTCTATTAAATTCGATTAAGTTAGTTGGCATATATGTTTTTTATTGGGGGGATAAGAAACTATAAGCCAAAACGAGTTTTCGTTGCGTTAAAATTGGTAGTTACATCACCACTGCTTAATACAGAATTATATACCGAAACGGTTGCAATATTTCCTCTAAAGTATTCCGCTCCTCCAGCATTCCATGCATAGTCCCAGCCGATTACAAAGTTGCCTTGGCCAGTTAATGATCCTGCAGAAAAATTAATCGTATTTGCTAGATTATTATTTACGTACCACTTCATTTGATTAATCGATACATCAACGGTTATAGTGATTAAATGCCAAGTATTGTCCGTGATGTTGGAAGTTGAATTGGGTTCAAATTGCTGAACCCCTGGATTATTTAATTGAAATCGAATTCCATTGCCCCTTGAGGTTAACAAAATACCAGTTAGAGTAGATGCGTTTCTCGTATTAATCATTTCTGTTGATCCACCACTTGGACTTTTTACCCAGGTGGATAATGTCCAGGAACCGGTATTAGGAATTACAGATGATGCAATTGAAACATAGGAAGTGCTTCCATTGAAATATAAACTGCCATTTTGATAAACAGGTAAACTCCCTGAATTATTTGCAGCTAAAGTTCCATGATTATTATTTCCACTTAAATCATTCCAAGTAGTTCCAGTGCCAGAATAACTAGCAGGATTTGCTGCGTCTAAATTTAGTAAAAGTCCATTTGTAACAATTGGAGGTGCTTGAAAAGGAGCGGCTTCATCCTTAACACAACGAACAGAGAATCCGTATGTAGGATATATAGATGTGGAGCCATGAAAGCCTTCCTGGGAGCCAATAGAGCGGTAGCCATTGTCCGCGGTCCACCAATAACCGTATCCTCCAATGCGGTAATAAGGCGAGCCACTCGTATTACGGACTCCACCAGGTAGGCCAGAAAAACCACTCTCATTGGTAGCGTTTGCATTAATGGGATTCCAAGGACTGCCGGTGGTCATCATCTTGTTATTGGCTGCCACATTTCCACCCAAAAAAGTATTTAAGGTGGCCCATTCTGCACCAGTAGATACGTGCCAACCTTGCGGAGCTAATCCTCTTGGGTCAGTTACAGCATACCAATTATATAGTTTTCCATAAATAGCACCATTAGCAGGATCATTATTGTAATAACACCAAGCACCCGTAGTTAAATTACTCCAAGCGGCCGGATCTGTAACTTGCGGAATAACGTCGCCATTTCTATAAGTTTCAATGTCTAAATTCTGACGCATCCACTGCTGTGTACCTATGACTGCAGTAGGTGCTTCAAATGATGGTGGTGGAGGCGCCACATAATTATTATTTCCTCTAAAAAATGCTTCCTGTGCATTTGAAATAAATGCAGCAAATAGGAATAATATGGTAAATAGTTTTTTCATAGTTTAAGTTTTTAAACCAAATGGTGTTTTTTCATTTATTCTTAAAATGATCTAATTGCTCTAACACCCTTTTGGTAATTCTTACCCTCCGGACCCTGACCACCATCAGTAAAGAATTGATACCATGCATGAGTATACATCCCGAAGGAAACCTCACTCGAAGACCAATACTGATTATCAGCAAAATTATTACCCGCTGAAATTCTGTTCAAATACAATAGATTCAGCTCGTCTTTACTAGGTAGGTACCAATCAGAATATCCTCCATCTGTTAACGCATCCACCAATTTTGCTGCATTCACATTATCAGCAGTACAAGCTAGTATTTTTGTAGTATTTGCAGCTCCTGTACCAAGTGCTGTACTAGTTCCATAGTTCGCATAACAGCTGGGGAAAATTCGATAAGTGTTGGAAGGGATATCTGAAGGTGCTGCTATTAATCCATGTGTCTCTCCTAACACATAACCTAGATCACCTTGTTGAAATATGTAAAATACTTTTCCGCCTTGATAAGTACTTCCTAACGGAGGTGGTGGAACTGAAGCAGCTGCACCACCAGCCATATTTACCCAAGAAGTCCCATTAAAATATTCAGGCTCGCCATTTGTTCCACAGTTTGTACAATAAATCATTAAACCTTGAGGAGGAGAAACGATTGCGGTTTTTTGTGCATAAGTCATTCTAGGAGGTAGAAAACCTTGTGTAGTTGAACTTACCTCCAATACTGCAGAAGCGCTAGCAGCTGATGATGCGCCTACTATTACTTTGCCATTGACCGTTGCACTATTTAAGGTACCCACACTCGTTAAACTAGAACCCGTTACTGTTGAATTTAAAGTTGTACCTGTTAATGTTCCGGCATCCGCTGTGGAAGTTGTCCACGTTAAAGTTCCACTTCCTGTTGAAGTTAAAACTTGTCCATTAGTTCCATGAGCATTAGGATAAGTTACAGTGCCTGCAGTTAAAGTCCCACTCGTACTTAAATTCCCTGTCAAAGCCCCTCCACTTAATGGTAAATAGGAATCTGTTGTAGTTGCATTTACATAGGTATTGAATATATAATCCAAAGTAGCACCAAGTGATGCACGACCATTGGAATAAGCATTCACTGAATTTAAAGTTAAAAAAGTGGATTGCGCTATGGTAGTAGTAAGTTGAATTGTATATAATTGACCAGCTATAACTTTAATATTTGAGCTACTTAAATCAAATGGAACAAAAGATGGGTTAGATATAGTAGTACTAGGGCTCATTCCATTTGCCGTACCTAGTAGAGTCCCACTAGTTCCTTCTCCATTATAAATTTTAACAGTAACAGGCGCTGCTGACGCAGGACTTAATGGACTACTCATCTGCCATTCAACTGAACTTAAAATACCATTTATACCAGCAGTAAAGGATTGCCATAGTGAAGTTCCACTTGTTGCAGCATTACGACTAATATTTGATTGATCTAAAGTAGGCGAACTACTTACTTTGATATAGTTTATCCCATTATTAAATGTTTTTAAACCAGAGAATGATTGTGTTCCATTAGTTACGATACCACCATTAGACTCATCGGCTGGTGTGAGATTTAAAACTCCTGAAGCAATTGTTGCCCCATTTGCATTAGAAGTACTAGAAATTGTACCGACACTTACAGTTGTTGGACTTATCCAACTTGCATTACCAGCTCCATTTGAAGTTAAAACTTGGCCATTTGTGCCAGCTGTATTTGGATAAGTAATAGCACCCGCTTTCAAATTTCCACTTGTAACTATATCCGTTGTTAAACTGATGGTACCTGAAGTAAGTGTACCCACACTCGTTAAACTAGAATTAACCACATTAGATGCAAGAGTTGTTCCTGTTAAAGTGCCTGCATTAATATTTGCTGTTAATACACCGCTTGCATCAACATTTAAATTAGAACCAACTTTAACACCTCCCAAATTAGTGATATTGGCTATAGGCAAAGAATATGTTGGTATAGTTAGTGTAGTCCCAGATAACGTTGCAGCACCTGTACCTGTTGTGGTTAAAGTAATTGGGGCTTGATAATCTGTACCAGCAACGGCTGCAGTTAATGCGCTAGTTCCTGATCCTTTAACAATTCCTGTCAAGGTTGTTGCACCTGTTCCTCCATTAGCTACAGGCAAAGTTCCCGTCACACCAGTTGCTAAATTTGTTATTGAAGATGAAGCAGCGGTTCCATATCCTTGTCCAATATTCCAATAGCATGTTGTGCCATCAAAATAAAAATTTAAAATGTCTTTAGCGTTTGCTGCAGTTGATAAAGCAACTGTTGATGTGGAAGCTGACCCTAATACTTTATTAGCAACACCATTAATTGAAGGCAAAGTAATGGTTCTATTACCTGTTGCATCCTGCGTTAGAACAACTGTTCCATAAGAACCAGCTACTGGTGTAGTTGAAAAACTTAAAGTACTATTTTGATTTAAAGTTACACTTGCATTTAAACCCAATGCCGGATTCCATGAAATGGTTGAACCTGCAGTTAATGCTTGTGGAGTAGATGCATAAATAGGCGCAGTAACTGACCCAGTAAATGTTGGGGAAGCTATTGGCGCTGCTCCTAAATTAGTTAACCCTGCAGCTGCTGTTGTTGCACCTGTACCACCATTTGCTATAGGCAAAGTACCTGTAACACTTGACGCTAAGTTAGTAGTAGTAGATACAGGAGTTGCAGCTGTACCATATCCTTGACCAATATTCCAATAACAACTAGTGCCATCGAAATAAAAATTTAAAATGTCTTTAGCGTTTGCTGCAGTTGATAAAGCAACTGTTGATGTAGATGCTGATCCTAATACTTTATTAGCAACACCATTAATTGAAGGCAAAGTAATTGTTCTATTTCCTGTTGCATCCTGCGTTAAAACAACTGTTCCATAAGAACCAACTGGTGGAGCAGCAGTAAAACTAAGTGTACTGTTTTGTGTTAAAGTAATCGCTGCATTTAAACCTTGTGCAGGATCCCAATTTATAGTTGATCCTGTATAAGACAATGCTTTAGGAGCAGAAGCATAAGTAGGTGCCGTAACACTTGTAGCACTCAATGCACCAGTATTAATAATATCTGTAGTTACTGTTCCAGTAAATGTTGGAGAAGCGAGTGGTGCTTTTAATGTTAGACCTGGCACCGTTGGCGCAGCAGCTGTTCCAGCTAAATCTCCAGCTAATTGTATTTTACCTTTTGTATTTGCGTCTGCATCTGCAATAGTAGCACCCGCTACTTGTGCATCTACATATGTTTTTACAGATTTAACACTCGGATATTTTGTATCTGATGCTGCATCTGTAATCACGTCTGTACTTTTGTTAGTTAAGTTTTCTTTTAAAGCAAGACCCGGCACCGTTGGTGCAGCAGCTGTTCCAGCTAAATCACCAGCTAATTGTATTTTACCTTTTGTATTTGCGTCTGCATCTGCAATAGTAGCACCCGCTACTTGTGCATCTACATATGTTTTTACAGATTTAACACTCGGATATTTCGTATCCGATGCTGCATCGTTTGTGATATTTACACTTTTGTTTGAAGTATTTTCTTTAGTAGCCAATGTTCCATTTATTGAAGCTACTGCATTGTTTAAAGCAACCACATCAGCTTTTGTATTTAGTGAATTATTAATTACTGCAATTGAATTATTTACAGCTACCGCATCAGCTTTTGTATTAAGTGAAGTATTTATTGCCGCTATCGCATTGTTTACATTTACTACATCTGCTTTTGCAGCAAGAGAACTTGCTACGTTTGCGGCATTAGCTTTTAATGCAAGTGCAGCGTTCACGTCTGTAGTGTTTGCTTTTAATGCAAGCGCCGTATTTACATCAGCAGCAACTGCAAGTGCAGATAAATCTTGATCTCCAGTATTAGTTCCAGTAATAGCTGCGAGTTTTGTTTTTTCTGCAGTGGTATAATCGTTAGTAGATAATTCTTTACCAGTAACCTTATCTACTTTAGTAGCTAAACTATTTATTACATCAGCGGCGTTTGCTTTTAAGTTTAAAGCTTCAGTAACATCTGATGTATTTGCTTTTAACGCAAGCGCTGTATTTACATCAGCCGTGTTTGCTTTTAATGCAAGTGCCGTATTAACGTCAGTTGTATTTGCTTTTAAATTTAAAGCTGTAGTAACATCAGTTGCATTTGCTTTTAAATCAAGCGCAGCTTGTGTAGCTGTAGATATTGGTTTATTTAAATCACTGGTGTTGTCTACGTTACCAAGGCCTACCATCGCTTTGGTAATACCAGATACCGTACCTGTAAAGGTTGGTGATTCGATGTTTGCTTTTAAGTTAATAGCAGTAAAGTATGGCTTAAGCATAGCCGCAGTGTCTGCAATATTTAGCTTGGTATCTGCTCCTTTTACATTACCTGCATACAGTGCGTAAGGCACACTCCAAAACTGTGAAGTACCCATGTCAACGTACTCATTGTTTACATTCCAACTTGCTGTTGGTACAGTTGGCTCAACGGCTATCTTTAAATTTAAAAAGAAAGGTCCGTTAGCCCAGTCAATGTTAGCAATACTGCTCACACCACCCGCGTAGGTTCCTTTACCAAGTACGATGGTAAAGATACCAGCCGATG